>Ga0307512_10002813_pt1 | contig 21209 bp, 18 predicted proteins | sample 14_EM_MG_FD_200267 | JGI IMG/M metagenome (GOLD analysis project Ga0307512, IMG submission 200267) | Populus trichocarpa ectomycorrhiza microbial communities from riparian zone in the Pacific Northwest, United States - 14_EM | ecosystem: Host-associated > Plants > Roots > Unclassified | place...
CGTACATCTACAATTACACAGTGCTCTATGTCATCATTTTAAACCGTCTCTTCCTAGTTTCCCGCTTCCTCCACATTATCCTCTTCCTCCATCACCTCCTCTTCCTCCATCACCTCCTCCTCCTCCTCCTCCTCCTCCTCCTCCTCCTCCTCCTCCTCCTCCTTACTAGTGACCTGTTCCTCCTTGTGAACCTCTCCTTCCTCAGTATCCAGTTCGGTCAAATCATTGGAGTGCTTTCCTCAGCGCTATTGTTGCAATCATCAGCGGTAGTGGAATCTGTCTGCGCCCAGGCCTCTCCTCGTGTATTTGCTGAGTCGAAGTCGCTTTTGATTCTGACTGGGCCCAGGCAGAGCTGTGTTCCGTTTAAGATTGAAAGTACCAGATGGCGCTGCTAGGAACTAATACAACCATCAACTACGATATAGAGGGTGAGTTTCGATATTTGGAAGATGTGAATTTAGTTGCGCTGATTGAATTCAACTGGATATGGCCAGCCGAGTGTGCATACATGCGTGCGCATATATGCATGTAGTGCATTAACAAAGTGTGTACACTCCGCGAATGAACCAGTCCATTCACGGAGGGTGGGACTCCGCGAATGGACCGGTCTCTCCGCGGAGGAACCGCCTCCGTGAATGGATTAGAACATAGGTCATTCAGGCTACATCCTAAGTTAACACTCGCCCTTTAGCCGAAGGTCGTGAGTAATCAAGTAAAGAAAGAAAGAACTTCCAATAGAAGAGAGAAGAAAACAGAAGATCCAAAATCATCCAAGTACATTTTCCTTCTCCGATTCCGTTTCCGAGTCTTAACCTAATTCAAATGGACATCGTCCAAATCCGCTCCTTGATTAACCAAATCTAGCCGAAGTCCACAAATATCCAAATCCAATCTCGGATCCAAATCTACATCAAGAGTCGAGAGAAATCCAGCTCGGGATCATGCCCAAATTCAATTTGCTGCACAAACTCGCAGTCTCCCTTATGGGCCCTAGTGGGAGCACCGGCCATTAACTGTTATAACCGAGCCCGAGATGGGCATCGAGTCCCGCTGGCTAATCTACAAAGAAACAAATATTCCACACATAGTTGATTCAAGGAGCAGTTGTCAACACAAAGTCGACACTAAAGTGGACATAACACAGTTGGCCGAGAGAGTTGCCGTCACAGAGTCAGATTATACATGGTCGTCACACAGTCGACCGTAGGAGTGCCATTCATGGTTAGTACAGTGCTCGAAGTCGGCTATCGAGGCTTTCGGTGGTGCTCCGGGCGTCGGAGATGCTCGAGGTTAGTTCTCGAGGCTTTGGGTCGATTAATTCTCACCCAATTCTTAGTCTCACTGGATTCAATAGAGATCAAACGGAAGCAGCACTGTAGCGCCATACAGAGGAGTCTACAAGCTGCTCTAGGTTTTTGAGTTGCTCGAGGTCGGTTCTCCCGGCTTTGGAGATAGTCGACACAAGTGACACGGTGCTCGAGATCGGTTCTCGAGGCATATCTATATGAGAAAGAAGAGACTATACTCGGCTTCGCGGAGCTTGATGCTGAGCCTCACTCTCGTGGCTAGACCTCCTCTTTGAAATTGGGCTTGATGGTAGCCTATGGAGGCTATAAGCTATTGGTCACATGCTCGCAGCTTAGGCCGACGGGGCTGTAAGCCTCCGAACGCCACGGGAGCCACCGGACCAAATCCCATGCCAGCAAAGAAGAGCGGGCTAGTCTAGGTCAGGGGTCGCAATCGTCCATCCGCCCGGCAGCCTTTCAGGTCCCCATTTCGCCGTCTAGTTTCGGGCAAGATATTTTAAGACCGGGGCCCGATCAGCGCAACTGGGGGTGATGTCTAGGACTGGGGTTCCTGGTTCACCTGTAGTTATGCAATTACTTGGATCAAGATACAGCAATGTGGACTCTCCAATCTGCGGATGACCGACTGGTTAAGTTGTAGTGTGAATTGTGCACGATTGGGAAGCATATTGGATATCATCACTCGCTCACGACTGCGTCACTCGCGTCATGTGTCCATCACTCGGAAGACCGCCAGTACCTGCAGTCCCGCACTCTAAAAACCCCCAGCACAAAAAATCATAGTCCAGGACAGGGCAAAGTCTTGCCCGGACGGGTCAGATTTTTGCGACTCCTGGTCTAGGTATTGATTCACAAATCGATGGTCAGACCGAAAGCTCCATGCTCCAGATAAGCTCGAGGTCGGTCCTCGAGGCTTTTGAGATGCGATATTTACACGGCGTATCGACTAATTGATTCATACAGGTCAACCAGAGAGAAAGCGCCAGGCTCTTAACTGATTACTTCGCGGAGGTCGATGGCCAGAGCAAAAGCACGGGCTCATAACCTGATGAGAGCAATAACTTTGCACAAGAGGTTGAATTGTCTATCGTCCAGAAGTGATTGCCCCCAAAGAGCAAAGAGTTATCTAAGGGAAAATCTATGCCTTTGTATTGCGTATATAGGTCTCAGCCGGAGATGAGTCTCGTATGGCCGAAGACGGTGGCCTGTATGGCCGGAGGTGATGATGTCTCGTATGACCGGAGATGACTGTTGACTCTGATACGGGCTGATGGCATTCAGCCGTACGTGTACTCTCATATAAATGTGGCCTTATGGCCCTCTTAGAGAGTACACAATCAAGCTTCTCTACCACACTACTTTGAACACTTCGTGAAACAGATGTATAGGAACCAGAGACATGCTACAGATCTGATATACGGTCACTGCTACAAGAGCTGATGCCTCCTGTATATATCCCGAGTCTTTCTCCTACTCTCTTCTCAGTGCCTTATGTCTATGCACACGGTTCTCCCCCATATCGTAACACTTTGTGATGAAATATAGAAGGGGGAGAACCGTGTGAATAGACTTAAGGTACAGAGACTGGAGAGCAGGAGAAAGACTCGAGATATATACAAGGTAGTTGAGTGCCTTATGCCCTACCGGCTATGTGCCTTGACATCAGCTCAGCTGAAGCTCAGCTCGGTCAGGTTCATGCAACACTTTGTTTACACGAGGTGGAGAGTGATAGTTTGTGAATGAATCTACACTGATTAGTCAGAACATAAATCACTCTCCAGTACATTCTAATATCTTCGATGGTATTAGCAACCAATCTCCGGTCCTTTCCAATAGCATCGATAGCTTTCCAAGCCATTCCAGCAGCTTATCGGCTATTCAAGTTAAATCTTGAGTCTACAATTCGCGGTGAAAATTGTTTATCAACTCGTGGATTGTGGGTTGACATCTGTTGTAAATTGGAGTTTCCGCTCATGGCTCAATAACAATGCGTGCATCTACTTGTAACTGATCAATGCCGTCTGCAATTGCATTGGTTTAGAAGGTGTGTTATCTAATGTATAAGCTTCTCTAGGATGGTCATACAAAACGTGTTCTGAAGAGTGCCCATGCTCTCGCGAGCTCCTGGATGATTTTTTATCAGGCACAGTTTTGATATGCGAAATGATCTTTAGGCTGCGGTATATTATGGTGTGGTATCGCAGTACTCGACAGTTACAGGCTACGGTGCCAATGACTGGTCGATACTTCCCACCTCGTTTTCGGAAATAGCTTTGGTGACCACCCGGTCAACTGATTGCTAGACAGCTCCGTTGACCTCTCGGCAAACAGTTTGGTTTTCTTCTTGGTGAATATCGCGTTAGAACTTAGGCCTATCAGTAGATCGCTGGGCATTCGGTTCAGTCGGTCTGTCTGAATTAGTGAGAACCACGGGATGCTAACGAGTCGGTTTTCAAATTATGTTATCCTATCCGATAATGCGATATAGAATGAGAAAAACGCGAAATCTCGCCTCGTATTGGACAGGATTTCGTGTCATCGTGTGTCAAATCGACAAAAATGGTGGTTGCGTTAGAACGGCTTCGGCAAATCTTAATCGGACATGACGGGTTAATATAGCATATCGAGTAGATCACTTGATATCAAATAAGCATCCTGATCGGACAAATATTCGCAGTGAAGTCAACTGTCCCGTCCGTACGGGATCACTCAGGACGGGGACGTGAATGACAGCCGAGGACGCCACATGCGGGGGGCCACATGCCAGTGACGCCACACACCGGGGACGCCACACACCGGGGACGCCACATGCAGGGATCGCCGCATGCCGGCCGTCCCTGGCACATGTCTGTGGACTATGAAATCCGCTAGTAAAACGAGTTGAATTATATAAAATCTTAAATCTATCCTCACTATATACTCTACAGTAAAACTCTACTCATCAACGCTGGTTCATATCAAGCCAAGTAAAACACCTTAATACTGGGTGTCCGCCGGGATAGTGGATATCTGCCGGGGACAGTAGATGTCGGCGGGTGATGGTGTTTTCACTGTCCCTGGCTGTCCCTGGCTGTCCCTGGCCACTATGCCGTCTTTTCTAGTAAGGATGGGACGGGCGGCCTTGGCGCCGCCCCGTCCGTACTGGAGAAATCTTAGACGGACTGCTGTCGATGGCCGTCGGATGGAACACTGGAAGGGGGTTGAGGACAAACTCCTCGCCACCCACCCACATAGCTTCACTAATTCGTCTTCGAATCAGAAGCCCTTTGGCACGGACTATCTTTACTATATGCAGTTGCACTTCAGATTGTTGTTTGCCAAGAACGTGCTGGCTATGGGGACGTAGGGGGGTCAGCTATGGAGGGGGTTGTGAACACACTGCCTCCAGTCGATCTATTCCCGGTCCCGGTACCCGGCTAACAATGACGCGATATCTATCGAAATATAGTAGAACCACTCTGTACCAATGAACGTGTAATTTGGCCGACAATTGGTGCAGCTATGAGGGTGGTATAATTTCCTCTCCCTCCCTAGCGTGAACCACGGGATGGTAACGGGGCGGTTTTTGGGTCCGGCCATCGCATCCTCGGACGAGATTTGGGATGCCAAAATCGCAAAATCCCGGGCGGTATTGGACGGGTTGTTTGCCAAGCCGCGTTTCTTATCAGAGCTCCATATTCACTAGCTCAAATTAAAATCGGAGTACACAGCCTAAGAGGGCAGCTCCTGGATTTTCATTTAAGCCCTTATTGACCTTAATCGCCCAAGAATTGGCAGCTTTACAGGGGGGGGTGTATCATACTAAGGTTTTAGACGAATTCTCAATTTCACCTTACACTATCAGACCCTCCCTTTGGCCCTCAGCCAGTTCCAGAACCTGGCCAACGATAACGCGAAATCCATCTAAGTATAGTTAAGCTACTTTCTGCCAAATGGGCTTCCAATTTAATGCTGAATTGGTGGAGCAATGGGGTGGGCGGTAGGGGGGTTGAGGGGAGAGCATGTGAGAGACACACACCACCCCCTTCTCCACCAATTCTTGGTCAAATTGGACACCCTATGACACAGAGTAGGTCGACTATATTTAAATTGATTCCGTGTTATTGTTGGCATAGTACTGGAACTGGTTGTGGATCAGTGGCAGAGGGTGTGTCAACCACCTCCCCCTAGCGGACTCCCCTAGATATCCTCATCATTTCCCAATACCTAGCCAAAGATAATGCGGTATCCATCTGTATGTAGTAGAGCTACTTTGTGCCAGTGGACATCCAATTTGGCCAAGAATTAGTAGAGCTATGGGGGAGGGGTAGTGAACCATACTCCTGTTCCCCCCCAGAAGCCCCCCTATATCTCCACCAATTCTCAGTCAAATTAGACACCCTTCAGTACAAAGTAGCTCAACTATATGTAGATAGATTCGGCGTTATTGTTAGTACAGTACTAGGACTAGCTGTGGATCGATGGGAGCGGGTGTGTCCACCATCCCCTCTCTAGCAGACCCCACTAATAGTCCTCAGTATACCCCAGAACCTGCCCAACAATAACTCAGAATGCATCTGTGTATAGTAGACCTACTCTATGCCAAAGGGTCTCTAATTTGACCAAGAATTGGCGGACTTATGGGAGTGGTTGGTAAGGGGGCAGAAGGTGGAGGAGGAGGGCTACCACCCCACTCAATTCTCCACCAATGCTGGTTGGAAATCAGTGCCCTCGCTATTAGTGTCTCTGATGCATATCAGAAGACGATTCAGGGCCAGCTTGGCAATTATTGGATACTGCGAAATGTCACTTGGGCAAAAATTCTCTGAGTTATGCAAATATAGAGGGACTTCCAGTCTTGCAAATTTGAAATTGTACCTATCTCAACCTCCACCAAGCTGAATATGCCAAGACTGGTACCAATAGACATCCAGCATGCCATATATGCTATGATACGATTACTAGCGAATTCGATTTACAATTAGCGATGAAACAGGGGGGTCAAAAGAAAGACAAAAATACGCCAGCTTCATGGTCTCTCACTCACATTGTCAACTTCGTCAAATCTTGTCCAATTGACTTGATGTTTTTATTAACAGGTAGCCCTTGGAGCTGCCTATTACACTGCAGTCTCTGATCCTTTCTCAGTAATGTGGTTCTTGAGTAATTATCGATTTTGTGCAATTTTCAGAAAGAAACCCCGTCTGGATCGTTCATATGGCAGGCTGGCAATAATCCCGTCCTGGCACTTCCACGGGACGGTTTTTGGACGGTAATCCCGTCCCGTTTTCATCCCGTGGTTCACACTACTCCTCCCGGGACCCCCTCTCGGGACCCCCTCTCGGGACCCCCTCCGTTCTTGCACCCCTATCAGTCCGCCAATTCTTGGTCACATCCCATGCTCTTTTGCACAGAGTAGCTCTAATATACGTGGATAGATTTTGTGTTATCGTTGGCCAGGTACTGGGACTTGCTCAGGACCACTAGGGTGATCCGCTAGGGGAGAGTATAATAGACACACCCCCTCCCATCGATCCACAACCAGTCTCAGTATCTGACCAACAATAACGCGGAATCCATCTACGTATACTAGAGCTACTTGGGTCAGAAGTCGTGGAATTCGACCACGAAGTGGTAGACTTACAGGGGCAGCTGCTAGGAGGGGAGGAGGAGGTGGAAGATGGCTATCTACCCCACAGGATTTCTCTGCCAATTCTGGTTTGAATTCAGTACCCTCACTACCAGAGTCTCTTTTGCATGGTAGGAGACTATTTGGGCTCAACTTAGCAGTTTGTAGATACTGTGAAGTGTCACTTGAGCGAAAATTGCCTGATTTATACCAATGGAGCCTGTTTTCCAGCATAGAAATGATACCTATCTCAGCAACCACCAGCCAGAATCTGCCAAGAGCGGTTTCAATTGATAGCTACCATGCCATATATGCTCTGAAATAATATAATTAGTATAGAATTCTATTTACAATTGGTGATAAACCAGGAGGATTGGAAGGAGGACAAAAATCCGCCAGCTTCATGAACTCGCACTCACTTTTTCAACTTCCTCAAATGTTGTCCAATTGACATGGTTTTTTTATTGACAGGTAGTCCTTAGAGTTATCTATCGCACTAGAGACCCCATCTTCTCTCTATTGTGTGGCTGTTGAGCGAATTACAGTTATTTGAAAATTTGAACAAAATACCGAGATTTGTTAGGACAGCGGTTGCTTCCATATATCCTTAAACGGCACGGTTTTTGCACGTCATTTCCGTCCAATTTTCGTACCGTAACTGAGGGAGAGGGTTTCTAGGTGGATAAGGGCAATGAGTGTTGGACCAATCCTGGCGCAGAGGGAAGCGTACGTCGACTTATAGTGCAGCTGCCAAATTGGTGATGCGTATATTGACTTGTCTATTCATCTATTTGACACGTACACAAGAAGTAAAGTGAATGCAGCTCCGCTGCTCAACCCTAACCCAACGCCACGTGATGACCGCACTCAAAGTCCACCCAACACTGAGGAGGAGGACAATCAGGAGCGGAGGACGTTGGACCATGAATCCCGTCCCGTTTCTATATCGCGGTTCTTACTTACGCCGAGGGATACAGGCATTCGTAGGGACAACGATCATGATGTATACAGTGATGAAATTTTTTGGTTGAGTTGGCACATATATACAACAGTCAGTTCGCGGATCCGTGATCTGACTGGATCATTCACGGAATGTAGGACTCCGTGAACTAACTATTCACTCCACAGACTGACATTCTCCGTGACCTGACAAGAACCGAAAATAAGACTCCATGTGAAATCAGCTAAGGTGGAAGGGTGGGAAGTAAAGGAACAAGAACTACACACCCGGTATAAGTCTTCAGTTGCACATGGAGAAGATGCCAACCTATACCGGGCAAAGCTGCAGACTGCCCAAAGCGAAATAACATTGTAGGAGAAACAGCTCCTGGAACTTCAAACAGATGAGACTAGGTCACATATAGAGAGTAGCGGGAGTGAGAGTGATCATACAGAGTTGTAGAGTAGCTAATTATGATGTCGCACGACAGTACATGATCAACTTAGGCAAATATCCACTTGGGTGTTGACTAGGGATTTGGCCCGGTGGCTTCCTTAGTCCTCGATGCTGGTGGACTCGGGCATCAGGCCGGTGGCTTGCCGCCCCCATTGACCTCACCTGCCCCCACCAGTCTCGTCTGCCCCCATCTGCCTCGCCTGCCCCCATCTGCCTCGCCTGTCCCCGTGCTGAGGAGGAGAGCTCGGCACTGGCACTCGGCATTGGGCTCCGGCTTTGGCAGTCGGTATTGAGTTTTCCTTCTCTCTCTTTTGTATATAAGTCTATAGTTTTCCTTCTCGTTGGATCGATAGACAATTGAGCTTCTTGTTGACTAGGGATTTGGCCCGGTGGCTTCCCTAGTGTTCGGTGCGGGCGGGTTCGGGCATGAGGCCGGTGGCTTACGGCCCCCATTGGCCTCGCCTGCCCCCACCAGCCTCGTCTGCCCCCATCGGTCTCGCCTGCCCCCATGGCGAGGAGGAGGGCTCGGCACTGGTACTCGGTATTGGGCTCGGCTTTGGCAGTCGGCATTGAGCTTTCCTTCTCTCTCCTTCATATATAAGTCCATAGTTTTTCTTCTCTTTGGATCGACAGACAATTCATCATCTTCTCTTCTTCTCCATCATCTTCTCGTGTCAACACTTCTTCGTTCTTTCTCTTTTGCTCTCAACATTGGGAACGGAGACTTTAGTAGATACTGGAAAGTTCTAACACTTCAATCTATCGACAGGGCAGAATCGACACCATTAACTAGACTAGTACATAACATCGGGGCCATATATTGTAGTGATGCTACCGTACTGTCAATCCGCCCACGTATGATCCAGCGGCTTCCAAAATTGGCTAACATGTGACAAACAATATTTGCGACCGTCTGTCGCTGTGCCCTGCTCTCTAGATCCAAGGGCCAAGTCTTTTTACTGTCAACGCTGGAAGTACCTTATCATCGTCCTCATCGTCTTCATCGTGCTCTGTTCTGGTATTATTCGACCCATCTCGGAGTTTTCCTCCCAGTGCTGCGGTTACCAACGTGTCGAGGAACTGAAGATAGTCCACAGGAAACGTAGTCCAAAGAAAACGGACTTTGCATTGTTCTGCCGAAATAAGATGTACGGTTCTTTGCACCACTGTTAATCGGCTGGGTGGCTTGTTGAGTATGTGTTGGCGGTATCGCATGATAGCAATTATTTTGCCGGCCTGCTGTGCACGAACGCCGTCGATGTGCTTTTTGTTGGCAGCGACTTTCTTGAGTGGGTGGGTTGTTTCTTCGTACTGCCTTCGCACCCGACACTTGGGCTTCGTTCTCTCTAATTAGTCTGCTGTTGATAAACCTATATTTTGACATACCTCTATCGCACAATGCAGTAGTACAGGATCGGTGTGTCCCCAAAATCCATTCAACCAACGATTCTTTGCTACCAAGGTTCCATCATTCTCCGAATTCAGATTAACTTCGAGCCTCAGCGCTACTAGCCGCAATTGTACGGTTTCGAATTCTGGCTCCCTAGAAATATCTGGACGGTTTGGGGGTAGTACAATTGCAACCATCTCTAGAAAGGTATGATTGACGTGATTCGTCGCGGTCTTATCCTTATCACGATTATTATACAAGGTGGGGCAAGAGTGTCCTACAGAGTTGTCGGAGTATTCAGACTCTCCTGATATGACTCGTCTGTTTCCTGCATCTGGACTCTTGCCGAAATCATAGTGTTCATAGGCCTCCTCTAGTTGACGGTAGTGCTCCTGCTCAGGATGTTTCCGTGAAGTATGAACAAAAGAAGAGTCGCTCATAGTGACCTTCCGTATTCCTTCAACGATTGCAGACATTGTATGTGATTCCGCCTTCTCGACGTCCTGATCTCTTTCCTAGGGAACTGCAGTCTCAAGTACAGCAGCTAAGGCGCAATAAAATTGCGCAAATTCTGGCCTACGTTGCTCATCAAAGAGTCTTGCGATCTGATATCGGCTAATTCACGTTATCTCAGTGGATTTAATCCCAAGTACGTTACGTAGCTTGCCGCGGTAGTCTAGTTGGGTATTTAGATTGACACTCGGCTTCCTGGGGAACATATCTGTTATTAGCATAGGCAAGAACTGTTCCGAGCCGCCATTAGGGATGGTGATCTGTGGTTTCAGGAATCGGAGCCTAAAATATCGATGGTGCGCAGCAGACCATCGCGATGTAGTGACCGTCAGCTTCCTGGCTCTTCTGTCGTCCTTTTGTGCGTCATCCAGGAAATGCTTGATGGTATTCCGGACGTGCGCATGTATCTGGTCGTTGGGAGCCATTGTTGGTTCTGTGCAAGATCAGAGGGAAGTGATTGTGATAAGGAACGTTGGGGAGAAGGATATGCCAAGTCAAAAACCCTAACCCATGACGCCTACACTTCGCTTATCTCCACCGTTCCTTTCAGCTTCAGCCCACCATCACCACAATTCAGCTATGCAACGCCAACACCGCCCACCTCCTTGTTATTCGTCCACTCCCAGTCTATCGCACTACACCGCCCATCTGTCACCACCGCAGCTGAAACCGTTTCTGGACGTGTACCGATGGAATAGCCATTTTCTTGAAGTCCGGAACATACGCATCGTCCTCGACGACTGTAACGACTTCGAGACTGCGGAACCCGACATCCTCTCAACTCAGCTCCCGCCAGCCAACACAAGTGGCCATCAGAACTCCGCCGCCAGAATTCAGAACAAAGAGCAGCTACAACAGCAGCGACGCGCAGTGTTCGTCATTCTTCTGCCACGCGTCCTCCTCAGCCTGATTAGTCGCGCCGACATCCCTGACCCTGAGGAGGTAGCTCCTATCGTCGTAGATGGTTTGAAGGTCAAGTTCCCATACAAGCGCATCATGGGCCTTAACGGGCTCGCATTGCCTATATAACACTTCAATCCCTGGATGACACAGCCCACGAAGTACCACGATTCTTACTCTGCTGCTGACTCGGTAGTCCTAGCCCTCTCTCAGGCTCTACTTCATCTTCTCGATTTCCCTACCCATACCATCCCCGACAGCTCTATCACGCTCGTGAATCTTCCTCCGGTCCAGGTTATAGCTACTCACTATCTTTCAATGGCGCCTCGGATTACTTCTTTACTGAAGGTTCGATCCGTGTCAATAATTTTGCCAACATCGATGCCCCAGAACGCACAGTGGTCGCTATCATGCGGCCTTACGCGAAGAGAAGAAACACATCGCGTTCCCCTACAAAGGACGATTTCTCGGTTGAGGCGGGGTGTCTGCTTGCTATTACCCAGGATATTCTAGCTTGCGAATCCACGGCCGATCTGTGTCGACCTATGCTGGTGTCGGTACGCCCGGAACAAAAAGTGGTGATCGTGAAAGCGGAGATTAGTGTGGAGTTATTGCAGGGTGTGGAGGCCAGGAGGGGTCTGGTAGATGCGGTGGATATATACGTCTCGAATGCATATGATATTAATGTGTCGGAAGAGAGGGTGGTGTTCCTAGCTATGAATCTTAAGCAGCTGAGGGAAGTAGTGGCGGAGATGGAATTTAAGGTCGATGAATATCTTCGTTTCGACAAATATATCTCTTTCATTGGCGTTAGAATAGTATAAGCTTAGGCACAGCACGCCGTGAGTTCGCACAGAATAGCTGGAGGAGTGCCACTAACACATGATTAATTATGCCTACATAAACTTTTCTGGCTCGCAATATAGTGGATAGGCGAGTGCAATATGGGGACATGAATTACAACAAAGAACCACATTGCAACTGTCTTTGCGAATGCATTTTTACAACTGGGAGACAGAAACTCATGTGCCATCAACACCTATTCCCGAGTGGAAGTGACGGAAACTCACGTGAGCCCAAAATTTTCATGTGGTGAGCAAGTTGCCTACAGTTATCGTGGCTTGCAAGGATTCAAGCCTAGTTGTTACCGCCCGAATTCTCTGAACCTCTGTTAAAGGTTTGTCTGTAACGAACTGACCTGTCAGTTTCTTCTTTATCTACCACATAATTTCGAGCTTGTGTGAGCCAGTACAACGATAACGAAGGAGCTTGGAGTCCACGCTAGTTGCAATTTATGCCTATTTGTCTCGATGTGTTTTTCCGCCCACTATTCGATGCGTGTTATGTGCGAGACCTTACCTTGATCCACCTTAACTAGCAATCTCTTTGCCCAGAGTAATGCGATTGCCATGAAATCTTTCGTGCGCTCCTTCTCTTCTATTTAGATGCGTTTTACTGCTTGTGTAATGATAGCGGTGAAAAGTGGTTAGGTCCGTTTGCTACATGTAGTCGGCAGGCGGTACTCTTGGTCTATATTCCGGCAGATCCATAAAGTAATCCCAATTGTGCACCAGAGCTGGCCTGCTTCGTCGTTGCGTGCATATGTCCCTACCCATGGAGTGGTTCTGGTAGTAATTCGTGTAGCAGTTCGGAGGATGAGAAACCTCGCCGCAACAATCGGAGTACTCGATGCCATTAGACGGGCCACATTGTACTGTTTTGTCCAAGCCCGGCACCGGCGGAGAGTGCGCAAACTGCAACGCAGGCTACGACGGATACGATAATCAAGAATCACTGTTTGACAGTCGCAGTTAGAAGGGATTCGACTATCCCTTAGGAGAACTAGTAGTTGGATTATGCTGCCACTTCACACGTTTGCGGAAATCGGCAGAAGTTCGTTCGGTACACAAAGTACACCACGTTCGATTAGCGGTAGGTTCGGGATATTTCAGGAAGGAAAGCGGGTAAATCCATCGGGCATGGGGATGTACCACAGAGACATCGGTTGCCAGGAGGCCGGATACATTAGATTGTGAGAAACGTCTTTCATGTCAAAGGAGAACATAAATCGCTATCCTAATCGCGGCTTATACATGAAGGATTGCAGATTCTTGTTGACTAGGAGTTTGGCCCGGTGGCTTCCTTAGTCTTCGGTGCTGGTGGACTCGGGGATGAGGCTGGAGGCTTGCGGCCCCCATTGGCCTCGCCTGTCCCCATCGGCCTCGCCTGCCCCCATGCCGAGGAGGAGGCCTAGCCCCGGCACTGATACTTGGTTTCGAGCTCCAGTTGTGACACTCGGCTTCACCGTGTATGGTCTTTTCTCTGGATATAAGCTTGCCATTTTCTCTCTTTAGATCGATAGACAATTGAGGTTCTTCGTTCTTTCTCTTTTGCTCTCAACAATTCTCCCAGTCAACGGCTACCGAATCAAGATATACGATAAAGCACCGGTAGAGAGCATCGGTCGAGATCGAGGTCGAGGAAGGCTTGTTGGCGCGGCACCCCAAGTTGGAGGGTTATTGCGGCTGAATGTGAAGGTTGCAGAAACCGCTATCGATCGAGATAGAGCAAGCAGTACACCTCTTCGAATAACGCCGATGAGCAACTCCACAAAAAGATCTTGTTGCCGAATGAGCCCAAGAAGCATGAGATATCGGCACCAAACGCTCCCGCAATAAATCAAACAACCGCAGGTGGAAAATCTGGACGTAAATTGATTGATCCCGCGGGATCTAGCAATGAGAATGATTGCAAGAATGAGTGAACTGGATAATCCATATTTTATATTTACTAATCTCATTAGTCTATAAATGTGGGCAATATGACAAACTCATTGTTGTTCAACGCACGATTCTCAACATGGGGATAATAGTACCTGGTGCGAAAATGTGTGCTGGTACGTGCACATCCGGCAACCCAATTTTCAATCTGGAACCTTCAGTTGAAAATCTTTTGCACAGCTCTCTGGCCGCCAACTAGTAGGGCTACGACGTGGATTGGGGAGGTGATAGTGGCCATGGATGGATTATCATGCAGCAGCAGCACCAGAAAATAGCTATCAAAAAGAGCCAGTGTTTTTAAGTGGCCTCCCGGCTTTTTGGTGGCCTGCAGGCCAGGCCCGGCCTCTATTTGTAAAGCCTGCACCACACAAAGCCTGGTAGCCGGCAGGCCTTTTGCGGCCAGCAGGCCAGGCCCAGGCTTCATGCAGGTGGCCGCCTAGGAAAACTGAAAGTGCCTGGCATCCTCTTTTGTAGAAACCTAAACTAAACTACTACACCCAAAAAATAGATATCTACTTTTGTCAAATTATTTGAGATACACAGCTTCATCTTCATCTTCTCGGAGGGTTTCCGAGAGGCTAAATGGTTACTCCGGTTTAGAACTCCAGCTGCACAAGGCTACCAAGGCGAACAGTACGACTCAGCACAGCTGCCGATATACTGTGAGAATCAGGGTGCACACTAGATAGTATACGTGCGGCATACAAAATATCACCGCCAAAGTGGGTGAATACCAAAGAAATGTTGTGAAACGTCTGGGCCGACCGAATGCAACATCGCCAAGTTTCCTCTGGCATTGTGCGTCTCGATGTGGAGGTATGTTCAGAGTCACAGCATTGCATGATGTACTTTTTCTGCTCAGGAGCAGTTAGGAGGAAGTCGAGTGTCCTCAATTTCATTTACACATTCCTTGTTGACTAGGGATTTGGCCCGGCGGCTTCCTTAGTCCTCGATGCGGGTGGACTCGGGCATCAGGCCGGTGGCTTACGGCCCCCATTGGCCTCGCCTGCCCCCACCAGCCTCGCCTGCCCCCATCTGCCTCGCCTGCCCCCATGCTGAGCAGGAGAGCTCGGCACTGGTACTCGGCATTGGGCTCCGGCTTTGGCAGTCGGCATTGAGTTTTCCTTCTTTCTCTTTCGTATATAACTCCATAGTTTTTCCTTCTCTTTGTATCGACAGACAATTCATCTTCTTCTCCATCATCTTCTCGTGTCAACATTCCTGTGCCAATTCATACTCTGTTTATCCTAAACACGAAAACTTGATGAAGCTGTACTTGTCGTTATGGTTTCGATCCTACGCAATATTACTTTTGTAGCCACCCTAGGCTTGTTAGGCTGCATCCTACAAATACATACGAACGAATGCGTAGGACAACGGAAATGCCAGCAGATATACAGTGTTCTAGCAGCGGCTGTGCCGCGCCTAATATATCCATACCGCAAATTGGTACATACCAGTTAGGTTTTTGCTATAAAATTTTATTCCAAAATCAATGCTGCTACACCGTTCTCAGTGATCGAATATATATTTCATCACAATTGACTTCACATTGTGTCATTCCTCTCTACCACCACATCCAATAACGCTGAGTTAACACCGAGTAAGCAGATTAAATGCCTCCGACCAGCTGAGTCTTCTTGCTTCCCAAAATCATAAGTTAATGATCACCTTTCCGGAGGAGCGGTCGATAAAATGTTGGCACGGGATTTGGCCTGGTGGCTTTTGTGGCGTTTGGCCTAAGGCTGCGGGCATGAGGCCGGTGGCTTGCGGCCCCCATGGGCCGCCACCAGCCCCCATGCTGAGGAGTAGGGCTAGCCCCGGCAGTGATGCCCGGCATTGGTCTCCGGATGTGATACTCGGCTTCGCCGAGTATGCTCTCTCCTTTCCCATATATTTGCCTGTCTTTCTCTCTCTCTTTGCTCTTTAGACAATCACTTTTGTACGATAGTCAATTCAATATCTCGATTCGTACTCGATTGATCTCAACATAAAAGTCGAGAGAGCGGAAGCCGACAGACCAGTCCATGACCAAAACTCCCTGTCCTGATTGGTGGGTATGATCGAGTGTGATATCAGGCTTGGAGTTTTCGTTCTTTGAGAGAATGATTGTTTCCCAAGAGCTCGGGCTTTGTTGATGCTTGGGAGGAGCTCCGGTTTGTTACTTTTAGGTTGTTTCGAGAATGATCGTTTGGGAGGAGCCCTAAGCATGGCTGATAGGCTCCGGGTACGATCTATTTTGCTTTCTATATGATGTAGCTCTTACGGTCGTGTTACCACCCTGGAGGAGTGTTGGTCGGATTTGGAGTGCGGTCATCACGTCGCATTGGGTTAGGGTTGAGCGGTTTGAGCAGCAATCACTTCAGTTGTTCTGTAGGTGTTACTTAGACTTAGACTTAGAGTTCAAGACATACAGAGAGATCACCGAATGACAGATTCACCCACAAGTCACTGTACGCTTCCCTGCGCGCCCGGATTTAGTCCAACACGACAAATTAGTTCAACCTGATATCGAAGAACTCACGAGGAATACGTGAAAATTAGTCGTACCCATGTGTCACTACACATGGACACACCATCCGGTGCCGCATACTTTCATCGGGACCCAGTGTAACATTCAGAAATAAACAATACGTTGAGTAAATCTCAGTTCTCTGATCTCCTTTGCAACCGGAATGCCTACCCTTGCTCTTTCTCCTCCGACGCCAGCGCGTGGCGCCATCTGCCCTCTCACTTTCTATCCTCTAGAACGGTCACTTCCAGCAGAAATCCCGTGTAAAAATTGCCATAGCCAGAGGATTCACTATAGTCACTGTGCCATTCTTAGCGTCCCCATACCCCATCGGAAAATACCGCAGACGACCGCTTCGGGCTGATCTCCCCCAACTACCTGTTGGCGGCAGTCGTCAATTCCAGGTTTAGACTTAAGCTTTAGCTCTGAAGCTATAAACGTCGGCGAAGTGACCGCCTTCCTGAGCCTTCTCCTAGATTCCACACTGTCGGCGAATGTGACTGCTTATCGGCGAAAGTTTCCGAAGTTTATTTCTTGTTTGTATATATACACGCACTCTGGACCTGTATCTAGAAAATCAATGCACACAATCATTCAACACTAGCCGGTCATCCGGTGGGGAGAGGGATTAGGCCTCGCCCCACTCTAGTTAGAGTGAATGCAGAACGATTAAAACACACAACAAGCCTGATGCTTGGCACTACCGGATGGGCAAGAGACTAACCACCCCGATCAGATTGCAAGAACCACCCTGATGAGATAAGATCAACAGAGTCGATAACATTTGCGTCGTCATTGCACCATGACCACACCCATCTCATCCTACTTAGTATCTTCCTGCCTAGCTCTCTACCACACCGGGCTGTCGCAGCACAAGTCTTTCTCCGCTCATGCACCCGACATTTCCGAAATCTCGCCGCTGCCTCCGAAAGCACAGCGCACTAACGCAATCGCCGGTTTCTCCCGCGTAGTGTCGGATGCACGTATCGCACTCCGAAGCGGCACGCAGCACCCACAACTTGCGACTCTCTCGCCGTGTCACACGACACCACCGGTTTCCGCCAACGCGGCTCGGCTGGTCCTTCATGCGGCATTTCCACCAGACACGGCTACGTCCGTGAACAGCGCCATTTCATTCCCGTCCTGTCGCGCACCGGAATATGGCTTCGCTGTGGACGAGAAAGTGGGGTCTGAACTAAGACGTTTGTAACGGGGATGGTTGATTGCTTCCCTGTCCCGCTGCGGCGGGCAATACTCCGGCGGTTACCCCCGTCGTTGTCTCCAAGCGATCGTTTCGCGCGCACGAGGTACAGGGATCTCGCGCAACAAGACTGTGAAGTTTGCGACGCGCGATGGAACGGTGCGACAAACGGGATTGGATACAGTTCGACTACTAAGCCTGCTACGGGATCAGCGGGATGGGACGACAACCGCTGCAACTGGGGCGGCACGTATCATGCCACATACGTTGGATGTGAAGGTTGGTGTATTGGCTCGTTTCCGTACAGGCACCCTCACTCGGTACCGCGAGACACATATCCCGATTGTAAATATCCGTGTGGAAAATGCAAATTGTTCCACTCGGGGACGTTAGCGAAGCCGGCATCTTCCGCAGCGATGCTATCCCGGAACGGTCGCTTCACTGTTTCGGTAGCCTGCGTGTGAAGTTTGCTTTTGTATGTTTTAGTCATTCTAACGAGGGTACGGGGGACCTATAGTTCTGCCAGTCCCGGTTTACGCACCGTATCTTGTCTGCTAGCACTTGCTATCCCTCGCGGTAGAACTCGCTACATTCGTACCATACACCTCCCGGCTGCACGGCGTGGAAACTCATTCTCCTGCCGATGGCCTAATTGTTTACGAAACTAAACCTGATGGCCAAGGTATATCGGATTTGCCAGCCCAGGTCTCGTCGCAATGCGGAGTGCTGTAAGCTGTTGCAGGTGATGGTGCGGCCGAGTATGTGGTCGGGGTATTCTGGGCGGCGGAGATGTTGAGAAAAAGGGAGTTGAGCAGGATGGGGGCGTGGATGGACAAAGTCTGTCCTGTCAGTTCGATGGCTCGCGCTGGCCCGGGTTACGAATCTCCGGGCACCTTTAATTGGACTGGGGGTTGCAGTCGTCTAAGAACAAGACTATCAACCTATAAGGCCCTGCAGGCTATCGAGTGACTGATCGGTGATGCTAAGTAATGTGTTACATGTATATATTGATCTGACAGCTAGCGGCGCTGGTAGTAAGGGGCACACTTCTCTCACATATAACTCGCGTCTTTCTTCTTCTCTCTTCTCTCTGTATCTAAGTCTATACACACGCGATTCTCCCCTTCACTATGTCAACATGATGGAATGGAGATGCCGAGTGATGAAGTGATGACCGCGTGACGACCACAATTTGGCTGCAACAACCAAACGATTACGCGCTATCTCTTTAAGACGCAATACCGTAGTATTATACGCACGGCTGTACGATTAGAACTAACAATGGTTCCTATTTACATAAGCCGAGTGATCGTGGGTGAAGCGAGTATTCCACGGTGACTAGACTTCACTCGTTTTGGGCTCATGTAATCGTACACCAGGTATAAGGCACTCATGCTCAGTATTGGGACTCGCAGTTGAGTACTGTACTGAAGTAATGTGTTGCAAGACGAGTAGTTTTCAACCTAAAAACATAGAGAGAAGGGGCTACAACCTACTCTGCGCCCGTTGGATTCAAGGTCTGGGCCCCAGGGGTCGCTGCATATGCCCCACACAGGACGGTAACGGTGGACATTGAAAGATTGGTGACCGCGCGGACTACTCGGCCGATTTCTAGGTATCCAGAAAACTATAACTTATGCCAGGTGCTTAGATCTCCAACATGTAAGTTAGGGTTTTCGGATAGTAAAAATCCGTCAAGTATTGAGAACCCTGTGTACAACATCTGGGGGCATCTACCTACACACTCACGAAAGAACTCCACCTAGCCTCACTATTGCGAAACTATCTCAGCCGACCGTGTACTATCAGCAGCCTCTTGCCTTGGTAGAGGAGCTGGGCTAGGGTTCGGGCTTCGGAGAGTAGCATTCGGTTGATGCAATTAATGGCTAACTGAATCTTGTAGTGTGCATTCATAATTTCAGGATTTAAGGAAGTGCCATCTCTATCTGGTGATTTCTGTACCATTATGGTTGCACTCTCAGCTGTGGTGTTTCCCCTATCGGCATGTTCACACAGAGAGGAAGAAATAATTGAAATATGTGCCATGCTATTCAGTTTTCTCCAGCTTTTATGCTGTTAAAACGTCACGGTGGATAAAAGTCGCTGTTGAACTGAGCACGTCCGAGCGGAAGAGCAACTCGGCCACTGCCATACTCTAGTTAGAGTGAATGCAGAATGATTAAACAAACACACCGAGCACGTCCACAATAAACGAGATTACTTCGACCAGCCTTTGGATAACTCTGTTGACGTAGTTCATTCAGCTTTACCAGGATGGACGGGACATCGCCATGGCTGTCCGTCCTGTCCTTACTCAACAAGGACGGTATGTCGGCCGGGGGTCCACCGGGGACGGATGAATGGCCATTATCGGTCGTCATCCACAGTCCTTGGCTGGCAACGGGCAGCTACAGTACATATTTAGATGAAGTCAGAAATAGCTCTGAAAGGGTGCAGTAAAAGATATTATTAGGTGATGAGCTGATGAGTATTCCGGTAATGATAGATGAACCTAAGCGTCTATTCAGCAGTGCAAGGTTTCTCATCAGTGGCTGGCGAAATCGCTTGGGTGACGATATCATTAAGCCCACAGGGCACGTGAATCATGGGTGGAACAGGCTTAATAAGTGGGGCAACAGAGTCAGATAGGGTCCGAATGGAACAGATGCTTAATGATCATGCTCTGCGATCAGGAGAGTAGATTATTGTTGTAGCTAGTTTTATACAATTTTCTTATGTACTCTGAGCACGATCCATGGATGTCGGTGGATGACGGCCGGCAGACGGCACTGAAGTGTCCACGGCCGCCCTTGCCGTCCGTCCCCGTCCACGATCAAAAAGATGCCACCTTTTCCGTCCTGCGTTAGAACAGATCGCAACGTGCTGTCCGTCCCCGTCCTAAGCGATCTTAGTCGGACGAGATGGTTGATTCACTGTAGGTATATCTATAGAGCCTAGCGATAACGGAAGATACTAAAGCATAATCAAAGATATCCAAGGATAATTGAAGATATCCGAAGTACTATCATCACATCTACAATATAGTATCCAGGCTTTACCGCCCAGCTGCATGGATTTCATTAGCCGGTGAACGAAGAGTAACACTCAGGGTCAGCAATTGATTGTTTTCTTCTTCGTAATGACCACTATTTATTTACTTCGACAATCTGGGAATCTGCAGACCGGCCAGATGAAAATCAGCAGATGTATAGACTGGTCAGATTACAAATTGCAAAGCCGCCCTTACTATAGACCGACCTGGTCGAAGCCCATATCTGACCGGACTTACTGGTTGAGAACACTGCCTGAAGTACCTACAGACCTTCTCGCAAGTATGGCCCACGGTATTGTCCAGCCCAGCACCACGTATTCCTGAAATTGCTGTCTGGCCCAGAGGCAGTGTTGTCAACCGTCCCGTCCGTCCTGAGTTAGGACGGAACGGCGCCGTCTTTTTTGAGGCCAGACGGGGACGGATGGAAGGGACGGCCGTTGACGGTAAATTTCCGTCCCCGGCCGTCCCCGGCGGTCATCGGCCGACATCCATTGATGATTTGCAAGTCATCATACATAATAGATATTCAGTTATAATAAGTACATTTCTC
>Ga0307512_10002814_pt1 | contig 21208 bp, 21 predicted proteins | sample 14_EM_MG_FD_200267 | JGI IMG/M metagenome (GOLD analysis project Ga0307512, IMG submission 200267) | Populus trichocarpa ectomycorrhiza microbial communities from riparian zone in the Pacific Northwest, United States - 14_EM | ecosystem: Host-associated > Plants > Roots > Unclassified | place...
GGGACTTAGAGAATTTCGTGTGGGAGTCAATTGACCATCCCCGATACGGCAGATACGAGTCCCGATCAGGCGTGTATTAACACCGATACGAGGTCTTCTAACCCAATCAGGCAAGTCGTACTCCTGGTGTCTCATAGCCGCTCGTATCCTCCATATCGTTCTCATCTTCATCCCCCATCTCTCTCTTTCTCGTCCACAACTCTACCATCATCGCAAGAACACAAAGTTAAGTCATCCCTCTCTATCTCTCCATGCCATAATCGTGAGTTAGCACCAAGTACAGCATACACCAAGTACAGCATCTGCCCAAGATCGACGGTCTCCCACTCCCAGCCAGATTTCGAGTTGACCCCTGAATGTAGCTTCAGCTTCCGGCGTACCTCCCTACCGATCGACCGCCACCAGCCAGTTCTCCATAAGAGCTTCAAAGGTAAAGTCACCATGTCACATTCCCACGGTTGCTAGTTAACTAGCTGATGAACTGAGTCCCGGTGCGCCGTCCATCGACCGCCTCCAGGTACTCGTCCAATCTCACTCGCTCACGGCCTCCGAGTGTATCTCCAAACTCGCTCGATCACGGCCTCCAAGTGGATCTCCAAACTCGCTCAATCACGGCCTCCAAGTGCATCTCCACACTCGCTCAATCATGGCCTCCAAGTGTATCTCCAGACTCGCTCGATTACGGCCTGCAAGTTCGCACGATCATGGCCTCCAAGTGCATATCTCCAAACTCGCTCGATCACGGCCTCCAAGTGTATCTCCAAATACGCTCGATTACCGCCTCCAAGTGCATCTCCAAAGATGCTCGATCACGGCCTCGGAGTATATCTCTGAGTTCACTCAATCGTCATTTTCAGGCGCACCTCGAATTGCTCTCAAGCACCGCCTTCAGCCAGTCCAGATATAGCGTGTGTAGATGGGTAGCTATATAGATACATAGATACATAGATGAGAATACAAACTGAATACATGACTGTGATTCGAGGTGCTCCCAGACATGTTGCCAGCGCTCCCAGGTGCTCCCAGGCTTGTCGTCGATCGCCAGGCGTTGGGTAAACGGCTTCAGCATAGCTGCAGCCCCTGCGAAGAGTGTAACACACATGTCGTTCTGATGATGCGTATACGTCACCGCAAAGTCCAGGCGGTACGTATGCAACGCGACCCGTCGCCTGGGCGCCGTGTAGCGTGTAATTCTCCGTCAGAGCATACAAGATTCCATCAGAGCCGTCAGAGCCGTCCGGAACACCCGTGTGTTTCAGACGGCAATTAGGGTCGTTGCTGATGCGTTCTGGCCGCTGCTATTCTTTATTGATACTCTTGGCATCATTCTAGGATAACCCTTCACACTGGGGATCGGGGTTTCTCTATCCTCGAGCCGCTGGGTGTTAGTCCCTTGCTGTTGTACGTCAACCGTCTCCTTGGCGCCACCATTGTCAACTAAATGACTATAGTCGATTTTTCCTGGTGTTTCGATGATATCAACTGTAGTTTCTTCCCAATGTGGGCAATCCTTAGTACGACAGTGGTCCCTGCAATATCTTTGCAATATCAAAGGATTTCGAGATGTGATTCTTCCTATATGTCTATAGACGTAGCACTCCCACAAAAAATCGCAGAGTTGACAGAATACTGATGGGGTTGCTTTGTTGATAACCTTAATCTGGCAACATGCCCAAAAACAATTTTGTCTGAAACATTGTTGTGGACGGTTTCTTTGTCCAAGATAAATGCAGTAGAACTGATCCTCACAATCTTTAGACTCAGATCTCATGTATGATAGTCATTCTTGGTCTTGGTGTAAGGATTAAATATAAGTGCGGATCGTTCGGTAGTCGATACCGGAATGCTCCTGTATTATAGAATATTCAGTAAACCCGCAACTGTGCTTCAGTCATATAATCCTCAACTTCAGATACAGCGTAGAGTACTTAAAATATTATACTGTTACGGGGGTTCTTAAACCCAATAATCAATACAACATTCATTGAATTAAGTACAGCCCCCTATCTAAGTATCTCTTTCTTTCCTCGTCTTATCCTAAGACTCGACCTCTCGCACCGGCGTTGCAAGAGCTGCCAGACTGAAACTCTACCACATTTAGTCTCCCCGATATGTGTACATTACACCTCTCCGTAGAACAACCACTCCTCGGAAAACTCCTCGAATGGTAATGTGCCAGTATTCAAATATCTCAGCACCAGGTAGTCGATACCTTCTAGTTCGCAGAAACGAAAAACCACCTGGTAGGTGTGGGTTCAACGGTGCTCCACCAAACTGTAGAGAAGATTGCCGAAAGTCTCGACAACTTGTTGAAGTGTGTACTGGGATTGTGTGTGATTGTGTCCAGGCATATAATGCGTGATCACGGAGGTGTATTAGAGATGTAATTGTGAAAGTGTTCTTTTGGTAATAGATAGAATTCTTAATATTTTAAGATCGTCTTCAGTGCTCTGTGTTGAATGTTTCTCGCTGCTTGCTTACTTCACCTCCTTCACAACAATGATGTCTCTTTATAGCATCATCCCAGGCCCCCACCCCTAGCTGCTATAACCACGAATGTTATTGTGTGTGTGCAATGTGGTTTGAAAGCATTACGCTCCTGACAACCAGGCCATCCATCGCATGCAAAGACAGACTTAATTTTTTAGACTCCGTGCTATCGTATATGTCGGTAGTTGGAACTTCCACCAACCAAGTTGACCAAGCTTATCGCCTATGAAATCCCTCATGTGCATGAGTTATTTAATTGTGTCCTACATTTAGTCGGCGACCAACCGATACTATACCAAAGTTGATTGTTGACGAGTATGTTTGTATCCGATTCGAGATTACATTGCGATCCAGACCAATCAAACTAATGAATGATGTTAGTTCTAGGCTCTAAGCCTACGTCATTAATCCATAAGTTACGTCATGCTAAGGTCGAGACTATTCACCGACTGGAACGTACTTCGCCGTTTCCTAGCCCGTCACAGGTCAGGGTGAAGGGTCCTCTTAATCGCATATTGACTATCAACTGCCATGCGTAACAATTACGCATGCTCCGCAAAGTAACCTGGTGTGAACGAAGTACCCACACTTCGCGCGAATATCACGAACTCCCGCTAAAGAGCATATTACTGACCACTTGAATGATACATGCATAGGTGTTATGCATATCGTAGATATGTTTGCATCCTTGTAATCATATCAATATCATTATCGCTGCTAGTAGACAACCCCTAACAGCTATCGATGCAAGAATTGGAGGTTAGTTTAAGCGAACATACCTAGAATTGCACCAGATGCACCTGAAGGTCTCGACACAGTAGAAGAACTCGAGACATTAACTGAGAGATGCGTTGATTGTGATCGCCCCTGCATATGACTCCGCCAAAGGTAGTTCATTGTGACTCTAGTTCAAGCATACAAGCGGTGATGGCGTGGCACAGAATTCCTCGTGTGTTGATGAATTATGCAGAACTTGGACGGAGGATAGAGCTGGGACCTTGTTGAGTGGCAACACTTGAAGTTCCATGGGTTCAAACTGAGTTTGTTGTTGGTTGTGGATAAATATAAATCTCTGAATGCGGTATACCAGTCGGAAGGACACCCTATTCTCATGATAATCTGTTGCTTTAGGATTCTGCAGCATAGTTAGAGGTTGATTAGGCAGTATTGGGTGCAGACCTTCACTATCAGCGGTCTGAGTCTGCTGAAGTCACAATATGTATGCAGGAAGTGTAAGAGAGGACAGAGAATTTGGGGTAACAAAGGAGAGATTCAACATAGAGAAAGAACATTGAAGGTGCGATGACGACTCAGGGGTAATCAATTTGATTCCAGTTGTCGTCAATGCCAAGATTGCTAGCAAATGGGTCATCAATTGTCACTCACATTAAGATGTTGCGCATAATATCTTGTAAACACCGCATCATTTAATCACATACTCATTATGAGTCTCAATGCTACAATGTTGACTTAACATGAATATTGGGGTTCAAAGCAGTGCATAAGAACGATATGGAATACGTCATGAGGCTTCTTCTGACAGCGGAAAGATGAATAACAGCATGCAGTTCAGGCCACTTGAGGTGCTGTGAGCATTGAATAGGCATGCAGCATTCAATCCAATCCAATGGCTGGGATTGCAGGCTCGCCTTACTTTGACAGTTACTTGGACTCTCAGAAATTGCGTTGTCCTAACTCGAGCTTTCATCACGATTCGATCATTAAGCATTCTTGGGAATGAATGTTGGAGAAATCCAGATTTCATCTGTTTATGATTTGTCACAAACTTCAGGCGGGAGCTAGCCGGTCACTGATTGAGCCGCTGAGCAGAGACTGGCATTCAGATTCTCTATCTCTTCGAGCTCTGTTGATGGAAATCGGTTCACATAATATATGTCATGATATGGTTTTCTGGCGGCCCAAACATACAAGTTAGTCAAAATGTAGTTAAGTCGACATTAGAAGTGTTCAGCATTGAAGCCTGTTCGAGGAAGTGTGGTATACCGGTGAGCAGGAGTTGCCGGTCATCTGCAGAGTTGCTGAGCAGAACCTGTCTTTCGAGGTTCACTCTCTCAAGCTGCAGCTCGATTATGGAGCTCGAACAACAGAATGTATTTTAGGATCTTGGAAATGTATTGGTCCGAACATACCTCTTAGTAAAAATTCAGTTAGGTGTGCTTACTTATCGCCCAGGGCTGTGTATCTACAGGAAGTGTGTGGTGGACACCTTCCTCCAACGGATGGGTTGACATGGAGCATGACAGTCATGACTGTTTAGCAGCTGCCTTCACATCCTGATCAAGCATAGCTTCAGATATTTGCTGGGGCCGAGTGGGATGAGCTGTACCTGAACTTAAAAGTTTAGTGTCTGTAAAATGGACACTCTGTGTGCTGGCAGCCACAGATTCAACACATTCAGAAAGGAAGAAATATGCTTGGAATGGAGCAAAATGAACCATTCAAGGGTAATGTGAAGTGGGTATGCAAAGTTCAGAGGCGTGCGGGGAGTGGGATCCTATGTTAATAATGAGTCGCTGCTTGTCAAAATTGGGCATTGAATAGAATATGCATGTGGTGTCAAATCTGAGACCATCAACCTCAACAGGAGTGCCTGAATTTCATTCCTGAGCGAGGAAATACTCGACTGTATTCTTCAGGTAAGCTGGGAATACGCGAGTCGTGTCTCAGGATATGATACATCAACTTGATATGGCATAGACAGTCTTTCAATCCCTTGATGATTGGAGATATACTGTGCTGGATCAGTCTCAGGAAAGTCAAGAAGTTGATATCGATTCTCTTTTGGAATTGATTGTAAATTATTCAACAGTGTCGATTCGGAGAATATCCAAAATTCTTTCGCAATTCTAGTGTCCCGTGCGCCAGAAATAGACAAGTAACCTATAATTTGAATCATACATGGTGGTTCAGGTGCGCCTGAAAACTCGAATCCCGTTGGCTGATGTAGGTACCACAATTCCACTCGGACAATATACGATTAGCAGAGACTGCGGTTTGGACAGCTTCCCACGAAGAGAAATATATGGCACCGCTGAATTTGACTTAGTCGACCATTAAACCGGCGCACCTGCTTTTCATCACATATTGTATCCTCCAAATCAGACACTAGTTCAGTTTACCAGATATCTGTTGATCATTGACTTCATCGCATATTCATTACAATAATCAACCAACACGAAATGCAATCGAACTCTAACCAATACTCCTGGACTCTTCCCCAGCGCCTTATTCTCCGTACCATATGACTATTTTGCATCAGTTGATGAGATTGTATTGGTTGAATGTTTAAAGAGGCGTACCTTGATTACACTGCCCTAAAAATTATCATTCATCCTCGGCATCATCTGACGGCACGACGTCTCCATACCCTGTAAGCTGCTTCGTATGGTCTACCCGACACTGCAGAATGAGGTATATCATCAAAGTCGTGATGTTCGGTTGGCTCATAAGGCCATGCAGTACCCTCATTTGTGCCACTCCAGAGAGCTGGTGGAGACCACTCGCTCTGTTATCATAACCACCGGGTCCAGTGTTCAATAGCCATGTGTGTGGGACTCTGTTTTGCCCCAGTCGGACAACCCGTGCAAAGGCCTGGCGCTGCTCATTCAATACCCAGAACTTCTGAGTTCTGACCACATGGTTTGCTGCTGTGAGATTGAGGCCTGTCCCACCCACTTTGGGTGTAGTTACAAACACAGAGGGATTTGACGAATCTTGGAATTTGAGCTGCATTTCTGTGCGCTCATCGTTGCCCATTTCCGCATACATCTAGAAACTATCCAAATGATCAGCAAAAAACTTTGTGAGCCACCACTTCAAATGACGAACTTGGCCTAGCAGAGGACAAAATTGTATGGCCTTTTGTGAAGGAGGTGCACAGGTCAAGGCAGGTGAATTACTTCGGGGTTTGTGCAGGAGCACCTCATTTGATGCTTCGTCTTTGTCAAGTTCGGGATACTCCGCAGCTGCATTGACAAGCATTGGCAGATATGTGTCTCTCAGCCATCGGAAGATCGGAGAATCCACCCGAGTATCGAGTGGCCATTCTGTGTACCATTGTCCTGAGATGTCATTCCGATCTTCGGTGTCTCCCAATACCAATGAGAAACATCCCAGCCGCCATCTATGAACCCTCCACACTCCTGAAGCACCTTGTGAAATGTATCTTTCCACAAAGTCTTTAGTTAAGCTTGCTCTTCCTCAGCCCATTCGAGATCAACAAGGTGTGCATTCTCCTTCGGGATGCAGACAAGTGGTTTCCCATTCCCGAGTTTCTATTCTGACCACCTCCTTTTTGTCCAGGGCTTTGCAATTTGGATTATCCGGTGTGCCGCAACCTGTTGAGTGTTCTGGTCTTCAGTCCGGATTGCATGCATCAAACTCTTCACAGCGGAATACTGTGCGTCGGCGTTGTGATTTTCCATCAAAGTCTCATCCTCTGGTTTATCAGGCGCACCTGAAAACAGCCACATTGTCTGAAAACACCAGTCATAGAGTGAATGGAATCCCAGCGTCGCAGTGACGTGAAGTTTGAATCCAATTCTTGCATTCTGCGCAATTCGCCGGCCTGAAGTGTTTTTCGTCCTGTACCGATGAGACTCATCAAATATCCAAAAACTCCATCAACAGTGTGGGAGTTGGCCGTGGCTTGATGGTTTCGCTCTCGATGTTAAGGTATCATAAGACACAAGGTGGATATTAGATAGGTTTTCAGGCTAGTTAATACTGGTGTTCAGATCCTCGTGGGTCAGATTCGCATGTTCTGCGCGCAACAAGTTAATGAGTTTGAAATCAGTTCCATATGTCATCTCGTCGATGACATTCTTGAACGTCTCTGCAACTCCGGGCATTGTTCCCACCAAGATTGGTTCAAAAGCTGATGTAAACACTAGATGCCCCAGCGGTGGAGTTGACTGGATCTCTAATAGATGGCAGGGAACTGAATTCTGTCTCCGCAACGGATACCACTCCCGTTGGTCCATGATAATCCCTCGAAAGTCGTTCTGTGCCAGATTAACCCACTTTTCAAGGGTATTCCCCCATACAATGGACAATGGCAACCACATTACAACTTTCTCAGTAACCAATTTGCAAAGCATTGCTGCTGCAACCGAGGTGAAAGTCTATCCAAGACCCATTTCATCCGCCACCAGTGCTCCTGGCATATCAGTATCCCAAACCCACCTCCTCACAATGAACCATATGGCCCAAACCTGGTGCGCCAGAAACTTAGTTCCAGGCAGGCCTGGAATTGAATACTTGTGGCCTGGAACACGGTCATCTGTTGATTGGCGAATAGTATGGGCATTCAGCAGCCTGACTGGCTCATCAAGACACTCCTGGTCGAATTCGTTGTTGATTATATTGGGAACAGTAGTCAATACTGAACTGGTATTTTCTGGATCGAGGTCCTCCTCGCCATCCACTCACTCCTGAACCTCTTATGCACCTTCCTCGGTCTTCTTTTGATCCTCAATGATCTCTTTCAGTTGCTCCGAGGTAAGTTGGGCAGATGGGCTCATACTCTGGTGCTCCTGAAATTCATCGCAATGTTAGGTATTTCACAGACAAGCATTTGGACCCAACTAATACGTGGAATATAATCAATTCTATTCATTTAATCAGAACTTACATTAATACTACTGTCAGTCACTTTCCCACCTGCTGCCTCCTCATCCACCACTCTTTCATTTTCATTGGATACCTCCAAAGTCTAAGTATACTGATTAGCAATGGGGCATAACTACCTGTAACCAAGCCAGCGGGGATTACCTTGGCCAGTCCAATTACGTGCTCCGCAACATCCTTCCCTGTAGCTGCCTTCATTTCTACCAAACATAGTTTGACATTGTGTCCCAGTTTTAACTTGAAGGCATTAGAAAGGGAACTCTTGGATGAAATCTGACCATATAGAGGGGCATTCAGCATTTGCCCCGGTGTGTATAATTACATATACTCTTCCTCTAATTCATCCTGTGTCAAGTTGCATTTGTATAGCGCAGTTGGACAGGATGGTTTTATCAGGCCACAATTTTTTTCGATGAAATCAATCAGCTCCTCCCAGTGCAGGGGTCCATCTCCCAACTCTTTCAACCGGTTCTGTCCCCGGATCATTGAACGATACTTCGTCTCGAGAAACCCAGCCACCTATACTTTCTTCCACTTGTTGAACGCACTAAAGTTAGGCTGCCCCATCCTTCTGGCAAATTGCCTCCAGAAGAATTCCGTTTGCTTTAAGCTGATTGAAGCTGTGCCTTCGGCCCCGCCCAGGTCCGACGAATCGTCACTCTCATAATCTGCATCGTATTGGTCATAGGAAATCTCTCCTACTGGAGGCAAATCCACAATCCCTGCAACATCAGGTTTCCGCAGTTCCGCAGCCGGCAGAAATCGTTTCGTTGGGAGGCTGATGGGGGGCCTCCCAGGGGTGCTTGGAAGTCGTCCTGGTGCAGTAGAGGAGGAAGCGGTCGGCGGAATGACGGGATTGTTTTGAGGCGGTGGTGGAGGCACTCGAGGTGCACCTGGAGCTGACGGCCCATGTCCTGGGAATTGCTGAGTGGGGAACATTTGAGTTCCACCATAACCTCCTTGGGGGAAATCATATGCTTGCCACAATGGCCCATAACTCAGATATCCTTGGGTTGCACCAGTGCTTAGTTGTGAGCTTGGTGTCATGTTGAATGGGGCATGGTGGTAGAACTGGGGAGCGCCTGGAGATGTTGACTGCGAGGGGGGGGTGACTATACCCCGGTGGAGGATGAATGTGATTTGTGGGCTGCCCGAATTGAGTGTCTTTGCTTGGTGTATTTCCAGCATTGTTATCTGATGCTCCCACATTGTCATCTAGGCATTATTGTGAGCCAAACTGCCCACCTGGAGGAGCCATATTGGTTGTCTTGAGCGGAGATCCGTTCGTCGACATTGTATGTGAATGCAATGATGACAGTAATCAAATAATCAATCCAATTGGTGATTTCGAATGAAGCAGAGTATAGTTGAGCATAGGGAAGGTAGGAGTGACTTTCGGCGGAATAAAGGCCTCGTATATCCATCTTCATTGTCACGGACTGTGGTATTTCACTACACCTTTGATACATGAAACCCAGCTGAGAAAGAGAAACCATAGTCACACACATCCCGCCTTTCTTTGTTATATGCTCGAATTCATATAGTAGGATCTTAGATAGAAGCTCACCCTTGTTCGGTTCATGACAGTAAAGGTCATAGAAGGGATTCGACATGATATCTCCAGAAACCCAACAAGAACTATATCCGGTTGGAAGGTTAGCACGACTAGTGATTTCACACCCACAATGTGTGTGTACAACCTGAACTTCATTCAATATGAGGCCTTGTTAGTCGAGCAGCAACAGTGATTGCTTTAATTTGAGCTCCTTGTGTCAACTTTGTTGACTCCTCAGAATCCACCCACCGGTCAAGGATCGTTACTGAAGATAACATCCTACCAGCCTAACAGTTCTTGATGATCATTGAGCGGGCATACAGCCAGCTAGGAAACTCACCTATTTCAATGTATTAAGCTGATGTTATCTGCTGCTTGAGGCTCGAGTGTAAACATAATCTGCACAATGCCGCAATGACGTAGTATCTGATCAGGCCAATCTTAGTAGTAGCACCTGATGAACGGTATTAAACGTTGATTGCAGTGATGAAAGTGATGACAAAAGAAATTTTCTCTGCTGCGATTTTCAGTAGATAATGTGGAGCATTATTGTGCGGGATTTGATAGATATTATTCTAGTTTGTGAACAAAACTGGTAGTAAGGTGATATTGTTTTACCCCTCCTCTACATTTGGTGGGGTGTGATGCGGCTTTGAAAGAGATATGCTAACCTGAGTTAGCTCACCTTCAAGCAACTATCCTTGAGGCACAAATCCAGAAACAAACCATACCCCCTAAAGCATCACCGCGATTCGTCAGAACACTGAGCATTTCTCAAAGACGGTCAACACTCGCCGGAAACATGTGTAATGCTCTATCTGCAAAAAGACACCACGCAACAAGAACCGACTGGAAGCTCTCTATCAACAATGACACCCACTATCGATGAACAAAGGGCTATTACCCAATCGGATTCTACCGCCTGGCAGCTTCCCTCACCCTGAGCCATCGTGGTTTGACTACAGTAGGTGCACCTGAATGGCCATCGACAAGCTGTCATTTAATGAGCTACTCATAGGCAACGTACCAGGTGCACCGCCACCTGAACATACACCCAACGTAGAACCTATAGAACCTCAGCAGCCTGATCTCACCTGTACCCCTGATCCAACAAAGACAATGGCTCATAGGCAGGTAGTTGGAGTGGAAAATGCGGGGGGAAAGCATATGGCAAAGCAACTGGATTGTACAACAAGCATCGCAAGAACTCAGAACAATGGAATCCATGGCATCCATTTTGGTCCACACATAACTTTCAGCAGGCTCAGTCATTTAGCCAGCAAACCAAAACATGGATAGATCAACATCTCAGGCATGGACTGGAAAACTACAAAATTGAATCATTCCAATCAGCAGATGCCATGCACAAACTCCTCTCTGAACTCAATTTGGGGCTCAGCGATGATAGTTGGATTGAAGATGACTCACATATCTTCCGAACGTTACACTACAGGGATATTCTCCAATGTATCCAGTTCCTCCTAGCACATCTCCCATTTCAGGTACACCTCGATTTTGAACCGGTGCGCCTTGCTGACCCTGAGGGTCATCAAATCTACACCAGGATGGACTCGGGCGACTGGTGGTGTGATACACAGGATCAACTTCCTGCTGGAGTGATGATTGTGCCAGTCATATGTGCATCCAACAAGACTCACTTGACCAATTTTTCGGGCGATCAGCACGCCTGGCCGCTGTATCTCACAATTGGTAATATTCAAAAAGATATCCACCGGACACTTAAGAGGAGTGCCTGGATTCTCGTCGGACTGATCCAATGTCCCCCGAAAGGTGCCAAAAACATTGACGAAGCGTGGCATAACGCGGTAGACACTGTGCTCCCTCAACTTAGGCATCTTGACATCACTGGCCCTGGCTTAAAATGTGATTGTGCAGATGGATTCCAGCGACAATGTTACCCACTGTTGGCTGCCTGTGTTGGGGATTATCCTGAACCAGTCATGGTTGCTCAAGTCTCATATGACTCATGCCCGATGTGTGAAATTCCTAAAGGTGCGCCAATAGGACATTCAACTTTTCGACCACTCAATAACTCAAGAGACCAGTATATTTACTCGGAGTTGCTGGAGGACAATAATATTGACGCTCTGCACACTGTAGGTCTCTGCCCAATCCACAACCAGTTCTGGCAATACCCTATCTGCAATGTCTATCGGCTTTGGCAGCCTGATGAATTGCATCAGCTGCTCTTGGGTTTAGTTAAAGACTTAGTGCACTGGCTGATCAAATAACTGAAAGCAGCAAATGTCAAGGATCAATTTGACAATCGATTCACATCGGTGCCTCGAAATCCCGGCCTCCAGCACTTCTCTAAACCATTCGATTCATTGGAAAGCAGCACCTGGCAACGTCAAGAGATCGTTGGAATGATCAGAACACTCGCAATGAATCGCGCGCCAATTCTTGTCTGCTCCAAGGATGACAGGAAAACTGTGGTGGAAACAGCCTGCAATGAAATGGTGATGGGAGCAGTCCGAGCAATATGTGAATTCTCTCTACTTGTTACCCAACACAATCACTCAGATCTATCCCTCAATGCACTAGATGATGCACTCAAACCATTTTACCACAAGAAAGGCATTTTTCGAGAACAGAAAATGTTGAAGTCTACGAAGGCCAATGTGGATGACCTGTTGGCAAGGGAATCCCATGTGTTACGCAAAGAGAAGATTCATATGATTCGTGCTTCAATGCAGGCCCTTGTGCATGGGGCTGAAATGGTTTCTACCACTAAACGCAGGCAATTTCACGTGCGCCTGAATAGAGCCCGACAAGTGGCAACCACCTGGTCAGATGCTCATCGTCAGAAGGCAATAGAGCGATTGGAGCGCGAAATCCGTCAAGTTACACCTGCTAGACGCAAGCTTTTCGATATATTATTCCAAAATCCTGAACGACAACTAGTGCAGGAAGTCGGCACTAAGGCAACTGGTCCCAGAAGAATATTTGCCAAAGAGCTTGCCCTAAGGAAAGCTGCCGCCGGAGACGAGGCTTGCGGGGCGGCAAACATGACTGCCGACAAGCAACTGCACTTTCAGAACCGCCTATCCGATCCTGAGACACAAGCCATGACCTGGAGCTTGGCTGATTCGGAGCGCGTGACTAACCGGCTTGAGAGAGAGATCTGCGGCATCACCTTGAATGAGTAGATGCGGTTCAAGAAGGATATCTCCCTCCGTTTGATCGAGTTTGAAGCTTGTTGGGAGACAATCGGCATTCAGGCGCTCTGGAAAACCATTGAACTACATGTAATACATTTCGGATATCTAGAGATGCATCTTGTAAGCCATATATCAGAGTGAATTCAGCGAATAGGTTCCGGTGACAATTTCACCACTGATATTTCTGAACTGCTTCATATTGCCAACGTGAAAGGGGCATATTGATCTAGCAACAAAGCCAATTACATTCGACAGATGCTTATGTATAATGACTAAATGCAGGAGACACTGCCATATCTTCCACTCCAAGGCTGGTACAATATTGACTCGGCAAATGTTTTCAACCTACTGTCCGCCACCGATCAACAGCGAAGTACATGCAGTGCCCATCTGTTACGTCTCCAAACAATTCAGGATAAGCCCATTATCTGCCCTGTATCACAGCAGGTGTATCATTTCAGAGAAACGCATGTCCGTGGAGTGTGCAGAAGTATCAAATTAACCACACTCAGAGCTGCATCAGAGGATTTCAGAATTCCCAACTTTGGTCAGCTATTCCGCGCCCAAATAGAAGAGGACTGGGGACACAAAGTTAGTGGACTCGTGCTTGGATATGATCAGAATATACTCTTTGACAGTATATTTATTGAACTCCAGAATGGGCTGATGTATTACCGTCAACCATTTCACTGCCCTGCATCTGTTGAGCATCTGGGACTTGATTGCAAGGTAGACTATACCAATGCCAACCAAGGGATCATGCCTGAAGCTCATAACATCTGGGTCAAGTATACGCAAAGCGAAGAGAATAACCTTGATAACACCTTTCAACGACGAATTCCATCGGTTCCTGTATTATACTTCCATTGGACTCCACCGAATCAGATCCTCCAATCGGTATGACGTCTTGAAGCTCAAGAATACACGGTGGTGATTCCAACAAAGTACAAAGATCTTCATGGTTGGGCTGATTGTGTTGACGGGTTCATCCAGGTTGTCAAACAAACGAATCAGATACACACTGTACCCATTGCAGCAGTGGTCGGACCGGCGCATTTGGTGCGGGAGAATGCTTCATTGGGCAGTATTGATAGCGTATGGCTTGTGAATAATCATGTTGATTTCGATACCTACTGGACTGTATATTAATAAGATTAGAATGCCTGATTCAGGTGTATAGCTGTAAGATAGTATATCAAACTTTACTATTTGATATAGTCATTATATATTATCAGTCTAAGAGAGTCTGGCTCCAGATGCACCGGAATCGTCTTGGAGACGAGTGTCGTAGTCCAAGCAGCTCCGAAATTTTACCAACTCAAAGGCATGATTTTATAGCATTCTGAAACAACTTCATACTCGTTAGAATATTCCTGTATTCTGTTCTGCTACTTCAGAAGCGGTGAGGAGCACCTGAAAGTACTCTCACAGCACCTGAGAAGCACATCGTTTTGCATTCAGCCTGTTCGGGAGCTTCTGGGAGCTTCTGGAAGGATTGGTGTGGCTGTTCCAACTTGCGGAGTCTTCGAGTTATGACTTCCGAACCATTTTATATTTCGCCAATGTGGGCATTCCGGATCCTTGATTCTATTGTCTTGCTCTATATCGGATTCAACGTCCGCACCGCATTCGTCTTCGCTGTCTTTTGGATTATCTCAGTCCCCATTCCAGTTAAACCAATCGTCGGTATGCGAAATGCGTTCGGGTGCACTACCCTCATCTCTTTCAAATGGATGACTGTTGATTTTTCGGATTTGGCGGACATTGAATATTTGAGCTAGTACTCCAGGGAGGTCCTTTGCAGACAAAGGGGGTGGCAAAGGAGATCTTTTAGACAATTTGAATGCTGTGACGATCTCTTCCCTGTCCATGATTTATCCCACGGCAGTCATCCGCTTCTTTTGTGCACATGATTCTTTCTGGGTAGCACGGAGATTCTGGCTACCCTGCCTCATCCCCAAAAAGTCGTGAACCTTGGCCATTCTGAGCAATGTCCTTTCCTCCGCCTGTTTGTTCATTTCCGAGTGGTTGTTTGTGTTTGTAGTATCCAATTCTGGGTCAGCGCCGGCCAAAATCCCGTTATTGGCTTGGGCAAACCTGCGTCAGAATGACTTTTTCATGAAGGGTCTCACCTGTGGTTTTTGACTGCCTCCAGCCGATAACATCTCCACCAAGAGAAAAACTGGCCTCAACTCCGCCACAATGTAGTATGATAGACAATACGTCACGTGCCACATTCGAAAGATCGGTGTACTTTGAGTGCGTTTCCTCCTGTTGATGCCATCAGTCGGTTGTATCCGGCAACCATGATGTACTGCTAATCTCCGTTGGGTCGGAGTGGTAATCATTCAAATTTGGATTAATTTGCCCCCAGTTCTTTGGTGCTTCAGGCTGCGAATTCAAATATAGCCTGGCACCGGTCAATAGAAGTGCTGCGCAATTGCTCTGTCCGGGTGTCGTCTCAGCCACATTGTTTGGCGCTAAGTATTCTTCGTTATCGCAGGACAAATCATCGGGATCAAAGGATAATTAACAGGATCCTGAAAGCTTTGCAGAGAGGATGAGATTGCTGCTCGGAATTGTTTCGTGCTTATTGACCGGCACACATCAATGTTTGGTGCAGTATTCATTCTCCAGATACTTCAGAAAGGCCTCTTAGTATTGGGTAGTATAGGATGTCCTGTCCTCAGGATAAATATCCATTCCCTTGTCCCACTTTCTAAACAATCACCACTGCCGAAAAGGATCAAGAATATCTGCAGAAATGCGAAGCATTCCTGTTGTTGGAGTTACTTCAGCGTAGTACTGGGACAGCTTCTGTCGAGCTGACTTCACAGCGAAGCACAAGTCTTTCTTCCAAGGAGTTTTCATCTTAGCCAAGGCTCACATCACGCCATCCATGTGATCGAACATGTCATTGTATACTGTTATGATGTGATGAAATGTGACGGTATGCCTCTTCGACATGGACAGGGTCCAATATCGAAATGGCCTCCATACTTCCATGACATCCTTCACAATTGTCCATTCATCTTGAGTTGTGAAAAGTGGCCGGTACTCAGGGTATTTTAGATTTTGGAGCCACTCGGGTGTGAATTCCCGGAATTGGTAGGCACACTCAAGCAACTTCAGTGTTGAGTTCAAATGTGTCCTCACATCCATAATTGGTGGTACCGCAATGCGAACTTTGGCATTTTGTCAGTCTATGAACTCGTTTTGACGACCAGGTGTCATCGTAATCAATACCGCAAGCATTCCCTGCTAGATGAATGTCAATCCCAGGACTTTCAAAGTATCATGAAATACGTACTTGCTCAATTATCTTTGCTAAACCTGGATTCATGGTCAAAAGCTTATTGATTCTGGCGTTTCCCTCTTTTCGAAGTCTTTGGCTCTTCCCAATGTGTATGCTTTCATTGTCTCCAAATTGCTGATCGGGCTCATGGGCTTCCCAAGACTTGGTGCGGCCTTTTACACCAAGACTGCTCATGAATGCATCTACAGCCAGCTGTATGACATGCGCCATGCATGGTATGTGGTTCCTCAAAGCAGACCACTTGATTGCAGAGGGCTCAAGTGTTGATTGCAGCTCGCGTGTCATCGAGTACTGTGGGGAAGCGTTATCAGTCGTAATTCCAAGCAAACAGCTGTCGGTAAGCTCAAAACGATCTAGCATGTCCTTCAAATGTCCGGCTAGCCAAGCTTCAGTATGTTGGCCCGTGACCTATCATTCTTATTTAGCTTTTGAAATCGGAAAAGAACAGGTGATCAATCTCATGGAACGCGTGATGAACTTCAAGCAATGCCCAATTTCAATCCATATAGTAAGCAATGACCGACGTTATGGCTAATGTGTTCGGAGGTGTCCATCCGTCCAAAGCTGAACTAACAGTATTTTGTGATGGCAATTGCTTCCTAATTGGACCCACGGTCAGTGCATATTGCCTCCGGCAAATGTTGCTAAGGGTCGTCGCGGACGGCAGCACTAGGTCATCGCGTAATGCTGTGTATGTACGTCATCGCTCACGATATGATATTGCGTTCCATGGACTGTGAGCCGAAACAAATCCAAACATGAGGTAGCGATTCCATGCGTCTTGGGGACAGTCAGAAGTTTCAAAGTCCTTAGCTGCCAGTTTCGAACGTTTGTTCTGCCATTTCGGTCAACATTGATGCACCGGGATGTCAGATATGATCCTCCTCTGCGAACGTACTATTGTGATTCCTCAGCTTCCTTGCCTCTTCAGAATGGACACAGCTGTTTCATCAACTGTCCAACTAGTCAATTCAGTGACCTCTGACTCTGTTAATTCGTTTAACTTTGGGATGTGAGCTGTTGCCAGCAAGTGTTTCCCCATTGAGCTGGTCCCATGTTCTGATGGATGGCGAAGAACTTGATGACAAACAATACATATGATGCCGGGGCTGCCGGTCTCCTCAATTCCGCAGTGTAGATACAATCACCACACAGGCACATGTCCAGAATTATTTCAAGCAATAGGCTGCTTCAAGTGTAAATTCATTGAAGCCCACCAAGCATCAAAGATGATTTGCAAAGTCAGGTCGCTCAAGTCACGAAAAAAGACCCGTTCATCTTCGGAAGAGATCATAACCTCAAGGAATGAGGGGTTCAATGATTTTGAATCTCGCATGGCGTTAGGAATCAGAATGCTGGGTAATCCGATTCGAAAAACTGCCGAAAGTAATGATACAGCACAGCAGACCGATGGTTCATAAATATTTACTCTACAGCTACACGCAAAAAATCAGATCGGGGAGACAATGCATGCATATTTGTGAAGGTGTATACGAGGACATGTTGAAAAGACTGACCGCATATGACACAATCCCACAACAATGTGATCCAATTCATTGCCGTGTAGCTTACTGAGCCGCCACCTTGATTGTTGACGCTCGGTGGGTGCTCAATTGCAGGACGCGGATGCGATATCGTCACTAGGATTTTTGCCCATCAAAGCAGCTGATAAGTTGATTATGGGATAACGTCGTTCCATAGCCCTTAGATTATCCAAGATGCATGACCAAAAATTGTTGACGCTCCATTGACACTCATTTCTAGCAGTTGGTAGTGTTATTGTCACTAATATTTCAGCCCATAAAGGCGGCCGATGCATTGATTATGGGTCAACAGCGATGCACAGCGCTTTGACTGTCAATGATGCAAGACAAAACATTGTTGACGCTACGTTGACGCTTATTTTTGGGAGTTGGTAGGGATATCGTAACTAGTATCTTTGACAATAAAGGCAGCCGATGAGTTGATTATTGGTTACCGCAGTTCTGTAGCCCTTAGATTGTCTAAGATGCATGACCACAAATGGTTGACGCTCAGTTGACGCTCATTTCTAGGAGGTGGTAGCGATATCGTCAGTCGCATTTTGGCCCATAAAGGCTGCCTATAGATTGATTTTGGGTTAATGCCAAAGCACAGCGCTCTGAGCGTCCATGATGCAAGATCCGAAATTGTTGACGCTCCATTGACGCTCATTTTTATGAGGTGGTAGTGATATCATCTGTAGCACTTTTGCCTCTAGAGGCGGCCGAGATTATGATTATGGGTTGACACAGTTGTAAAGCCCTTCCATTATTCAAGATAGATTGCCAAAAAATTTTGACGCTCTGTTGATGCTCATTTTCAGGTGGTAGCAATATTGTTAGTAGCATTTTTGTCAACAAAGGCAGCTGATGGATTGATTATGAATTAACGCCGATGCACAGCGCTTTGGGTGTCCATGATCCAAGACCAAAAATCATTGAGACTCCTTTGACGCTCATTTTTATAAGGCGGCAGCGATATCGTCGCATCTCTTATGTCTTGGTAGCTATTGCGATTCGTTTGGATCAAAAAGCACAAATTATTTATGATCATGTGCCCGTAATTTCTGAATTATCAATGGATTATCAACAACCATGTTACGGGGGTGCAACACCTATTCAATGATACCTCACTAAGTATTCAGAGAGCGCACAGCCGTAGATCCTATTTCCTATAATGAATCGTTCGTTGAACTTTCAGATGTACTCGAGTCCTTGTCACTACTTTCGACTATTTCCTGAAGGTCTACCCGCTGGTACCTCTTCGCCTTAGGGAAACCGGCAGTTCCCTTATCTAGCTTGATTTGTCGGCAGCAATCCTTGACTCGATGATTTCCTTTCCTATCGGAAGGCCAGGCACAACATAAACACTCGCCCGCTGCTTTCCTTCTTGAAATCTCGCCTTTGTCCATTCCTTCTATCTGACTATAATCCTCTGGGTTTCTTTTTCTTTGGAAACCCCTCTCAGACTTCTTTAAGAACTTCTTAGATATTGGTGTGAGATTAATTCTTCCAGTCGTTGTTGTCCCGGAAGTTTTCAAGGCCGATATATCCCTTAATCGCGTAGACTCCTTCAAGTACTGCTCGGCACTATCCAGTACTTGATCCACTCGACTATTGTCCGTAAGGTCCCTAGGGGTAGCAGATACTTCTCGAGGAAGTTGCTCTGGTAACTTTGTATCCTCTTGGCCTTGGAGCCTATCGATATGGGAAACTAATTCCTGCTCAAGTCCAATAATGGAAGCCAACCACCACTCACACTGCGCCACAAAGATTCGCTGAGTTCGTCTTGCATGAGCTATAACACACTCCAAAGCGTATACAATAATGTCGTTGTCGTTCTCAAAGGTGACATGCATAAATTCTTTGGAGATCGATCAGAGGTGCGGGGCTGCCGCTACACAAAGCTAATAGATTCTAGATATAGATATAATAGGTATGGGTATCATAAAAACGCAATAATAAATAAGGATCTTTCTTCACTGGTAGGTATCGTTTTCTGTAGCTGTCCGAGCTTGCCTTTTTCCATTCCGGATCATCCTGATCTGTTTGTAGTCTCGTGGAATAGATAGTGTGGGCTTAGCAACGCCTTCGTTGATCCCCTATCTCTTCAGTACGGGATTAGCATCGCTCCCAATGATCCACTGATTTCTGAACTATAAATTAATCCCTCACACCGCAACTCATCTGTAATCTCTGAATAGTCCCCCAACTAGAACTATGATTAATCCCTCAGATAATAGCCACTTATCTGTGGGTCTTAGTAACATTGCCCATTAGATATCCTTGCGTCGCATTTTTGTGCGCCTAATCGGAAGTGCTCGCGAGTCCCGGAGGACACGTATCATCGTCGGCTCACAATCGGACCACAATTTCAACCTTGACATTATCGCTATCTTTGAGTTTGTTCGGTAGTTACGCTCAGGCTTATCGGATACCACTCCGTGCTGGGATAACGTAGACCTTGACACGTACCATACGTTGCAATCCATACTCATGCAAATCAATGCAAGGTGTTCGCTTCTAGGCTAAAGCCTAATGTCAAAAATCTCTCAGTTACGTCATGCTTAGGTAGAGACGATTTCTCTAATACCGGGGTGTGCCTCGCCTTTGTTCCACTCGTTACGAGGTGGACGTTCGGAGCCCTCTTACTCGCAATAGACTATCAACTGCCGTGCTTACACAGTCCCGCATAGTATCCAGAAGCGAAAGAAGCCCTTTGCGATGCCTGGCACATCCTCAGCTGCCTCGCGCAAAGCTTCTCGTAATGATTATCAAACTCCCGCTAAAGAGCATAATCCTGGCCATGAATTGGAAGACTAAGCATGGTATGTGCTTTCCACATCTTTACAAGTACCATTAATACTGTTAAGGGAGAACCCCTAACAAACCACAACTCCTATATTAAAAGTATAACGCCTCAAAACTGCCCTGTAATGATAAGTGATTGCGAATTCCGCATGTAACAATTCACAACCGAAACACACTGAACGACAATTCGGAAAACATAGAAGTCCCTTAGCAATTCCCTGAGCTGGATGTTCATTCAAATACCAAGCTGGAATTGGCAATTCACAATCTGAAGACATTTTCCTGACTTTGAGCACTGTTAGGGGTTCTTCCATAGCAGCGGTAATGATTCATGAATGTATTGCAGTAAGCACATGTGACAATCGCACGTGACTCATATGCAAAACACCTACTTCCGGAACATCATCATGGTTGTCAGTCGACCAATTCTCAGTGGAATTATACTTGAGCTGCATGGCGATCAATTAGTGACGAGAGATCTTGCGCTAGCGGAATCACTTCATTAGCAAAATGTTATTTGGTCCGGAAGCCATACACACACCTCCCAGACACTCCGGTAGCCCTCGCCAGTGCTTCTAAGTACTTCCACATGCTCCCAGCCCCCCCTGGAGCTTTGGAAAGTGCTCTGAGACTCTGCAAGAGCATTCTCACGTGCTCCTGAAAGCACCTGCAGTGATGAAGGTGC
>Ga0307512_10002815_pt1 | contig 21206 bp, 23 predicted proteins | sample 14_EM_MG_FD_200267 | JGI IMG/M metagenome (GOLD analysis project Ga0307512, IMG submission 200267) | Populus trichocarpa ectomycorrhiza microbial communities from riparian zone in the Pacific Northwest, United States - 14_EM | ecosystem: Host-associated > Plants > Roots > Unclassified | place...
GGAAATTTGAAACGTGAGGATGGGGGTTCTCGGGCAGGCTGAACGAGAACCCACGAGTCGATCGCGAGGAGTTGTCGCGTTTCGATAGCAGTGGGTGTTAACGCCGAGGGTGGTCCCAGTTCTGTCAGTAAAGATAAGTTCCTTTAATCCTGGCAAAGTAACCTGATTTCTGGTTGCCTGGGGTTGCGCGATTACCGTATATGGTTTTCCCCCTGCTTTGCAGTAGACCAGGAATAAGGAAGAGGGCAGCAACCTCGCCTCCTGGCAATGGCCTTGTGGATATCAGGTAGTGGGAACTGTCAGTCGCGTTGGCAGCATATAAGAGTAGCATTACTCGGGGGGTGGTGGTTTGGCTACCTCAACTTTGAACACCTCATCCTAGCTATCCGGCTTGTCGGCCGATAGCAACGGGTCATTGAGAGACACACGATATGCATTGCGTACTGTGGATACCACAGTTCCTTCGCATTGTGGTAAGGGGCCAGTTCAAGAAAGCCCTTGAGACGCCGTAGCGGCAAAGTACGAAAGGGACAAGGATTTACCAGTAGCCACGACGACATGAGGCACCTTATCAATGCCGCAAATAGATAGGTCAAATTCCTCAGCCCTCCTGCACTTGGGTCGAATGGCGATCTTTCCGCGCTCGAAACTCCAGCGATTATCAAGGATCTCGAGCTCGAGCATTAGAAAATGAGGCTTTCAGAAGGTTCAGTTCTATCCGAAGAAGGGCATGGCGTGGAGAGACCTCAACGTGGTAAGCCCGGCAGGTGTGTCGAGGCCCAAGCCGGACGACACGGTGGCCCAGGGCGATGTTGCTCCGTTCCGCTGACGTCACGCGCTCATCATCCTTGAACTCGATCAACCATCCGTACCTGGTCACAATCTGGGGTCACAAAGGCGGTGGACGTGTCAGCGCTTGCGTGCCGTATTGAAGAACGATTCTCTTCAAGTTTTCAGACAACTTGTGCTCTGGGAGGTTTCTCGTCAAATGATTAGGGAGAAAAAACTTGAAACGGGATATCGTCCGACTTTGTCCCTGATCCGTGGTGACAATGGTCGTCTAGCTGGGCCACGCTCCGGGGACCTGTAGCCTTCTTTGTCTGAAGTTGTTCTTTGTTCGAAAACAAGGTATGCACGCTTCGTTTGACATGCTTCCAAGGAGTACACGTAAGGTCACACCGCGGTTAGGAACGCGACCAGGTTCCACGGGTCAGACTGTTCTTCTGCCTTGACTGTGTGCATATCCACCCTCGCTTATCACGCCCTTACGTTCTCCTTCCCGGACACCCTGAGTCAAGAATTACTCCAGCATCTGCTCGATCGTTCTTCTGCCGAGTAACCGAGGGGGTCACTGTTTGTCGACATCACTCTTCCCGTGCTCAAACAGGTACGCCCACAATGGGGTGCGGTTGTATTTGGCGGTGGTTTTTGCAAACAATCTTTCCTTGATTTCTCAGTGAAGTTCGGGCTGAATGGGCTGGGAACGACACGGACGCAGTGTAGGAGAGACCCGGCTCGCTTCTATCCGTCTGTGACTGATTGCTAGCGCCGTATTGTCGGCGTGACAACGCCAAATCATGCATCAGCTCCTGTATTATGGGCCGGCTAACTCGCTGAGGACCAGGTAGTCACTGAATTCCTGGGGCCAGAAGTGTAAACGATGGGTTTTCGCCCCTACGTCTTGGATCACCTACTCCTCAATGGACACAATACAAGAAGCATACCCAGCCTCGGGCAAGGTATCCGGAGTCCCGGCATCTGCACTCCCCTGCCTTTGTCATTGGGATTCACTCTTTTGGTTAAAACTCGACGGAGGGGCCACGTCCAACCCGGAATTGACACCGAATCCATCCAGCGCCGAAATTGTACCCCCTAAGGCCACCAAACCGAGACGAAATCCTTTGACCCAATTCCGCCATTGACGATCCACTTACACAAGAAAAAAAAAGCTGTGGGCTAGTCTGTCCCATACCTCTCGGACCCTTTTTTGGCGTTTACAAATAATCTTCAGATTGTCGTAAGAACAGCGCCCACACGCCAAATGGTGGGGCTAATCTACGCCGCCTGTTGGGGCTTGAAAGTGGTGGTGAAACGGAAGTCACGAACCCTAATCACCCTCGAGGTTTCCTTCCTTGGCTATGCTCCTGTAGGGTCCGGGTGAAACTGAGGCGGATCTGTAACGTCCGATGTCACCGCAAGCTTTGTATACGAGGCGAAGATATCGTTCCATGGTTCATTTGACTGAACAGCAGTGTCCGAAATCCGCGGTATTCCAGCGTCGACTTTGCTACAGCACTATCTTAGAACACTAATTTGGTCTTCGCAGGCTAATCTTTCGAAGGATCTCCATCAGAGCGTTAGCACTAAATCATTTGTCCATGATCCCAGCGGCTGTCATTCGGTTTTCATATCTTCGAAATCACCTCTAGATCTGTTCCTTATGCGTCCGGCCCCTTCCCCACATCGCCACATCACTCATGTTCGGTCTGGATTCACTCCTAAGACCCGGGGGGGTCGGGGCTACATTGACCCTTAACCCACAATTCAATCGACCCTTCCACTTCCTAGCTTGTAACCAAGATCAACAACGCTAAGCCTCTGATCTCGTCTTATCGAGTGAATCTCCGTATTCGCGCGGTGGCGCGCTGACGCCTTACGGATGCGATTGGCTTGAACCTCCGACTAGCCAGACTCATCCAGGATTCCGAGAGGCGTTCATCAGAGGGCGATCACTCCACGTGACCCTCCAAATTCGAAGCCTCCTCCGCCACATTCATGTATCACATTTCACCGCCCTATAAAATATTTCTTGATGATTAGGGCCTACGTCGGAGGCACCTCGGAGAAAAAGAGATAACGAATGTGTTTCGAGCATAGATAGATCCCCCCTTCAAACGCACCCGCGCTCCTCGGTAGCTAAAAACTGTATGGGTGGCATACAAGGTTTGAATGCCGATCAGGTGGGGATTTCTTTTGTCACCGGATCGCCGGACCAGTCGCTCGAAACCATCACACCCCGCCCAATCGCCAGCCTTAATTCAAGGATTCAAGGATTGATCAAGAGCTCCGGTGAGCGGGTTAGCGATAAGCGACACGAACAGACCAACCTAGCCAGTTTCAGGCTGACTGTCGCCAGCTTATTGTGAGGATAGTCCCTCTCCAGCTCAGGCTCCCGGCGATATGCCGGCTATCAAGGACAATAACGTAGGGGTTTCACCAAGATGGCCAATCCACAGGAGGGTCGGAATGATTCAAGTTGATGATATTTACAAGGTCGATTACGAAGGATTAATAGTGTCACAATAGGTTGTTGGCTCTCGCATGAGAGCGCGCTACAATTAGTTTAAGACGAAAAGAGACCCTTTTGAGAAATAGAAGTGACCTCGTATCGAAAGCAAACGCCGGAAAAGCTATGCTACATGGAGAATTACTAAAGTGGGGGATACGCTAACGCTACAATATCGGCGATTGGACGAGAGAGGTCAAGGGGAGGGCTGGTCACGGAAGCGGATAACGCAAGGATGGTCGGAGGTGGCATGGGTTTAATGTCCGGAGGATTTCTAAGCTATGGCTGGTGTCGTGAATCGAAAAATAACAAATGAAAAGGAGAAAAGGAAAGAAAAAAAAAGTAGAGGCAGCGCCCGAATGGCATGTTTCACAGAAGCTCATAGCTTTCTTCGTCCACCCGTGTGAAACCGCGTTTCCTCGCGGCGTCGGAACATTCCAAAGTACCCCAATGTCTCCGTCTCGCGTCGAGCCGAACAGGAAGAGGTTTCGTACAGACCCTGCATTGCTCCTTTTGCGAACAGTTCGGGTTGGATTTGCACGTCCTCTGATGCCTCTCGGCATCGTGATCGCGAGTGAAAGATTCGTTGCAGTAGCAGCAGAAGTGCTTCTCCTTCGACTTGGTCTTCTTTTTCCTGATAGCTCCCGCCTTAGCGCGCCGGGACTTCTTTGCAGTCACCTTGACGGATACTTGGGGGATCTCTTCGTTAGAGGGGGAGAATGCAGAGTCGCATTCGCTTGATTGAGAAGAAAGAGCGACACTGGAGCAACGAGAGGGAGGGGGTGACTCGTACTCGGAGAGGGGAGAGGGGGCTACAGCTGGGTCGGGGGAAGTGGAGTAGGTTGGGTGAACGATCTGCGTCACCTTATTGGTTGGTTGTTCCTCCTGCCCTGTCACATTATGAACCACTGTGGGCAATGGGGAAGCGATATGGGGCAGTTCGGAGTGGAAGTTATTAAAGACTGGAGTCTCGGGAAAGGGGGATGAACGAGTGGAAGAAGGTGAAGGTGAATTGGAGGTATCCTCATTAGAATCTCTGGTCACGGTTTCCGGATTTTCGGAAGCGGGCGCAAAGTTAGGTCCTCCGAGGGTGACGGAGATGTCGCGAGAAAGGGTATCAAGAGCGCTGTACTCAACGGGGTACACGCCAGAGGGGAGTGAATACATTGACATGGGGGGGTAATAGTTGTGGTCGTGGGGACAGTGGTGGAGCTCGCCACTGTTTGAGCCGGACTCGCAATCCGTCGGGTAAACAAACGAGTTCCAGTCATCAAACAACTACGGACCGGAGATCAACATCCGCATCCACATGGAATCAACGTGGGGTAACATACCGGTCCGTCATACTCGTTCACGAGGTCGTTAGGCTGTACCATAGGTTCGTAAGTTGGGGTGTCACGCGCTTGGAACATCTCAGGGTTGAGGAACTGTTCAAGTGGGTCGACTGAGACATTTTTGAGGTGGGTCATTGGCTTCGTCTGAGCGTCGAGAGCCATCAATTTGTCCCAGGGAATGCTGTCGTTGTGAAGATGACAATTGGAGACGATTTCCTGAGCAGAGTTGGCAGAAATAAGGAGGGCGAGCTCTGATCGCTGCAGTACCGGCTGATCAGCGAGGAGAAATGAGTGGAGGGGAGAAGGGACTGTACACAAAACACAACTTGACACTCTCCAATTATAAAGAGGGCTTCTGGCAGCGAATCGACGATTTGATGTGCGGGACTATGGAAGCCTTGTTAATGAAAGGCGATCCATGACTGCAACCGCTCCTTACATCATGCTAGGCCACCGTATTGCCGCGTGTACTAGAACACTTCGAATTGCGACGAAGAGCCTTGGGTAAACGTACGCCTTGGAGAGACCAGAATCCGAAAGAACCGGAGCGGTCAGTGCGGAGGTAGCATACCCATGTTCGTAGATTGTGACATCGAGTTGATCGTGAGAGGGAGAAATCGGCACAGCCGAGAGGAGGGTGACGATGGAAGACAAGAGCTCGTTGGACATTGCGACTGAGATGTGGGGAAGTGAAGGGAGGGACGACAGGAGGAGTGGAACCTGGGGAGGTGCTTTGGAGGGACAGGTCCTCGCGACTGGAAGGAGATTTAAGTCAGTGCATAAAGGCGCCCAGTGCGCCCACTCCAAAGAAAAAAGAAAATACATACGGTATCACAGAAATTCGCAAGATGAGGGTCATTAAACGGCAAGACTTGGGGTGGGGATGCCGGAAAACAATGGTTACATCACGTTCATCACCGTCCTCCATGGACCAGGAAGGGGATATTAGAAGGTTTTGAGGTACTGATGTGAAATTGATCGCAATCAATTGTCTTTCAAGACAAAGAAAAACGCTATCGAGGCCAGGGAAGCGTTCGGGGAGCAGTGGACAGGAACGAAGTACGCTTTTGGAAGGCTAGGCCCGACAGGAGACGGGACGCTAGTACTCAACCTGACGACGGCTGGGGCGATGGGACGGGACGATCAGCCGATCGACCACCCTTCTGGGCAACGATTTGGATCCCGAGCTCCTTGAGCCTACCGCTTTTGGACGGCCGCTTCACGTCCCAACGAGCAGCAGTAAAGTCGTCGCGTTGTCATGTTTCGCCCGAAAAAGTTAGAGCGGTAACGGAACGGGATCAATGGCAACTTGGCGGGCGACGGACGTTCCGTGTCAGGGTCCGGGTGAATTGAGGGCTCGGAGATCGTGAAAGACGTCAAATCCAAATCCAAAGTTTTTGCGACAAGTAATCTGCTTTAATGCGGTTAGAGGTGGGCCAGGTCAGAACAAAAAGAACAGCTTGAGAGTAACGGGAATGACAATTAGGGCCAATGTTTTGGGATAGTGGGTGCGTCACTTGTGTGTTTGGTATAGCTTGTCCTCCTGATCCCGATCCGCCGCACGGTTACTCCCTGAATGAAATCTTTGGCCCTCAGCCACCGAGGGTGGTCCCATACTCCACTCATTTACCGGGGGCTTGTGTAAGCAAGAAATTCTAATCGACAATTACCCCCGGAGCCAGTACATACATCTGGACTGATTCTACACTGGGAGTCGACTACGGGGAACCCTCCCCCATGTTTGATTAGACTGATTCCAAAACTTCCACGTAACCCACCATACTAAAGGTAATCATCGAGCGACAGCGAACGATGGCAAATCCGCCGAGCGTCATGTGCACTGGTGAATTGGTGGTGAGCAACTGGGAAGCGGCTTACCGAGAGAACTCTTCTGCCGTTGTTGCGTTATCCCCTTGGCTGGTCACGATTCGTTTATGGATGGCTTGGGTGAGTTGTTTGAACAGAGAGCCGGGCGGTACTTCATAGCCTGCCGCGTTATTCGTGATGTTTGATTTTACAGCCCCAGTGACGATGAGCATCGCTTTGAAGTTCTTGTTGAGGTAGCTGCATTCTATAGTAAGGGCGTCGGTCATTAGGTGGAGTGCAACCTTCGCAGAAGAGTATGTCCCGTTCCATGAGATCACGTTGTAGGTAGAGCCATTAGACAGCTCACACTGGTGATGAGGAGGGGGACTCACATAATTCCAGCGACAGATCCGATGTTCACAGCAATTCCGCTCCCCTGTGCGGCTACGTGTGGGACGACAAGTTGTCCATACCTCATTGGGGCGAAGAAGTTCGTCTCAAACGCGTTTCGTGCGGTATCCAGATCCACACCCAAGACTGGGCTTATTAAAAACATCAGATTGGTTCCCTTCTCATAATCGCAAGCAGGCTTACCAGGACAGTGTTATTGACCATTACATCTATATGACCAGATCCCCTAAGCATTTTGTCGATGACGCTCTTCAAGTCCGGCTCTCTTCGTCTGTGACATTCAAGAGGGTCTATCAGAAACGTAATGAATATAACCCGGACCTCGTCCCGATTCCCGACTCGAAAGAAATCACCTTTTCGATCTTTTCGTGAGAAAGACCGTCCATGGCTTTGGCTCCACGTGCTGCCGCGTAGACCTTGCACTCCGCGGCAGTAAACCTATCGCATCTTCAGGGTTGTATCAGTCCGTCGTCCTTCGCATCGGTCAGGACCAGCACCACTTTTGACCGAGACTCGGTGCCAGCGGACATTACCATGTTTATGCGACGGGTAACCGGTAAACCCGGAATGTTCCGATTCGAAGGCTTTCTAGCGGAGTCTGAATTTAGCCATACGCTGCCAGTCCCGCTCTTTCTAGAAAAGCACAACCAGACGTAACTGGGATGAAAGGCAAGTATAAATTTTTTCAGGGGTGGCGATGTGGCTCAGCGCTCAGAAACGTGGATTGAAGCAGGAGAAGTGTATAAGCGCCGTGGCCATCTGCTTGGGCAGTCTCCCGATACGCCCATCGCGTACTCCTGAGACTCATAATACACACAGCACTCGCTCTGTGTCGTTCCCTGGATGGTGAGCCCAATGCGAGAGATGTAATTTTTGTATTTTGACTCAAAAACCCTACCATGTTGCTCCAGTAATGCCATCGGTTGAGGCGACAACGTCACTCCGCCAGGAAGCACTCCTCACTGGCTCATCATAGATCTGGAATTATACCTGCTTCCAGCCATGAGCAGATCCTCGTTCATCGAATCGTGTAAGAGGCTCGACATAAAGTCTCTGGGGTCCTAGGAATGCTTGCGGGACGAGGAACGACACTGATCTACACCACGTTGCACTGCTGCGTGTTCTCAAATTCCCCCCGAATTGGATTTTCCCACCACGCAGTTCAACACGTTTCCAATCATTCGAAGATCCCCCCGCTTATCTATACGATCGTGATCTTGCTGAGGCACCTCGGTGGCAGTTAGGCACGCCTTTATTTTGCTTTAGGTAAGTCTGCATCTTCAAAGCCAACGCTGGCAGGGCCCGTTCACGGGTCCTAATGAGGAAGAAGGGGATTCTTAGAAAGGTCTTAATGGACACTTCACAGGCTGATTGTTTCGAGTGGACAGTGGAGAATCCGTTCCTGGCTGACCGACTCGGCCCATCGGACATCCACAACCCGTCCCCTCGTATTCGGCGCCCACCTTGACCCAAAGTTCATGTCACTGATGCCTTTGGCTGGCCCTCGGTTGTAGTGGTTGAGCCGCCGGTTTTCCGCCGCATCGGGGGTTAGACTCGAACGTCCTCGAATAAGAGTACGACAGCGCTCAACAAGGGGTCTGTGTACAGATGGAACCACGAGGTTCGATCCCGATCTTCAGGGACCTCACGACCCTTCGATATCCTTGGGCCATCTACGAGTACGATTAAGTAGGTTTTGGTTCACGCGAGAGAGTTTCTGTCCCTCGACAAGTGAGGATAATAGTTTTTACCGTTGATTTCCACTCTACTTACCCCCTCCCTTGTGACACACCATAAACAACTGACCGAGTGGCACTGAATGACAAAGAATCTTTTCCCACTGAACAGCCTTTGAGTCATTCGCTGTGCTACCAACGCTGTTCGATTTACGTTCAGCGAATAATCTATTGTCCGGTTGAGATTTCAGACCTGGATCGACTCCTTCAACCGATATCAACTCGTGGTTGTCTAATTTTATCTATCCTTTTCGCTTCGTGGGCTGGAATGCACCACGTGCAGTAGCTTCTCAGGGGCGCTTTGAGAAAAATCCCCGCCTGGGTATGATGTGGACGTCAAAGTGGTGGCTGAATGAGATCAGAAAAATTCCGGTAAACGCCCCATTTTCTGCAAGCTGTACTATGATAATTCGGTTGATTCAACTCTTGAGGTATAGGTAACAATCGGGATTCCGAAAGTAACGGCATTATTCTGGTCAACAGCTCCAAGCCCTGGCTTTCAGTGTACAGTGGTCGTAGCCGGTTTCCAGGTGTCAGACGTTCCTCGGATTCCCTTCCGATTCCTCGCCTCCACAAAGGACTCATGCCCATAGATTGAAGTCAAAGGAATGGAGATGACTGACGTGTGTATCACACAACTATCACGATGGACGAGATTGTCGCGACCCGGGGGTTTCGGGCTACGGCAGAGTTGTTGTTTACCCATGCGGACCTGTAGGTAGAGATAACGAAATACAAGGAGAACTCCCGACAAATTTTGACCGCCCAGTACCATGTCGGAGTCTTGCAGCACATGCGAGTTGATGCCCGATCTTGTTTGGCTTTTTTTCTTTAATTCTCCTGCTTTTCTTTCATATCGGACTTTCGAAGCGGACTTTGACCACGGCAGAAACCGTTCGTAGGGCACTGTGGGGTGTTGGTCGTCGGGGTCGTACGCTCACGCATTGCATGTCAGTCACTTACCATTACCCCAGTTTTCATGCGATAGTATGATTATGTTGTTTCTAGGCATCCCCGGTGTCGTCGTCGAGCCTCGGTCAGAATAATGGAACAAAAACGGACATACAAGCTTGGTGTTTCTACCGTTCACATTCGCATAACTGTCCAAGAGAGCCATCCATACCAGTAGGGTGTAAACCGGCCCGGAGCTTTCCGTAATCCATTACCGCCTGTGGTCAGCCTGGGCATCATCCACGGCTTTGATTTCGGTTTCCTGCCCAAGGTGCATCCGTTGTCGGAAAATCGTGTGTACTACATCACTTTTGCGCCCAAATGGCTCGTGGCCATGTTACTGAGAGAATATACTCCCTACAGAAGTCGCAAGTTCGAAGAGATGCCAGAAGGTTTCGAATATTTTATATAACCTTGGTTCACCTGTCCAGTCTTGTCGAGGTTCGCTCGCGAAAATAAACGTCGTGGCAGGGACACCGACAGTAGAATGAGAGGAGCATCATGGCCAAAGTTTGGGATAACGGAAAGTTGTGCGAAACAACAACCCAGAGGCGTCGTCCCCCCCTGTGCCCTCCCCTTCTATACCGTGTCCTCCCGCCTCTGAATTCGAGGCTGAATTCCGGCCTATGCGAAACGTGCTATCCCGCTCGTCTCGACCTGACCCACAACCACTGAGCGTGTACCATTCGCCAACGCATGAACCCAGTGGTTGAGTGAGTTCAAGGCTCACGTTTACCCCGTAGTCATCATTTTAATTGTGATTTGGGCATCCGCGTGTGGTCGGCTCCTTGGCCACCAGGCCACCAGGCCATCCAATTCCCACGACCAGTAGATACATGGCAAGGTATGACTCGAGTGCACGGCGTACGATTAGATAACTTAGATACTATTTTCCTTTGTACCTTTGTTCATACTGTACAGCTCGGCCACCTATCTGGAAGTATATAAGGAGTGTGTATTTACCTCGAATAATCATTGTATCTCAACTCTTACTCGCTCCTCTCGTCTTGCGCACGCTGTTAGGCGAGATGAAAGAACCACAACGAAAGATCGTTTACTCAGGCGATGTGCGAACTGCGCGCCTAGGTCACAGGTGCGGACAGGTAGAGGACTCGTGGGGTTAGGAACCCGCCACAGTCCACTGAAACCCATCCCGCACCATTTCACACAATTTAGACCTGGCGCACGACACCCGAGAATCCCCTGCAGCCCACCCACAAGATGTAGATGCGTGCTGATCTCAGCAATTCCGAGATGCCTTTGTAATCCCAAAGGGGAAAGGAGAGCCTCGGCCAGGGCACAGGGGCACAAATGGGCGCAGGTCGCTGCTTCCGGGCGTGGAACAGAGGGAAAGGCAGAGCGACGGAGTCAAACGGAGGACGACTTTGGGGTATAGAGCAGTGTGGCCTTGCAGCCCGGTTATCGTTCGTGGTCGGACTGTTGGGTGTTCATCACGGTGTCTAATTTCGTGAGTGTCGCTTACAACCAGAGTACTGAAACACAAGGTTTGTTCTAAAAGTCAGGGAGTGGCATGCAACATGACAGATGGTACGTCTAGTAAGTTCGAGGGATTGTCTTTTGGCTTTATCCGACAAGCAGCTCGGTATACCTAGAGACTTGAAGTCGTGGGCGTGGCGGGGGCCGTTCCAACGACCTCATCCAAGAACTTGTTGGAGTATCGCAAGCACTGTTGGTAACATTTCTCGAATCCACTCTGCAACCCACCAGCGATCAGACATAGGCCGGCTTTAGCCGTTTCAAGGACTCACTGTTCCTCCATAATACGGGTCCTAAAGTCCACCATACAAGAACCAATCTTCAACCGCCCGGAAGACGGATAAACAGGGAGGTTACTCACCGCAATTGCTTTGTTATCGTCGTACGAGCTAAACAGGCGGACTTCTGCCTTGGAATCTTTCGGCTGTATCCTCTTCAGATTGGCTAGATTCGATTCATCCGCTGCGAGGATGTGAGTGAACCGGTTGAAGTCTTCCCGGGAAACTTGTCGGGCGACGCTGTTGATCGGGACGCCGTGCTAGTGAATAGGACGCCCAACGTCAGGTTTGAGCAAGATATTGTAGGGCGCTGAGCTTCCGCTGACTTTCTTACAGGTGTCCACGGTTCTACAAGGCGTCCGTGAAGAAGGGTTCACGTCTGCGGAGGCGGGCCTCGTACCTTGAGTCAGGATCTTCTCCGACATGATAACCTGCAGTCCCAGCACTATCAACGAAGATGTCTAACCCCCGCTGCTTCACGACGTGCTGGAGGACGGCCTCTGCCATCGGAGATCGGCAGATATTTCCTAATCATGATCGTTCGCGTCACTATTCCCCCGCCCAATCCTGCGTCACGCGCAATTCACAAAGATGATACATACCTAGGCAGACGACGAGAACTGAAGGAGTCGTGGAAGCCATGGCTCGTCTACTGTCGATCTGAGATCGGAGGAGCCGAAAGAACCCGTGCCACCGTGGGGATTCCGTCGGGATCAGAAGAAAGCCCGCGTAGTGACACGTGATTCCAATCGACATGCATGTGCCGGTCCCCGCGTTCCCTTGGCTTGCAATGGTTTCTGGGTCGCCTCCACGGCTAGCACAAGAAAAGGTTAAGTATTACTGACATCCATCTGATCCAACCGTGGTTCTTGAAGGAGACTATTTTTTGTTGGGACCAACTCCCAGAGGGTTCACTCACTCGGTTACGCCGACATTTCAGTCTCAGTCGAGTGGAATGAAACAAGAGATTTGGTGGCATAATTATCACATTTGGATATTCATGTTGACTGCATAATGTGCTACGATGGGGTTTCATCTGTTATTTCTGGCCGAACGCCCTACACTCGGGTCGATAGTCGCGCATCGTCATCGGTATAAGAGGGATGAGCCGGAGGAACCGATGCCGCTAGTTCTACGGGTCTCTAGGTAGAGATCCACGGGATTTCTAGAGATGTCAACAAGTGATCTCGAGGAAAGGTACTTCCCTTCAACCAAGGATTCTTTTTGTCCTGGGGCCTGTTTGCCCTTGGTCTTGCGCCATTTCCTGGTTGGTTGCGGGGGCACGGTATTCGTGAGGGGCATCCTCTTCGAAAGCGCCATTTCCAAAAATCTCTACCGGGGAAACGGTAAACTCTTCGATACGCGCGCCGGCTCCGATCGACCGAAGCGGGGTGTTCGGGTGTCTTCTATCGGCGCAGTCTGGAAGAATATCGATAAACGGGAAGCTGGTAACGAGTCAGATCAGAAGCTCGTCCAAACTTTTCTACGCTGAGCCACAAATTCAAGACAGCTTTTGGAGCATTGGAGCTAGGTCAAGATCCCGAAGTTATAGCGGGGCTGCAGATGCTGGGACCAGGGACAGGACCCTCGGGTGTGATTTGGGTTCAAGCAATTCGTGGAAGAGGACATGTGGCCCAGGGTCGTGTGCTAGCGATGGTCCATAGAAGCGGGTACACGACGGAGAGGGGGGCAACAAAAGCAGGTGTGTCCGGTGATCGAATCTTCCTCGCCTTTTCCCTCCACTCCTCTTCCTCCTTGCGCTCAAGCCGGGCACATACTCGCCCACAGCCAACCATAAGCACAGTACCATCTTCTCTTGTCCTGTGGCGGACTATCCCAGAAACGCCGTCGCGTGCGTCTACCTGCAACGTGCCTGGAACCAAAGTTCGAAGAAGAGAGAGCGCCGGAAATACCCGAATCCGACCTTTTGGAATGGTCCCATCACGACTGCCTGATCTCCCACCCGAGATCTGGGAGTACATCCTCCATTTCGTGCCAGAACCAGCTATATACGATATAAAACTCGTGAGTCGTCTCTTTCACGTCGGAGGGTGGAGGCGAGGTGGGGTCGAGCGAAAGACTAAGAGTAATAATCTTCTTTCTTAAGGTTAACCGTCAACTCCGAGACCTGATAGCGGATTCCACGTCAATCCAATACCGTCTGGAGCTTTACCGTGCCGGATACGAGGACAACACCCGAGCAACTCAACCCTCGATAGCCAGCCGACGCGAACAGCTAAGAGAATACCAGGCCGCATGGTTGGACGGGGAACGCACCGTTCCGGTGCGGGAGGTGTTCAAGGGTACTTCGGGTCCTGAGCTCACCGGGGACACTCTCGTCACTATGGGTCAAGCGAGGTTGTGTTTCATTAAGCTACCTTCAAAGGCTAAGAGGCAGCCTACCAAGGGTTGGACCGTGGACCTTACTTTTGATGGTTGGTCGGTGGCCATCCATCCACCTACTAACGTTGTGGCGGTTTCCGAGTATACCGGATCCATTTCGTACGCACCTTTTCAGCGGTCCTCTTATCCTGTGCGTGTGACGCTGACGAACTCTGTACACGTGTCGTAGGAGCGTTCCAATTCATATTCTAAGAATGGATACTGGACAGCCACACCCTCTCGCGTCCATTTCGGCCTTACAACACGACGTTCGAGACAACTTCACAGAAATTTATCCTCCATATATGTCCATCAGTGAAAGCATCGTGGCGATTTTATTCCGCGAATCCGGACAAGCAGAACAAGTGGTCGATGAAGACAGGTTGTTTGTGTGGAATTGGAGGACGGGTTCTAAAATTCTCGTCAGTTTCCCTCCCTTCTGATATACCATTCCCGCTGAATTGCTCACACCTTTGCGCTCCTTTCATTAGAGCTTGAGTAATACGTACTACGAAACCATAGCCCTCTTCTGCGATACTTGGCTGGGGGCTGGGTATGCCTTCCGTCCCGCAGACGGTCGCCTTCCCGACAGTTATGCCCTCCATCTCATGGACACAGTCACTAATCCCGTCCAAAAAACCAAATTCGAACTCTCCGTTCCTTCATACGGAGATCACGGCCACTTCGCCGGGCTACATTCGGGCGAATCGGCATTCTATGAGGCCCCTTCTTTGAACTCGAGCCCTCGACCTCCTTTCTTACCCACCCCATCGGAAGCCATCATTACGGCTCGGATCCAGATGTGCGACACTACAACGGAAGAACACGCTTCGTACTGTGTTACTTTGCGCCTTTGCGAGTTGTTGGAGCTCGCGAAGCGGGGGGAGACATCCGTCCCGTGGGAGGATTGGGCACATTACACCTCCGTATGGGAGAAGAAGAGGCTCATTCAACATATTTTCAGTGATTTTTGCGTGTCGGGCTGGAGACTCGCGTGTCCGCTGAAGGAAGTCGGACCGGACAAATTAATATTCGAAATTCACGAGTTTAACTCTCGCCGGGGACCACCTGCCTCTCTGGGGAACTCGTTCGCAGACGCCGATTCGGCTTCCATGGGTGCGAACGTGAAGGACAAAGGTGGCGAGAGGGTCGTGAGTGACCTTCGGTCCTCGAAACGGGTAAAGGAGCTGGTGTTCAAGCGGAAGGAGGGGATGGAAGATTTGACGAACCTGTCGACGAATGTGATGATTACTGAGGACAACCTCATCCTGGTCACGGTGCGTTGAGATCTTAACTGCTTCTGGAGTACGTGGATTGACATTGACATTTCTAGTGGACGCCTGGAATCATGGCTTGGTCTATGACGATCATAACGTTCTGAACTGTTCATGTGCATGATGGTAACACGATATACCTGCTTTTCCTTCCTCGTTTTTCTTTCTCCTCCGTCTCGTTGGCCTCACGATTTCTAGAAAAAGACACTCGCTCATGCCCACGTCCTCATAATCCCATTGGTCACGACGCTGTAGCTAACTTGCCGTGTTTGATGTAAACGTCTCCTTTCTTCCATGTACCCATTTTTCTCAGTGAACGCAGCACACGGACCATGAATGTATTGAGTTGTATGATACATCAGCAATTTCGAGATTATTTATACAATCCTTGTCCTAGGGGGATCTCGTTGTTCGAAAACTTAGCGATGAGTGGGCATGTTAACGGTAGCGTGGCTCTCGAGAGCATCTTCGCTCCTCCAAAGGACAGTGGTGGTCTATAGATGAAGGGGAATCCTTGTTAATTCCCCTCGAAGCAGCCAGTCAGGGAGACCCTCACCTTATTCTGAGTATAGAAATCGATACCACCCCTTCCGTAAAACGGAATATCTCCAAGCGCACTGGCCTTGTTCCCACTCCACGAGAACATGGGCAAAGGCACGGGAATAGGAACGTTAATTCCAACCTGTCCCACGTTGACCTCCCTCTCGAATTTCCTAGCGGTTGCGCCGGATTGAGTGAAGATGGCGGTTCCGTTACCATACTTGTTCTCATTGACGATCTTGATAGCCTGGTCGAGAGTCTCGGCGTGGAGGACGATGAGCACAGGTCCGAAGATCTCTTCGTGGTAGCATTTCATCGTGGGGTCGGCTTGGATGATGGTAGGTCCAACGAAGTTCCCGTCTGGGTAAGCTTCTACCTTGATTTCACGCCCATCCAAGAGGATCTTTCCACCTTCCGGCTCAGAGGAGCTGATCAGTCCAATGATGCGGTCTTTTGCAGTGGGAGAGATGACAGGGCCGCTGAACACGCTTATATGAGCAATGGGAACGTGGGAGGAGGAAAGAGACCCACAGGTCAGTGTTAGGCTCGAAACCTCCGTTGATGCGGAGTTTTGAAGCACGCTCGACGAGACTAGGGAGAAACTCCTTGGCGTCTCCGACAAGGACGGCGACAGAAATCGCCATGCATCGCTGACCAGCGGCACCAAATGCGGCGCCAGTGATCGCATTCAGCGTGTGGTTAACATTGGCTGGGATCGCGGGTAAGCTAGTGAGACAATCACATCAGTCGAGAACTTACCATCCGGCATGATGACTGCATGGTTCTTCGCACCCATGTTGCATTGCACCCTCTTACCAGATTGGCGAGCCCTACAAGCCTTGTCAGTGGATGAACGAAAGAGTGGTTCACGAGGGACAAACCTTTGGTAGATGTGCTTTCCAGCTTTGTCACCTCCAACAAAACTGACAGCCCTGATATCGGGGTGGTCGCAGATGGCATTGACAGTGGCAACGCTTCCGTGGACGATGTTTAGGACACCAGGTGGCAAACCTATGGGGAGGATTAGGGAAGTCGGTGTATGATGACTACTCGAAACATTACCAGCCCGTTCGCAAAGCTCAGCGATCATCATTGCGGCGCCAGGGTCTCTCTCGGAGGGTTTCAGAATGAGAGTGTTCCCAGTAACGGTGGCCAAAGGAATCGTCCACAAAGGAATCATCCTAAAAGGTCGCGATTAGAACCGACGATGGGAATAGTATACACGATACTTACGCAGGGAAATTGAACGGGGAAATGCTGTAGATTCGTCAGCCTCGATCCGCGATAAACCGACACAGGCGAAACAGACCTGGCGCATACACCTAACGGAAGGCGTCTGGTCTCGGTATCCATATCCTTGGCCACCTCGATCTTATCGCCCATCAAAGCCGTTGGGATGTTACAGGCAGTCTCGACCACCTGAAGGCCCCGAAGGATGTCACCGTGCGCATCTGTGTGGGAACGGGTAAGTGAATTGAAATGTGGTTGCATGCAGGGAGACACACCGGCGAAGGTCTTTCCTTGCTCAAGAACGATGCTGTTCGCGAGAGCATCTGCATTTTGACGTATTTGAGACTGAAGTCTAGAAACGTAATAACGAGGTCAATGACTCCGGGAGAAAGGGAGAGGTGGGAAGGCATACTGTAGGGCAAATCGTTGTCGTGTGAGAACGGAAGTGCGACTCCAGGTCTTAAACGCCTCCTTAGCAGCTTCGACAGCCTGCTCGAACTCAGAGGAGGTCGTCTCTGGGACACGAGAAAGCAAGGTCTGCGTCGACTGTAGAAGTAACCGTCAGCTGTCCGCTGACACGAGGGTCGGTGTGGTCGCACCGGATCTACCAAATCTATCCACTGTTCAGACTTGCTATCGACGAATTTCCCTCCGATGTAGTTCTTGACGTTCTCTCCGGAAGCATTCGTTCCCTTCCACTCGGCAGTGATTTGTTCTGCCTTTGCACGCGCAACAACGTTGAGGGCGGACAATGGGGCACGAGAGACGGCAGTCGCAAGGCTGCGTACATGTGTTGGCACAACGCTTGGTAGTCTCTGCATGACTGTTTACTCGAGGATGAGGGTGTATGGAAGAGAGGGTAGGTTGGGTGATGTCCCCCGGTTTTGTGGGGAAAGGGTCAGGCGCGCTCGCGGCTCGGGGTGTTGAATGCCCGAAGTCCCGCCGAAGCGCCTATTAATATTCCCTGGGTGTCACCTCTTCAAAAGGCTGAACGGCTCGTGGACCAACTAATGGTGCCCTGTAATCCATCCTGGCCAAGATGGCATCTAGTACTTTGCCTGCACTCATACACACCGAACTCGCAAGCACGGTGATTAAGAAATAAGAACCAGGTTCTTGGATATCATTTATAACACTTTTTCCGACGTGTAGAAAACTTAGTACTTGTCGATTCGATTGTCCACCACCTGGTTGGATTTGGGTGATCCTGGGCAGGATCGTGAAACGACACAAAGTCGCAGTATGCGTCTCGGACAGGTCTCGGGTGAACGAGCTGGCCCGTCGTGAATACGTAACGATCGGGATAGCACTTGCCGGCCGGCCGCACTCACATCCATGTCGCGACACCAATGGGCAACTACATCTTCACCCTGACGCCAACGTTTACCCAAGGCCTCGTTCTCGGCCAGCTTTCTATTCTTCTCCTCGTCTATTTCATTCTCAAATACCTTTTCTTCGACTCAAAGTCGGTACAAACCCTCGAGGAATCCTCCGAGGACACACCCCTCTTCAGGCCAAGTTTCTCCGCTGAGAAGTTTATTGCGACCACTTTCCTTCAAACAAAGGTCAAAAAGCAGGAAGAGGAGCGTGATGAAGATTCCGTGGAGTCCGCAGAATGGTTGAACGTTCTGTTGAAGCAGGTGAGTTGTCGCGTGGCTGGGAACGGACCTGGGTTGGCACACGAGGCTTGGGTTGAAACCGTAAAAGATCGTAGACGAATACCGATGCAAGTTGGGTGCTACGGAAGAAGGGTTGGACGGGGAGAAGGTCGCTCTCAGACGGATACAGGACCTGGCAAACGAAGTCCGGCCTCAGGCATTCCTTGTGCGTAATCATGGTCACCGTCGCCATGCATCCTCTCAAGCTGTAAACATGGTCTAGGGTCCTATTCGCGTTCACTCGATCGACCTGGGTGCATCTGCCCCGCAATTTTCGAACGCAAAGATCACCGAGACGATCGGAGGAATCGTACGAGCTGCCATTTTTCCACACGCAAGACGCACGACTGACGTCCGTTCAGCCGCAAGTGGAATTCGACTTGAATTACACGGACACGGCGTACATTTCACTGTCTACGACTGTGTTATTTAATTACCCGTTTCCGGGTTTCGCGAAGCTGCCGCTCTCGCTCGTGATCTCTCTAGAGTTGTTCTCATGTAAAGTGGGTGATCCTTTATTTTCCACGGTCCTTTCAATTTGACCGGAGATGCTTCAGATCGTCTTCACACCTCCCAAACCTACGACCAGCACAAAACAACCCCCCGTGACATCACAAGAGTTTCCGGCATTGACTATCAGTATACCCCCCTCGTCTATCTCACTGCATCTCAAGATGACCTCCACCATGGGCTCACGAGCACAACTGGCCGACGTGCCAAAACTGCACGAGCTTATCGAAACTCAGGTGAGACTGCCTGGTTACAGTTCGTTGCTATCTGATTATATCTGTTTTTGAACCCAGGTCAAGAGACTAATTTCTGAGAAGGCAACATGGAAGGTTGTCTTGCCGGGGATGGGCAAATCGCATGCAGAAACAAAGGAGTCATCTGATTCGAGCGACGAGTAAATCAGCCCGCTTAATACTGGTTCAAGATCCCCCTTATTTATTCATATTCTCTCCTGGTTTTGGTGGGTGGGAACTCCATGAGGATCGGAACAATATTCTAGAAGTAGTCATTTCCAGGGTATGGTCCTTCTCCACCTGCTGGAGTTTGGTAACGCGGGGACCCCCATTTGTGAACAGACCCTGGTACACGCCTCCCTGGTTGGTGTTGGTTCGTTCGGCGAGGTCGAGAGACTTCTGTGTAGGCCAGTACGACAACACCTCACCGGGTCACGTTAAATACTGATTCGTTCTTCATAAATGTGGGAATTCGAGTCTCGTGTTCCGTTCACCGCTAGATGACCGTGCTTCTACACAATCTTCGTAGATCCACGCGTCCGCGGTCAGGCGGGCACCTCCCAACCTGACAAAAATCTGCCGCCACTAGATGGGCTTCTGTGGCCTCCCGTTCCCTGCACGATCCCCGCACAGCACACCTCGGGCATTGCTCGTTTGGGGCTCGCGATTACCGAAGTCACGATTTGACGGATGTCATTCAGCGGCCTACAGCTCTGCCGCGCTCCCCGATATCTTGCAGATATATCCAGAGGGTCAGTTCATTAGATTTGACTGCCCTCTACACACCCGCATAGCTGAGACCAGATCAACCAGGGCTGCTCGATAACCCTGGGTCGATCACCACGACGCACCGCGAACCAGCACGCAACAGCCACCACCTTCACCCTCTTCGTACACAAACAAATTTCTAGTGACCCAGGCATTCCTTAAATTTACCAGCGTAAGTTTTTGCAATGATTGTGCCCTGTCTGTAGAAATCGGTCAGGATAGCGGAACGACTGTCCCCAGGAAACTATCAGCGCCCCTGAACGTTTTGTCAAGCACTCGATGTACTCAACAGCCCGCTTTGACTCAAGTATCATTAAATTATTGCCTGCCTCATCTCCTACTAGGAGACTCCGGAAAGAAGCTGGTTACGCAGCACGATCAATATATCCCATCGGTCGCTGGGGGGACCGCGATAAGAAGGACTGAGCGCGACGAAAAAACCCGCTCGCGCGTGTATCTGTGAGAAAAAACAACAGGAGATGGAATTATAGTTGGCGGAGAAAAACCTCGAGGACCCCATTGGGGGCCCGTAGATACCGCGTTGCACTGGCGCTGAGTGAATCCTCATGACAGTGATTTGGCCTGGACAACCAAATTACGCAAATCACTGGGAAGGTTGAAGGGGCCCAGGTTTATTTATTAAAGATATGGCGGCAGATGTAGCAAAGGTTAAGTCACAGGTTGCATGGGACAAGAAAGGCCGCCTGCCGCGAAAGAAGGTTGCTCTGGAAGTGAGCTGTTTTTTTTTTTTCGGATTGCTCCTGTGTGAACTGCTCAGTGCTAAAACCCATGCCACGGTTTGCAGATTGGGTTTGACAAATCCGCACTTTGGTCACCTCGGAAAGGCCAGGTCTCACCATGGACACCCACTGGGTTTTCGCTACGCTAGGATCACGGCGCCGAACCCGAAATTTGTAGATGGAACGTGGGTAAGTAAGGAAGACGAGATGGAAGTGACGTTCTTTGCGTTCCGCAGAACAGGAGAAGGTTTGAAGAGGCATTTGAGGAGTATGCTAAGAGTTTGGGTATAACTCTGGTTCGATAGAACCTTTACCGTCGTCTTAGACAATCCAACTGAATACTTTAGTTTCCCACTCATGTTTTCAGTTGTGAGCGCGTATGACGCGATCATGTGATCTCGTTAAATATTTTGCGAGCCACGCGACGGGCTGCTCTTCTGCAATCACGACAACCTGCCCCATACGACTAACCCTCTCCAGGCGAGACACTCGGGGGACTGGACACTCTTCGCCTCTGCCTTCTACCACTCGTAAATCTCAAAAATGTTGGTAGACACACCAAACGCGTCCAC
>Ga0307512_10002816_pt1 | contig 21198 bp, 23 predicted proteins | sample 14_EM_MG_FD_200267 | JGI IMG/M metagenome (GOLD analysis project Ga0307512, IMG submission 200267) | Populus trichocarpa ectomycorrhiza microbial communities from riparian zone in the Pacific Northwest, United States - 14_EM | ecosystem: Host-associated > Plants > Roots > Unclassified | place...
GAGACGCATAGCCCTAGTCCTGATGCATATCCTCATACAGTCACAATCTTCATACAAGTCTATATTCTCATACAAGACTTCAAACGATGCTGAGACTTCAGACGATGCTGAGACTCACATGCAACATTATCGTTTGGTGTACCTTTAGTTCCGCATTTTTACAACTGTAATCCTATGACCGAGAAAGCTATGCCACGCCGTATCCAAAGCCGTCTACAGACTAGACCGGGAATTCACATTGAACTTACTCTTTTCCGCTCCGTTAATCGCAACAGCAACAGCATAAACTACCAACATGTATCTCCTCATAGTTTTGACAACGACGAGTACTTCCAAAGTACACATACTGTTGTTTCTGCGAAAGGTACTACTGTCGGCCCCAGGTATTCAGTACGACCACCATCATCTCCTATCCGTATCCAACCCAACAAAGCAAATCAGATGAACCGAACCACGAATGCCGAGTACCATCAACATATCCGCCGTAGCCAACGCCGCTAGCAGCACATACTATTCGGACACAACGCACATATGCTGTGTCACAGTCAGCCATACTTCATCACCTCTTCGCCTCAAAGCCTTCTTTCGAAATCGCTTAAATCATTGCCTTCATCCTGCGCACAACGCAACTGTCTCACACCATCACCATGGCAGAACCCGTCAGTCTCGGTGCTAGCGTCCTCACTTTTATCACACTCGCCGGCCAACTATCGAAGCAGGCTATCGGCTTCTACGATTCAATCAAAGAAGCCCCGGAAGATGTTGTGCGTATCGGTACTCGACTGCGAGATCTGGAGCGGATCTTGATTCTGATTGGTCGCATTCGATCGGAGGTTCCGCTTGGTGAGGATGATCTAGAAACCCAACGATACTGGAGCGATAAGTGCATAGTCCTCCGAACCCACTTTGCGGAGTTCAAAGACTTGGCTGCAAAATGGGAAGCAGGTATCGGAGGTGCGAGTGGTCGAACCCGATGGTTCTTGTCGCATAAATCCCGTGTAGCGAAGCTCTTGTCGTTTCTTGCTGAGGATATAGAAGTGGTGAAGTCGCTGCACCAATTTATGATGGAGTCGTGTGTTTCCCCTTCTAGGGCTCTACATGCTGATACTGATCTAAGTAGATACGTTTCTAGTCGTCAACTACCGTATCTCGAGAATGCACTTCAACAAATGCAAGCACCATTGTTGACAAACTTGTCACACGTTACACAGGCCCTTCAGCAAATTAATACTTTAATGGCCACGAAGCAAGAGTTTGTGAAGTGCAATCAAGCTTTAGTCCGCCGCATGGGTCCTCGTATGGAGATCAAAGGATCGCAGTCGGCCTATACGCAGCGCGGAAAGGCAGATGTTCTTTGCTCCAGTGTAACGATGCAATGGGCATGCTACAACCTCCCGATGGGCAGCATTGTGGTAAATTTTGGGTCGGAGTGTGACGACAATGGCAGCCAATATAGAGTAGCTGGCAGGTGGGAGTTTCAGCCAGCGCCTTGGCTGTCTTACAAAACTATCGTTACTCAAGTCATCGTTTTCATGCGGTGTGGGACGGAACTTGTTCAACCAACTTTAACAGCCACATTATCAACTACCACGGTTTTATCCGAAGATCATCCGATATGGGGAATTATACGAAAAGGAGACTTTCCAGAATTCCGAGAGCTCCTTTGTAAGAGTGCAGTTGGGGCAAATGATACCGATCAATTTGGGGTGTCCGTTTTGCATTGGGTATATTTCTGCATACTCTGACCTGGCCATGAATATGATGTTAATCTGGTGTGGGGGGATATAGACGTGTTTCTTGGGTTCAAGGATAGAATTTGTGGAGCTTTTGATTAACCTGGGAGCCGACTGCAATTCTTCTAGTGGAATCGGGTGGGACCCATCAATCCCTCTCCATTCGAACAGACCCGAGCTTACGCTGACAGAACTGCACTGCAATGGCTGTTGTTGAAAAGGGAAAATCCTCAAACCGCAGCAATGCAACTTATTCTGAACGCTGCAGAGCAGTTTCCCCTTGATCCTCATCGCGTACACGTATGGGACCGCTTAGATTTAGCGTTGACAGGCTCTTATCACGACTCTTTTTTGGACTGTATAAGAGGGTATTCTTTGGAACTGTTTGGGCAGGATCCAGAGCTACTCGATTGGAATGGGAAATGCTCTTTATTTCGAATCCTGACGATTATGTGCTGTGGGCAGTTGGTCGATTTGACGTCAGTATGGCGAACATGCCGTCCACATCTACAAGCAGCTAATTCTGATGAACTTTACAATGCGATGCTTGAGGAAGTAGTAAACATTACTACTCTTTTCGAGGAACATTGTATGGCTCGGTCAGAACCTTGCTTGCTCGGCTTTCTGCGTGATGTGTTCTGGATATGCAGTTTTAACCCCGCTACTGGAACTAAAATGGCAAATAAAATTCTGTCTTCTCTTCTCTTCGATTTTCCGAGTCGTCGTCTTAGGGATTATCTAGTGGGTGTGTTTTTGCGAGATATACTAAGAATTGGCCCAAGTAAGCAGTCCACCTACTCCTTCACAATATTCCGCTACTGTGACAAACACACACTCGATCTCATTGAGCACGCAGGTACAGACCCAACTGCGTTGCAATTCGCGCGGATTGTGTTTGACTTCTCATTTGATCGGAGAGAATTCAGAGACTTGCAGCAATGCATCCAAGGCGTTGACCGCCAGGTGCTTGACTGGATACTTTACCTGTATGCAGATGATGAGAAACTAGGCCCAGAGTGTGTTGAGCTACTTGTAAGGGAAGGTGCGAATGTTAATTTCGTCCTCTCCAACTATCACGACGAGAAGGGGAATGCATTCAAACAACCCATGAACATACCTTTGACCCCGCTCTCGAAGGTTGTAAGGAGTGGAGGATGGGGGGCGTTGCCGCGGGTACGCCTTCTGCTAGAATATGGCGCAGACGTTTTATTGGACACAAGGGGGGGATACCTCTCGGTCGTTACGAGGAAATTTCGGGATAACTGGATATCTTCAAATGGGGAGAGATGCAAGAGATACACGGAATTGGTGGAGCTTCTAGAAGAACTTGAACGCGCTGAGATTGCTAAGAGAGGGTTTCAGCTGCCTGAAGCCCCTCCAACAGGTACTGCCCACTTTCCTTCCTCCATTCATCACGCTGACGGAATTTAGCACCACCTCATCGCAAAACTTTCTACACCAGTTATGGTGAGGGCTCAAGGGCACCCTTCTGGGATCACGTTATGCTCGTTGTGGGCTTATTTCTCACCTTCATCTCTACTCTTTTCCAATGTTGCGGATGGATCCGAAGCATTCTTCTCCACGCAATTATGTGGCTGCTAAGGAATCGACGACTCGTATGGTGGATCTTTTGGGTGATGTTTCATGCTGTGAAGATGTGTTTTGAGGAGTTTGGATGGGCGCTTTTGGGTGGGGCGTTGATGCGCTATTCGAGGGAATAACTTAAGGGGAGGCTGGTAATTTGTGGTGGGAGGATATCAAACAAAGGAATGTAGGTTTAAGAACTGGGACGTCGGGTATGAAGTGTGTTCTTTTATGCATTCGAATTGGTTTGTTTCTTTATCACCACTGGTTCCGATGATGCAGGCTCTCGTTGCCTTACCTGCAATAACGGTCGGTTTATAATCTGTAACGTGTACGAATTTCCTAGCGTATTTGCTCTGAAGTACCCGCACTGAAAAATGAACCAACATCCCAAGAATCCCCACCAAAGATCAGGTGGGTTACGTCAAGCCTCTACGGAGACTTTTGCGTCGATACCAATAGTGTGACACTTCATACCGTTGTGGAAGATCCTGGACGGTTAAGAAAACAAACGTTGCGAATGTATTCTACCATGTGAACAGGGGCTGTGGCGCAGTGGTAGCGCGTTCGCTTTGCAGTCGTAATTTGCGAAAGGCCTAGGGTTCGATCCCCTACTGCTCCAGTCTTTTGCTCAGGGAGTTGTTGGCGGTGGAGTTCGAGAGATGCTTGTCTGGTGTAGTAACATTGTGGTGGTGTAGACTTTTTGGCCTGTGTGCAATAAACTGACTCTTTAGTATTCAGGATCTGGTGAGCGTGCGTTAGAATGGCCTTGGTCAAGGGGTTTGTGGTATACTGCGTTTGATTCATGTCGAAAGTGGATGAGCGCAGAGGATATTGATTGGGACAGGGCGGGTGGATGGAAATATGCTATTGGGAATTGCGCAGATGGGCAGGAGGTCTTATCCATATTTCACTGGTCTCTCTCATCATATAGGTCCTTGTCATCATCGCTGTCGCCGCTACTGTACCGACAGGTGAGGTTCAAACAGGCACTGTTAGATGTTAGGTTTGTTTTTGGACAATGGTAAAATAGCAGCTTTGTTAAATAAACCGAGGTGAAATAACATTGTTTGGAAACGAGCAAATCTAGCATGCAGTCCTGGTTTAGCAGATGACCGCGGTGATATCCGAACATCATCTGTCGGTATAGTTAGTCTTTTTGAGCTTCTTTCTTGGTCCTCCACAAAGCGGAGTGCGAATCTATGATACGTAAGCTAGACGAACCATTCGCACCCAACCCTCCCTCCAATATTCAACCCTCCGGACACTGAACCTCGTCTTCTAAAAACTGTCTTTACACCTCCACCTTTCTTTCACACATTTTCTCACAACGATCCTATTCTCTTTCTTACTAACCCTCTGCACAAACTAAACCTTATGACGACTCTTAACGACACTCTCGTCTGCAGCGGCAGCGAAATTCCACTAGTCGACACGATCCCCGTCGAAAAAACTATCCCCCTCTCCTGGTTCCTCACCTGGTCGCAGCAAAAATCTATTGAATACAACAAGCTCCGCCAGCAACTCCTAGCCACGAGTGAGCAGCTCGTCAAAGCACTTGTCGGCAGAGACACCGATAACCCCGAGCGGGAGGATGAGCGGAAGCTATTGAATCTACGAATCAAAGAGCTGGAACGCGACAATGCTAAACTTCAGGAGGAAGTGGAACATCTGTTGGAAACAAACAACAGGTTACTGAGCGACGCAGGAAATCAATTCTTCGACGAGTTGGACAGGGACAATATCATACTCCGGGATCGAGTCCAAGAATTAGAGCTTCTTGAGCATGACCAGCATGATGAGATTCAACGCCTGGATGCTGAGCTTCGCCAGGTCGAAAGCGAGAAAACGGCACTCGATGGAGAGTATAAGGGTTTGTTCGACGCCTACAAAGAATTGGAAAAGGACAAGCCCCAATTGCTTGAAGAGGAGCACCGACTAATTGAGGAGATCGATGGCATGAAAGTTGCGATGGAACGTCTCCAAGATGAGAATGAAGACTTAAAGAAGGAAAAGCTACAGGGGGAGGAACAGAAAGAGCAACTGCTTGAAGGAAAGGTCGCTTGGGAACATGAAAAGTTGAAGCTCAACCGAGGTATGAAACGATTGCTAGATGAAGTCGAGCAATTAGAGGAAGAGAAGCAAACTCTACAGGAAGAGAAGAATCTCTGGGAAAAGTTAGGACACGAGATCGAGGTCAAGCGCTTGACCAACGAGAACAACGAGCTCAAGACGGAAAACATGGAACTGCAGGGCGAGAAGGAAGGCAAACTGCAGCAATGGAAGTCTGACATCGAGATGGAGAAGTCGCAGATATTGTGCGAGAAGGCTCGACTGGAGAATGAAAAGGAGCACCTCGAAGAGATGAAGAAGAACTTGAACGACGACAGGCAGAATCTCGAGGTCAAGATGAACGAGCTGCTTGACGAGCAAAACCGTCTTGAGCGGTGGGAGAATAAATTATCAGACGAGAGGCTGCAGGTCTGGAGGCGCGAGATGGACGTGCAGATGGAGAGAACGCATCTACAAGCGGACAGGGAAGCTCTCCAGAATTGGATAAAGGGAGTCTCGGATCCGGGGAACAAGACTCCACCTAGTTCCCAGGAGAACGCTATTAATAAGCCACCCGTCTTCTGCCGCATCGTCCATTCTCCTGCTCCGAGCGTTACTTCTCCTCTTGAGCAGCTCAATACCAATGACCTCGACGAAACGACTTCCAACCCAGTATCCAATGGCTCCATCGAAGCGACTTCCAGCTCAGCATCCAATGGCTCCGCTAAAACGACTTCCAACTTAGCATCGGCCACCCCCCGCATTCCACCCCACCTGAGGGCGCCTTCCAACTCTCTTCCCTGTCGTCCCGAGAATACCCCAGTTCCTCAGCAACAGCCAAAACCAGCCTTTAAAACCCCAAACATCCCCATGTTCCATGGCGCCCCGCACGAGTGCAAGCCGAAGTTCATTGCTTCGTGGATTTTGTCTCTGGAGGAACACGGTGGGGTCAACGCTACCGACAACCAACGGATTCAGCTTGCCCGTATTCACCTCGACTCTCTTAGGGCTTACCCATGGTTTGCGGGATACTGCATGAAGGGCCATGGTATTAGGGATATGAGGAAGGCGGACATCTACCCGTTCTCGTGGCAGAAGTTTGTGAATGATTTCAAGGAGAAGTGGGAGCTTGCCGAAGAGAACTAAATGTGGTGAGGGGGTTGTGGATTGAGAATATACAGAGATGCAATGCTAGCTGTTATTTTAGGCAGGTGCATCCACGGATCTAACAAAGCGGGGGAACAGAATTGGATTAGATATCCCTTTATATCCGGCTGTTGGTTGGTTACCTGTGGTTCTCATCTGTTCTGTGGGGGTCTGGGTTCTTGTAGACTACTTACTACAACATATGATGAAGTTCTCCGACTTTATATTGCATCCATTATTGTACCTTCTGTTTACTTGCCTGTCTATATTCCGAAATTAACCCTACCTTGTTAAACGTAGCATTCGCGTGATTGAATAGGACCTATGTATCCTTCCAACCACCATGTCTACGGGTTATGGTAGTTCTACCGTAGAAGGAGTATTAGTGCTGTGCCGTTTAATTCTCACTATCACTAACATCTTCGCCCAATAATCATATCCAGCACTCTTAACATCCCCATTTGGAGTTACTAAGGCACAGCCAAAGTGCTTGAAATTAAGGTATATGTTCCATCCCACGGACTGACCCCCCCAGTTTGCGAATCAGAGAAAAAAGTTTGCAATATTTGACCAATTCGCGAATTGGAATCAACTGACAAACTAACGAACTTCCATTCTTTCATACAGTTTTTAACAGGAAGAGCTTAGAGGTGATAGATGGTGGGCGTGCCAGCGGTAGAGTACAGTTGACAGCAGTCTTAATAAGTACAGCACCACAACTACAGTTCATACTTACCGTAGTAAGTAGTAAGGTATTACCATCTATATAGGTATGATTAAAAGCTTTCGCCGCTCGGTAATGCCGGTTAGGCTCATGACATGATATTCCATCAACTGTGAGGAACGATCAAGTTTGTAATCAGCAAAAGTGTAATTCCACTATAGGCTGCGCTATGGGCACACGCGCAGCTCACAACAAGCTTCCTCTAGACCCTTACGCGATGTGTAGTCTATAGTCAACCCATAGTCATCCATGTGTGGGCTTATGGAAGTTTATACGGTCGGCGAAGTCTATGGACCTATGGGTCTATGCAAGTCTTTTACTGTCGACAGGCTTCCGCTGGTGATAAGTGAGAAAACGCCTAAAATCCGCCTACACTTCCCAGTGTCCAACTCTCAACAACGAAGCAGAGCTATAGCAATCGAAATCGAAGAATAGTTTAGTAGGGATTTTCTGTCTTTAATTTTCTTTGTGTAGGTTTTTGCAGGCTATGTTGGGATCTATTGCGGTGTTTCTTATGGCTGGATATCATGTGTTTTCTCACGCTACTGTAAATAACTAGAAATTTCCCCGCTATATTCTCGAGGAGTAGGCATCTTAACGGTCTAGGGTAACTATAGTCTTTCAGGACCCATCATCGCTGTCCCGTCTCGGGCATCATTTCTGTGGCCTGGTCCGTCCAGGGCCCGGTACGGGTACCTGCAGGGCGGTTTCTTTTGTTACGGGGAAGAGGACTCGCGACTTTGCTTTTGTTTCTTTAAGTTACGGAAGAAGCGGGGAGGAAATATGTACGGGATATGCCATGGCCGCCAGCGGCCGAATGCAATATGATTACAAACAAACAAACGGGTACCTGCAGGGTACAGACGGCTACCGGCGGTGGGCATCCGGTGGTAGTGCCGGTGATGGGCCTTAAATTTTCCGTACCAAGCCAGAAACTACTGGTAGTTGGCCTTAAAACTTGTGATGCTGGTGGTAAACCTGAATACGACAAATAGCATAAAATAACTTGATTCCCACCGCTTTTTACAGTTTAATCTACATGCCATGAAGACTGCAGCCCTGTAGGGGTCTAATCTAAGAAGATTTTGTCCTGATCTTAAACGGTCCAGATTTCTCTGCCCCGAAATTTACATTCCGCCCTGAGCAGATGCTTGCCCGGACGGAATGGGAATTGGGATGCCTGCCGAGGAGAACCCCGTGGTTCAAGACATAGCTCCCCATCCACTATCGCTATGCAATGAAGGGCACTACAGGTGTCTTTACTTCGGAACCATGGCCATTAATTCTGCCTGTTTTCCTCCAATAAAAACCAAAAAAACAAATTAACACAAATTAACCCCTCCGCAGCCTCATTTATCCGCCTAGAATGGACCTGTTCGGATCTGTGATACCTGCACGCCTCGCAGGATTTTATATGATGTTATTGCAGTGGAATACCCCAACCAGCCATGGTCAACGCTCAACAGCCTACCTAATTTTCAGTGTCCTAGGTGTCAGGTGAGTCCAAGGATCCAGTCGTACTTGTGCTTGATGTCCAAAGCCTTTTCGAAAGCGCTGAGAGGAGCATGTTGTCAGAAAATCCCCATGAACTGTGTTGCACTCTCTAATCATAATAGTAGTCGTGTTGTGAAAACGGTATCGTATAACTTTTGTAAAACGTCGAAGGAGGCGAGTTGCCTTAGAAGAGGAACTACGTTTGAGGTCCATACTGAGTGGTATCGGGGAGTCGTTAGTCTGAGACACACTCGCAAGCGAGCAGACACTGGAAAAGAAGCTAAAGTAAAACTAAAGATATCACCGTGATTGTTGCCACATACGAAGTATTGGCATTCTTAGTAGGAACGATCAAGTGTTTCCCAATACAATCTCAAACTCGTAAGCTGGCAAACAAAATTCACGATATTTTTGAGCACTTCGCGAAACTGTCTTTAATCTCACAAACTAATGCCCGATTCGTAAATGGAAGCTTATGTTTGCGATCAGGCATGGTTCGTCTATCGGATGGATCATATTCTATTAAGGCATACTATCCACCTAAAATCCAAAAAACTTTCCCCCATCCACAAAATATACAATGGAGACCTCTCACAACTTGGCCCTAGAAACTGCAAGAGTCTCCCGGGTACATCACCCTTCTAGTGAAATCCTTACCCACCTCTCTGTTTCGGCACCAAATATATCATCACCCCCCTTCTCTCCAATCTCCATTTTCTGCAGCTTCTCGTCTAAGCCCCCCGCATCTTTCTGACCATTATACTCCGCTACCTGTCCCTCAAACCCACACACTCTCAGCCACTGACAAGCCGCCCTTACATTCAGATCCAGAATCAACTCGGGTCCCACCGCTTGCTTCATCGCGCGTGGAAATAGTATACCGAAATCGCTTTGGCTTAGGTGTGCTGATTCTTTGACGTAATAGAATCGTACTCCCTCCTTCTCTTTTGCGTCGTTTTCTGGAGGGGGTGGGGGCGCTGAAGATGTTTCTGTCGGAGGAACGATTTGGTTTCCTGTGTTGGTACTTCCGGGTGTGGGAACGTCGTTGTTGGGGTGGAATTCATTGGATGCTGTGTTTGGTCGGGAGTCCCACTGTTCGAACACTTTCTGTTCCGGACCTTCTCTTCGGCGACCGGGATCGGTGGAAAGAACCCGGCGCACACCCCGTAGGTTCTCACGCCAGCGGAAGAATTCATCTGACATGACGACCAGGACCTTGTCGGGATTGCCTTCACCGACTTGGGGAAGAGGGAGTTTCCACAGCGGACGGGTGCGCTTGCTGAGGAGAGGGAGACACCAGATGTCGAGAAGCATGAGTGGAGACGAGGCAGTGATTTGCTCACCCAATGGGACCGCGCCAGGGGATTTATGGGGAACTGTAGTGTCGGGGACAAATAGTGGCGCCTCCTCCGAATCTGACATTAACCCTCTTTTGCCGTAGTAGACGGACTTCATCATCTGGATCATCGTTGCAGAACCAAACGAGTGACCAATCCATATCAACCGCCCCGGCTCTCTAATATCGAATTTCTCCCGGAATGCAGAGAGGAGCGAGTCGCGGGATGCTGTGTCGGCATCTAACATTGACGTTCCGGCGGGTATATAGCCGAGATCGAGTTGTGTAAGCGCCACGTAGAGTACCGAGAGCTCCCAAAGGCGGATTTCAAGTTGCCTGTTTCGGCCATCTGCGGTTTCCTCTGATATTTGATGCGGGTAGTTGGTATAATCTACTTGGATTCTTGATGGAGACGGCGCTGCTGAAGAAGAGCTAATTCCGGGCTCGCCGCTGTCAGGCTTGGGACCTTTCACTTCGGTTTCGTTACTGGATCCTGGCTTAATGAAGGTCACTGGCGCACTGCCATCGCGGTGTTCGGGTACTATTACGATGTTTCCGTAGGATGCTAGGGAACCACATAGATGTGAGTATGCAAGTCTGGTCCCGCCAAGACCGTGTGAAAATATTACAGTGGGGAACTTGAAATCCGAATCCGAGGGCAGCAATGGAGCTTGGGAGATAGCCGGCAACGCGATATGATGCAGAATCCGGGGGATGTATCTGGTAGAAGCATTAGACACATCAATGCTCACCTAGTGTCGATGGGTGTGGTTTACGTACGAAATCAACTCGGCAAGTCCTGAACCAGCCCCTAAGAAGCGCGCATACCCACTGAGATACTCTCTTTGATGCGGTTCTGGTAGCCAGTACACCGACTTCGATGGTCGCGAACACGGGTGCCGCTGCCTAAACCATCCGGATGTCCATCCCTTCGCTTCTGCTCCTGCAGCTTCCCCTGACGGCGGCGTCGCAGTAGTATTCTTGGGATCTGCAGGCGTGAAGTGTTGTCCCGTCGGATAGAATACCCGGAACTGTACTGTAGATATCGACTCGGCTGACTTTGGGGGTTTTTGCGCAGTGGGTAGAGACGATACGGGGATCTCGAGTTCAAAGGAGGCGACGGTATAGGGTCCCTTATAGGCCGGGAACTGCGGGAAGACGTTTAGACGAGACAAGAACGACATTGAACTATGATCCGTGGCGTTGATGGTAGTAAGTGTAGAAGAGTCGACACGATGGCAGGATGCGATGGTGTCGTTGCTTGAGAGTGCGTTTGAAAGGGGTTGGAAAAGTCATATAATAATTTTTTTTTCTCTTAATTGATAGGTTGGAGGTTTCGGTCAAGACAACGGTTGTTGCGTGTGCCAACTGAATGACGTATCACAAAACGTAGTTCAACCTCGGCACCTCCAAAAATGGGGAGCTCCGAGCGCCACTGCATATAAGGTTGGGCGGGTTCACATCCGTTGGAAAGTGAATCCCCCAGAGCGAATCTGGGGAAAGAGAACTTGCGACCGAGCCGCAGGAAGCTTGGGCACGAGACAATCCTGAGCTCAAAATATATACATATGAGGACGATATTCGTTCGCCTTACGACATCATGAACTTCATTACCCTTTTGGAAGTCCGCGCCGCCTTAGCTGGAGGGAGGTTACTCCTGAGCGGAGTTCGGTATCTAAAGAGTCGCCAAACGAATTTAAGATTCAAGCATCTGGACAGAGGATTTTCGAGCCTGTTTCAAGCGTTGAAGAGCCTCGTTTGATGTGCGATACAATCTCGGCCTTGGAAATGCCGATACTAAGTGTTTCTAGTTAATGATAGACAAAGTCACCAACGCACAGACGCGATAGGCTCTGTGGTCCTCCTCTTGCGCTTCTAGAAACACGAAACGCATCAATTTGATGTAGATCCGTACATCAGTCATTACTTTCTGTTAATTTGATTCCGGTTGTACTGGTTTGGTGGCAAACATGACCCGTAGTTAAGCTCAAGATGGATGCGAATACGCCTCCCAAAACTCGGATTAAACATCGACCGAGCGGCAAGACTCAATGCGTCTAGCTACCCCTAACCCATTCCAACGTCGTCCCACAGGTTATTTTAATTAATCACTGGGGCCGGAGTCTTTAACCCCTGTGGAGCGGAGCCTGGGGCGTAGATATGCTCATTCAGGGTTCCCTAGCCGTCTCATGGGTGTTTATATTAGGCCATCACCGAGGAATCAGATGTAAGCTCACATACACGGGAAGATAAAACCGATGGTATACACTTGCAAAGAATGGACGATAGATATCGGGAATGTTTCACTTCGGTCCATGCAAATTCCATGAAAGCAGGGATTAAGTGCTTCCGTTTTCGCCTTCCATATGCGAATACCCCTACCGCGGCAGTGTAGGCCGCCCGGCTTCCAACACCTTCTAAGGATACTGTCGCCGACCGGAGGTGACCGTATTCGGACCGGAGCGAAAAAACATCAGGTGTTGCAATGCAGAGCCTTCCGCTATAACCCCGGAAATTATGTGAAACCCCCGGGTTTCAGTCTTAGGTAAGGAAGGTAACATCCCACTGTCCGTCCCCGATATCCTCTGTCCGGCCAGGCAGGCGCCACAGAAAAATGTATTGGCTATCGAAAGTGCTAACGCACATGCACCTAACGTACACACCACGTATGAAGTCAAAAGATTAAGTGGCAAGGAATGGTTGAATTAATAAGCTGCGATTCGTCCGATATCGGTATCCCCGGGTTTGCCACAGTTGCGTATCACAATATGATTACTGATCAAACCAAGTCTCAACTTATCACTCGATTCGTAGGTGAATATGACTGTTGCTATAGTACTTAGGGGAGAACCGTGTGTATATTCTATGATACAGTGAAGATAAGGAGAGGAGAAAGACTCGATTTATATACAGAGAATTATGAGAGAAAACTTTGATGCCTCGCCACTCTTGAGTCACTCGCCACTCTGAGTCACTTGCCACCACTGGATATGTAACAATGATAAAACGTTTTAATCTTCCTTGCTTCTAACTAAACTAGCTGAGTACGATTCTACTCTATAAGGAAGTCGCATAGTGTTCTTACCAGCGTTTGGGACTATCGGTAGGGTTAGCGAGGTAGGTAGATCTTGAGTCTTCACTCAAGAGGAGTAACTACCTGCACAACGAGAGCAAGCTCCTAAATCTTGAATTAGTACAAAGAGCATTTGCCAAAAAGGTTGTGATCCGGAAGGGCTACAGCGCTGTATAAGTCCGACACTATCTGTCAATTCTGCATGATTCGTGCTCGCGTTGTTCAGTATAACCCGTAGCCCTAAGCCCTTAACTTGTAGTTTGGACGTTCACCCATAGTTATTAGAGTTCTATGGTATAGCGATAATTTACAACCATGTATCGCCCGTAAGAGCGGAGGCCGAGGCCGATACGTATACTGCGGGAGAAAACCTCTTAATTGGTTGCAGTCGAGGCATCCGCAGACTTTGATTGGCCGATGATGATGGTAACCCCTTGAAGAATTTCGCACGATTGTTTCCCCTTTTCCCCTGTTTTCAATATATCGATAATCACAGCTGCCAATCTTATCTCCTCCACCAATCACGAGACGCCCGAATGATTTTCACCCATTATATCATGACGAGGCCGACCAGCAACTTTTCTTCATCTTCCAAACTGCAAAATTACGTACAAAACGAAATTAATAGGAAAAGTTTAACCAAAAGATTGTGATTCCTAAATCGGACAATGGCATTTATTGGAACTTGTGCCGAAAAAAACCGCATCGTATGAACGCACCTTACCCCGGTTCTCCGCGCGCAATTTACTTCGACAAAGAGCATGTGCTGGCTGGATTTATGGGGCACGTCTGGCTGGCCTCAATTTGCTTAAACTTTGAAGTTACGATGCGATATGGCGCTTCGTTTTGCCTCCCAGTAATAGCAGCGATATTCTTCGTTGGCATCAGCGTCGGGCAAATTGTCGGCACCGGCATCGGCAATAATTGACACAGCCCACTTAGACTCTATCGGCTCCGCGGTCTCTCTGAGAGCTAACACCCTCTACTTTGCCAAGGAAGACACTTCCCGATGCCGTGTATTGCTCCAGGCTAGCCACCAAACTAGTCACCACAACCGACCTCCATACTTCCATCTTTCTCCGACGGCAATGCTGTCTTCACCGCTCCAACTCTACACCGCAGATCCCTCACCCCCCCGCGATATATACCAGACTTGGAACATTATCCGCGGGGATCCGCGTATAAGACGTGCCTCCACGGATGTGTTGCCGTTTGGTGGGATCCGTGTATGGGACGCAGCATATGCAATACCCCAGATTGGATGGATGCGACCCCCGTACCATACGCATTTCCCCCGGATTGGATGGATGCAACCGCTGTGCCATATGTGTAGCCACGTAGTGTACACATGGGTGGGGCTATGAGCCGGGAGCACCAAGTCAATTGGAATCTTGTAGAACAGTGGTCTAGATTGTACTCCTGCGCGGTGAAATGTGTTGCATAGCTCCGTCTTCGTACATACACATCCCAAAGGCTACATCTATTGGTTGATTCAACCTCAACATTGAATAATCATCTCGCTTCTGTCAACTACCAACCACAATCCTATATCAAGCTTAGCAGCTTGTAGACTTTTGCTACACTTTCTACTAGTGTGGGGGAGAATAGACCGCCAGGATAGAATACACTTGTAACTGTAAAACCTATAGTTTGCGCCGTGATTCCTTCCCATGGGGTGTGGGTCCGCAGGCCGGCTCTGGCTCTGATGGGTCTGCTTATTGGAAATACTGTATCGCTTCTGGCAATCTCACAGCGTGCGCCACCTAATTACAATACTGACTGCTACTATCGTATTCACAACTGCAACAGATAACACAGATAGCATCAAGCATGACAAGGTACCCGCATCTCTTCCGTAATGGAGTATGTACGAGCACATAAAACGTACTCACGACCGCCCCATTTTGGAAACTCCGCAGATAGGACACCAACCTAGGAAGTTTCCCCATCCACGAATGGGGGGTATCCTATCAGATTCTTCGTTGGTGTGCCACGTATCGTTCTAGTTGGTCCCATGGCCGGGTGATGCTGGGTCCCCGACGTTAAGCACTGCCGCCCACTTACGACATAAAGCCATTCTGTAACTGTGGGTGTTCTAACCCCATACATGTCGAGTAGATTATATCAAGAAATCGATCTACTTACCAAATCCCATCCATCACCACTCCCTATTCTTTGCCAGCGTCCCATCCATGGCTCCATGGCTAAGTTAGCCGGTTCCGCAAGAAGCCATTGAATTTGTAAAGCTCGCCGGGCCTGGTCCCATTATCAACAGTAGTACTGATGATCGTTATCCCCCACGCTGGTGAAAAGTGCAGAAACGCCTACAACCCAAGCACGATAAAAGGTTATGACTGGGGTCGGTAGACTGAAACCAGTTGATTCTTCAACGATGAGGTTCAATCAACCAATGGCCGATGGATGCAACCTTTTGATGCAATAGCCCATTATGCAACACTTATCACCAGTGCGGTGGATAACACTAATAGCGGAGAGATCAGAGGCAGGTACAACCGAGAGGGGTTTAATCGAGGAGGGTGGGGTGGAGATCAAACCTAGAGCCGAATATATAGAAGCGAGAGCGATGGTGATGCATAAACTGTGACAGCTCGACTGCTACATTAGAAACGACACGGATGTTCCCACACCGTTCTCATTCTCGTTTCCCTTGTCAGCATTATGCTCCGTAGTTGACCTGGTTTTCAGAGCATGCCATCTGCCAAGAACCTAAAAACCGTTGCTCATTGGTAACTGGGTTTTCCTCTCGACAGAGTAACCCGGGGTTAGAGCATGGGGGGTGTAAGATGTGGTTGAACAGTGTTGCATCCATCAAGGACCGAAACGCGAGCTGATGCATCGTCAAAAAATGCAAACAAGGCTGACAAATGTCATAGATAGGCTTTTAAACTCCCACAAGCAAAAAACCCTCACCCTCTTTGCGGAGTTGGCCCTAGGTAGCTTGGACATAATCGTCGGCGGCAAACAATTACATGGAAATAAAGGGAGCGATTCAAAAACCCACGAAAAAAAGCAGTCATAAGGTAGTACAGTTGCGGAAGAAAAGTGGTGAGACGTGCGGAGATCTCCATCGTCAACAATATCTATTGAACCAATGAAAGTGCCTCAATCTCAATAACCCAAAGACCCAAGGTCAATGGCCACGCAAATCCCCAATTCTTGCGGGCATAGCTGGCATAGGGGTCCTTTTTTGTTGAATTGTGCGTCTCACTACTTTTCTTCTTCTACGACTGTATGTCCAGCCATCTCGGCGTGCGCAGGCGGGGAAAAAGACCGACACCGCTGAAAAAGCACCTGAACCCCCGGCGTCTAGGTATCAGTTCCTGACCACGAGGACCACACGCACGGCTAACTATCCGTTAACCCCGGACTCGGACCCTGATGAAAAAAAAAGGAAAAGAAAAGAAAAAGAAAAATAATTCGTCGGTGGCTGTATCCAGGTACGCTTCAGACCACTAAAACGCCAGAACCACATATCTCGCTGAGAGGTGTTGCAGCGATGATTAATAGACCTGCTCTTGTATAGATTTTCGTTTTCGCTTTCCATCGGCAAAGCTTGCCAGCTCGATGAAAATCTGGGCAATGAGAGCAGAACAGACCATCCCTTTAGCATAAACTTAAAATTGAAAGTACTTCAGTGAAGACAGACGTTGGCGCGCTTCGCAGCGGAAAAATGTCTCGGATCGATAATTTGGACGTGCGCCGGTTAATACCGATCCGCCAAAAGAAATGCTACCCAACACGACTTCAGGGACTGGAAGGTTCAGTTGCTCTCAGACACAAGCCATCCCACTTCCATACCTAGGTACTTCCGTTTACATACATAAAAATGGTTCGTTATTACAATTGCACATTCCCGTTGTGCCCAAAAAGAAATAAGAAAAGACAAAAAAAACGCCTCCGCTCCAACCCCAACCACAACCCAAAGCAAAAGAACACCACACCTATTTCCCCCCCAGATCCATCGGCGCTTTCCAATCCTCCGTTCGTGACATCTCAATGTTGATATACACATCGCCAACAGAATTACCAGATTTGGACTTCTCCATCCTCCTCTTCCTAACCAGCACCCTGAGACTTGGAATCGAGAACGCAATGAGCGATGACACAACCATCACCATAGTCCCAAAGATATACCAATTCCTTTGGTCGATGGGCAACGGGCGGCCTTCTGTGTAGCCTCCCAGCTTAGCCGCAAGCATGCGGTAGAACGTCATCCCGATGGAGATAAACCCGAGTCCCACGATTGCCATCACTCCGTACCGTTGCGTTTGTGCTTCCGTTCGGGGTAGCTGTAGAAGTGCCACTATCGGTACCGCGAGGATAAAGAAGTCCGAGACGATGTTGAGGAGGCATGTGACAAATATGGGAGGCCACTGGACCACTGCTAGACACAGTGCTGTTCCGGGAGGAGGTTTAAGGTCCCTAGGCACAGTCAGCACCTTAGTGTATGCATGGGGGTATTGGGGGACCCACCAATTCCGTGGTATGGGGTAGCAGTAGAAGGTAAGTATAGCCATTGAGCCGAGGAAAGTCAATGTAGTGACAACGACAGTGACTCGGAACAACAATCGCAACCGTGGCTGGAACGCACGGTATGCGGAAGTGTAGACGGCCAGAAACGCAACCTTGGGAAACCAAAGACTTGCGACGTGGAGGAGATCGGCGGCAAAGATTATCTTGAAGATGTGAGGAGTTGACAAGGCCAGGCGGATATCGGCTTCGTTGAGGCCCTGCGAAGCCCATCTTAGGATTTGAACTCCCTGCTCAACCCACACCGAGAAGGCTGCGATGGCAAAGGCCGCTCCGATGACCATCGATACTGTTCCCAATATTTCGAGAGAGGTCTTGAACTCCTGCCTGAGCAGTAATAGGACGCGGAGTCCCGCGAGGACAGCGCATAGGGCGATCCCCAGGATCTGGAGTCCTACCATTACAGACGTCTTCATGTTGTGCTATCGATGGAGAAAATGCGGTTCGAAGGCGAAAGGAGGGGACGAGGTGCTACAGCAAGCGTGGAGGATAATATATCTGTGCGTGAAACATGGAGTGTGTGTACAGACACGGGGGTAAAGCTGGGGTGGGTAGGCTATCTATCTGGTCCGAGCAACCGTGGTACTGGTAAGTGAAGAGGGGTTCGCCTGGATACTGTAGAGAATCCGGTTGGTCGCTCATGAAAAAAAAAAACCTTGTTAGGGGCAGTCTGGAATATGCACCTATAGTACAAAGGGAAGACTTGATGAACAGGGGCGATGATCGCTTATATACTTTATATGTGGTATTAAGCGGCGAAGCCTGCTGTCCAATTGCTGCGCGAGTATACGGATGATAGGCTCTTCTTGAGCGTCGCCGCTTAGCGCCTGCACATGTCGACATCTTATTTGCCAGCAGCTGTGTAACAATTCCCTGCATATCTCGCGCACCTCAGGCGATAGGGAGATTGGAAGGCAATGAAGGCCAATTGATACTGAGATACACAATTCTCGCCATATAAAACTCACAATTTTCAGCAGTGAATTGCATTGTGGTATTCGCATCAGAAACGTTATGCAAGTATGCAATGCGGTATTGTGTATATCGATATCACGATCGCCCCCACTCCTTCTACTCAGCCCTACTGAAATTGTGAAGGGCGGGGATTTGTATCAGGATAAGTCGTTGTGGAAGATAAGCCAGAGAGTAATAACTCCCTTGGTATTACAGCCAGAGCTGAAGCCTGTCTGTAGGGCCTGGGCAAGCCATCATCTTCACCACAATGAATACCGCTTTTTCAAAAAGAAAAAAAAGAATCACACCACAACGACCAGCTGTCTGCCTGCCAAGTGCGAAGTTGTGTGGAAACTGAGGGATATAGCTGAGATGCGGGAATGTGCCATCTCCACATCACACATAGATACATGGGTAGAACAAAGGAACGCAGGAAATACTTCCCCATATGGCCCGAAATTCATGCGCGGTTACTGCTTCTGCCCGGAGGATAGGGTTGGGTTGCGCGGTTATTTAGCGCATAAATTTGGATGTTTTCGCCACTTATCATGCGAACCCCGGGGTGCAGAGGTTGATTCTATTACGGATATCATAGAGTAGTAAAGTCCAGAAATCGATTGATGGAGCATGAATCCCACGCTGAGACAGGAGCGGCAAGACCCGTTGGATCACGCCGACTTGCATAAAGCCAGTGAATGTGGGGTGCCTGAGAGTAGCGAATGCGGTTTCCGTGAATCGGTTGGCCAGTGCGTAGGGCAGGAAACATACCCTTGTACTCGGAGGGTGCCAAAAGTCGGGCGCTCTTTTGCCCTGTGTGACCGCGCCCCAAATACCCTTGTACCCTAGTACACCGGCCGCGCAACACCGCGCATCAGACGTCCCCTGGAAACTGGACGTCGCACATGGCCACACTCCACAGGTAACATAAGTAACAACGAGGTATATTTTTCGCTTGAGGCTTATAGTGCTTCAGCCTGCCACCAGGTCGCAGCCTAACAGCGGCGCAGCCTAGTAAGTAGGGTACCACATCATGCCACCCTGCACATGCGATGTGCTTCGGGCGAAAGAAGCACAAGCGGCGCACAGAAGACCCTGTAAACCACATGTCCAGGTGTGTCACGTGATAAATGATCAACATGGCCTGGAACCTACCACTTGGCTGAAAATAGACCTTGTGCCGGTAGGGGAATTCAAGTTTCTCGTAAGCTTTAGAGTTCGCGCCCTGTTGGTATTCCAACAACAGCTGAAGGCTGGTCCCAGTGCGATTAAGTGATATTAATTCATATATGAATAGGTTTGATGTGCGTGAATACACTAATCGGATCCTTCTCTCTTTCTCCATCCACCTTATCACCATCCATGCCAGATTGGTTGACTAGGTTGACTAGAATGCGCCTCGGGAGCTTGCCCCAATCCCCGGCGTCTCCCCTAGGTCTTTCCATCGGTCCCCTGCGGCTGCCCGTTTCATAGCTCTCTCTTTTCCTTTTCCATTGTTTCGGATGACCATCCTCAGGTACCAGATGCCGCCCAACCCTCTACTGCAGCGGTGAATACGGAATATATGGCCTGGATTCCTCTGGCGGCATACGCTTTCTGTGTCTGTGAGAGATACCCAAAAGCAACGGGAGGGCCTCCGCGGCCTTCTTGTGCAAGGCAGTCTCCAGCTGTAACTGATGGCCACTACCAATGGTGTGGTTCGATGTACACTCTACAAACCTGGATTACTATGTGTCATCTGTGATACCGAATAGATCGATAAAGTTTTCGGGGTAGAGCTCCCCTTTCTACCGTGGTAGGCGTTTCGGCCGCTCAATTACTGGTCTCAAACGTCTCTCGATAACGCACTCCCTGGAAGGATTTGTTGTGGAAACAAGGGAGAGGGCCGTAACGGTATACGGGTGGAATCTGTTGGAGCTGATTCTGGGATTACTGCTGCGTCGGAAGGGGCGGTGGTGGGCAGTGCAGGCGGAGGTTGGTTGGAGTGCTTGCTGAAGGCCTGCTCGATTTACTGGTGGTACTATGCTTTGTCCTACTATGCCTGAAGGTAGATGGTTAGAGTTTAAGTTGCATTTTCAAACGTCTGGAGCAGTAAAACAACGTAATTAGCATTCCTAACTATCTCTAGGAGTCGTAGCTCCTTAGCTCGTATAGCTGGTTTTGATGGCATCTTGAAATGTTCGGATAGTAGGGGCGGTGGTTGTGGAGGCGATGTTTCCACTAGATAGATAGTCTTGATACCGGAAGTGCAATACTCAATCCAGATAGCCGTGCGTACAATTAGATGACCGGTTGAAGGCGGCCCTGTTCACAAATCCCGGCAGTATTTGCTAAGGTGGGAGGAGGAGTGGTTGGCTGTACCTTATGGAGTGCTTGCAGTTGTTTATAAGTATCATGTGAGACTAATAAATGGCATGCTGTTGACATAATGCATATGCTGATAGATTGTGCATGTATGAGAGTGCGGGTATCACCACCCTGTCAGGTTGACAGTGGTGGTGGTGGTGGTGGTGGTGGTGGTGGTGGTGGTGGTGGTGGTGATAATAAGTATTGT
>Ga0307512_10002817_pt1 | contig 21176 bp, 25 predicted proteins | sample 14_EM_MG_FD_200267 | JGI IMG/M metagenome (GOLD analysis project Ga0307512, IMG submission 200267) | Populus trichocarpa ectomycorrhiza microbial communities from riparian zone in the Pacific Northwest, United States - 14_EM | ecosystem: Host-associated > Plants > Roots > Unclassified | place...
CTGTTACCTCCCACTATTGTCACTAGTTCGAGGAGGACCAACGAAAAAATAACCGCTATTATTAGTATTCAGTAAGTGAATTCGTACCGTCATGGATTCTCAACCGGCCCGAAAGCCCGCAGGCCGGCCCGGCCGGTTTCGAACACTGTACATGCGTCTTATCACTCGCTCCCTCCTTGGTCAATGAAACACATTCCCACGGGTTTGTTGACTAGGGATTTGGCCCGGTGGCTTCCCTTGTGTTTGGTGCTGGCGGGCTCGAGCATGAGGCCGGTGGCTTACGGCCCCCATTGGCCTCGCCTGCCCCCACCAGCCTCGCCTGCCCCCATATTGAGGAGGCGGGCTCGGCACTGGTACTCGGCTTTGGGCTCCGGCTTTGGCAGTCGGCATGGAGTTTTCCTTCTCTCTCTTTCGTATATAAGTCTATAGTTTTCCCTCTCTTTGGATCGATAGACAATTGAGCTTCTTCATCCTTTCTCTTTTGCTTTCAACAGGGTTAACAAGTAAGAGAAAACAAATAACACAAACATCAACCCGACTCCATTGCCCCCCTTAACAGAAAGGAACTGGAAACCAACGTTCAAATATCTAGAATACGCCGAAAAACAATGATAATCAGACAATCCGAGTTCCTGAAGTGTACATGCTACTCAGGTTAGTCGAACTTATAGAAAACTCCCATGTTGGGGAATGCTTACCCTTCAGAATATCAAGTCGACACTTCTACTTCACTTCTTCATTTCATCAAGGTACCTATAGAGCCCTTGTGTTTCTGGATGATCTTCACCAAGTACACAAGAACGAAGAGATTCCACTGCTGCCATCAATTCAATAGCTGCATTAATGCCACCTTGTGCCTTGTATGTTGATGCGAGGTCAAACATACTAGTCAAGGTAGAAGGATCCTCTTGACCGAGTATACGCCTTTTCATCTCCACAGCCTGCACCTGCAACCCCTCGGCCTCCTTCCATCGCCTCTGCTTACTGTATATCGATGCGAGATTGGATATGATGATCAAGGTATCAGGATGTTCTTGGCTGAGTACCCTCTTGGACGTCTCTACGACCTGCACCTGCACCTGCAGCACCTCAGCCTCCTTCTATCGCCCCTGATTGCTGTATCGATGCGAGGCTGGATATGCTGTTCAAGGTATCTGGATGCTCTTGGCCAAGTACCCTCTTACTCGTCTCGATATCCCGCATAGTCAGCTCCTCGGCCTCTTTCCATCGACCTGTTTAGCGTGTGTAAATGCGAGGTTGTTTCTGATTGCTGATGTCGTGGAGCTCTATGTCCCATAGGTGCTTTCCGTATACTTTAGAGCCTCTTCTTGCAATGATTGTGCTTCCATCCACTCCCCTAGCTTAATGTGCGACATGGCTATACTTATGGTTGATTTAATGTAGTATGGATGATCAGCACCGACTGTTGATTCAATTCGACCTCTGATTCGCATACGCGGCGCTGTTGATTCCTCAAATTAGCTTAATTCATCCAGCAGATTTCCCAGGATCATACATAAGGCCAATGGTATGAAATGGAGCTCCCCAAATTCTCGCTCCATATCGCCAACCTCTCTTTCGTACACTTTCCGGGCTTCCTCTAGTTTGTTTAAGCCCCATGTTCGATATTCGTGGATAAGGTCGACTTGAATAAGAACTTCATAAAACTTGTGCATTCCCTCACTCTTCCATCGCGCTGGCTGCAACAATTATTTTTCAGCCTTCAAATCCACAGATTGTTTGTTGCTTTTTGTTAGCCATTTTTGGGGCTTATTGTAATCTGACATGGCCCTAAATCCAATCTGATAACAAAAGGCAATTTGGAATGCGATATGGGCAGCAAAGGCTTGATTTTGACTTCTGAAGTATATATTTTCAAGGCTCTCTCGAATTTGTGTCCACACTCGATAGTTGGCTCTCACGAGGTCGGCAAGATCTTCGGCAATCTAGAATACTATTTTGTACTCAGCCAAGGTTTGGGAGACATGGAAATGCATTGATAATTACCCGGAAATTCGCATGTTGTGATAGCTCCCTCATTGTCTCCAACGGCCGTGCAGTAAGGGGTTGCGGTTCGGTTCTAAAGTTTTTAGTGACAGCTTTGGTATGACCTTACATCAAGCTCACCGTTCTTGGCTGAGGAGACCCACTAAGCTTCCAACATCAGACATCAGGTTTTCGGGGTCAAGCCCAATTGTCGCACCGGAAAATTCTTTTAGGCGAATCCTATGCTCGGCATACGAGCCTGCTAGTGGTATAGATTCAATAAGTTGATTGGCAATACGTTTTAGTATATCAGCATCTTTGAGCTTCTCAAGCGATGTGCGGGACCCGGTGGAAGCATCAAAAGAAACAAACTCAGGAACGCATTGCGTACCGCATGTGGGAACAACTGACAGGTTGTTCCAAACAGAACCCAAAGGCTTAGCATACCAAAAGAGTACACATCGGTCTTTTTGGCTTCGGAGACCTTGAACTCTCAAAAATAATGCTCAAAAGCGTTCCACGCCTTAACTTAGGCAGAAGAACGTTTACTGCATTACTAGCAGCCAGAGTAGAACATCCGAAGTCGGCCATCTTTACTGTCGTCTTACCGGTAGCATCATCAAAAACTAGCACGTTTTGTGGTTTAATATCGCCATGAACGACACATGTGTCCATATTAGACTTCCAAGGCCGAATTCACTGTGGAATGACATACCATAAGCATGCAAGGTCATGATGGCACTTCCAATATTGACATAAATTTTGAGCCGGCCATCAATAGTCATGTTCATACCCTCACTCACATTCATGAACTGCTTTAGATCCCATGCCGCTTTTTCAAACACCAGAACAGGAACTGCTTTCTCCGTCCTGCGCTTGATTTTCCAACAAATTCCCTCAAGGTTTGTTGCGATAGTGAAGGGGAGAACCGTGTGTATTGGCTATAGAGCAATGTCTATCTAGGTACAGGTCTAATGGTCCAAGATGCGTAGGGAATGGAAGAGTAGTGTGAAGTCTAAAAGAGCAGTCACGAACCTTAGGCTCTATCAACAAGGTTGACTATATTAGGGTGACTTCGAATAGGGAGCTGACTTAGGATTAGTACCTCCGACATCAAAGGTAAAAAGTCCATCTCTCCGTCATCGTGAAACCGCTTGAATGCAAGGGGTATATCGGTAATGAATGTCGACTGACTTATTGCCCCAGAACCACCCATACCAAGAGAACTGAGAGAAGGCTACCACGTAATGGGGAGGTGTTGGGCACTGCATTCTTGGGCAATTTAAAGAAATGCGATCAGATCGCATTGGAGGTCACCGTTGGTGCGATTCGCCGAAGCGGAGTAGCGGGTACTCACTCCATCGGAGTATGTTACCAGCGAAGGGTTATATATTGAGAACATGGAGTTACCATCGGAAGGCGAGACTATGGAGTTATAGGTTGAAAACATTTGGTGTATGCTCGTGCGGGGAGGTGCAGAAGTTGCAATCGGTCGAGTGAGAAAGATGGCGGAATGGTATTTCACTGTATATGTAGCCTCGTGATTCTATGTATTGAACACCACTTCTCAGACTCCACAAAGAGCGCACAAGGGGATTGCACCAGAACTATGAAAACAGTTTGCAGCGAATATCTGCTGGGAAAACGTAACGTTTGTGTATAGCATCGTTGCCCCAAACCACATTCGCGTGAGGCGCTCAGAACCTTACATATAATAGGCCGGCGGAATTAAAGACTCTCGAGGCAGACTGACAAGGCGCTATGTGTTGCATATGGACCTGACCAAGCTGAGGTTCATGGCAAGGCACTCGGCCGGTAGGGCATAAGGCATCCAATCACCTTGTATCTATGTTGCATCTTCTCTTTCTCTTTTCTCTCTGTACCTTACTCTATGCACACGGTTCTCTTTATATCGTAACACTATGCAATAGCTAAAAATCGGTATGTCCGTCACAAAGGCTGAGCTAGATGATCGGCAACCCCGAGAGTTGTGGTCGCACCTTAGCTTCTCTTGGCGCATAGGCATTCTGACAGCGGGGTAGCGTGTGGATCGCTTCATGCAAGGAAAATCGTTGGTATGCAGTTGGGTACCAGGGTGCTTCGGGCGCGGTGAAACGGGGCAAAAGAGCGCCCATACAACGAGAAATGCCAAGATCCTCATCCATCGCTGCACAACAAATATTTTTCTGAGAAAACTCCATAGAAGCATCTCTGTTGGCCTATTATCACTCCTTTCCCTTTCAGAATCGCTTTGAATTGCTGTGGCGAAGATGTAGAATTTCCGCACTTTATGGGGCGCGCCCGACTTTTTGGTATCCTCCTAGTACATCCTTGCTGTGCGGCTGAATGAGAGCTTGCAGCTGATCCGCAGATGCATTTGGAATGATAGCAAAGCAACCAATGAACCAGGTGCTGCCACGTTTTGCGCTTACCCTAGTACAAAAAAGCAGTTTTTCAGACGGTTTACAGCGGTGAACTGTCACCATTACGTTCAATGGCGGTCAGGGGGACCGTTCTTCAATTGTTTTATCCCAACGCCCGACTTGCGTCTGTCTGCACAATTGCAATTTTTTCTTACAGTCAAGACCGCCCCACTCTACAAATTAATTTCTACCCAATATCAGGATACCTTAGCCGCCCACTATCGCCTCCGCCTCCGTTCCCACCGCTACTGTACCCACTCCCCGCCTCGCCCCTGCCCCGGCGCCTCCTGAAACCCCGCATGCAACGGCGCCCCAGACGCGTGACTAGTCGGATACGGACTACTCGGTGCCTGACTCGGATACGGACTCCCTGGTGCCTGCTCAGCCATAATCGGCATTGGCGGCTGTGGTGTCGGTCCCTTGCGCCGCAACATATAAGCCATCCCTACCGCGGCCGCCGCAAGCACCACCAGCCCGCCAATCACGCTCCCTGCAATTGTACCCGCCGAGACTTCGGGTTTCGGACAACTCTTTTCGACGACCGATGAGGCGGAGGTGCCGGCGGCGTTGGTGACAGTGACAGTTTCGGTCGTGGCGTGAGCAGCAGTATCGGAGGTAGTGGAAAGAAACGGTATGGAAAGCGAAACCACGGCTGGGAAGGTCCCGCAGCCAAACATGCTGTATCCATTCCCCGTCCAGCGTGTACAGTACGGATTGTTAGAGGAGGAACTATTCATTTGTGGGTAAATCTACAATGTTCCTCGAGAGATGGAGGTGGGTGCGACCCACCATGTTAGCGTCAAAATGTTAAAGGTACACATGCCGCTGGAACTGCATAAAGCTAAAGAATCGTAGTAACCAATGCAGTGCGTGGCAGAGACACAGGTTTGGAAATTCGAGTAGCAACACGCCAGGACAGAGTTGCTTGGAACGGGCGAGCATGTCCCCAGTCGGTCGGCGCAGGCGACGGAATTTGCTGCATTTGTGAGGAAGATGTACTAAATAATAATATTGGGAATAACCTACCAATTATGCCACTTTCGTAGCCACATGTGTTGTCGTAAGTAATCGTCTTTTGCTGTCGGCGCCTAAGGTCGTAAGGGCCCAGCGGTGCGGCAGTCGGCTTCGGATTCCAGCCCGGAGAAGCGCTAAAGGCTGTTGCTCCAGCACCTTCCCACTGCAGGGCGGAAGTGAGTGGAATGACGCAGATGACAAGTAAAAACGCAATGAAACCCATAGCGGAGATGGATAAAATGAGACAGCAATTGAAGTCCTTAGGCGATGGATGGTGGGTTAAGTAACGGAATTCTCACTTCCCCGAAGAGCATGTATCACACAAAACGTCGAGCTCAGCCGCAAACGTGGGTCTCATCCCATGCAGAGGACCCCAAGAAATGGTGTGATGCATAGCGAAAAAGAAATATGCAGGTCGATATCGCGACGGTCTAAGACATACGTTGGTCTGGTGATAAAGGATCGGACGCTCCTGTTCTGAAATTGATTTTGGCTTGGTAGAGCAGGGTGTCGACCCCAAGTCGCGACTTAGAGTGAACGCTAGTTGCAAGTCAGAGTACTCACTTGTCCGATTTTCAAAGACTTCGAACACTCATTAATTAGATGAGTCTGATAAGATTAGATTTTATTAGGTTGTCAATCAAACTTTGATGTATTGTCATTCACGTTTACCGTGTCGCCAAGGGCACTTATCATGGGGTATCCGGAGATTTAAATATCGGACGAGTAGTCTTTTCCTTTCCTGCATCTTTCCTGCAGATATTGTGGCTGTCTAAGACCCAAAATGTGTGTAGCACGATGTTCTTACCGTTTCTGTATTGACAATGAAAAATAATATGACCGCTTGAAAATGATGGTTTGATGAATGTAGAATAAACGCAGTTGCTGCTGAGTTGAGAGTGAGTACTACTGGAAGGATTTCCAGCAGATGATTCAAGCCACTTGAGATCTGAGCAACAGTGTGAAAACAAGGTATACGGAGACGAAAGATAGCTCACCAGCGAATAAAAAGATTGCAGAACGGAGAACGACAGCCAAGAAGGAATGGGAAGCAAAGAGATGAAGCAGCACTACAGCTACAGGAACCGAACGGAGGAGACCGGAAGTCAGAGGTCGACCCCAAGGAGAAGCCGGAAGTCCCTGGCGATAAGATACTATCGACTGGAATGTAGCCATATCCCGGTAGCAACATATCTCAAGCTACAGGAAGATGAGTAGTGCTGGTGGCGCAGGAAGACAACGCAGACTCTGGAACACCTCCTTCGCCACTTTCAGCGGATGAACAGCGAGCAGCGGGAGCAATGAAAGGCGGTCGGGCGGGCAAAGGGCTAGAGATTCGGAAGATTTTGGCATTGCAGATATCGGAGCCGTTTGCCATGGAGAGGAGCGATCAAGCGGTGGTGGCTTCCTCACAACCACAGGTGGGAAAGTTTCCCTCACCACCCAGCTGAACTAGCTGAGTCTGAGCTCGACGCTCATTACACATGCAGTTAACTGCTGGCTCAAAGTGTGGTGCTATATCAATCCTTAGAGATTGAACGCCGTGTTTCTGAACAGTCATACGGGCGCGGCTTCACTTGGGTTACACCGGTTTCCACAATTTCCAGCTTTGACCGGGCCCGTTTATGAATATCCGGCATTTACTTGAAGCCGCTGGGCTTTATAAGTATTAGTAGGAAAAAGTTTATACTATGGCCGCAGGGTCGGTTGATCAAGCCGGCACGTTCTCACGAAATCAGTGGCGATATATATAAATGCCTCCAGTCACGGCCGATATTCATAAATATCTACAGATACCGCTGGCATTCATGAATAGTGGCCGGCTTTGACACATCGCTGGCTTTTGGAACAGAAGCCTGGCTGCCGGCGACCTTCGTAGACATTCGCTGGATTTAGCCTGTTTGAGGCCGGTATATAGCCGGACGGCCGACCGAGCCGTTTGAATACACTGTGAATAAGTTGGTGGAAGACATACTTAATCATGAAATTTGGGTATGAACTGCATCTGGGCTGTTGAATACCTTCTTCTTGAGCAGTGACAACAACGGTCGAGTGGCCCCGTGTACTGTAGCTTCATGCCAATCAGTCATGTAATTGGCGACTCGACTTTTGGGGTTCGCTGTCATACCCCTGTTTTATAATTTCCGCGTGGCTTTCATCTACGATACGGGCTGCAGGCAGCTTGTCTTTTATATAACAGACACACCACAGAAATTCATTCTACTCGAAATCGTACATATGTCAGGGGGTGAAGCTATCCGATAGGTAGATTAGATGCGCTACTAGGAATCACAGGGTGAGAATTACTGTGACAGCGGTGAAGTCTGTGGATCGCAGCATGCAAGGAAAATCTGTGCAGTACATCCATGCTGTGCGGCCGGATGGGAACTTTCGCCAATCCGGGGATGAGTATGGAAAGAATGTCAACCAATGAACTTGACGTTAGTATCACGTTCTATTCTTCTCATGGCGGCAGAGAGGCTTTCGGCAGTTCTGTACATACAAATGATTTCACAAAAAAAGTAGCACAATTCAAGACAATAAATATTCACTAGTCCCCAATATGCTGCGACGTACTTCATTGGTACATAAATCAACCATACTACCTCCCCCCACCCGCTATTGAACCCACTCCCCGCCCCTCCCCTGCGCCGGCGCCTCCTGAAACCCCGCATACAACGGCGCCCCGGACGCATGACTAGTCGGATACGGACTACTCGGTGCCTGGCTCGGGTACGGACTAACGGGTGCCTGCTCACCCATAACCGGCACCGGCGGCGACGGAGTCAGTCCCTTGCGCCGCAACAAATACGCAAACCCGACCGCGGCCGCTGCAAGTATCACCAACCTCCCGATAACACTCCCGGCAATCGCTCCGGCCGGCACCGACTTCGCACAACTCTTTTCTGTACTCGACGGCACGGTGGTGACGGTGACTGTCTCTGTCGTTGTCACCACACCCGAGGACATGGCGGCTAAAAAGGGGATCGAAATCGACTCAACAGTTGGGAACGTCCCGCAGCCGTAGATACTGTATCCACTCCCCGTCCAGCGACGGCAGTAGGGGGCCGAGGATTCCGAGCTATTCCTTAGCCACGTTTCCCCCACCTCCTAGAGACACCAGAGGGATTCACCAGGTGATTGTGTACGGTTGTGTCGCACAGCTGCTGCTACCGCACAGCACCGAGGATTCATAGTAGTTAATACAGTTTGTAAGCGGGTAGCAGGCATCGTTGCCGGTATTGCAGCATACGAGTGCGGCATTAATTGGGTCTGGAGAGCAGGTGCGGCGCGTGTTTGCGCAGGTTATTGAGTTCCCTGCGGGGGTGAGTGGGTTAGACGGGATGAAGTGGGGGACTTACGGGTGACGCCGCCGACGAAACCGCACGTATTGTCGTAGGTGTGTGTGGATTGTTTTTTTGTTTGTTTTAATCATACTGTATTCACTCTATTTAGAGTATGACAGCCCCTTACTCCCCTCCGCCTCCGGGCTAGCCGGCTAGATGGCGGAGCTCCGCTCCTACTACCCGTCGTCCCCTTTTGACAAATGAAAGAAAAGCATCTGATGATCTATATAAACTACAAAGGAAATGTGATGAAATCAGGGAGAGCCCGCCGGCTCTTGCTCCTCCTCCTCCTCCGCACGTTTGGGCGGGAACTTCCCGACGTCAGTAGCCGCCAGGAAATCCATCACCGCTTTGTCGCACTTCTCCATGGAGAGCAGCTCAGAGACTTGCACGTGCCGGCATCTGCCCGCTCTCCATCCCGTAGCTTTCCCCACCTCTTTCCAGAGCGTCTTCTGCTGGTCTCTCCATCGGCTGCAGTGGCGGAAGAGGTGCTCCCGCGTCTGGGTCACCGTCCTGCCTCCGCCGCCGCACCACCAGCATTTGTCGTCGTCTCGGAGTCCGAACCGTTTTAGGTACGTTCCCACTGGTGCGTGTCCGGATTTCAGTCGGTAGAACCTGGCTGCCAGTGATTTCGCACTATTCATTGGGATGGGTCTCTTGCTCCCTGTGTGTGGATTGTTGGCGGCGGCGAAGGTCGGTGGCTAGTAGAGCCTCGGGCGGGGAGGTTGGCGTTGGGTTCCTTGCGTCACGGTGGGGAGGGGGATAGCGATGATGGAGAGAAATATGAAGATCATGGCGATAGCGAGGGATGCGGAGGGTGGTGGGTTAAGCATATAATTTATTTACAAATTCACGCTGTTCGCCTCGTGCACGTTGATAGCGGATGCATCGTAGGTTCCTCCCAAGTCTTTAGCCCTATATTTAGGCGTAGCAGCGAAAGGCGTGGTGCATAAAAAAAAACAACTGTAGGACGATAGAAAGTAAGTATCTCAGGTAACTCACTTGAACCCAATCAAAGCTACAGAAAGGAACAAGATTTCATATGTGATTGGTCCAGAACACTATCTTCACAAAGCTTAATGGCGTGATTGCTTAATAACCAATCACGAACTAGATCTCCATCGGGGCGTTATTATGGGGGAGAGTGCAGTTTTTTCGGGGGGCGTGGCAGATGCAACTTTGCCGTGTGGGTGTTAATTTCGGGGCTTCGGGTTTTGTCAGATTCTTGGGGTCTTTGAGTTTTCATTTGCGCGGAAGCGGAAGCGGAGGGGAAAACTGTAGCATAATATGCCATGGCCGCTAGCGGCCGAATGCAAAATGATTACAACAACAACAACTAGATCTCCATCTCCCAGCCAATCAAGATCCATCCGAGCTACCCGGGCTACTTTCTATATTACCTAACCGTCGTTATATTCTACTCCAAATGCTTCGATGTCCGTGAGTGTCTTAATCCGATCAGTAGATTAGCTAGCGCCACCCCGTTAGAGAGTTTCAAGGTGGAACTCGTTCCAAACGCGGCTACAAATATCACTGTCCCATCCCCATACTACTGCTGTATCCCCCGAAAATTCCATACAACGGCGTCGACAACGCATGACTAGGTAGATAGGGACTATTCGGCGGGGAGTATGACCTCGCGGGCGGTGGTGACGGTAATAGTTTTGCTTGTTCTGCTAACGGCAGGCTCAGAGGTAGGGGAGAGAAATGGTTTGGACATTGAGGCGACGCCGGGGAAGGTCCCGCGGCCGAATATACTGTATCCGCTGCCCGTCCATCGCGCACAGTATGGGCTCGGAGGGGCTTTTCATGTGTGGAGGAGTGTACTACGTCACGGAGGTTGAGTACGTACCGTGTTGACGTCAGCGAGTTCGAGGCGTACACGCCACTAGTGCTACATAGAATCGACAACTGGTAGTAGCCGATGCAGTGGGTATAGGGGGGCTCAGGTTTGGGGCCTCTTGTAGCAACAGTCTAAGACGGAGTGGCTTCCGACCGGGATGCAGGTCCCGAGATTGTTGCAATAAGTGATGGTATTTCCAGCGCATGTGAGGAAGACGCTGTGGATGGGAACAGAATGTCTACCAAATACACCATCCACATAGCCACATGTATTGGAGTAATGATAAATCTGTTTCTGGCGGTGCCTAAGATCGTAGGGACCCAGTGGTGCGGCAGTCGGCTCCGGATTCGGCATGGTGAAGAGCATGGGGTGTTACTGCTATACCATCCCACTGCACAGCGGATGTAAGTGGGATGGGGCAGATGGTGAGTAAAAATGTAACGAAGCCCATCGTAGTGGAAAGGGATACCATGAAAGTTTTGAAATAGGCAGGTGATGAATGGTGGGGCTAAGTAACGGGATTTCCACTTCACCGAACATTATGTTCCCCGCACCTCAAGTTCAGCCGTAAGCGTGGATCTCATCCCATGTAGAGACCCCCAAGAAAGAGCGTGATGCACAAAGAAGAAATATGTTACTCGATATGCAATGACTTTTGATCACGAGGTGGAACTGCACTGCCCAATATCAGAGTGACTGATGGGTGGTAATGAATGAGAGTTGTCACGTGATCCTCGCTGGGTTTGCGGCGTCCAACAAATAGGTGTGCACGACATCGCCGACGTAGGGATTATTCCAGACCCCGCAGTATATAGGTCATGTTTTCAATCACTGTACGGCATAATGTAGAGGCAATTATTACTTCAAGATCCAATGTCCGTATGTCTACCCCTTAAAGTAAGACGTAAGAGACTGAGAACTAGAATGAGAATGAGAATAGCAAGTTAAATACATACAACGCAATAGGTAGTCAAGCCAATGAACAAATGACAAACGATACCAGATACCACATTAAGGATCATTTCAAAACAGAATCCCACTTTTCACATTCCCCGTACTCAGATAAAAACTGCGTGAGACAGCATACTGTTTTAACTGCGGCTTAGGTAGATCAACTCGGGAGTTCAGTGGTGGGCTGCTGGTGTTGAGTAGCGGGAAAATGACCGAATAAAGGGTTTGCAGATCCTGGAGAGCCCGGAGAACCTGGAGCCGTACTGTTGAGTTTTGTTTCGTCCAATGGGCCCACCGGTACAGGCACTGGCGCAGTTTTCCTTGTATGTCGGAGCATATACCCAAGCCCGACAGCACCAGCAACGAGAATGAATAGGCCTCCCACAACTGAGCCCGCAATCGTGCCAGCAGAAACGGTTTTTGGGCAGCTATCCCTCCCTGAGGCGGATGCTCCTGCACTTGATCGCGCAGTCCCGCTGGCCCTGTTGGAGGTGGCTACCGCGTCGGACCCAATCCCAGTTGAGAAAAACGTGAAGGCCAGTGACTCAACAGTGGGGAAGGTGTTGCACATATAGGCACTATATCCGCTCTGGGTCACACGGTGACAGTATGGAGATTCGGACGATGAACTTTGAGATTGCGGTCAGTCTATGTTCCTTGAGCACGCATTAACAACATTACCCACCATGTCAGTGTTCTCTCATTTGAGGCGCATCTGTTGGAGCTACCGCAAAACGTAGAATACTCGTACAGGTTCATACAGTCGGTGGGTGCATAGCATTCGCCGCCCCACTTATCACAACACCCAATAGCCGAGATGCTAGAGACTGGAGAGCAAACTGACGAAGTTGTACCGGAGCAGGTAATTGGACTGCCTGATCGCCATATCAGATGCCAGGCTTGATTGAGATGGTACTTCAGATTGCAAGGCCAATGTTTGATGGTGCTTACCTGTTGAACCACTGATATAGCCACAAAGATTCCCACGGTTTTGTCGTCGCTGAAGGTCGTTAGAACCCAACAGTCCTGTTTGCGTTGGTACCGAGTTCCAGTCTGGTGAAGAACCCTGAAAAGTCGGCTGAGCACCGTCCCATGGCACTGCTTCAATGGATGCAATTGTGCAAAAAGTAGTGAGCAAATAGGCGATTAAGTTCATAATAGCGGCGATTTTTTAGATCGTTCTTAGGTGAGAAAGTTTCAGACAAGCGATGAAAGTGCGCATGCGACAAACGACTTATCGATGGAAATTTGGTGGGTTATGTACGAGAATTTCTAATTGCACTCTGCTTACTGCCTAACACACCCCACTGTATCTGTATATGCAACCTGAAGCTCAGCCGCAAAGAGGTGGATATCGGAACATCGGCGAATTTCCTTGAAGCATTGCCAGAGTGGCCTATTGGTTGCCTAGTTATCAGGTTCTGCCCTGCACAAGAGCACAAATGTGTGCCAACAAATGGATGGGCAGTAGCATAACATGTAGTATTTGGGTTTAATCATTTAAACAGGCGTGCAAGTCCTAATATACAGTGCTTCGAATGGGGGTTTTGTTTGGAGGTATAGCGAATTTAAGAAGGCCCTATCTCGGGCAACATTTCTGTTAACTAGGGCGTCCGGGGCTACATTCTACTTTCCTACAGCCCAATACAAGTCAGTGTTTCCACGAGTCTGGACGGACCCGGTCTGGGGGTAGGGCTCAGTCTAATGCAGTTCAGCAGGAAGTTCGGACTGAACTTGACTATACCAAGACGGTTCCGGTCCGGACTTATCTGCCCCCGGGCCAGTGGAAACATGGTACAGGTACCTCACTTACTGGGAGATACTATTCAGTGGTAATGTCGGTGGTGGGCCCAATGGATACCTGTATTTCAGTGGTGCGATTTGAAGCTAGTAGCTGTCAGCTTAACACTAGTGGGGGAGAGGCTTAACACTGGGTGCGTGGGGCTGAAATTGAATCATACGATAAAATAACATGATTCCCACCATTTTACATCTAAATATCATACAGACTACAGGGCCTTGTAGACATATACTTCAACAAATTTTTTCCCTGGTCACAAACAGTTAATAATTCTCTGCCCCGAAAATTATAGTCCAGTCTGGGGCAAAGTGTTGCTCCGACAGGGCTGACTATTCGGATACCTGCGTCTGTTGCGAAATCCCGTAATGGGACAGCCCTGGTCTTGTTTATGGTTGCTGCTGTAGCGATGCAGCAGTGTTGTGCAGGTGTATGACGTTGATACAGGTTATTTGAGAAGGCTTTAGGCTTCAGTCATTGTTGAAATGAGGACGGTGGCTCGGGCAGCGGTATATGTCCGAAGCGGGACAGAGGCGGCAGCAAGAACTACCAGACCCCCGATAAATGAGCTGGCGACTGTGCCTGCTGAAACTGTTTCTGATTGGCAGTGATATTGCTGCGGAGGAGGCACTGCAGCCGTAAATGCTCTATCCGTTAGTGTCCATCCACCTACAGTATTGGCTGTTGGTGGAGGCACTTTTCACAGCTCGGTAAGTGTGTGTTGCTTAGCCAAGATAACAGTCCCTACTATGATCATATCATGAGATCGTGGGTGCGCCCCCATTGCCCAAGGCTATGTACCCGCACCAATTGGTACATCATGTTTTGGAACAGCAGTGCGCAGGTTCCACGCATTGTGTTCAGCCGCAAATGTAGGTGCAGCGAATGACGTGGTGAATAAAAAAAGAAATATGTCAGATATTGCGTCTAAGGTTCATCTATAGCGCAGTGCGATGTATATATCCAGGCTAAGATATCAAAATGTTGCCATTGGTTGGGTGTTGAGTTAGCAACTGCTGGGGATTTATCGTACTGGAGTAACTATTACAAGGAACAGCGTACTCTGACTTAACCATCGACGAAACCTTTAACCAATTGTTAGGATTCTGTACTTTGAGTTGAGCCATCGTACCAGGAACCATTTTAACACTCCTACACAGAGATTGGTAACTTGTGAAGCCTCCTTTAAGTATCATAACGATAGGCGATAAGGTCAAATTAGTGCTAATGAGAGTCGATTTCAATACAGCTTGCCACCACTATTATCCTCAAAGTACAAAAACTCCGCGTTATCATCGTTCTCTGGCCTGGTTTCTGTTGTGGTGTGTTTGTGGCGGTCCTTTTAGGGCTAGTTGTTAGGGCAAGCAGGAGTAGTCTTTTATCACTTACTAGTGAGCTCCCATTTTTTCTTGTACTTCTATAAGTCACATAGTTTGACCTCTTCGCCGCGCCTATCCGCAAATCGTGCGATTACACTAGTGTGAACCACGGGATGAAAACGGGATGGGAATCACGTCCAAAAACCGTCCCGTGCAAGTGCCAAGACGGGATCTCTCGCGGTCCGGTGAAATCACGGTATCTGGATGGGACTGCCCCTAGTACTCCACTACTGTTCAAAAAACACAAAAATGGCCGCTCAGCAATAACAGCTGCTCAGGATCAAAATCGGACACTCGAGGCTAATAGAGTTCAATGAGTAGATCATTTGAAGTCTAACAAGCGTCTATATCGGACAAATATTCATATTGGCATGGGTGGATGGTGGGAGCTGATGGAATTATCCCTCCCCACCATCCTCCCATGTCAACTTGACAAATATTGGTCCGATAAGGACGCTGGTTAGATGTCAAATGGTCTACTCATTGAGCTCTATTAGAGTCGAGTGCCCGATCTAGATTCCGAGCATCTATTCTTACTTGGCGGCCATTTTTGTGTTTTTGACACGAAATGACACGGCATCCCGTCCAATTCCGCGCGGGATGTCCCGCATTTGTCATCCCAAATCCCATTTCGGGATGGGATTACAGAGCATGAATACCGTCCCGTTACCATCCCGTGGTTCTCACTAGATTACACCCAGCAGTTTCCCAGCTATATTACTTTTTGTGTGACTACAGAGGCAACCGTTAGTAAGAGTGACAGCATTAAATCTAGAACTTTAATCTCAATCCTGCCATCAGTCTACAACTCTCCTCGCTCGAAGCCTTTATTATTCTCCAGATGATCCTCTGACCCATCGATCGGGAGTGTTATGCCTACATCAAGAAAGAATTTAACTATCAACTGCAAGAAATTAGTGAGACGAAGAAATGACAGCAATAATACTTATAGTCTGTCGGCTTCCACTCATGCTTCGACAATAGCCCGTGCAATTAAATTCTGTCGAGATGATTCTGTGTTGTAGGTCTATAGATGCATCGTTAATGCTTTCTCGATGCTGTCTCTGATGATAGCTTTAATTAGTTTGTTGATGCTTGTATGCAAGGATTGGAGAAGACTGATATAGTAACTAGGGATGATAGATGTGGTTAGTTAATATGCGAAAGGTATTCGCCGGCAGTATAGGCGGAGTTGATGTATGTAGTCTAATTGAGTACACAGAGAGCTTCCGCCTAAGGCCGGAGGCATATAATATTGAATGACGTCCATCATAAGCTAGAAACGGTAAGTATATATTTTGATGAGAACACAAGACATACCAGCTTACTGTTATTGTTGTGAGCTTTAGAATTAATGTGTATACTAGCGCAAGGGCCATACTGTATGCGCTATCAACAGTTATTTTACTTTCACCTTTCACCGTGAAATATATAACAGGCTTGATTCCTCTGATACCATCTGGATATACCACAAGAGTGAAAGATGTCTGGCGTTTATTCTACATACTTCGCCCACTGTGCGTACTCTCTTGCAACCATATGTCTGCCCACCGATAATCAGGATTTCACAGGTACGAATGCCTGAAATCAATTGATATCTTCAGGGCCACTTGAAAGAACCAGAATATTTCTAGCTTTTCGGATATCTTCCGGAGGACAAGGCGGTAGAACACAATTAGGTTCACTGGCCAGGAAAACGTTAGGTTTACCAGCACAAAGTTACAAGTGTAGAGTTAATTAATGGTAAAAAATGGCACACTGTCTTTTAATAGTCAAAAAGTGGTTTCTCTTCACTAGAATTAAAACAACGAAGAAGCTATATCTGCGCTTTTGAGCTTCATTTGCCCATGTACAGAAAATTAAGATGACTAAAGCCTCGAAGAATCCGTGAGATATACTCCTCAAGTTTTCACAATTTTCGAGTTAGAAATAATTGAATTTTGATGGACTTTGTGTTGATGCTTGATGGTGATACAAAAGCGGCTATGTCGCAATATTGAAGGGGAGAACCGTGCGCATAGACTAAGATACAGAGAGAAGAGAGAAGGAGAAAGACTCAGCATATATACAAAGAACCTCGGTGTAACTTCGGATACGCTGGTGCCATGCCACTCCAACATGCACCAAGCTAGTCACTATACAAAATGAGTGGGAATGAGTGATCAGGTATGAGCATAATATGTTTTAGGTTCTAAGCAACATCAAGTTAAGAGATATAGATAAGTTTATTATACACCTAATTTGGCATATGAAAAATCAATGATAATTAGTTGTTGGGAAGACGCTGCAAAACTGGAGTTTTCGAATATTTGTGGTGAGATATGACACGATCACCAAGACTTTTGAATCATTGTAGATGGTACTTGCAGACCGTGACATTATACTGTATACAAAGCATACTCAATATGTTCAGAGAAACTGACATCCGCCACACCAACTGCAGGCTAGCATATCATGTATAATATATCACAGGAGTTGCATTCCACTCGAAATGATATAGAAGTCAGGGGTGGAGTTATCTGATGAGTAGATTAGATGTGCTATTAGGGAATTGCATGGTAAGAATAACTGAAAATACCGCTAAAAAACATTCCACCGTCCTTTCCCTGTTGTACATACTGATGCTGTTGTTCCCCTGGCAGCTCCTGAATACCTCCATACAATGGCGTTGACGACGCATGACTTGTCGGATACGGACTATGCGTCACGTAGCTCTCCAAAATCACTGCCACCAATGGTAGTGGTACCTACCCCCCGTGGCACCGTAATATATACGCCAACTGCACCGCAGCAGCGGCAATCACCACCAGCCCTGCAATAACCGAGCCTTCAATCACTCCTGCCGAAACAGCCAATTTCAGATAAATCTGTTCACTAGTTAGTAATACTCTCGAGCCGGCCGTGGTGAGTGACAGTTTCGGTCGCTTTACTTGCGGAGGTGGACGGGAGAAATGGTATGAACATCGAGGTAACAGCATGTGTGGTCCCACATCCGAACATACTGTATCCATTCCCGGTCCAACGTGTACAGTATGGTCTTGTGATCATGTTTTGCGTTTCATGGTTAGTCTATAATGCCGGGGGTGGAATGTTGGTACCTACTATATTAACGTTAACATAATAGAGATGCACGTGCCGCTAGCGCTGCATAAAGTCACAGATTCGTAGTAGCCGACGCAGTGGGTAACAGAGCGGCATTTTTAGGGACTCTCCCCACAGCAGGCCAAGGCAGAGTGACTTGCGACGAGTGAACATGTCCATCTTGTGCTGGCACAGGTGACGACACTCTCAGGTTGTAATGTTAGAAGTGGCTGGAAATTTCCAAAGTTTAAGCAAGGAAGGGGAACAGACCAATTGCGTCATTCACGTAACCGCAAATTTCGTTGTAGATTTAGGGCGATTGTTGTCGGCGCCGGAGGTCAGGGAATTCCAAGTCCCGACAGCTAGTGGCAAAGTGGGTTTCGGGTTCCAGCCCGAAGAAGAGCTGAAGGTTGTAGGCACCGCACCTTCCCATTGCATGGCGGCGGCGAATTGAATAGTGTAGACGAATGTGAGTAAAAACGCAATGCAGCTCATCATAGCGAGGGATAAGTTAGCTAAGTAATGGAAGTGCGAGGGAGAGTCATCTAGGTTAAGTAACAAGATTCTTAATTGCACTAGAGCGTTCCTGCTACTTCGAAATTGCAATTTTAGTCGCCGTGCGCCGTGGATCTTGGCTGGAAGTTGGGTGCCGTAGCGATACGGATTGCAGCAGTGAATAGGTGAGGCTCAATTGTTTGATCCTCTATCAGCCTATCATAGTTAATGTAGGTACTGTCACTGATTGCAAGGTGCTCACAAAGGTTAAATTCCTTGGCATCCTGCAAATCTTCTGCTGGCCAAGTTCTAAGACGTTGCTCTAGCGTGGTCGCCTCGTGCGTAGAGTTCCAAGCTAACAGCCGCACAACGTGGATCTCATCCCATGCAGGGTACCTACTTTAGGAATTGTGTGATGCATAGAGAAAAAGGGATATGCACAGAGAGAAAGGGATAGCTAGGTGGATGAGACGATGGCTTCATCACAAGGTGTACTGCCCTGCACTGGTGAAGGGTGGGCTGTCACGTGATTAAGTCGATAAATCGTAAGCTCTTCTAGCTAACTCGAGTATAGTGTATGGAATATTACGCTCAGAGATTGAGATTGATTAGGATCCGTCGCAGGTACAGAAATCTCGAGGCCACGGGACATCTCGTCGCATTTGACTAGTAGATTTGGTCGACGGATGTCTCATTGCTAACACTAGTCGCAGGGCTAAGTTATGCAATGTGATTGTTTGTACCTTTGAATACAAGCTAAGACAATTTCAGGGTTTGAATTGGTATTCAGCCTAGGAGAGCTATGTCACGAGCTCAAAATAACACACAATAAATCATCCACGTTTTGCAGCTATACTTAAACTAGGACAGAACCTTGGATGCCCGGGATCAAGGACGGAAGACACCTACACGACCCACAAGCTTTGTTAAAGAAGCTTCTACTGCGCTGCCGTACAAAAATGCATGATAATAAGTGTTCACAGGTCCTTCCTGAAACACTGCAGACTTCGAACATACTGTACCGTGCACGATACTTCAGACATAACGCGTCACAAATGCCCTGTCCAAAGAGATTTTATTCGAGTTTCCGCCCACTCTTAAGTATTCAATATTAAAAAAAAACCGTCCCCGCCGACCCGGAGGTGTTCCAGGCTCCCTGTCCCACTAACAGCACCATTCCACGGATCACTGGCTCGACTTACAGTTAGGTATCATGTACCCAATAATAATGGGTGAATGCAGGAAGTAAGATCGTCGCTGAGCTGGTAACTGTTTGAATGAATAGTATCTAGCAACCGCAACCCTAACTTCTAACCTCAGACCTCTGTACCCTGTCCGCTGCCACATGCGATAAAATTTTTTGATAGATATATACCGCGGAGAAATAAATCAGACTTACTGATTCGACACTCTCCTTCGCTATGGCGGGAGTATTCATGGAAGGTTGACCATAATGTCGGAAGGCCATGGCAGTTTGTCGTTCATGGGGAAGGGCACTGAATCTCGGGAATCAAGGGCCAACCTATCAGTTGGGGGAACAAGTCGTCTTTGTTTCGGATTTAGGGGAATCTGGAGTCTTCTCGTCGGAGTTGAGGGGTCCGTTCAAACTTTGAGGGGTCAGCACAGTTTTTGTTTTGTTTTAATCATACTGTATTCACTCTAGTTAGAGTATGACAGCCCCTTAGTCCCCTCCGCGTCCGGGCTGGCCGGCTAGATGGCGGAGCTCCACTCCTACTACCCATCGTCCCCTTCTGACAAAAGAAAGAAAGCATCCAAAAGTGGCAAATATATATCATACAAAGGAAAAGGGATGAAATCAAGGAGAGCCTGCCGGCCCTTACTCCTCCGCCACCCGGTGCCTGCCGGCTCATACTCTTCCGCCGCCTGTTGCCCGCCAGCTCTTGCTCCTCTGCTCATGTTGGGCAGGAATTTCCCGACATCCGTGGCCGCCAGGAAGTCTATCGCCACCTGGTCGCATTTCCCTATGGAGAGCAGCTCAGAGACTTTCACGTGTCAGCATCTGCCCGCTCTCCATCCCGTCACTTTTCCCACCTCTTTCCAGTGCCTCTTCTGCTGGTCTTTCCATCGGCTGCAGTGGTGGAAGAGATGTTCCCGCGTCTGGGCTGTCCTGCTTCGGCCGCCACACCACCAGCATTTATCATCGCCTCGGTGTCCTAACCGTTTTCGGTATGTGCCCACTGGCGCGTGTCCGGACTTCAGTCGGTAGAATCTGGCTGCCAGAGTCTTCACGCTATTCATTGGGATGGGTCTCTTGCTCCCAGCTTTGCCTTTCAGCCTGTAGCCATGCTGTTTGCGGCATTTGTCGGCCTCCCACTCAACCTTCGCCACCGTCATTGCTTCTGAGATTCGTCTGGTCCTGTTTGCGGCCCAGGTGTACACTCGTTCTCTCACTGTGTCTGTTCTGCGGCCCACCCACGCTAGATTCGCTTGGCGGTCTGCTTCCTCATTCCCGGGGATGCCAGTGGGTCCCGGGACCCAGTTAATCTCTGTTTCAATACCGGCTTCGCAAAGAGTCCTCGCGCTCCGGTTAATCCACCTCGCTAGAGGCTGCCCTGGCCCCGGTTCATGGTGCTCCGTTCGTCGAATGGCCACTTGCAAGTCGCTGAAAACAGCTACCTTCGTTACTCCGTGTGTCTGCAGTGTGTCCCTCTTCCTTGTTGAAATAGTGATGCTAGAGAAGCTTATATTCTAAAGTACAGGTACATTCATGGACTTATATACGCGGTAGTCGGAGTATGTCTTTGTATGTCTTGTACGCATCCATGCGCACTCAGCTGGCATCTCCAGCTGAGTGGCATCTCCAGCTGAGTATGGAATGACCATCATCTTAGAGAGATT
>Ga0307512_10002818_pt1 | contig 21171 bp, 28 predicted proteins | sample 14_EM_MG_FD_200267 | JGI IMG/M metagenome (GOLD analysis project Ga0307512, IMG submission 200267) | Populus trichocarpa ectomycorrhiza microbial communities from riparian zone in the Pacific Northwest, United States - 14_EM | ecosystem: Host-associated > Plants > Roots > Unclassified | place...
AAATAAGGTGTCCTTCCGACCGGTATACCGCATTCGGAGATTCATATTTATCCACAATCAGCAACAAACTCAGTTTGAACCCATGTAACTTAAACTGTGGCCACTCACCAAGGTCCCGAATCTATCCTCTGTCCAAATTCTGCAAGATTCTTCAACACACTGACAATTCTGTGCCACGTGGTCACCACTCAGATGCTCGAACTCAAGGCATAATGACCTACCATTGGCGGAGTCATATGCTGGGACGATCATGATCAACCCATTTCTCATTATTCCATATACCCGGCCCTGAGAGTTAGTTAGTGATACAACCATGTCAATGTCTCGAGTTCTTTAGGTGCATCTGGTTCAATTCTGGGTATGTTGGCTTGAACCAACCTGCAATTCATGCATCAATAGCAGACTTGGATATGAGTGCTAACATTTGGGAATTAGGGGCATGAAGAATCCCTTCAATCCGGTGCACCTGCCACTTCATAAATCACAACAAAGAGCAAGCATCAAGAATATCAATATGAACCGCCGACATGTTTTCCGGACTCTTTCCAGGCACGCCTCGAATTGCATCCTCCTCTGCCGAGCGTTACTTTTTCCCGGCACACCTCGAATTGCATCCTCATCGACCGCATGTTATTTTGTTGCCCTCTTCTCCCATTATTCCGTTAAACTTTGTACCATATTTATACCCTTATATACTTCTGTCTACATTCCCCAACTTCACTTCATCTAACATGGAACCTATGGCCAGCCAGGTGAGGAATCACTATTCACAGAAGAATCAAGAAGACTACCTTGAGAGAGCACTTGCAAGTGCATTGCAGAAGACAGCCAATCTTCATTGCCGATCAAATGTTTGAACTTCCCACCCAACCTTCCAGTATAGTGTTGGAGATAGCTAATGTCCGCGCTGTAATTCTGATGAAGCAGGATGATAATGATACCGATCAGGAGATCAGCGAGAACGAAAGTGAAGACCTTGGAGAGTCCACCTTGTCATGTGATATGGAAGAAGACGATTTGGACAACCAGCAGCAGGTCCTACATCTAGACCAGGCACGCCGAGATAAGACAATACAAACTTCAAGGATTCCACCGCCAAAGAAATGGAGCCGTGCAGATACTCTCATTGCCTGCACTTCACTTCCAAATCTACGACATCCAGCCTGGGTCATGGCACCACAATTGCCCAAACGCCAAAAGTCAACCATCAACATATCACGTGAGTCTGATATTGTACAGGCGCTCCCGCTTCCCAAGGCTGGTGCAGACCAGAATGTTCCTCAACAAAAGCCCGGGGGTGGTGATCACAATGTTCCCCAACACCAAAAGGCTACTTTTGAGGTAGCGAAACAGTTCATGGAGGCAATCGTATTCCCAAAGACTCCCTGGCCAATCACTTCCGATGAGAAGTACTTGATGGTTGACAAAGCTTGGCAACTAGCCATTGAAGCTCAGGATAGTCAGCGGGCATTAACAGGTGCTCCGGTAGGTGCACCATCCATGTGTCAATTGCCCGGTGGTCCATCTCTTAAAATCGACCCACAAACCCGGGAAGCTGTAAGTGTAAATTCTGTTTTCTGCTCCTTGATTGGACTTATGATGATACTAAACCCCCAAAATATTCATAGTAAAAACTAAAGATTAGCACCATTTGAGGGCGTTTGGCACATGGAGCTCGTCGAACTATTGCCTGTAGTTCCCGGTTGGATTTAGGACCAGAGACTGAGCTTCGAATACAGGTTAGGGAGCTCCCGTTCGACGATGCTTATCTCTCGAAGGTCATCGATGATAAGAAAGCCTGGTTCACGCAGATGGAAGTGCTTGACTTAATCTACCATCAGTTTTTCTTCACCGCCAATAGCTTGGGGCGACAACCGACCACATCGCAATTCTTTCAACCTCTCACACCGCAGACACTGGTGCTTGTGGCCGCAGCTATTCATTGTGCGCTGTCTGAGTATCCCACTGCAAAGAAGGTTACAGTTATGTTTTCTCAAGATGAATATCGAGGTAAATTTTGCCCTTCCACGGTGATAGATTGAATTACTGCAGATGCCATTGCACTCATCACAATTACACATGGTGGGACTACTTCATACCCCCCCCCCAATGGTGATCCTCCGCTATAATAGGCGCTCCTCAATCCCCATCGGCGCTCCTCAGTCTCGGATGGCGCTTCGATATTTCATTCAGCGCTCCATACTGCCTTTCCCTGGGCGCTTATCCTCTAGAATGGGCGCTCCTCAATCCCCTCCTCGACCTCGAATAGAAGCGCCTCTATTTCATTCCAGACTCGTTGCCACTCTCCCCTTTCAGCGTTGCTCAGCATGGATGGGCAGCTCTGCTGGATATGCGCTCCTCAATCCCTGTCGGCGCTCCTTGGGCTGGATTTTCACCCCTCAATTTCATTCTGTGCTCCTCGATCACATCAGCACTCCCCTTGCCCATCTCGAACTCCACATCAGGCACTCCTCCTTTCCTTGAGGCGCACCTGGTTTTCCCCCGAATTCGTCATATTTGCCTTTCAAACCCCATTTTGATTCACCGCTCGCTAAACTCAATTCCAACCTTTTAGGTATCACAAATCGAGCCACACAACATTGGAATTCAATTTCACCCACTCGCCAAGCCGGAATCATTCCGAAATTCAAGGAGCGCCTCCAGCTCCTTTGCGCCGTGGATGAATGGTGTGTTCCCGCATTAGTCGGCCCTGAAGAGATGGGAGGTTGAGTGGATGACATTGAGACAATGTTCGATTGCATTCCGATCGCTTAATCGGGTTAATGTTTTGGTTTTACCTACTTTCATTTTTGAATCACTCGTCATTTTCTTTGGTTCTCCTTAATGTAGCAATGCAAACAATGGAATGTTGAATGAGATGCTGTGGGTACTATAGTATGATTTAGAAGTTGATAATGAACAATAATCTATGCATTATACGTGGAGGGTATTCTTATTGCTCGTGTACATCCAGAGAATCTCAGATAACGCCTGCAGTCCTTTGAATGACTATCCATAAGAACGCAGGCATCTCTCAGAGTTAGTTTGGGATTCCCGCATTGGTTGAGCGACAGTCCCAGGTGCTCCCAAACTTTTCACAACCGCTCCCATGGTGCTCCCGTACCTGTCATCAGAGATCCCAGTTACTCCGAAGGCCGGCCGGAATGCCCTCCTAGGGTCTGATTCTCTCCTGAAATTGACTCTTCCAAGTTTACACTCCGCCTCCTCTCACACACACCTGGAGGCTCCCAGTGACTAAAATACATTTTGCTGATGTCGTACTTTGGACACTCGCACGAAAAACAGACATGCCGCTGGAGATGATGTTGGTGACTATACTTTGAGCAATCTGCAAGCCACGCTGCTAAAACCAGTTCGCAACGCCTGAAGTTGCCATCTGCACAGAGAACGTTGTAATACCTGCTCCTGGCGCTGGGATGTTGTTTAAAGGTGAGTGGCTGGAGTAGCTGCCGATGTACTTTGTTCAGCACCTCGCGGTTTGTTTGCCACTGCTCATCCAGCCCCTTCTGAGGAATGTTGCGGTTCTCGATTGGAATCGGTAGGAGAGTGACCATTCTGATGCTGTGTGTTGAGGGCATCTGGCGGATCTTCAAACATTGGTTGCCAATTGTCATATATACAGGCCACTCTGTCTTGACGCCAGCAAAACTCAAGAGATGTGTTCCGTTGGACATGAAGATCAAGGGAACCAGTGTATCCCACACTCTGAGCTTTGACTAAATGTCGATTAGCACATTATTATCCTCGAGTATCTCTCCTCATCTGTGTCTCCCACCACCAGTCCGCAGTGCGGATTTCAGTATATAGGTGTTTCGGGGGCGTATCATGGTTGAAGCAACGCTGAGGGGCCGAAATGAGATTCTTGGCGTAGGCTGGCTGCCGCATGCAGCATCTCATGCTTTTGATGATGTCTTGACTCAAGTATTTGATAGGGCGTTGGTGATTGCCATTTCATCTCATATCCTCGAGAGTGTGTAGTTCCCACTCCCAGAGTGCCTGATCGTCTGGCATGCTAGCCACGAGCTTCTGAACGCAATCACCATTTTTGAAGCATGGGAAACACAGAGCAGTGTTTTCTTCCTTCAGTACGTTGTGATCGTACATCTTCATGCCCTTCTTCTTGATCCCACACTGGATATATTTGTACTCTTCACGCATCGCGAATGGGTAGTAGAGATTCATTTGTAGGTTCGTCTCAAGGCAGCCCTAAGCGTCATGTTCCCATGGCTCAGCAATGTATTTGATCAGCGGAGCGCCGGCGCTGGGGTCTATTTCTGTCTGCGGCAGAGGTGGGGGTAGTTGAGACTCCGAGTCTGCAATGTTTTCAACGTGTTCGAGGTGGGGAAACACGTCCCAGTCTTCGACTGAATCATTGTCAGCGTTGAATTCACGACGCTGAGCAGGTTCAACGCGTCGGGGCGCGCCGCGAATAGTCAGATTCTTCAGGCATGCAACTTGAAGGTGTTCAGGATGGTGTAATTTGATATGTTTAAGTCACCAGCTGTCTGAGGTGAACTTCTTTCGGCATGAAAATTCAGGGCAACTGAAAGGGGTTTTTTCTGGCATTGTCGACGACACGTGAGGAGTGGAGTATACACCGTAGAAAGGGACGAAAGTTGGTGCCCGGCCTCAGTAGCCTCGTGTCTAAGCTCACGATACTTTCAGCTAACTCATTGAGCCTCAACACCATCCCAAGGAGGTTCCTTACATGCCAGGAGTTGCAAAAATGCTGCATGTGCGATGTCCCATAATACTGTGAATAAAATAAAACCAATAAAATAAAACTAATACAAAACCCATAAATACAATAAATCTTGAGCGATCCAAAAACCTCGCGACGCGTGTAACAATCAATGCCTGAGATAAATAGATTAGAACAAAAGAAACAACCAAGACAAGAACCCAACCCTAACTGGAACGCACCAACCATCGTCTCCTCTGCAACGCGAGGACTGGGTCACTCCGCGCCTACAGAGCCATCCGGGCGTGCCTCACGGAGAGGGACATCGGGGAGAGGGACATCGGGGAGACTGTAGCCACCTGCTGATCCACATCCACATTCGAGGTCTTTCTGGCAGCCCAAGCTTCTTGCACAGATGGCACCGCCGGGCGACATCTTCGCGGGGTCACATGCCCCAAATGCTCCAGCCCACTCCGGGGATGAGTCTCCGGAGTTCGTGGTGGTGGGCGAGGCTCCGGGGTTTGTGGCCATGGGGCAAGCGCCAGAGGTTGTGGCTGTGGGGTATGCTCGCACATCTCCTGGCCTTGCTCAGGTAGCACGATTGGCTAATCATCTACCATGGTACCTGCTGTTACGGGGGTGCATCCACCTAAGTAACTATACTTACTTATATCCCAAGATACTTGTAAGAAGATACTAGGTACATGGCCGTATGTCCTATACAATTCTTTAAGCGTATTTCCAGACAAATCGTATCGGTAGTCTGTACAGGTCGTAAACGCAACAAGGACAAATATGAATTGTCGTATCAGAAGCTATTAAATGAATAGCAACTAAATGGTATTTTGGTGTAATGCAATACTGACAATACATACAACTCGTAAAATTAATCTCGGTGATTAATTATTCGATGCTTGCTATCACCTCGAAGATAGTGCAATCTAAATTGACACGTATCTTTTCACCCTTATAAATCTTCCTTGATAAATCTGGCGTTCAGATACTATCGGCAATATTACGTCTCTGCGTAATCTCCCTCACTCTTAAATCTTATTTCGTTCCTTTCATATACGTGACGAAAGTATCCTTAGGAATTGCTTGTAACCGATTCCTTTGCTTCTTGGTCAAAGGTTTAACTGGAATCTTTCCCGATCTCGTACGTGACAGCACACAAGGCTTTTGCTTTAAAGCCTTCCTTTCTTTCCGGGACTGGTAAAGAAATTCCTTAGCGTTCTCAATAATTGAGGTAGCTCGTTCTGATTCAGGATCACTACTCTCAACCTCGTAACTATCGTTGATGGTGTTATCGACTTGAGATATTCAATCTGGATGAACGTGACTTCGTCTGGTGTCAATAGTAAGGTGATTCCGAAGCGAAGACGCTAATTCCTTTGCCGAGGATAACTGCTCAATCTCCAGTGGTGCCTGACACGATTCAGAACGTATTCGTAGATTATCCATATGCGTAGTCAGTCCGTCGGAGAGTCCAATAACAGAGGCTATCCACCAGACACTTTGCGCCACAACGATATACTGATTCTTTCTGGCATAACAAATAATTTTCTCTAGCGCATATACTATAACATCGCTTTCGTTCTCGAAGGTAATAGTCATTCGTATAGGATAATACTTATCAAAGGTGCGGGGCTGCCGCTACACAAAGCTAATAAATTTTATAACAATAGATATGGGTATAGGTATTATAAAAACTTAATAATAAATAACGGTTTTCTTCCGCTGGTAGGTATTGCTGGTTTTCTCGCTGTGAGAGCTTGTTCTTTTCATTGCCGGAACAATGTGACCTCTTTATAGAAAGTTCATTGGGATGTTATGCATGCGCACCCATACTTCCTTTCCATGATTTTGATAGCAACATGCTTTGCGTCTTACATTCCTTGTCGTCCGCATGCATGCTTAGGCAAGTCGGCACTTGAACGCGCATGGTAGAGATTGCCACGAATCCCTATGGTTATCGTGTTCATGCAGGTGAGGTATTAAAGCGTTACACTCCTGATAATAATCAGGCCACACCCGCAAGATATCATATATCAGGTCATAACTTCAACTTGGACATCTCACTCTGGTATGGTTTGGTAATCGGGAACGACTGCCGACAAAGCATACAGCATTTTCGAGCAAATCTATACTGTAGTATGATTGCATCATAGATTTACGTGGCGGACAACCACTACTATGCCGATGTAGATTAAATGACACACGCGTAGCGTTGCAGTTGCCATTCCGTCACAAATCAATGTGCAGGGATGCTTCGACCTCATATCAACAGTCATGCCATAATCTCTCAGTTACACCCAGCTTAGGCCGAGACTGTTCTGTTTGACCGGGGGTTGCCCAGTGCTCCAACCTCGCATAAGAGATTGGTCTTAAGATCCCACGTAATAGCTTAGGCTAACAACTGCCCTGTCTGCGAATACGAGCTTCTTTGCTCAACTCCGATCAGACATAATCACTCTATCGTTGAGAATAAATCTGATTGATAATTACACGCTCGGCAGGGTTGTATCCCTTTCGATCTGGCAGTGTAATTGCATCATCAGATCAGCTGCCGCAGCGTATGCTTTCAATGAATCCGCTAAGCCTAAACTCAACCGATCGAGATGAGTACCACTCATACCCCGCTAAAGGTAATCGTGACCAAAAGTTCTGAGGATGCCTAGGGTAGTCGTTTTGCATGTCAGGTGGCCCGAAGGTTATTTCACTGACAAGTACCCATCATTGGTTATCTCAGGTTACGTACACTCTGTTAAGGGAGAACCCCTGACACCTGCTTCGTCAGCCAATGTATTTATCATCTCTCCCTGGCCAATTGTCTGAGGTTCTTTGCCATCATCCTCATCCTTATCCTTCTCCTCATCCTCCTCCTCCTCCTCCTCCTCCTCCTCCTCCTCATCATCCTTCTCCTCATCTTCCTCCTCTTCATCTTCCTCCTCTTCATCGTCACCGTCCGTTTCCATATTCACATCGCCATCTAAATCAACGCAGTCCGGTGCGTCCACATCATCCTCCATGTGCAAATCCACATCACAATCATGTTCTGAGTCATATTCGCCGTCCAACTCAGTTGAGTCGGTATCATCATCTGAGGAAATTGACATGGCGGCCGATGCTTGCGGTTCTAAATATACCCGCTCTAGTTAGCCTTCTGTGTCCAAGTCTGCCTCTGACATTTCCTTCTGCAACTGCAAAGCAATGGCACGAGAGATATCATCTCCCCCTGGGGTTTGTATCACAATACCTTTCCCTTTACCATTTCCTTTCCCCTTCCCCTTCCCTTTCCCCTTCCCGTCCTCAGTCGCCTTCCCTTTCCCCTTCCAATCCGTTGTTCCCTTCCCTCTCCCGGCCCCTTTCTGACCGCCCTGCGTGTCCTCCTCACCCTCACCGTCGTTATTGCCTTTGTCATCCTCAGGACGGCTCCATCCACCGCTTGGCACTCTGGGATCCGCCCAGTTCTCATCATCATCATCCTCATCGATTCTCTCATCCCAATTCAGTGGTCTAACGGCCAGGAAGTCGGCTGCCTTGTACTGCCGGCAGCTTGGCGGCTCAATCTTCGCCCTGAGATAATCACTACCGTACTGATAGAAACACTTGCCAGTGCGTTTGAAATTTCCTGAGCTGGTTGTCTGCGGATTGGAGCGATTGACTGGATCCCCGAAGGCACGGGGGTTGTCCTACCTCCAATTGTTCATTTGGTTGAGGGTTTTGTCAAACATTTGCCAGATATATGAGTGGAAGGCTGCCCACCACTCCCGAGAAGGTGAACTCCTGCGCCTGCGGTGCGGCCACATCAGTTGGAATTGTGAAAAGTGGCGAGTCGTGACTGGATCAAGAAAGATCATATCATAAAATTGGTCCCAGGCCCTCTAATCCTTGACGCTGCAGACATTGTATATCTGTATGGGTCCACAGATGTGTTCTGGGATGAACCACTTTATAAGGTCCTGATCCAACGACAGGCGTCAATTTATAACCGATGTCGGCATTTTCGCCCTAGCAGTTGCCTTCCCCTTTCTGTTGCGGCTGCCCTTCGATGCCATCGCTGCGAGTTGAAAATGAATCTACATCCGAGGAGTTAGCATTATGATATAGTTGAACGTAGCGAAAGGAAGCCCAGAGTGAACTGATGAAGTTGCGCAGGTTATCAGGTGTGTTTTGGAACGAGAGGCGTTGTTTTGTGCAAGTAACGTGATGTCGAGATAGTTCAGGATGCTGCCAGTGGGTTTAAAACGGGAGGAAAAGATGATGGAGGTGTAGGCGGGAAGAAGGGATATGTATACTCGAGTTCCTGCGATTTGATTCATATCGTGCATTTCTTTGGTTAGTGAACGCAAAACGGCCCAGCCTTCATCTTCCACAACCACCAAGCACCTCATGAATGAGGAGCCTCGAGACGAGATTTAGTACTTGCGGTGAGGACAGCCTGCGACGCCGGGCGTTGCTTTCGCATCACATACCACTTTAACCACCCAGACCTCGTGCATCTCGGAGCAGACTGAGTAGTTCTCAAGTTGGCATAACTGTGCAACCATCCAACATGGCTACCAATGCCTAGCGGTGGGAAAAGCACATCCAACTGATGTCATAGGCTAGAGAATCCGCCATTGTTCGGTTTGCGATGCTTTTCGCTCTGCCAAAGGGGGATTTTCACCACAATGCTGGAGATATACACAATCGATGGTTCGAAATATTGTGCCAAGAACGAGTGCAATGCACTGATAATTACGCCAAGAAGACATAAACACCATTCAAGCAGTGCAAATAGACCTTCAGACGTTGCGGTAACAGTGACTATTATTGCTGAGTTCAATCTGAGTTTAATCTGATGGCAGTTAACCCCACAATTGAATGTTTTTGAAGGGATCTTGTCCCCGAGTATTGTCACGGTTTAGAGTCTAGCGCAGTCTACAATGCACCTGACTATTTTGTCGAATCCCTCCATGGTCGCTCAAAGAGAAGTCTACCTCGCCCGCCTTTTGATATGCATGCAGAGGAAATTATTCCTACTGTCTTAACTAGTGTTAGCAACAGTTCCAGTTTTGGACCCGGCCGGTTTTATAGGTCTGCGTGACAACAGCCTTACCCCATCAAAAATTGACGATTTTTTAAGCAAATCATCACATTAAGGCCACAAACATGGATCAGAGAGTTTAGTGTTTGGTAGATAAAATATGTAGCTCCGCACGGCGCATCTTTGGGCAGTCTCAGATTTTGGATATCTTCAAATCTCAGCAAGCGGTAGCCCAAAAAGCTTGTTTTTGGGCCGAAAATGGCAATAATTTCAAAGCAGCTTGCAGAGTTTTGAAGATATCGAAAATTGGAGACCACCAAAAGGTGCGCCGTCCAAAGCTGCATATTTCATATACCAAACACTACAGTATGTGATGAATATTCATGGACTTAATTGCGGGAACCATTTGGCACAAGCCCGGACCAAACCGGCTGGGGCCGGGTTTTCTTGGAACCGCTATATTAGAAACAGTCCGAAAACGGAACGGTTGCTAACACTAGTCTTAACGTCGAACATCCATATCCGGTGATGCCATCCCAAAGCCCTCACCATGTCACATCTCCAGTAGTACAAAATGTTCAAAGTCTTGCTAGTTGTCAGATTCAACAAAAGCGTGCGCCTTCGGGAATTTCTCCACATCTCCCTGCTAAGAGACGCATTTCCATTCCAGCTGGCGAGAGGGATTCCTCTCAAGGAGGGAGTTCCATAGCCTCTACAGTCTAAAGTCAGAACTCCACCCCATAATCTTCGTTGAACAATTCTCGCGTGGCACATATCACTCATCGCGTAACTTCCACCCCGTCCGCTACACAGCGACATTCAATAATTACTCCAACCGCCACGCCAGGTAGAAGCGGTCGTGAGAAGTGTTGGCTACGGATCCGGGTAGCCCGCCAGTGGTCTGGGTTTCGACCAGCAGTTTGGTTTGTTTCAGTTCCGGACCCAGCCAAAAATCTGACCCACTGTGTCTTGGCGGGTTTGTTACCCGGACCGGACATAAACCCGCCGTTTTTTGGCATCGTTGGAACTGGCCCGCTGTTCCAACTTTGCGGTGCGTACTACTTCGGCTTCGTTTGAGTATTTGAGTTGTGATCATATCGTGACATGATCAGTACGTAGATTGTGCAGTTCTAACGGCTCTTTCACCTCCCGCTTTCAGATTTGCGATCCCACTGATATTCGTTGAGTGGTTGTGTAATATGGGCAAATTTTAAGGGAAATTAGCAGGTATTCGATAGCGACTCAATGAGTATTGGTCGGATCACAAATCTGAGATTGGGAGGTGAAAGAGCGGCTAGAACTGCACCACCCACGTGCTGATCATGTCACAATACAATCAGAACTCAAATACCTAATCGGAGCCAAAGTTGTGATGTTGAAATGCCGGGTTGTTGGTGGAAAAACCGGCCCAATTGCAACGGTCCGGGTTTTCATGTGGTAAAGCCCATTGCAACGGTTTGGTTCCGGTTCGAACCCTATCCCCGAACCGATTCAGCGGGTTGGAACCGTTGCTATCACTAGTCGTAACACACCAGCACCCAGCGGAACCACAGAGACAGACTCAACGCGTCACATTGTATCCAGCCCCGCATCCAGCATTGATAGCACTCCCACTCCTATCACCAGTCTTGAAAACCTGCCTACCCCCATCCCGAATGGAGAAGTCCGCACGGTCATTACAAATCCACTGCGAATGCAAGCTACAGAGAGGATTCAGAGACAGAGGCATTGGCAATTGCCAACGCAGGCAGTGTCTACACCTTGATCAGTGGTCTCTGGCAGTCGCAGCATCCATCGATTTGGTCACTCCGACATAACGCGTCTTTTATTTCCAACAGGCAGGCTCCTGGAGCTCTACCTGTGGAACAGACGGCCATTGATGAGTGCAAGTGACTTGGAGATGGTAAGTTATCCAACGCGACGCATTGTGAAAGCATTAGCTGAAGCCCCACACTGGTAGGTAATAGAGATGTACTGGAACACCGCAATGCAGCGAATCAATATTTGGTCCATAGAATTTGAGGCACACACAAAGGAGATCTTGAAAGAGGTATGCTGAAGCAACGGCCCACGTTGGATATTACACGCTCAAACTGGTACCAGGTTCGCGCACAAGTCGATAAGGTTAAATCCCAGTTTATTCAATCAGCAAGGGACAATATAGCAGAGCTATATGATCTCCACCGCTTTGAATCCGATGCAGAGCCTTTGGAATTCATTGATTCCCTTCCGGCAGACAATAAGTATCTTCTTCATGCAGCAGAGCGTGTGGAAGGTGGTGTACGCGGTCCAGATCCAACGCCAAGAGTGTCGAAAGCTGCCAACAAATAGCCAGTGTCCTCTTTTGTTCCTGGCGGAAGCAATCCCGCGGTTTATCTACATCAGATTTTATCATCGGGCGAATAACCGCGGTAACTATGCTGATGGATTATATAATTCCATGATTGATGACATGGACGGTCATATACCCTTGCCACTGATCATGTTTACCTGCACTGCATTGCGCCATGCTCTCCAGGAGTGGCAAAAGAACAATGGTGTTCATCCGAAAGCTTCCAAGTCAAAGCTGGAAGCGAACAGACCTCATCACTCAAACTTCTTCAATTACAAGAATGACGGTGGTAAGCACGCATCTTGCTGCACTGCAACGGGTCGCAAGTTGTTAACTTCGCCTGGCGTTGCAGACACATATACATTCTTGATGAATACATGGAACACACTACCGGAGAGCTACCAACAGAGGGTGTATAACAACACTCTTGCTACAGTCAAGCATCGGATCCAACAGGCGGAGAACCCAACGCCTGCCATGGTGATCAGTGTGGAAGCAGCACGTGTTGACAATGCTATTCTTCTTGATTATTTGGCCTCCCAAGTGGCACTGGAGGAGCCTGAGATCGGAAGCACTGACCCAAACGTCCCGATAGACAACGATTGCACACATGACAAACTTCATTTCGCGATGCCAGGGGGCAGCGGGGATTACGAAGATGAAGGTGATGAAAGCGACGTGGGTGATGCAATCCCCATTACCAGCCGGTGCCAACGGCCCTCGACGGAACTCAGGAGGTTTGACCTGGGAACCAGTGATGTCCACGGGTATGAGGGCGAGGATGGCAACAATGCGGATGCTGATGAGGAGGAAGAAGCATTGCACATCGATGATGGATTAACGCAGAATGTGGAGGACTGAGGGCATAGTAGGTTTCACCTGGGAACCAGTGATGTCGACGGATATGAGTGCGAGCATGGCGACGATGCGGACGTGAATGAGGAGGATTAAGCATCGCAAGAAGATGATGGATCAATGCAGAATATGGAGGACTGAGGGCATAGTACTAGAGAGTGTGAAGATTGGACTGTATATTTCAGACCTGTGAAATACGATAATGGCAAAGCAAATGCAACGGCAAGTGATGTATCCGAAGCGAAGACTGTATTGCAATATGTGACACAATCTCAAAGCTAAACATATATGGGGCGAGTGCAGCATCTGATATATAGCAATCGCGGAGAGGTGAAATGTGGCTATCGGCCGACGAAAGGCATAAACATCGCCTGGCGTTGTGTTAATGGCTACAGCATAACTGCAGCCCCTGTGCAGAGTGTAACACACGTGTTGTTCTGATGGTGCCTATACCAGGCGCAAAGTAATGGAGGTAAGTACACGATGCGACCCGTCGCCTGGGCGACGTGAAGTGTGTAATTCTCTGTCAGAGGGGATGAGGTTCCATCAGAGCCGTCAGAGCAGTCCGGAACACCCAGCTGTTGCAGACGGAAACTAGGGTTGTTGCTGATGCAGCATCCATCAATTTAGTCACTCAGACATGACGTGTCTCGTATTTGCAACAGGCAGACTCCTGGAGCTCTACATGTGGAACAGACGGCCGTTTATGAGTGCAAGTGACTTGGGGATGATATGTTATCCAACGCGACGCGTTGCGAAAGCATTAGCTGAAGGCCCACACTGGCAGATAATAGAGAAGTACTGGAACGCCACTATGCAGCAAAACAACATTTGGTCCATAGCATTTGAGGTACGGACAAAGGAGATCTTGAAAGGGGTATGCTGAAGCAATGGCCCACGTTGCATATTACACGCTCAAACCGGTACCAGGTTCAAGCACAAGTCAATAAGGTTAAATCCCATTTCATTTACTTAGCAAGGGACAACATAGCAGAGCTTGTGGAAGGTGGTGTACGCAGTCCAGATCCAATGCAGACTGAGTCAAAAGCTGCTAACAAATGGCCAGCATCCACTTTACTTCCTGGCGGAAGCAAGTCCAGGGTTTGTCTACATCAAATTTTATCATCGGGCAAATAACCGTGGTAAGTATGCCAGTGGATTTTACAATTCCATGATTGACGACAAGGACGGTCATACACCCTGGCCTCTGATCATGTTAACCTGCACCACGTTGCGCCATGCTCTCGTGGAGTGGCAAAAGAACAAAGGTGTTCATCCGAAAGCTTCCAAGTCAAAGCAGAAAGCTGACAGACTTGATCGCTCGAACTACTTCATCTACAAGAATGATGCTGGTAGGAATGCATCCTGCCACGCCGCAATGGGTCGCCAGTTGTTTACCTTGCCTGGCATTGCCGCCCAGTATACATTCTTCATGAATACCTGGAACACACTACCGGAGAGCTACCAACAGAGGGTGTATAACAACACTCTTGGGACAGTCAAGCGTCAGATCTGACAAGCGGAGAACCCAACACCTGCCATGATCATCCGCATGGAAGCAGTGCGTGTTGACAATGCTATTCTTCTTGACTATTTGACCTCTGAAGTAGCGCTTGAGGAGCCTGAGATCTGGAAGCACTGACCCAAACATCCCGACAGTCAACCATTGCACAGATGACAAACTGCATTTCGGGATGCCAGGGGGCAGCGGGGATTACAAAGATGAAGGTGACGAAAGTGACGAGCTCGATGCCATCCCCACAGCCTGGTGGCGACGATGGGCCGTGACAGAACTCGAGAGGTTAGACCTGGGAACCAGTGATGTCAACCGGTATGAGGGTGACGATGGCGATGATGCATATGCGGATCAGGAGGAAGAAGCATCGCTAGCCGATGATGGATCGATGCAGAATGTGGAGTACTGAGGGCATAGACTAGAGAGTGTGAAGATTGGACATGGCAATGATGCAGATGCGGATCAGGAGGATCAAGCATTGCAAGCAGATGATGGATCAACACAGAATGTGGAGGACTGAGGGCACAGTACTAGAGAGTATGAAGATTCGACATGGCGATGATGTGGATGTGGATGAGGAGGAAGAAGCATCGCAAGCCAATGATGGATCAATGCAGAATCTGGAGGACTGAGGGCATAATACTAGAGAGTGTGAAGAATGGACAGTATGTTTTGGACCTGTAAAATACGATAATGGCAAACCAAATGCAACGGCAAGTGATGTATCCGAAGTGAAGACTGCATTGTAATAAGTGACAATATCTCAAAACTAAACGTGAATGGGGAGAGTGCAGCATCCGGTATATAGCAACAGCGGAGAGATACAATGTGGCACTTGGCCGGAGAAAGGCATAAACATCGCCAGGCGTTGTGGAAATGGCTTCAGCATAACTGCAGCCCCTGCGAAGAGTTCAACACATGTGTCGTTCTGATGTTGTGTATACGTCACCAGAATTCTGGGCGCAAAGTAAAGGAGGTAAGTATGGGACGCGACGGGAAGTGTGTAATTCTCCGTCACAGGGTATGAGGTTCCGTCAGAGCTAGTGTTAGCAACGGTTCCGGGTTAGGGTTGGAACCGGAACCAAACCGTTGCAACGGGCTTTACCACACGAAAACCTGGACCGTTGCAATTGGGCCGGTTTTACCTCCAAAAACCAGGCATTTCAACATCACAACTTTGGCTCCAATTAAGTATTTGAGTTCTGATCATATTGTGACATGATCAGTATGTAGATGGTGCAGTTCTAGCCGCTCTTTCACCTCCCAATCTCAGATTTGTGATCCGACCAATATTCATTGAGTCGCTATCGAAAACCCACTCATTTTGCTTACAATTTGCCCATATTGCACAACCACTCAACGAATATCAGTCGGATCACAAATCTGAAAGTGGGAGGTGAAAGAGCCGTTATGACTGCACAATCTACATACTGATCATGTCACGATACGATCACAACTCAAATACTTAATTGAAGCTAAAGTAGTAGGAACCACAAGGTTGGAACCCCGGGCCGGTTCCAACCAGGTCAAAAAACCGCAGGTTTATGCCCGGTCCAGGTAACAAACCCGCCAAGACGCAGTGGGTCGGGTTTTTGGCCGGGTCAGGGACCGAACTGAACCGAACCGCCGGTCAAAACCTGTACCGCTGGCGGGTTACCTGGACCCGTTGGTAACACAAGTCAGAGCTGTCAGAGCCGTCCGGAACCCCCGGGTGTTTCTGACGGAAACTATGGTCGTTGCTGATGTACTTGACTATACAGAGCTCACATTGTTCTGGCAATCAGAAGAACCAAGCTCTAGCAGCAATCCACAGTCAGACATTAGCAGCAAAGAACACCTTAAAACATTATTAAGCATTCTCTTCACTATTATTTCTTATCCTCTCACTGCTATGAGACAAGTGTAAATTTTCAAACCTCTCAAATAGAACTCCACATCTCCAGTCAACTGTAACATTCTTGTATGGACTCTTACAGATTGAGAGTATTGCCAGCAGCATACTGTTGTATGGATACCATGTTTGGAGACCTATATAATTATTATAAAGAACACAGACAAAATCTACTTTTATCACTGGTATGGTACTTCTCAGTACTCACCGGTTTTCATTACGACATCCACCGCTATGTTACCACTAATCTCACGCTGAATGAGTCTTCTGAGAAGATAGTTAATCCTCACGATATATCTGCAGCTGATTACAGCTATTATTTTGTTCTTGGGAAAGATGAGGAAAAGAGCAGGACTATGTGAATAGGTGGCTGTACTTAGTTTTAATAACTATTGTATTGAGTATTGAAATTAAAAACCCCTGTAACATTATACAGGAAATACCAGATGTAACCATGGTCAGCAAGACAGTAAATCTTAAATTCTAGTTTGATAGACTTGCTTGGCATGTTGTATGTGTCAAGTGATCCCCCAGTGACACTTATTATATATTTATCCAAGGAAATATGGGTTTAAGGTATACAGTATTGCTGGGAACATTTCTGAAGTTGTTTCAATGTAACATCAACTTCAGTGTGCCATAGTTGTCTTTCTATTAGTGCTATCTTCAGGAGATCTGTGAAGGATGTATGAAACTACCATTTGATCTCCTCCAATCATGTTTGGCCCACATACTCATAGATAGGGTAATTAGAATTCAGCTCATTATGCTTTTAGGAGTCCCTCACTACAGAGATACTATGCACTCTCATGTACAGTACAATCCTTAACCTAACCTCTAGTTCTGATTCAAAGACCTCCTTTCACTTCCTACCACCCTCCAACTGGTATTCACTGGCTTTAACAGAAGCATATACATTGCTGTGGGCCACCATATCCTCCATCAGTGATGGTATCAAAAATATGCTTTCAATTTCATAGGTTCCACTGTAGGCTGACAATGGAATTTGGATGGCAGGGTGTTGTGAGCAGGATGTGGGTTATACCTTGCGATTGTAGAGTAGAAGATGAGAGGGTTCAGAAATATCTGAGGTATGGGGAACTGAATTTATGGGTTAATGGAGGTGGGCAAGTGAATTTTTGTGTACTGCTGTTTTTCAATCTTCCATGGTTCTTAGATATTTTTAATAAGGGAAGTTCACCTGCAGTGGCTTTTCCATCATCTTCAAAAGGTACAAGTTATTTGCAGGTGTTGGGGACCCACTGTCTGAGAATTCAGATTGACATTTTCAGTTTTTTGAAGTACAAATCTGAGGATTACACCCCTTCAAGAGCAGCTCTATTTATTACTCCCTCTGTGTGGCAGCTTCCCTAGAACTTGCCAGAATATACCTATAATACAATTAAATAGCTTTACAAAGTCTCCAGTTATCATTCCATACTTTCGTTCCATTACCATCATTTCAGGGTGGAGGGAGCCCATTGCCATGGCCTGAACAGTTGGTAATCAAAACTTATGATCCAGGGGATACCACCCCTCCACTTATTCTCCAGAATATCTTTCAAGCTGTGCCTGTTACGGGGGTTCTTAATCCCAATAATCAATACAACATTTATTGAATTAAGTACAACCACCTATCTAAGAAACTCTTTCTTTCCTCATCTTATCCTAAGACTCCACCTCTTGACCTTCACTCAAGAGCTTGCAGGTCAATCCTTGACAAAACTCCTGTCCTTGTGTCTAGGCCAAAAATTAAGCCTCTCCAGGAAACAACCAATCTTCAGAAAACTCTTCGAATCGTATAACCCTGTAGATACGTATCGATATACCGGGTAACCAATACCAATACTCATGACAAAAAGCCACACTTCTTGGGGGATGTGGGTGAAAGCTTGCTCATCCAGTTGAACAATAAGATCGCCGAAATGTTCGACGTTCTTCTGGTGTGCGTACTGAGATTGTGTCAACCTGTGTCTAGGCATACAATGCAAAGTCACGTAGGTGAATGAGGGAAGTGATTGTGATGAAGTTATATAGATAGAATTCTTAATAATATTTTAAGATCGTCTTCGGTGTTCTGAATGTTGACTGTGGATTGCTGCTTGAGCTGTTTCTTCTCATTGCTGGAGCAATGCCATCTCTTTATTGTCGTCTTTGGGAGCTTCTACACCCATACTTTGACGCTATGACTACAAAGCTCATGATAGTGTTATGGCGGTCGCATCATGCTTCACAAGTGTGCGCCCGGTGATAAAGTGCCACACATCCCGATCGGTTATCGTGTTCATGCAATGTGGTTTCAAAGCATTACGCTCCTGATAAGAATCAGGCCATCCATCGCACGATATCATGTCAGACAGTGTGTCAGACAGAACTTGAACTTAGTGTAAGGGCGCGTACGCCAGACTGCGGCTGCGTACCGATATAGACGGTAATTGGGTGGATACGGTTGCAAACATGGACTCGAGTGATAGTATATGTCAAAGTGTAACGTAAGATTATCGCTAGAGATCTAAGTCTTGTGGCGAGCCGACTATATAGAATGGCCGTTACCCGGCCCTGGACACATCACATACCACTCGCGGGACCCTAACCGCCTGCCGTTACATCATCCCCCTCTTCAGGAGCAGACCCCCTGGGCTGCAGACCCCCGTACAAGGAAAGGAAAGAAAGGAAGCAATCAAACAAACGTTCCATGTACGTACTCGTACGAATCAATAAGTCCCGCTCCCAATCGGTACCGCACAGGGCAACCTTTCGGCGGATCTGGCGCACAGGGAAACTCCACCTGCAGTGGCAGGTGGTAAAACCCGTGCCGACGCCATTGGTACCGGGCCGAGATCCAAGAAGAGAAGAAGAGAAGAGATAAACAAAGAAACATCCAAAAGTGATCCCGTCATCCATATCTCCACTTCCGAACCATACTCCAACGACCATCATTCCCGTAGCTCGTAACTCGGCATAGGTCATTATTAGAATCGTCAGGGTGGTAGAGAGCTTCCGCTCGTGGCTCGGCATTGATGGGAGCTTCCGCTGCCGGCATCATTCGTAGCCTTTGGTGATCATCAATCGTATACGTCAATTGCATCGTGTGAAGTTACATCTCCTTCGTCGACATCTAACACGTAAGCTTTTCTAAAATGGTTATACTTACCAAGTTCAAGCGCGCTAGCGCTGTGTGTGCTCTGTGCAGTGGTTCCGCATGCTCTGTAGAGTATATCTTGCAGCCGGTAGTCATCGGTACTCGGCATTGACTCGTAGATTCGTAGATCCATCTTGATTCGGTAATCATCTTTCGAAGTCCACTTCGGTGACCATCCGGTCGACTTCATGGGTACGCTCTCGATAGGCGACTTCATGGGTGCGCTCTCGACAGGTGGCTTCAGTTGAATCTTGGTCGACTTCTCGGTAGACTTCTAGGTCGACTTCATTGGTGCGCGCTCTCGATAGGCGGCTTCAGTAGAATCTTGGTCAACTTCTCGGTAGACTTCTTGATCGACTTCTCGGTGCGTGTTTCGGTAGACTGCCTCCACGTGGGCTTTTGACTTGTCTGTAGGACTTGACTGGTCTGACACGGCTATCTCCCTCTTTTTGAAAATTCATTGCTCCGTCGACGACTTCTCCATCATATTGATTTGTCGATTGTCATCGTGGCTCGGTAGCAGTGTAATCGTGATTCGGGGTTGTAACCGGATTGGAATTGGGATTCATTCGTGCTTCGACACGTAATTCGGTTCAGCTTTGGTTTCGTAAAGTTGAGTCTCGGCAGAGACCATCGTCGGAATTGGCCAGGGTAAGATAAGGAAAATCGATCATAACATGGATCTCGTCTTGACTTTGGAGAACGATGTGAGCTTCCGCTCCTGGCATCGTAACTGTGAATTGCATATAGCACTCGTGGTGACCACACGGGGTGACAGAATTGACGCCAACTGCATCGGGCGTTGACGGTATATCATTGGTGATATCTATCACGTAAGCTTCTCTGATATGGGCATACTTACTAGGTGTAATTCGGCGCGCTCTCGCTCTCGGAAGCCGCGTTGTACTGAATCTCAGAGCATCTTGGCTCCGTAATAATCACATACACCGCTTCTCGGTAGTGACCTTTCGGAAGGAAACTTTGGTGACTCTCCGGTTGACTTCTCGGTCGACAACTCTGTAGACAACTCGGTAGTCCGTTAGGTAGGCTCTCCGGTAACTTGTTCGGTAGGCTCTCTGGCAACTGGTTCGGTATCGTGATTATATTCGCACTTCCGCTGATATCAAGTGGGTTTATCATCTTCCGGATGCTAGGTGCGTATGTTCATTCTTCTGGTACGCTCGTCCCCGCTCTCCGGGTGCCGCTGGACTTCTCTGTCGTTAAGTGCACTCTGGTCCTTCATTCCGGCACCTCCGGTAGGGTCATCCCTCTCTTTAAAGGTCGTTGCTCTGCCGACGACTTATCTCCTCTAATTGGTATTGTAGCTGGTGTGTTCGTCAACCCGAACGGCATGACTCTGTACTCAAACTGCCCGTACCGGGTGCGAAACGCGGTGTTGTACTCCTCGCCTTCCTTGATTTGGATGAGGTGATAGGCATTGAGAATTTTCAACTCGACTTCTCTATCTTTCCCAGCTCTTGGTTTCACTCGCTCTTTCCGAGATTTCGTAGATCGACGTAATTTGTGTGGTTCCTCACGGCCGGGTACCCTGTCATTTCCTCTCACCCTCTTCCAACGCTCTTCCTCACGAATTCCCTTTGGATGCCTTGAAAGGTGCGGTGCGAGAGTTGCCATATCTTTTGCTGCATACGTCCACATAGTCCTTGTATCTCAATGTGAAGTCTTTCGGCAGTGCTATCCGTC
>Ga0307512_10002819_pt1 | contig 21168 bp, 26 predicted proteins | sample 14_EM_MG_FD_200267 | JGI IMG/M metagenome (GOLD analysis project Ga0307512, IMG submission 200267) | Populus trichocarpa ectomycorrhiza microbial communities from riparian zone in the Pacific Northwest, United States - 14_EM | ecosystem: Host-associated > Plants > Roots > Unclassified | place...
TGGCTGGTGATCACAAATGCCCCGTTTGCAACGCAACCTTTACTCGTCCTCAGCATGTAGCACGGCACATGAGATCCCGTCAGTCTCCTTCCCCCACACTTGTCTCCATCTGACCCACCCAAAAATCACAGACACCGGAGATAGACCTTACAAGTGCCAACACTGCGGAGACCAGTTTGCCAGGAGCGATCTGCTCTCCAGGCATGTAAACAAGTGTCATTCTTCAGAGAAACCCACAAGTGCCCCAAACAACAGGCGCAAAGGTTCCACCTCTGCAACGCGTGCCACCACCTCGAAGCAGGCTTGCGACCAGTGTGTGATCACGAACCTTCCCTGCGACGGCTCCAACCCTTGCTGTGAGTACTCCTTTTCGTAAAAAAGAACCCACTCCAACGATCCACCCAGCCAAATGCATCTCTCGCAAGTGTCGTTGTACTTTTATAAAATTCCACCGTCAGACCGCTCCCATCGGGCCCGGTCATCCTGCCCCTTCTCTCCCAAACGATAAGCAAGTAAACCACAACCCAACTTTCTCTCTCGACCACATCCTTCCTTCCGAGGAGTATCTCCTCAACAACCCAAACAATGCCTCTATCACCCTACCCGGTCTCAGCGGCGCTCCTATTTACCACCATGCCTCCGCTGCTTCCACCACTATCCCTCATCAGCCCGATTTCTCCTTTCCCGCAAACTCCCTCTACCCTTCTTCCGACCCTCACTCCTCAGATCCCGACTATTCCGCTCGTTATCGAGCCCAGGCGGAGCTGTTCTACCGTTCCGGTATGATTAATGGTTCAAACCAGCAATCTCCCGGGACCACTCACGCCCAGCCCATCCGCTACAACCCGAATGCTGATCCCGTCCCAACCACCAACCACCCTACCACCTCCCATGATCATACTCGCTTCTCCCTCTCCACCGCCACCTGGGGCGCCTCCACTGGTGGGCGGGATCGCCTCGATCATAATAACTTTGGTTATCACCTCAACAACGGTAACCGGCCCCATTCCCAGCACGGTTATCCACTCTCTATTCCCCAACACTTTTCCGCCCCCTCGGACCTTAACGACTTTAGGTACAATCATCACGACTCCATTGACGATAGCGATTCTACTTCTACCTCTGAGCTCGGTCATTCGTCTGATCATTCCTCCTTCTATGACTCCCCTACCATCCCCCAAGGTATATCTGATAATCCATCTACCCATGGCGGCACCCGCAAGTCGGATAATCAGGAACGTTTCTCCTCCGCCTTTGGTCTCATGAGTCTCGACGACCCCAACGTCGTTGCCGGTATCACTTCGGACGGTACCCCATTCTTCTCCAACCACAACGGGGAGAGCATCGTCGGAGAGGACGTTCTAATGAATATTGGAAAGCTCAATGTACCTGACCAGCTGTCCTCTGCTTCTGGAGCAATCACTGCGTCCGGTATGACCCCGAGGGAGGCAGAGTTCCGCGACCTCCGCGAATTCTGGAAACAGTACATCCGCACACCTCTCACCGGCCCCAACTCAAATAACGCATCTTTCCCCCTTGCCACCCCTACTCCCAACAACGTCCACGGACAGCTCGAAGCCCCAAAACCCGCTCCAGGAAAGAAGCTCTCCCGCGTGGCCAGTCTTCCCAGCGTCAAAACCCCGCCCGTTGCTTCAGATGTGGGACCTATCGGTCATCATTACCACGCCCCGAACGAAGGTCGTAACAACAACAGCAACAACCCTACCGCCCCCAACAATCACAGGAGTCACTTGCATTCTCACATGGGTCCGGACGACCTCCAGAGTTACGAACGAGCGGTCCTGGCCAGGAAGACCAACATCAATCTAAATCTGCCCAGAAAGCGTCACGGTACTACCTCCGGCGCCTTTTACCACGGTGGGATCGATGACTCCACTATCCCCACCTCGCTGTCCACATCCTCCTCTGTCCTACCCATCGTGCAACGCCGCCCCTCTTCTTCAGCTGCCGAGATACGCGCTCCGTCCACTTCTTCGGAATCTGACGGTGGTGACAACAGCAACGTCCGTCCATCATTCAAACGACTGCCGTCTACAACACTGGAACCGACGTACAGCAAACGTGCCTTGCTTTCCCTGGCAAATGGCAGCGAGGGCTATGCCGAATCCAACAATAGCGCTGCCGTTAACGATCAGTCGAACGCCGGATCCACCAATGAATCCCATAATTCTTACTCAATCACTGCCGCCCAGGACCGCCACCGAAGGATGAGTATGGCGTAAGAGGAGGGAGTCCTTTTGTGCCTGAATCTTTCACCGCACCCACTTTCCACTCCATTTGTCCGCCTCGTTATATCCACCTCCGCCGTGTATAGTATCTTCTCCTTCTGCCTTCTTTCTTTTCATCTTACGACCTGAATGTTTTACCTTACTTACTGCCTGCTCCCTGGCTTGTTCTTAAAGTGACCGCTTGGTCAGGAACTCTATTTCATCTCTTAGAGCTCAAATTGTATTCCATAACTCGTGTGTGCGTGTGCCCTAACCACGGACATATGTATGTATATATATCTCTCTTCACACATGATTTCGGTTCGTTGATTATTGGCTGAGCGGTGATGCAGAGCGTATGCGTATTAAGAAAATAGGTCGAATGGTCGAATGTACGCATCCCCAATTCCGACCTACTCCTGGATCTTGGCCAAAATCTCAGAGTCCCTAAAGAGGAAGTATTCCTTTGCCAAATTCCAATTTTTAATGCTTGACTGGGGGGTTTCGACGAATCCGAAACGCTCACCTCTTCGCCGAGTTTGATCGAGTTTCCACCCCATCCTGGCAGGAGAACCTTGTCTCCAGTTCTAACAGTGGTGGGAACAATTTTTCCGTCCTTGTCCGGCGCGCCAGGTCCAACGGCAATCACAGTGGCCTCAGGCAACGGGTTGGCTGTTGACGATTGAGGGAGGATGATGCCGGAAACAGTTTTCTAATGCGAAACCAAGCAAGGTCAGTACTCCCTGTGTGTGCTACACAGGACTACCTCACAGTGTCAGGCTTGAACCTCTGAACCAAGATGCGGTCGAGGAGCGGTACGACAGCCTTGATGGTTTTGAAAGTTGTCTGAGAAGCCTGCAGGACGCGTCAACTGTGGTCAGCCGGTGAAGTCTGCAACCAGTAGGTGGGTGACCGGACCATTAGAACGAAGGGGGAAATATAGGATTAGTCGTAGGGTGGAGACGTAGAGGGAAGTGAGGTGGAAGTACGCTGGCAAACTCTCGACACCCCGCGTCACGCTCGGTAAAATCTCATCCGGAACACGTGACTCGAATTTTCGAGACTGGAATCGAAAACATTGTGCACCTAGATATTACTGTACTGATAGTAACGGTAGGGAAATCGGAACATTGGGAGGGAGGGAGAGGGAGGGAGGGAGGGAGAGATGAAAGACTGTGATGCGACGACTTAGAAATGCAGGACTATGTGACGGAGAAAAAATGAATCATGACTGGATAAGACAGGAAAATCGACCATAAACGTGGGTATGAGCCACCGGAATGCATAGATGCCTCAATGCGTCAACGTCAAGCCAAAGTCCAAAATTATCCAAACATGTCAGCGTCCTGGGTAGACGCAGGCGAATGACCGCGTCTGGATGGACCAACCCCAGGACGCGATCCCAATTGTCCATCCGGTTGAGGTGCAGGCAGGAACGAGCTTTGTTGTCCAGCCGAGTCTGTGTTGCTGGGGACCGTCGTCACTCTCTGCGAGAGCTGTGGAGCGGCAAGGGTCTCTGCTCGTCGGCGGATGTTCGCGGAAGATGTCGAGGACTCAGCGTTGGGTTGTTGGCGTTGGTTATTGAGCAACCTCAGATACTCGGCTTGTCCATTCTGAGCCGGCGGTCGCGAATTGAGAGCAGCGAGTGTGGTGTTCACGTCTGTTCCGACACTGCTTCGAAAAGACCCAGTCCCCTGGACAGTATCTCCGGTGGTACCTGCGCCGACGACTGTTCTCTGCCGGTCCCTGTCCGCCCGTCGTTCTGTCCTGCCAGTGATTGTCCCGCCAGAGGTCGTTGTCGTTATCGGAGGTGCCCGACCATCCCCAATCGTCCCAGCACCAGTCCTTCGCTCCCCATGGTGATGGTGATGATCACCATCGTCTTCAGGGTCCTTGGCGCTACACCAGAATCTGTGTCCCTCACTCCAAGCGGTACTTTGGCAATCCTTCCCACAATACTTGGCCTTGCGACAACGCCGGCATTTGGCAAACTCGCGGGGGAAAGTTTCCCAACGACCGCAGAGCACTGAGCAGTGAAGTTAGACAAATTGATCGAAGAAGGATGGTCATGGGAACGCTTACTATTTGCACATTGTCTGATTCCTCCGCGACTTTCATCCTTGCGACAGGCATTCCTCATTATCACTCCAGCCCAATATTGAATCTCCGCGGGTAAAGTCGGCGGAGGGTTTGGCAACTCGCTTTCCGAAGAGCTAGGCCGGAATGTGAATCTTTCAACCAGAGAAAACACATTCGTCTCCCTCATCGTGGATCCTTGAACAGGGCTGACGCTCGCCGCGGCCTTTTCCTTTTCCTTCCCTCTCCCCGTGGCGGACGCGAAAGCCTTGAAGATGGGGTTGGTTTCCTTGGTACTCGAAGGTGACGTGACTGCATTATTCACGGTAACGGAAGGACCGGCCTTGTTCGCCAATATCTGGGTCGCAGGGTGGAACGAGGGTCGTGTCTTGTAGAAGTGCTGCCGGACGTGGGGGTATTTACTGAGGTAAGCCAGGAGTTGAAGACTGAGAAGGACATCCTCATCCCGGTAAGGGCCTTCGGGATGTCGTTCGTGTTGTACGCCTTGTCCATGAGTGCTCCTGGGAGCACGAAACCTAGCAGGGATCTGGGTGTTGTTTAGATGCCGAGGAAGGTCCAGAGTGCCTCGAGGAACAGTTGTGACCGGTATCATCGGTGGCAAATCCGCAGTGACAGCCCTAGGAGTCACGTCTGGTTGGCCCGGCCTCGGTCTTGTTTCGAGATCGACTGGCGCCGTCGTGGTGGCAGCACCCTCGATGGCGCCTGGAGCGCCAGGAGGGGCACCCATGGCGAAATCGTCGTTGGGCTCGAGGGAAACGATACCATCCTCGACTCCAACTTCATTAAGGCCATGTGTCGGGCCGTTATTGATAATAATGTGAGCGTCAGCGTTGACTTCGAGGGATACCCCGGTAGTGGTGGTGGGAGGGGAATCAGTAACGATACCGACTGCACGCCTTGTATGTGGTAAAGTCTGAGGAGGATTTCCTGTACGTTCGGGAGAGGTATCTGCCCGGTCACGGTCCATGTCAACATCTCCATCATCCTCAGTCTCTGTTTCTGGCCGTGAGTTGTCAGTGGAGGTAGATCCCGAGGCTTCTGCCCTCCGTGTTGGTGGAGCGAGGGTTGAATCCCAACGGGGTCGGGCAATTATTGTTCCGCTACGTTCACGGACGGAAACGGTGACAGTTCGGACGGGGGTGATTGAACGAACTGGTGTGCTTCCGAAAGAGGTTTCGGGGGATGTTATGGAATCGACTGAGGCAGCAGATGAGGGTGGATCCTGGGTTGCATCAGTCATGGGATCATCCTTGGTGAGTGAAGTGATGAGTAATCGTTTGCTGGGTGACTGTGCAGAATAGGGACTTACTTGAGCGACGTAATTTTCGATTACAGCAGGGGTGGAACGATCATAGCGACCGAAGTCATCGTCGACGATCTGACGTTGGAGGGCACGAGATAGCTGGGCAGCCTGATCCCTCTGGCGTTGTTCGGCCTGGGCTTGGCGTCGAGCGAGCCTTTGTTCTCGGGTTTCGCGAGGCATACCACTTGCACTGGAGCTAGGTCCGATGGCGAATCCCTTACTTGCGAGCCAGGCTTCGAGGATACAGCCGACGACGTCCAAAGTGCCGGCTTGGACAACACGGCTGCGGATAGGTTCGCTTCCCCTAACACCGATGTTGACAACGCATTGAAAAGCGAGAGAGAAACGATAGGCGGCTTGTTTGTCGAAAGACTTTGGATTGAGACACGGGGTTGGTTTGGGCGGATGGGAATTGGGAGGGGATAATCCGTAGATGAAAGCAGGATTCTCTGGAGGGGTAGGAGAAATGCAGTAATCGTGAAGGATATGGACGAGACGTTCTAGGCCACCGTCCATGGTCATGATTTCTCGTATTCTTGGAGAAGTGGAAGTCAAATAAGCGAGATGTGTGAGAGAGTTGAAGAGTGGCAGGGACGAGTTGGTGTCAAGTGCTGGTCGATGGGGAGAAATCAGAGGATTGATACGGGGTGAATGTGTGAGATAAGGAGAGAGTACATACCACGCCTGTCGTAGAGTTGAGAGGATATGCAGACCGAGGCCCTGTTCTGGGCAGGGAAGGCGAAGTTTGACTCGCGCATTGGAGCGGTCTTGTGAGGACAAGGGGGAGGAAAAGGTGAAAGAAAAAAACCTCAGGAAGAGGAAACGCTATCGGAGACGTCAAGGATGACGAGGTCGGAAGGAGAACGACGGGCGGGGTGGTGGATGTCGGTGGCAGGGGATGGGGTCGTCGCCGTTGCTTGTGCCTCGCGCGGACGAGAGGGCGATCACGGTCAAAGGGATGGGAAAAATTATCTATTTTCGGATGTTTGTCATTGTTGTGGTAGGGTGAGGCCGGACACTGAGATGTATGTCCATTAAAATACCTGCCCGTCAGAATATTTCGAACCAGCCTCCCTTCCCTTCCTTCCCTCTCCTTCACATCCCTATACCGCCCACCGCCTATGGCTCAAGTCGCAGAGGAGAGCGCCGTCTCAGTAAAATCTTTACGGCCTCCCACTTCTCTCCTCCGTTCCATCGCACTGATCGCGTCATGTACCGCTGCGATGATCGTAAACGTAGGTCTAATATGCCAGCAAAATAACTCAACTGACCAGAAGCCACTCAAAGGCTGCGACGAACACTTCCATGGCTATTGCTCTTCCATCTGTCGGCCACGACCTTCGAATCCCACCCGACAAGCTGCAATGGCTCGTCTCGGGCTTTGCCCTTAGCTCCGGCTGTCTGCTCCTCTTCTTCGGCCGTCTCGCCGATCTTTACGGCCGAAAGAAAGCCTTCATGCTTGGGTCCTTTGTTCAAGCCGCCTTCTCTCTCGGCTGTGGTTTTGCTAAAAGTATGCTTTCGCTCCCACCCGTTCCTCACACTCCTCATTCCCTCCCTCTAGATGAAGTGACAATAGATATTCTGAGAGGTATCCAGGGTTGCGGTGCAGCTGCAACAATCCCGGCTTGCGTACGTCTTTCCCATCGCATCATCGCCCGCACGGCAACTCACCTTCCCAACCTTAGCTTGGTATTCTTGCCCATGCATTCCCTCATTCGAAGATGAGATCCATCGCATTTGCCACCTTTGCTGCTGGCGCTCCCCTGGGTGCCGCTGTGGGGAATACCCTTGGCGCCGTTCTCACCCAACTTTCCGAGTCGGTTGCTTTTTTTCACAACCTCCCTGTCATTGTCTAAGTCCACTCCCTTTGCAAGTCCCACATGGCGTTCCATATTCTTCCTCTCTACTGGCCTCAATGTTCTCTGTATGATCGGAGGCGCCTTCTCCATCGACCGTGACCAGGTATCAACAGAAGTCGATAAGAGAGTAGACTACATTGGCGCCTTCCTCGTCACTGCAGGTCTCACGTTCATTGTTTTCGTCCTCAGCGACGGAAGCATTGCCCCCCAAGGATGGGCCACCTCATGTATGCTATTTGCACTATCGCGCCGTATGTCGAACGCTGACCATTGCCTCAGACATTATTACATTCATATTTCTTGGTGTCCTTTCGATCGGTGGCTTCCTCTTCTGGCAGCACTACCTGGAGAAACGTCTCGACGATAAACGCTTCCCTGCGAAACGAATCTTCGCCCCGCCCATAATGCGCCTTTCTCTCTGGACCCGCGCTAACGGCAGACTCGCAGTGATGCTCATGATTGCCTTCCTCAACTGGTGCTCTTTTATGTCCTTTAACTTTTGGGTCCAGCTCTTCTATCAGGACTACCTGCGACTCAGTCCCGTAGAAACGATGCTCAGGTTGTTACCAATGTTTGTTACCGGCATCGTGTGGTATGTCGTATCGTTAAGCTCCCCGACCTGCGCTCATCAAGTTGCGCTTGGCTGCCAACGAACAGCAACATTATTGTCGCACTCGTCATTGGGAGGGTGGACGTCATGTACCTGATGTGTAATATTTACCACATTGTTCTCCGATTGTCCCGCCTGATGATTTACCCTCTTGCAGTGCTCGGGACCAGTCTCACCGCCTCCGCCAACATATTCTTTGCTGTACTTAGGCCTTCCGAGTCTTATTGGGCGTACGGACTACCCAGCGCCATTCTTTCGGTTTTCGGAGCGGACTTCGTATTTTCAGCAGGTACCCTATTTATCGCCAAGGTAGCCTTGCCCCACGAACAATCTGTCGCTGGCGCTTTATTCCAGACGATGACTCAAGTAAGTCACCTGTGCACGCACGACTCCATTCACCCACATTACACGCCTAGCTGGGAACATCGTTCGGTCTGGCAATAACGACCTTGATCTACAATGGTGTTCGGGCGACAGACCCAGGTGACTTTAATCTGGATTTAAGGGTCGGAGATGGCTTTGATTCCCCTACACAACATCGAACACAACTTCTCGCATATAGGGCTGCTGAGTGGGGAGGCTTTGGATTTGGTGTTGTTGGTACGCAGCTTTCTTATTTTTTCCATGACTCTCTCATGCCTAAGGATCCTTAGCGATGCTCCTCTGTTTCTTCCTTCGGGGAGTTGGAATCGTTGGAATGCGTGACAACGAGGATCCAAGTGTCCAACCCAACTCTTCTACAATTTTGGCGGCAAAGGATCCCGAGAGTGGGAAGGTAGCTAGCCCCTCCTTCACCCCACCAAGCATATAATTACACGCCTTTTACGTTCTTCGTTACGGACACATCGGACACATTGGACATACAAATGGACACACATTCATTAGGCATAACCTACAGACACTACTATACCGCATGGACAATGGACTTAGATCACCGTATGTCACACCTCCGTGATTCGCCCCAGGCTATGAAAGTTATCCATTCGACTGTACTCCATCAACTGGTCGCACAATGTCTTTGGCCCGCTGGGTACCAGGCAGACACTCATGTACACTGACCTTCTTGCCAGGCGGAGCACACTTAACTGAGCGTCTAATGTTTCTGCAGTGAATGGGGAGGTTCTCTGTGTGGATGAAACCAAGGTCATTTGAACGTCCGAGCTTTGTTGGAGCCCGTTAGGCTGTTCCTTGGTCAATAGATTGATGGCACGGTTCCAGCAAACCTTGTCACCAACCCCTAGGTCAATCGGTCTGGAAAGGAATTGCGAAATGGATGCACCTACCCCCAGGTAAGGATCGAGGTAATAATAGTCATCGGGTGATAACTCAGCTGTGATGGCTACCGCCTCAGACAAACACTCCTTGCAACGTGAACGATACTGTACTCTTTCCGTGGCCGAAAGGAGCGAATTGTGACACATGTCATCGTACAGCTCTGCTTGTGTAACCAAGGTTATTATGATGCATAGTCGCACAGATGCACGGGTTTCGCGGTCTCTGTCAACTGTGTACAGGCTGGGGAGGTGGGTTTGTAAATCCGAAAGCTGCGTTTGACAAAAAAGGAGCCTAGTGGCGCAATCACCTTTCAAACAAAGTTAGAGAGTACGAATGACACGAGGAGATGGAAACAGACCAGATACTATAGGAGACCCGAGCAACGTCCTGGCATCTCTAGCGAGCATCATTGTCTTACATCTTAACCATACGGTATCACTGTGACGTGTTTAACATCAAATACATGGGGGTTTCGAAGATCACGCTTTGCTGCTCACCCCTCAAATATTTGTGGATAGGCAACCTTTGAAGAATCGCGTAAGGTGTTTGGAGCGCCGGGATGACTGGGAACACACCGGTAGTTCATGGCGGAAGCCATGCTCTAGGTCCAACGTAAACTCTTGGACGAAGCCAAATAAAAAACCGCAATCAATTTCGGTGTAGATCGCTTCTCCCAAGAAGGCTACCAGTTCTTGAAGAGATTCCGTCAAGTCTGGCAGAGGAGAGGCCGATAAGTCTATCCAGTACATTCTGAACAAGGTGATAGATTTCTGGAAGAATTTTCGGCCGAGGTACCCGTGCTGGCAATAGAGGTACGCCAAAGACATCAGCTGATACGCTTGAGCGACGGCAAATGAATCGTTGTCTTCAGCCATATCTTTGAGCGAGTCCAATACCATGTCCAGATACATGGCTTCGAGATGCAAGAGAAAGAACTCTCCCCGGCGTTCTTGGTAGAAATGGCAGCCTGCTAGCTGTGCAAAATGTATGAAGAAGGGGTGAACTACGATGCCTGAGATATCCCCCAGGATGATAGCTTGTTGTTTGGCCGGGGGGAAGTAAAGACCGAATTGTATTCGGTGGGCAAAGAACAGAAGGCGACTGGGGTTGGTTCAGAACACTTTCTGTGATTGAAAAAGAGGGAAACCTACAAGCTCATATTCATGTCTTCCAACGATATATCGGAGAGAGCATAAAGTAGTGGATCCTCGTAATCGGTAAACAACAATGGTTGGAAGTTTTTAAGGGGCACTGGAGGGGGGAGCTGGACAGCTGTTGCCTCCCCGCTCATAGGCAGGGGGAGTTCTTCAGGATTCATTGGATCGTCGTCCTCGATCGGTGTACCTGGGGTTTTGTCCTGAATTCTTGCGGGAGTAATAGGACCAGAGGGTGGTGAAGGGGGATTTTGTGATGAATCGGGAGACGGGTCTTCGTAGATACAGTCGGCATGTGTCCTGGAGCGCGTGCAGGTGGAACATGTGGGCCGCGAGCCATCACATCGCTGTGGCGGCACATCGCATAAATAGGAGGTATGAGATTGGGAATGAACACAACGTTCACCTTTTTCTTGCGGCTGGAAGAACGTGGTCAATGGAGGGAGGGGAGGTCAAAATACACGGACTGACGCACCGACACGGGAGGCACGCTTCGCCCCTTCGCAAAGGCAGAGGGTGGGGGCCGGGGCTTGTGGGATCATAGAAACACTCGAGATTCGCTCTCGACCGGCGACACGGACCACAGACTGGTGACCCGGTGTCACATTTCTGAGAGGGGATCAGCGAACATGGGTATAGGGAAGCTTGCGGGTGAAACAGACCACTTTTCGGGAACTGAAGAGGTGGATATGAGCGAGACCGCGGGGTAAAATTTGAAAGAAATTACCGGCAAGGGATGCAAGACTTTGAGGGTGGCATTAGGAACAATAAGAAGGATGGATCGACAACGCGGTCTGTACGCTTAAGTATTATTATGAAAGATCCAATTCTCTGATAGAGTTATAGACTACGGCTGGGGCATCTGCGTTCCTCCTATCATCCCTTGTATCTTCTTGTGGTCCGCCGGATTAGCCTGTGCTTCATACACAGTGATAATCGGGTCCGCCTTTCTCTACAAAAATCACCGTCATTACCCCCTATCGCCAACTGCACCTCACTCACCTCGTTCCACTGACCCAGAAACCCGAGATAGTATATGCGAGTCTCGTCAGCCCCTTGTGAGGCTGGGAAAAAGACCGTTATGCAAGAAATATTCGTGAATTTTGCAGCCCTGGAGAACCCCTTGAAATTCGATTCGAGCAAAAAGCTTTGAGGCAAATACCTAACTTGATACTCTCCAACCTCTCTCCCCTGAGGTATATCAAACTCCTGAGTCGGACTCCTGTCTGCAATGTCTTCAAAGTCGGCGGTGTTTTCGTTCGCAAACTAAAGTCTTGCGTCAGGTCTCACGCCCTTGTATAATCGATGGCCCTACATACCAATGAAACCCTTGCGGGAGTTTTTTCGCCAGGACCGGCTTTGAGTAACAGTGCACGAAGTTTGACGGACCCCGTGAAGGGTACTCGCAGAATCCTTGCATCGGTAATTAGCAGCGACCCTGCAGGAAGATCACTCAAAACATACAGCTGATCGTCGGCATCGGATTCGAGGTACTAAAATTTATTTTCTGTCAGCGAATTACACACGTTTTGGATAATAAGTGGAACGCGCACTGATACTTCATCGTTTCTTTTCGACCAAGGCTTGATCACCGTCTCACCTAGGCCACCAGCGTTGAGAGCGACAACGTGAGCACGATCTATCTGGTTGTACAGATTGTCTTGATATCCCAGCACATTCCCCGGCAACTCGTGCTCGTCGGCATGATCACCACATCCACCGTGTCCGTGGTGGTGAGACATCTGTTCGTCGATCTAATCTGGTGATCGACACACCCAGTGATCATTTACCTCCATTCTCCACCACCGAGGTTGTACCTTAATTGCCGGTAAGTTTCTATATTCCATCGTCATGAACTGCCCGGCACAATTATAAACAGACGCGGGGACCACTCCCGAAACACTCGAGTCGATAATCTCCAACCGAACATCGTCCACCTGACAGTCACAGCAGGAAATCAAGTAGCATGGCTACCGCCTCTGTGATACCGGATGACTTGCAAACGGAGGTGGTTGATCCCCCCAGCCCAGAGCAACGACCTCAGATTGCTGCTGTCACAAACGGGGGCGTTAGCATCGTGCCCAACAGCATCAATGACGGTCCTCTCGTCCACATGGGTATGTATCCTCCCTGATCCCCACCCGCTCTATGCCGACACGATCGTCCTCCCAGGACGCAAGGCGCCCTCCTTACCGTGGCCAGATATTGGCCCTTTAGGAAAATGGTCCGTCTCGTCCTACAAGTTTGGTTTCGGCGCAGAATGCCTGAACGATGACGATCCAGAGACGTTTTGGCAGTGAGCCTCCGTGTAACTTCAGCCTCCCTTATCATGTTGTTACTAAGTATAACCATAGTTCGGACGGCCCACAACCTCATTTTATTACCGTCGAATTTCCGTCTAAAGTTGCAATCCAAAAACTGTCCATATTTCTCTGCTTCCCGCTGGACGACTCATACACGCCCTCAACCATGTGCATCCGGGCTGGAACCGGTCCTGCCGACCTCCAAGACGTCCGGGTCGTAACGTTCGAAAAGCCTGATGGTTGGATCACCTTCGACATCTCTTCCGAGGCTCGTGACGATGGAGAAGGATTGTGAGTGGCCTCCCCCGCTCCGGCACCACTACTTGACTCAATCGCCCGTCCCAGTAAAGCTGTCCATGCTTATGTTCTTCAAGTCATCGTCCTCACAAATCATATGAATGGAAAAGATACCCACATTCGCGGCTTGAGGATATTGGGTCCCGAGGAGTTTGTTGACGCCTCTTTCCTTCTTGTCGACGCTCACTCCTTCCCACAGAAAAGAACCAGATCTCGATGGTACTGACGATCCTTTCCCATGGTCAACTGCGCCTTTTAAGATGTACAGACAGATTCGTTAGGTTTGATTAGCGGTACAATATCGGACAATACAATATCCAAGGTGTATATAAAAGATCTACTTATATAGCGTGTGCGGCCAGGAAAGGAGAAAATCAAAACCATCACATGCCATGAGGTCCGCCCGTCATGCTCGCACCTGAATGGCTTGGGCCCATCACAGGCACATACTGGGATTGAACAGCTTGGTGCGAAGGTCCGTACGGTCTGGGGTTATGCCCAGCCTCGTACGCGGGGGAAGTTGTGACATGAGAACTACTTGGGACATTCGAAGGCGAAAAACTCCAGTTTGGGGAGGTGCCAATACCGTTCTACGCTCAGACCTGTCAGGTTTCGGGATGCAAGGACCACCGGCTTCGACTGACCTGTAAAGGGAGGGTTGACGCAGACGTCCGATAGCGTCCGCCAGACCCCTGCTGGCTATGGTAGCCCAGCATGGCGGGGCTGCCTGCTCCGTTGGTATAGGTTGGATAAATGGGACTAATGTTATGTGTGGGTTGCGAGTTGTGCGCATTTGGGTAATGAGTCGAGTTGTATATAGGTGGTTGGGAGTGCCTCGATGTGAATCCTCGCTGATGAGGTTGATAGTGGGAGAACGATATGTTCGAATACTGATGATCCACGGCGGTCGGCAGACTTGAAAGATGGCCGTTGTACACCGGGTGAGGATACGAGTATCCGTTTGCCACCCCAGAAGTCGGGGGCATTTGGTAATAATCATGCCGGTCCAAAGGCACTCCCACATAAGGGGGTTGTGCCGGTCCAGAGGGCTTGGCAGCAGATCTACCGTGATCCCATTGAAGCTGCACCTTGGTTTGCTGCGGAGTGGAGGGAGGGAGGGTTCTACTTGTCCGACGACCATTTGCAGAGGACTTTGCGCGACAGCGAGAACAATAAAACTCCTCTCTTTCCCAATCGCGTGGAGGTTTACCATCTCGACGGTCCCTCTCTTCGTGGCAGGGGATGTGTTGCCAAACATTACATGAACCACAACACATAATCGGAACGCCATCGTCCTAATAAACGGTAGGTTGGATCGGGAAGGGCGGAAGGAAAATATAGTCCTAACCTGGTTGCGCGTGTGTTTCAAGCAGACCTCACAGTTTAACTCCCAGTCACTCCGTTGATCGTTGGAAATTCGAGAGGTGCTTGCGGTTGACGTCTCACGCGATGCATGATGGCTGTGATGCGGCCTCATCAGTTAGGGGTCATTATACTGTATCGTGGACCTTACCGTCCACCGGTATTGGCACGCGTTCTTGGGCCGTGGTCTCGGCGCCGCTGTTCACGTTCCTTCCGTTCTCTTTCAGCCTCTTCTCGTTGCTGTCTCATCTCCAACCGTTTCGCGCGTGAAACCTTTTCGGTTTCTTCAGCCTTCCTCTGGGATATAAGTCTGGCTTCTTCCTTTTCGCTCTCCTTCATCGCAATCCGTGACGAACGTTTGCGGTGTGTTACAGCTTCCTCGAGAAGCCTCTTCCGCACCGCTTCTTGATTCTTGCGCTCAATTTCCTAAACACCGTTCTAACGGCACGAAGCGGCACACACTGGTGGCTTTACTCACCCGTAAATCAGCCACAACAGCAGGCACAATGTGATTCTTGAGGAGTTTGTAAAGCGCCTTCTCGGAGTAATGGGTAGCATTCTTAAATCGTTCGGGGATGTGTTCCCACTCGGAGAGGGTAGAACAAATCTGTGGGGTTGAGTGAGTGCAGTTCTTGTATAGAGAGGTCAAGCGAGTGGTCAGACCATCTCCCATTCGGTAAACTCTTCCGAATTGCCGTCTGGCTTGGTATCGTCGTGCCTCTTGTCCAAGGCAGTGTCACTGTCGCACTTGTTCCCGTCCCCGTCGTTTTCTTCTGTACTCACAGGATCTTCGTGGGGGTCGTCTCCACGGTCAGAAGATAAGTCGGTAAGGTCGCTGACGCTTTCGTCGGATTCTAACCCGGTCTTGGTGGGTTTTGGATCCTCCAGGTCGGACATCGAGTCAGTGTCGTCTGGAGATAGTCTGCTGGGTTTCGCATTTCGGACGGATCTCCTCGGGGGAGGTTCTGAGTTGTCTTCTGTCAGCCACTCGTCTGGAATTGATTGCCATTCGTCCTCGGGATCAGGCTTGGCCCTTCTGAGCCGATTGCTCACTCTTGTACCACTAGATTGTCGCGAGGGTGGAGTTGGGTCATCATCGGGTCCGCCCCGTCGTGTTGCGCGGATGTACCTAGTCGTGATAGCGTTTTCGCGCTGAAACTCGGCAAGAGCTTTGGCTTGCGCATCAAGTTTCTTGTTTGCTTTGAGTTTAGCGGCTCGAGGGCCAGAAGTGACGATCTCTCTGGGTGGTGGGTCGGAAACATTACCAGGCGAGTCGGAGGAGTCATCTTGGAGGAGCTTTCGACGCTTCCCGACCGGCCTACGAGTCTCTTCGGTTGTAGGAAGCTTCGGGGCGGGAAGTCGTTTTCTTTTGAGGTTCTTGGGGTTGCAGGTAGAACGTTGTATCCACAATCGGTCAACTGTATGAAAATGAATGGAGGAATGGGGAACCATAGAAGTTTGATATTACCACCAATTAACCAGTATGCGTTCCTCTTAACGTCGTACCCAATGGGTTCTATACGCTAAGAGGTACTGAGTTTCATGGGAATATTTGTAGGTTGAAAACGAGAAACTGACCCATTGAGCAGTCTCGTCATCGTCCTTCATGATAGATCGTATCCTATGAGGGTTATGGAACATCCATTCGATGAGGAGGTTTATGGAGTCAAGTTTGGAAAGCATGGGAAGGTCATGCCAATCTCTAAGCTCCGGCGCATCTGGATCCGGAGCCGGGTCTACCTCTGGAGGAGCATCATCGTCTGGCTCATCCTTTGGCTGTTGCTGGATCTTGTCTTCTGATATGGCACGTGAATCAGTCTGCTCCGGTTCGACAGAAACAGAAGCTGATTGCTGGGGGTCTTCGGGCTCGAGGATGTACTTTTGGTTGACCTTTTTGGGCTCGAAGCCTATGGGGTTCGAGGTAGGGTCACGACGAGCATATTGCCTGCGGAGCGAAGACTGCCAGTTGTCGACTCTGGAATATGGGAGTCAGATAGTCGTGAGAAAGAGGAATGGATCTACGGACGTGATCTTCCTGTCTTGGGTAAGAGCATAGAGCAACCTGTGCATGACGCGTGGGATGTGGACGCGTGTAGAGTGAGCAAGGTCGTCCTCGATGGCCTAGGGTAAAGGTGGGGGATTACGGGTTGGCGAGGAGGGGGCAACACGCGTTGGGTTTGCTTACAGAGATGGGAACATCATCCATTGCGAACAGCTGGGTGAATGTAAAGTAGAACTGGGAGAAGACGGCCCATTTCCAGTTACGGCGCAAAAGGGTGAGGTTGGCGAGATATGCTTCTTCCTCTGGAGATGGTGGGAGCGGAGGTGGAGGAGAGGAAGGAGGGCGATTATATATTGAACGAGCGGACCGAGTGGACGGGCGAGGCATTGTCGGACTGGCAAGTGTTGGGACAGGCAGACGAAGGAGGGGGTTGGAAATGAAACGAAAGAGAGAGAGAGGATTCTAAAGAAACGAGATTAAAGCTAGAATTTTTGAGAGAGATTTCCTCTACCACAGGGGAGCGAGGGCGGGGAAGAGGGTAGGGAAGAGATGGAGGAGGAGGAGTGAGACGTCGATCAGGTTGACGAGTATGTCTGTTTCTTCTACCCCTTCGACTGTCCTCGGTACAATATGCGTCGTCGATTCTTCTCTCGCAGTCGCTACAGAGTGGGGAAGGATTTTCTCGGATTATCTGACCCCAATAATTCAACGTCTCGCTGAACTCACTTCCAACGCCAACCAGGTAAAACGTCTCGAGTGAGATCTCACTTTCAGCCACTCAGTCCACCCTCCCTAGCCCAGGATCGGTTTCATCACATATGGTCTCGCATCCTCTCGTCCTTCGCCCCTTCTCTGTCAGCGTTTCTTTCAGCCATCTCTCCCCATGAACAAGGAGATGAAGGAAGAACCCTTGAAGCTCTCTATCGGCCAAACTGGCATCGGTTCCAGCTCCGGCGGCATGGCTGTTCTCGAAGGCATCGTCGCTGCTCTCGAGGTATCTACTCCCAACCCCCAATTACCCTTTCTTTTGCCGAGGCTAACCCTCGTAGATGTTCGATAAGTTCCGCCAATCTATCGGCGTCCCCCTCGGTCAATCCCAGATACAACAGCCAAATAAACCGCCCCTGACTCTGATCTCGCACATTGTTCACCTCGCTGCTGCCCCTCCGGACGGGACGTTGCATCCAGCTTGGAATGCAAACTCCAAGTTTGATCAGCTTACATGGGCCACTCTCCCAGACGAATTTAAACAAGTACCTCTTCCCCTCCCCTCCCCTCCGTGTTTCTGCTTCCTCACCCTTTCCCCCAGCGACAAATCAACTACAGTATCGTGACCATTCGACCCATTCCTCGGTTTAAAGAGATCTTTCTCTCTGTTCGTATCTTCTAATGACTCTCCAAATCAACTTGCTCATTTCAATCAAGATAAACTCCACAGATGCCACCACTCCCTGGTTCGACGTCGCCCCAAACCATACAGTTATGCTTTCTGGCTTTCCCCCGAAAGGTTCGTATATTGCGAATCCCGCTCGGGCGATCTCTGAACCCACGCCCCCCAGGCCTCAAGCGCCAGACTGAACCTACCACTGCCACCCCAGACCCAAAACGACCCCGTCAAGATACAGCCACCAAACCCGCGTCTGGCGCATCTCCTAGCGATCCTGCCCCTGCCTCAGAATCTATAACACCTACAACTAACCCCGTCAATGTTCATAACCCCCTCTCCCTCATGAACATGCCACCGGCTAAACAACAAGAGTTCATGGAAAAATACCTCAAACTTCAGGCGGAGATCAAGCAAGAGTGGACTGCCATGCAAAAAGCTCAGGCTGATGCCAGTCCCCCAGAAGTCCTCCTTTCCATGAGAACTGATCTCGGGAAGAAACTCGAACTTTACAGACGGCTTGGTACTATCATTCCTGGTCAGAAAAAGGCCCCCGCATCCACTGGCACTGCTCCAGTTCCCTCCTCACAGCCCCCTCCCCCAGTGGCTGCCATCCCCACCTCCACAACTACCCCGGCTACTGATACTAATTCCTCCAACCCCGTCCCCCCCGCTCCAGAGCCCGCCCAACCTGCACTCCCTTCGACGACGACAACAACGGAACTCCAGAACCCAAGTGTTCCAAATTCTATGGCTCCTACCAAGGAACATTATCCTACAGAGGACGTGGCTCAGATCCGTCGTCTAATGCAACAACAGAACCAGCAAAGCCTCGCCCAGCAAGGTATTTAATTTTGGTTTTCTCACTCTTACTCTCCCTTACCCACTCGCAGGTGGCACTATCCAATTGCCTGTGGTAAATAACCCGGGCATGATTCCCCGGCCCGGTCCACGGCGTCAGTGGCACGGCGTTTTTTCCTCGGTGACTGCAAACGGTACACAAGAGGCTATGATTTATGTAACTGTCGACTTTCAGCAGAACGCGGAACCGTGAGTGACGTATCGCTTCTCAAATGCCAACTTACAGATGACCGATGACAAAGGCATATCACCACCTGGCCGTCTAAAATACAAATATCTGCCGCGCAGGAGAAGGCGGTTCCCCCACAAGAGTTTCACCAATGGGTCAATCAAAACAACGGAATCCTCTGCAAGGTCGCGGGGCAACGGCGACCGGAGACACCACCGAACAACGAAGCTTTGCTAAGTCAACTTATCAACTCGCTCGGGGAAAAATCGATGGTCAGCTTGTTTCTGGCCTTCCGTTGATCATCGATCAATGCTAACTGATCCCAAAGTATGCCGTGGCTAGTTGGCCGCTCCCTAACGGGGCGGGCATGCGTAAAACGATGATTATGATCGCCCTCAGGGGGATGCTTATGGGTGCTGTGTTTCCTCTAACGGGATTCTCTGAAATGCCCAAGGCAGGATCCGTCCCACAGCAGCCGATACAACAGTCAGGACAACAGACATTACAACAACCGGTTCAACAGACGCCGCAATCACAACTATCGGGGATGCCCATTCCACCAGAGCTTGTCCCGAGACTGCACAACATCAGTCGCGACCAAATGGCGATTATCAGAGCTATGCATGCCAGATTCGGTGGGGCTGGGAGGAACGCTGGGCCGCCAGTTGCAGGAAACGTCGGCGATTTGCCAGGGTCGATATTCCCGTCTGGGACCACCAATCCGGTCGCTCAACAGCACCAACAAATCCCACCGGGGATTAGTCTCGAAATGATGCAGGCGCTTTTGCAGCGCAAACAGGACGGTGGTGGCTAAGCTCTGTGTTTTTCTGCAAATATAATACGTACGCGTCTCGTATTGTATATAGTAGTCCAGATATATGAATAGCTGTGATGTGCCCCGTTTCGATATAGAGGAGGAGCACTCGGCCTGTCGAACATCAGCGACAAAATCAGAATAACGCATTGATGATGCCACTGCCGACGGCAGCGCCAGCGCCGAAACCTTTGCAAGTCAACATGCGGGCGTAAGGATGGATGGGGAATGGGCGCACCTACTCCTCCAGCAGCTGAATGGGCCATCTGTTACCGCGCGAAGAGCTCAGCGAGGACGGTTAGAAAGAAAGGGGAAAGGAACGAACGGTGTTGCCGAATTTGCCAAACTTGTTCTTCTTCTTGTCTTGTCCTTCATCGGGCTGCAAACCGACAGAGTTGACTGCGGGTGTGTTGACGCCGGGGTTCATCGATATCTGCTGTGGTGGAGGGTGGTTGTCATGGTCAGTGTATCCTGGGGCGCCATAGGGCTTTTCTTGATACGGTTGCGATGATGGCTCAGGAGGGAGTTTCTGGACATAATTAGAGGGGAAGAGACCCTTTTGTCCCCCATTGCGACCGGTCCACCAGTCTGCATTTGTCTCCTCGACGATGTCTATGATGTCTCCGGCGGACATGGTCAGGTCGTTTGATTCCTTGGGAATAAGCGTGAGCAGCTAGGTGTTGGATGACCTCTGCAAAGTGCCGTACCCTTCCATCCTCGTTGTAGCCCCATAAAACTCTCGCTCTGGGATAACTTGGGGTGGGCTGCGGCGGCTGCAGGAGTTGCAGAGGATTTGGAGGGTTAGGTTGGTGGCTCGGCGCAGGAGTGTAAGGCTTAGGGGTGGAGACTGGCAGATTGGTAGACTTTTCGGGTGCTTTGATGGTAGCCGTAGCAAGTTTGGATTGGATGCTGGCAGCGCTCTCGACGGTGAGATATCCCTGAGCTTGCAGAAAGTCGATGTTTGCCCGTGTCTGGGAGACAATGTGGAAGACGAAGGCTGAGTCGGACATGGACAATACGGAGGTAAATTATTCGCAGTGGAGGATGATGACAAGGGTTAGGTGATCGACAAGTCTTAAGTTAGCAGGTTATAAGTACAGTGATCCACCACTCATGACCACCCACAATTTTCTCACGACACGCTTGCTCACACACTTGGATATTTGACGGGTAGCTACCACATGACTCGGTCATTCGTCCACTATAAGGATTTCTTAATATATTGAGAAATGCGGTCGTAGCAACAAATCCGCGTGTTGCGCGAGGAGGTCACGCATACCACTCAATGAACCACCCATAAAAGGGAAATTTGTCACCATGTCACGCTGTTGTCACCAGTGTTCGCATGGACAATTCCCACCCTCCTGTCACGCTTTTCTCCCCTCCCACTGGTGTTTGATTTTTTCCACGACAACTTGGGTGTGGGTGTCTCATTTGTAAGCAATGGATA
>Ga0307512_10002820_pt1 | contig 21165 bp, 12 predicted proteins | sample 14_EM_MG_FD_200267 | JGI IMG/M metagenome (GOLD analysis project Ga0307512, IMG submission 200267) | Populus trichocarpa ectomycorrhiza microbial communities from riparian zone in the Pacific Northwest, United States - 14_EM | ecosystem: Host-associated > Plants > Roots > Unclassified | place...
GGCCCAGCGGGAGTCCCGGGAACCGGTGCACACGGGAGCCCGGGGAATCGACCCCGGGCATCTCATGGCTCAACTGGTGCCGATGGTGCGGGCATTGACCGCCGAGACCGGTGTTTCCGCGCTGAGCACGGCCGTCGTGGGCGCCGCCGGGCTCGCCACGCTCGGTGACGCGCTGCGCGCCGAACTGCCCGGCGCGCTGGAGCGGGAGTTCGGCATCCGTTCCGTCGCCCTCGTCGCCGATGCCGTCACCGCTTATGTGGGTGCCCTCGGGCCACGCCCCGGTGCCGTGGTCGCCGCCGGCACGGGCGTGATCGCCGTAGGCACGGACCTGGCGTGCTGGCGCCGTGCGGACGGGTGGGGTCATCTGCTGGGCGACTGCGGCAGCGGCGCCTGGATCGGACGGGCCGGGCTGGAGGCCGCCCTGCGTGCGTACGACGGGCGGCCCGGCGGTTCGACCGGGCTGCTGGCCCGCGCCGAGGAGATGTTCGGCCCGGTCCGAGGATTGCCGGGCCGGCTCTACCCCCGCCAGGACCGCCCCGCCGTCCTCGCCTCCTTCGCGCCCCAGGTGGCCGCCTGCGCCGACGGTGATCCGGTCGCCGCGGGCGTCCTGCGCGCGGCGGCCCGGCACATGGCCGAGTCGGCGTCCGCGGTCTGCCCCACCACGGGAGAGCCGCGAGTGGCCGTCACGGGCGGCCTGTTCAAGATGGGGGACCCGCTCCTCCTCCCTCTTGAGGAAGAGTTGTCGCGGCGGCTGCCGCACGCGCCGCTGGTGGCGGCCGCCGGTGATCCGCTCTCGGGCGCGGTGCGTATCGCCGACGATCTCGCGGCGGGTGCACTCACTCTCCCGAGTGATGAGGGGATGCTGTGCGTAGTGACCGGGACGAGGGACCCGTCCCTGCGCGCCGATCACTTCTGATCCGTACGTAACTCATCAGACAAAACCGGACGGATACCGCTCACCTGCACCCTCCCCGAACAGGGGAGCCCAGGAAGCCAGTAACATGCCTCGCCATGAGCTCCCCCACTGGGCCCGCGTCCGGCCTGCCAGTACGAATGCCGCGACCTCGCCAGCCCGGGCGGCACCGCCGACCCGAGCCTTTGGCGGCTCCCGAGGGCGCGCCGGCGCTCGTTCTCGCGGTGCCGGGCACGCCCGGCGCCCCCACGCGCAGCCTCGCCGAGGAGGTCGTGAGCATCGCCCGCTCCGAGCTCCCCGGCCTCGATGCGCGGATCGGATACCTCGACGGGGACGACGCGGAGTTCCCCGCGCTCCAGGCCGTGCTCACGCACGCCGCCGAGGAGCGTGCTGCCCGCTTTGAGCAGGCCAGGGCCGCCGGCCTGGACGTCAAGGAGCCCGACGGCCCCGTCGCCGTCGTCGTGCCGCTGCTGGCCGGCCCGGACGGGGCGCTGCTGCGCCGTATCCGCCAGGCCGTGATGGACAGCCGGGTCGCGGCCGACCTGACCGATGTGCTGGGCCCGCACCCGCTGCTCGCCGAGGCGCTGCACGTGCGCCTGTCGGAGTCCGGTCTGGCCCGCGCCGACCGGGCCCGCCTGTTCACCGTGGCGACCGCCGCGGACGGCATCATCCTGGCCTCGGTGGGCGGTGACGAGGCCGTTCAGGCGGCCGGGATCACCGGCATGCTGCTGGCCGCGCGCCTCGCCGTGCCGGTGATGGCGGCCGCCCTGGACCAGGACGGCTCGATCGCGGCCATCGCCGAGCAGCTGCGGCACTCGGGTTCGCAGCAGCTGGCGCTCGCGCCGTACCTGATAGGGCCGGAGATCGAAGCGGGCCTGATCGAGGAGGCGGCCAAGGAGGCGGGCTGCTCCGCCGCCGAGGCGCTCGGCCCCTACCCGGCGATCGGCAAGCTCGCGCTGGCCAAGTACACGACGGCGCTGGGCATCGCCCCGCCGCAGCCGCAGGGCGCGCCGGTCCGCTGACGCGCACGGCAGCACCGTAGGAACGCCGAAGGGCCCACTCCACGCACCGGAGCGGGCCCTTCGGCATGCGGCTCGGCGCCGCGCTCGGTGCTCGCCGCGTCGCTCGCCCCGGTGCTCAGCCGAAGACCACGCAGGACGCGGCGGGGACCGCGAGCGTGCCCTCGTAGCGCGGGAGTCCCGTGGCGGGGTCGACGGCGTACCAGGCCACCTCGCCGGAGCGCTCGTTCGCGACGTAGAGGAATCCTCCCGACTCGGCGATCGCGCGGGGCCAGTGACCGCCGCAGGGGACCGTGCCGACCAGCCGCAGCTCGTCGCCCTCGACGGCGAACGTGGACAGGACGTCCTCGCCGCGGGTGGCGGTCCACACGAAGCGGCCGTCGGGCGAGGCGACGATGCCGGACGGGTAGGCGTCCCCGGCCGGGGCGCCGGGCAGTACCTGCCGCACGGTCAGCGGCTCCAGGGTGCCGGCCGCGGCGTCCCAGCGGCAGACGGTGACGGTCGGCGTCAGTTCGTTGAGCACGTACGCGCGCGCGCCGTCCGGGTGGAAGGCCAGGTGGCGCGGTCCGGAACCGGCGGGCAGGGCGATCTCCCGGTGCACTTCGAGGCGGCCGCCGATCAGCGTGCAGACCCGCACCGAGTCCGTGCCGAGGTCGACGCTGACGGCCCACCGCCCGCTCGGATCGGGCTGCACCTGGTGGGCGTGCGGCCCCTGCTGGCGAAGGGTGTGCGGACCCGAGCCCTTGTGCCGCAGGACATCGGACGCGGTGCCCGCGAGGGTGCCGTCGGGGCGGACGGGCACGGCGGTGACGCTGCCGGAGCCGTAGTTGGCGGTCAGGACGTGGCCGTCGAAGACGCTCAGGTGCGTGGGGCCGTTCCCGCCGACCGGCACCGGCGCACCGGCCTTCTCCGGCCGGGCCCCCGTCACCCGGTACGCGGCCACCGTGCCCTCGGCCGTCTCGCTCACCGCGTAGAGAGTGTGCGCGTCGGGCGCCAGCGCCAGGTAGGAGGGGTCGGGTACGCCGTCCACGCTGCTCAGGGCCGTCAGCGCGCCGCTGTCCGCGGCCACCGCCGCCGTCACGATCCCGGGGCCCCCGGCCGCCGTGAACGATCCGATGAAGGCCCGTCGTCGCCCGCCGCCGTCTGTCACCGCTGTCCCCTCTCGGTCCTGTGCCGTCGGGGCGACGTTAGCAGTCGATCATCAGCGGTCTAGACCATGTGCATGTGGCCGGGCCGCAAGGGACAAGGTTCCGGTCTCGCCGCGCGCCCGGGCGAGGGCCTCCGGGTGGTGGACGTAGCAGGGGCGGCACTCCACGGTGTCGTAGCTGCGGTGGAAGACGGGCGTGGCGCTTCCCGAGATCGGCGGCACGATCCAGGACCAGTCGGCGCCCACCCGGCGGCCCTTGCGCTCCTCGCGGCCCAGGTGGTCGATGAAGCGCCGGGACTCGGTGTGGTGGTCGGTGACGGTGACGCCGGCGCGGTCGAAGGAGTGCAGTACCGAGCAGTTCAGTTCGACCAGCGCCCGGTCCTTCCAGAGCGTGCGGTCGGTGCGGGTGTCGAGGCCGAGGTGGCCGGCGATACGTGGCAGCAGGTCGTAGCGGTCGGCGTCGGCGAGGTTGCGGGCGCCGATCTCGGTGCCCATGTACCAGCCGTTGAAGGGGGCGGCCGGATAGCAGATCCCGCCGATCTCCAGGCACATGTCGGCGAGCGCGGGCACCGCGTGCCAGCGCAGGCCCAGCGTCTGCCACCAGCTGTACTCGGGGTGCGTGAGCTCGACCTCGAGCACGGCGTCGTCCGGTATGCCGAACCAGTCGGGCCGGTCGTCCCCGGCGCCCTGGACGATCAGCGGCAGGACGTCGAAGGGGGTTCCGGGGCCGCCGGGCCAGCCGAGGCGCAGGGCGAGGGCGGTGATGCCCGCATTGCGCGGATCGCCGGTGACCGTGCCGTCGGGGTGCGTGTAGCCGGCGTAGCGGACGAGCTGTTCGTTCCAGATGCGCGGTCCTGGGCGGCGCGGCTCGTCCGGCGCGAAGACCGTGATCAGGGCGCGGATCCGGCCGTCGCGGGTCGCCTCGCGCAGATGCTCGGCGGACGCCTCGGCCACGGCGTCCGCGCCCTGTACGTCCCGCAGGTCGCGCACCCGCAGGGAGCGCCAGTACAGGCGCCCTATGCACCGGTTGGCGTTGCGCCAGGCCACCCGGGCGCCGAAGACCAGCTCCTGCGTGGTGTGGCGGTACGTGCCGGTGGCCGCGATCTCCGCGTGAGCGGCGGCGATACGGCGGCCGGGGTCGCCGAGCCGTTCCTCCGTGTGGTGCAGGGTGAGGAACTCGGCGGCGGCACGGAGGAGTTCGTACGGCGGCGGATCGCGCCGCACGGGCGCCGGCGGCCCACCGGTCAGCACTCGCCCCTGGAGCCCCGCCGCACGACCGAGCACGGTATTCCTTCCGCGCGCCTCGTGACCGGCCTCGGGGCAGCCACCGCCCTCGAACCGCTCCAGCCGGCCGCCCGGAGCCTCTGCCCGGGCCGGCGGGCCGCCTCCGGCATCGTCGCGCACGGATTTCGAGTGTCCGTTGCCGAGCGGGAAGTTCCGCATGGTGCACCCCCAGGAGGCTCACCCGCCAGCCGCTCCCGCACGGCCGCGGGGATCGGGCGTCCGATAGCGGCGGCATTACCCAAGGGGTGGCCTGATCCACCCTCTAGGTGGCCGATAAAAGTGCCTTGGGGGCGCGCCGTCCTCACACGCGCGCGGGTCGTCCTCACGCGCGCGGGTCGTCCTCACGCACCGACCAGCCGCGACCCTGACGGCACCCGCAGCGGCGCGGCCAGTTCCGTCAGGGCCCGTTCCAGGCCGTGCAGATGGGCCAGTGCGGGTTCCGCCGGTGACTCCGCGGTGGCGGTGACGTGGTTGCCGTGGCCTCCGGTGAGTGCCTCGACCGCGGCCTCCACACGCCGGCAGGCGGCTGCCAGGCGGGCGTCATGGGAGGAGGCTTCCGGGTCGGCGGCGACCGCGACCAGGCCGCGGGTCTCGCGGGCGCAGTCGTCGAGGAGGGCCAGGACGTGGTGGGCGCGGCGTTTGCGGCCGAGCATCGGGTTGAGCGGGTGCACCAGGGGGGCGACCGAGAGCCGGACGCGGCCCAGCAGCTGGTCCAGTTCGGCGACCCGTCGCGCCGGGTCGGCCGCCGCGGAGCCTGCGAGCCGCGCGGCGACCTCCGCCGTGCACGCGTGGACGCAGCGCAGGGCGCGCTGGATCCAGACGTCGGTGACGGTGTGCGTGGTGACGGGCAGGACGAAGAGCACGGCGAGTACGGCGCCGAGCGCGCCCACGCCGGTCTCCGCCAGGCGCAGGGCGAGCAACCCCGGGTTCAGCACACCGAGGAGGCCGTAGAGGAGTTCGGCCAGCAGCGTGACCCAGAGCATCATCCAGGTGTACGAGACCGCGGCCGTGTAGAAGATGCCGAAGACGCAGACGGTGAGGAGTGCCGCCGTGGGGACGGCCGCTCCGTGCACGGGGGCGGCGATCAGCAGGCCGAGGGCGATACCGATCACTGTGCCGAGGACCCGGCGGAAGCCGCGGACCAGGGTCTCGCCGCGCGAGGCGGTGTTGACGAAGATCCACCAGGTGGCGCCGACGGCCCAGTACCAGCGCTGCCCGGACACGAGCTGACCCAGGACGAGGGCGAAGCCCGCGCCGGCGGTGGCCTGGACGGCCTGGCGCGTGGTGACGCGGGCCAGGCCGCTGCCGGCGGGCGGCGCGGGCACGGGCGCCGGGGGCAGCTGGGCCTCGTAGCACCACAGGCCGAAGCGCACGGCGGCCGAGGTGAGCACGGAGAGGATCACGGCGGCGAACAGCTCGGGCAGCCGGTGGGTGGTCGCGTGCAGGAACTGCGCCACGAAGAAGGTCATGAACGCGAACACGCCGAGGCTGTGCCCGCGCGGCCCCCAGCGGCGCGCGTACACACCCGCGCCGACGACGGCGAGGAACGTGAGGTCGCGGGCCACGGGATGGTCGTGCAGCCCGGCCGCGGCAGCGAGCACCGGGAGACCGGCAGCGGGCAGCAGCGCGGTGGTGACGGCCTGCCCGCGGACCGTGGCGTCCGTGACGGTGAACAGGGCGAGCAGCGCGGCGAGCCCGCCGGTGACTGCGCCGACGAGGGACAGTCCGGCCAGACCGCAGACGGCGACCGCGAGGCCGATGCCGAGCACGGCCCGCCCGGCGAAACGCAGCCGTGTCCGCCCCGGGTCCGGAGCCACGAACACCCTCTTCAGCACTGCTTCCCGCCCCTCGGACACCGGCATGAAAAAGGCGCCGCGGGGATCCGCAGCGCCATCGACATGCTCATTGCAGCATCTGGACACCACATGGCTCAAGTGGCGTCCAATATGCTGGGCCATTGGCACAGAGATATCGGTCCGAGGACGTCCACGAGCGAGCCATCGGACCACGTACGAGGAGGCGCCGGGCGCCATGGCCGTCGACGAGCTCGACACCCGCATCCTGCGGCTGCTGATGGAACAGCCGCGTACGAGTGTGCGCGAGTACGCCCGCATTCTCGGCGTCGCCCGCGGCACCCTGCAGGCCCGTCTCGACCGGCTGGAACGGGACGGCGTGATCACCGGCACGGGCCCGGCGCTCTCCCCCGCCGCGCTCGGCCACCCGGTGCTCGCGTTCGTGCACATCGAGGTCACCCAGGGGCACCTGGACGACGTGGGGGACGCGCTGGCCGCAGTGCCGGAGATCGTCGAGGCCTTCTCGATCACGGGCGGCGGCGATCTGCTGACCCGAGTCGTGGCGCGCGACAACGCCCATCTGGAGGACGTGATCCAGAAGCTGATCAGCATGCCGGGCGTCGTCCGCACCCGCACGGAGGTGGCCCTGCGCGAGCGCGTCCCGCAGCGGCTGCTGCCGCTGGTCGAGTCGATCGGCCGCGCGGCACGGAAGTGACGGCGCACGGCACCCAAATGACCCTTGCTGATCTTTGCCATGCTGGGACCATGAGCAAGCTCGGCAGCACTTCGGTCATCTTCGATCTCGACGGAACGCTCGTGGACAGCGAGCCGAACTACTACGAAGCGGGCCGGCAGACCCTGGCCGAGCACGGCGTCCCGGACTTCACATGGGCGGAGCACGAGCGGTTCGTCGGCGTCAGCACCCTGGAGACGGCCGTCCTGTGGAAGCGGGAGTACGGTCTCCCGGCCTCCGTGGCCGAGCTCCTCGCCGACACCAACCGCCGCTATCTGGAACTGGCCCGCGCCGCCACCCGCGCATACCCGGAGATGCGGAAGTTCGTGGAGCTGCTCGCGACCGAGGGGGTCCCGATGGCCGTGGCCTCGGGTTCCTCGCCCGAGGCCATCGAGGCGATCCTGGCCGGCACCGGTCTGGACGCCCACCTGCACACCGTCGTCTCGGCCGACGAGGTCCCCCGCGGCAAGCCGGCCCCGGACGTGTTCCTGGAGGCGGCCCGGCGCCTGGGGACGTCTCCGGCCGACTGCGTGGTCCTGGAGGACGCCGCCCCCGGCGCCGCCGCAGCGCACGGCGCCGGTATGCGGTGCATCGCGATCCCGTACATCGCCGCTCAGGCCGGCGCCGCGGAGTTCGCCACCGCGGGCCTGCTGCTGCGCGGCGGGCAGGCGGAGTTCACGGCGCGGGACGCGTACGACTGGCTCGTGCGCTCGGCTCCGTCTTCCTGATCTTCCCGGTCGGGGTGAGCGGCAGCTCCGCAACGACCTCGACCAGCGGCACCTGGTACGAGGTCATCACCCCCTTCGCCCAGCCGCGCAGGCACTCGTCGGTGCGCGGCGTCGGCGTCGTCGTGCGGCTACTCCTGACGTGCCGGTCCGGCTCCGAGCAGGTGCAGATACATGGCGGTGACGTCGCGTACGGCGTCGTCGTAGGTCTCGGGGCGCGCGCCGACCCGGCGGGCGAAGACGACGCACATGCCGCCCACTGCGCGCGCCACGGCGAGCGGTTCGGCGACGGGGGCGGCCCCGCCCCGGTCGGTGAGGCGGCGGACGTAGCGGGCATGGCGGTGGACGGGCCGTTCGCTGATCTCGTCCCACAGCTCTCGTACGTCCGGGTCGGTGCGGGCCTGCTGCTCCAACAGGCCGAGCAGCGCGTGGTGTCGGGCGTAGGCGGCGATGAAGGCGGCGACGGACGCCTCGGCGACGGCGTGCGTGTCGTCCGTGTCGACGCCCGGCACCTCCTGCGCGGCGAGGAACGCGTCCCGGACGCGCACCGCGAGGACGCGGAAGATCTCCTCCTTGGAGGCGAAGTACACATAGAAGCCCGCCCGGGAGACCTCGGCCTCGGTGGTGATGTCGGCGACGGTGGCCGGGCCGAGTCCGAGCCGTGCGAAGACGGCCTCGGCGGCGTCCAGGAGCCGGGCGCGGGCCGGGGCGTCGGTGCGGTCGCGGGCGGTGCGGACCGCCCAGGCCTTGTGTGTGCGTGCCACACGGGCAGCGTATTGACGTTGACGTCAATGTCAATGAGCATGGCGGGGCCGGTCGTTGAGGTCCGATGAGGTCCGTGTTCTGGAGGGCTCCGATGGGTTCTGCCGCCGTACTGGTCGCCAATCGCGGGGAGGTCGCCGTACGCGTCCTGCGGGCCGCGTCGGAGGCCGGGCTGCGCTCGGTCGCGGTGTACGTCGAGGGCGACGACGCGCACACCCGACTGGCCGACGAGGCCGTGCCGCTGAGCGGCTATCTCGACGGCGACGCGTTGCTGGCCGCCGCGCGGAGCACGGGATGCGGCTTCCTCCACCCCGGGTACGGCTTTCTGAGCGAGGACGCGGACTTCGCGCGCCGCTGCCCGGAAGCCGGGATCACCTTCGTCGGGCCCACGCCCGAAGTGCTGGCGGTCTTCGGGGACAAGGCACGCGCCCGTGGGTTCGCCGTCGAGGCGGGTGTTCCCGTGCTCGCCGGAGCCGACGGACCGGACGGGGCACGGGAGTTGCTGGCAGCAGGGCCCGTGATGATCAAGGCGGTGGGCGGGGGCGGCGGGCGCGGGATGCGGGTCGTGCGGCGGGCCGAGGAGCTGGACGAGGCCTGGGAGCGGTGCCGTTCGGAGGCACAACAGGGCTTCGGGCGCGGGGAGTTGTACGCGGAACGGCTGCTGGAAGGTGCCCGGCACGTCGAGGTCCAGGTGGTCGGGGACGCGACCGGAGCCGTCACGCACCTGTGGGACCGGGACTGCAGCGCGCAGCGCCGCCACCAGAAGCTGATCGAGATCGCCCCCGCCCCCGGACTCCCCGAGACCATCAGGGAGCAGATCCTCGGCGCCGCACTGCGGATGGCCCGCACCGCCCGGTGCTCGAGCCTGGTGACCTTCGAATTCATGCTCCGGGGCGAGGAGTTCTGGTTCATCGAGGCCAATCCCCGGCTTCAGGTGGAGCACACGGTCACCGAAGAGGTGACGGGGATCGACCTGGTCGCCGTGCAGCTGCGTCTGGCGACCGGGGCCACGCTGGACGAACTGGGGTTGTCGCAGCCGCCGGCTCCGCCGCGCGGCTGCGCCGTGCAGGCGCGGGTCAATGCCGTGGAGGCGGGCCGCATCACCCGCTTCGACCTGCCGTCGGGGCCCGGTGTGCGGGTGGACACGGCGATCCGTGCGGGGGCCGAAGTCGGAGCCCGGTACGACCCGTTGCTCGCGAAGGTGGTCGCGCACGTCCCGGCGGGCGACGCGGAGGCGGCTTGCGCCCGGGCGCGGCGGGCGTTGGGCGAGTTCACGGTGGAGGGGGTGCGGACAGGGATTCCACTGCTGCGGGAGGTGCTGGCCCGGCCGCGCTTCTGGGCCCATACGGGTGTGGTGGCGGAGCTTGCGCAGTCCCGTGCCGATCCCGGGGATCCCGGGGATCCCGGGGATCCCGGGGAGTCTCTGGACGGCACGGTCCTCGCACCGCTCAGCGGCACCGTCGTCTCCGTCGACGTCTCCCCCGGTGAACCGGTGCATGCCGGGCAGCAGTTGCTGGTGCTGGAGGCCATGAAGATGGAGCACGTGGTGCGGGCTCCCGGCGCCGGAGCGGTACGGCTGCTGCACGCGCGCGTGGGCGAAACGGTCGGCGAGGGCTCCCCGTTGGCCACTCTGGACGACGTCACGGGCTCGCACGACGACGAACACGCCGCGCAGCCGGTCGATCCGGATGCCGTCCGCGCGGATCTCGCCGAGGTCGCGCGCCGGCACGCCTTCGGGCTGGACGAGAACCGGCCGGACGCGGTCGCCAAGCGCCGGGCCCTTGGGCGGCGCACCGCCCGCGAGAACATCGAGGACCTGTGCGACACGGGCACCTTCACCGAGTTCGGTGCCCTCGCGCTCGCCGCCCAGCGCGGTCGCCGCTCCCTTGACGACCTGATCCGCTCGACGCCCGCCGACGGCATGGTCACCGGCACCGGGCACATCGAAGGCCGGCCATGCGTCGTCATGTCGTACGACTACACGGTCCTGGCCGGCACCCAGGGACTGCAGAACCATCGCAAGACCGACCGGATGCTGGAGATCGCCGGGGAACGGCGGCTGCCCGTCGTGCTGTTCGCGGAGGGCGGCGGAGGGCGGCCCGGGGACACCGACACCACGTCCGTGGCGGGGCTGGACGTGACCACCTTCCGGCGGATGGGTCGGCTCAGCGGGTCGGTCCCCCTGGTCGGTATCGCTTCCGGGCGGTGTTTCGCGGGCAATGCGGCGCTGCTCGGCTGCTGCGACGTGGTGATCGCCACGCCCGACGCGACGATCGGGATGGGCGGGCCCGCGATGATCGAGGGCGGCGGGCTCGGTGTCCACCGGCCGGAGGAGGTGGGGCCGTTGTCGGTGCAGGTGCCCAACGGGGTAGTGGACGTCGTGGTCGCCGACGAGGCGGAAGCCGTGCGGGCGGCGCGGCGGTATCTGTCGTACTTCCAAGGAGTGCAGGGGAGTTGGGAGGCGCCGGATCAGCGGCTGCTCAGGCAGGTGGTGCCGGAGAACCGCCGGCGGGCCTACGACGTGCGGGCGGCGGTCACCGGGCTCGCGGACACGGATTCGGTGCTGGAGCTACGGTCGAAGTTCGGGGTGGGGATCCTGACCTGTCTCGTCCGTGTCGAAGGGCGCCCGCTCGGGCTCCTCGCCAGCAACCCGGCGCATCTGGGCGGGGCGATCGACCGGGATGCGGCCGACAAGGCGGCACGGTTCCTGCAGTTGTGCGACGCCTTCGGGCTGCCGGTGCTCTCGCTGTGCGACACCCCGGGGTTCATGGTCGGCCCGGACGCCGAACGGACCGCCACCGTGCGGCACTTCGCGCGGCTCTTCGTGACGGGCGCCAATCTGCGGGTGCCGCTGGTGAGTCTGGTGCTGCGCAAGGCGTACGGGCTCGGCGCGATGGCCATGATGGGCGGTTCGACGCGGGCTCCCCTGGCCACGGCCGCCTGGCCGAGCGGCGAGTTCGGCGGGATGGGCCTGGAGGGCGCGGTACGGCTCGGCTACCGCAAGGAGCTGGAGGCGATCGCGAACCCGGCCGAGCGTACGCGCGTCTTCGAGGAGCGGGTCGCCGAGTTGTACGAGCGCGGGAAGGCGGTCAACGCGGCGGCCGCGCTGGAGATCGACGCGGTGATCGACCCGGCCGGGTCGCGGGCCTGGATTTCGGCGGCGCTGGAGAGGTGCCCCGTCCCCCGCGCGGGGCACCGCCCGTTCATCGACGCCTGGTGAGGCGCTTGGTCGGACGCCTGGTGAGACGCCTGTGAGTGAACCGGTCAGCTCGGCCGGATGTTCTGGTTGAGGCGGAACACGTTCTCCGGGTCGCGGTCGGCCTTGACCTTGGCCAGGCGGTCGTAGTTGCCGCCGTAGCTGGCCCGGACGCGGTCCTGGCCCTCGTCCATCATCATGTTCACGTAGGCGCCGCCGGCCGAGTACGGGTGCAGGGCCTCGAAGTAGTCGACGGTCCACCGCTTGATCATGTCCGCGTTGGCCGGGTCGGCATCGACGCCTGCGTAGACGGAGGACCACTGGGCGCCGCGATAGGCCCAGGGGGTTTCGTCGGGGCCCACGTCGTGGGCCGCGCCGTCGATCGGGTACAGGTGCATCGTCGACTGCACCGTCGGTACCTCGGCGCCGAACTTGGCGTGGAGTTCGACGGCCTCGTCCGGGATCTCGTTGACGAAGTCGGCCCGCCAGTACCACTGGTGGCCGGGCGGGTAGAGCCCGTCGAACATGGACTGCAGGTCGGGGTGGGGCATCGGCGCGACGAAGTGCAGCATCGGCGTCGGCAGGGCGTCGAGCAGCGGGGCCATCTCACGTGCGGCGGCCTCGGTGTCGTCGCCCGCGTAGCACCAGACGACGCCGGCCGTCTTGCGCATCTGGATGTCCTCGGGGAACGGCGGGGCCGGCGGGACCGTGCCGTAGAGGAAGAAGGCGTTGAGGTCGCGCGGCGCGTTCGGGAGGAACTCCCGGTAGGCGCTGAGGACTTCGGCGCTGTTCTCGACCGGCCAGAACGTCGGCCCGCCGATGACGGTGCCGACCTCGTGCAGCCGGAACCGGAAGGAGGTGACGACGCCGAAGTTGCCGCCGCCTCCGCGGATCGCCCAGAACAGGTCGGTGTTCTCGTCGGCGCTCGCGCGCACCTGCTGCCCGTCGGCCAGGACGATGTCGGCGGACAGGAGGTTGTCGATGGTGAGGCCGCACTTGCGGGTCAGGTGGCCGAGCCCGCCGCCGAGGGTGAGGCCGCCGACGCCGGTGGTGGAGACGATGCCGCTGGGGGTGGCGAGGCCGTGCGGGTTGGTGGCACGGTCCACCTCGCCCCAGACGCTGCCGCCGCCGACCCGGACGGTGCGGGCCGCGGGGTCGACGTGGATGTCCTTCATGGGCGACAGGTCCGCCACCACGCCGCCGTCCACCGTGCCGAGGCCGGCGCCGTGGTGGCCGCCGCCGCGGACCGCGAGGGGCAGGTCGTGGGCGCGGGCGAAGCCGATCACGCGGGCGACGGCGTCCGCGTCGGCACAGCGTGCCAGGAGTGCGGGGCGGCGATCGATCATCGCGTTGTAGACGGGACGGGCCTGTTCGTAGCCGGAGTCCTCGGGTCCGATCAACTCCCCGGTGAAGTCGGCCAGTTCCCTGCGTGCTGCTTGGGCGGGTGTGCCGGACATACGGATTTCCCCCGTTTTTTCGGAGTCAGGTCGTTTCGTACGGTTCTACTCGCGTTGCGCGGGCCCGGGTATCCGTGGGTGTCACCTAGCTCGGGCTCCCGGGGTACCTACGTTTCGCGGTCGGCGAGCAGTCCGAGCTCCGCCGCGCGGACGGCGGCGTGGCGCCGGGTCGGCGCATCCAGCTTGTCCAGAACCGCGCGGACGTGGTTGTCGACCGTGCGGACGGACACGACGAGCCGGTCGGCGATCTCGGCGTTGGTCAGGCCCTCGGCCAGCAGCCGCATGACCTGCAGCTGCCGTTCCGTGAGTCCGGCCGGGTTGCCGCGGGTGGCGGCGAGCGGACCGCGCGGGATGCGGCGCACGCCGAGGCTGCGCAGCTCGGCGCGGACCAGGCGGGCCAGCGGCTCGGCGCCCAGCGCGTCGAGCCGGGCGAGGGCGGTGAGTTTGTCGGCGGGCTCCGGGCTCTCCGCGAGCGCGGCGGCGTACTCGTAGGGGCAGCCCGCCGTGTGCCACTGGGCCGCGGCCCGCCGCCACTGCCCGCGGGCCTGCAGCGCGTACGGGTGTCCCGCGTCGTGGTCCGCCGGGACCGGGGGGTGTCCGGCCTTGGTGAGCCAGTAGCCGAGCTCGGCGCGGTAGGGGACGACGGCCAGGTGGCGGGCCTGGGCATGGACCGGGGCGGCGGCCTCGACCACCGCGGCGTGGTCGCCACGCAGCCAGGCCGCCTCCGCCAGCGCGGCGGCGACGGGGCCGGTGCGCTGGAGTTCCCGGGTGCGTACGGCGATCTCCCCGGCCTCGGCAAGGAGCTCGTCGGCGCCGGGGCGGCCGCACCGGGTGCGCACCCGGGCCAGCACGGTCAGCGCCGGACAGCGGGCGGGCAGGAAGTCGTGGATGCCGAACTCGGCGTGCCGCTCGGCGTCCTCCCAGTCGGCCGCGGCGAGCCGGCGTATGGCCAGCTCGACGTGGAGGTAGGTGAGGAAGCCGAGGTGTTCGGCGCGGTCGGCCAGGTCCATGGCCGGGGACAGGAAGCGGTCGGCCTCGGTGTACTGCAGGTTGTCGAGCAGGGTCCAGATGAGGTTGGCGTAGGCGCGGCAGGCGTGCTCGACCTCACCGGCGTCGAGGGCCACCTCGAGACTCTCCTCCAGTTGGTGCCGCCCGCCCGGGTCCCCGCCCCGCCAGCGGGCCGTGCCCTGGTTGTTCAGGGCGTGCGAGAGGATCGCCGCGTCGTCCGTCTTGTGGGCCAGGACGATGGCGCGCTCGGCGAGCTCGACGGCCTCGGGGTAGCGGTCGGACAGCATCCGCAGCTGGGCGATGTTGCTCACGGCGAGCGCCAGCAACCGGTCGTCGCCGGCGTGCTCCAGGACGGCGACGGCCTCGCGGGCGGCGTCCTGCGCCTCGTCGGCTTCCCCGGCCCACCAGTGGATACGGGACAGCCAGCGCAGGTCGGCGCCGAGGGCGAGGGTGTCGCCCAGGGAGCGGCGCAGAGCGACCGCCTCCCGCTCGGCGGCGACGGCGGCGGCCGAGTCGGCGATGGTGTAGCTCTCCACGGCGTAGCGTTCCAGCAGGTCGGCGAGGTCGGCCGGGGTGTAGCGGTGCCGTTGCTGCAGGACCAGCCGCAACTGGGCGGCGGCCTCACGGTGGGCGCCGGCCCCGGCGGCGTCCCTGGCCGCGTCGGGCCCGTAGCGGGCGATGGCGTCCTGGTCGCCGGCCTGGGCGGCGTGGTGGACGATGCGGGCGGCGTCGGAGCCGGGCCGGGCGACGAGCGCCGCGAGGACGATGCGGTCGAGCTCGATGCGCCGGGCGGCGGGCACGGAGTCGGCGACCGCCCGCCGGATCAGCTCGTGCCGGAACGCCACCCGCTCCGGGGTCACGGCCAGCAACCCGCGCTGCTCGGCCGTCGCGAGGACGGCCACCCCGCCGTTGAGCAGCGCGTCGACCAGCGGGCGCTCCACCGCGGAGGGGACGACGGCGAGCTGCTCCAGCGCGTCCACGGTGACCGGGTCGAGCCCTCGCAGCCGCGCGAGCACGGCGTCGACGACGGTCGGGGGCACTCCTCCCGTACCGCCGGCGGCCAGAACCTCACTGACGAAGAAGGGGTTGCCCGACGTCACCTCGTACACCTGCGCCGGATCGAGCCCGCCGGCCGCGCTGAGGGTGCGTACCGCGTCCAGGGACAGCCGGGCCAGGGGCAGCCGGTGCACGCTGGGAGCGCGGGAGACCTGGCCGAGCAGGTGGCGCAGGGGGTGTCCGCGGCTCAGTTCGTCGTCACGGTAGGTGAGGACGAGCAGGGCGGGCAGCCGGTCCATCCGCCGGACGAGGAAGCGCAGCGCGTCCAGGGAGGCCTCATCGGCCCAGTGCACGTCCTCGACGACGAGTACGGCTGGATGCGGAGTCATGGCCAGCTCGCCGTGCAGGGCCTCGTAGACACTGTGCCGGTCACCGCCCCCGGTGACGGCACGCGCCAGTTCGGCGCCGACGCTGCCGACCAGGTCGCGGAAGGGTCCGAGGGGCCGCCGGGTGGCGAGGTCGTCGCACTGTCCGACGAGGACGCGGGCCTGCAGCGGAAGCCGGTCGGGCATGGCCCTCACCAGGCTCGACTTACCGATCCCGGCCTCGCCGAAGACGAGCACCACTGATCCGGCCCCGTCCGCCGCCTCCCGTGCGGCCGTGGCCAGCTGTGCCAGCTCGGGCTCGCGCTCGAGGATCCCCCTGTCCACGCCGTCGATTCTGCCATCGGGCGGGGCGGGATGGCGGGTCCTGCCGGGCGCCGATGTCACACTTCGAGCCCCCTCCGCCTCTTGGGTGTGGATACGTGGCAGACACCTACGGGAGGCCTTCATGGACACCACGGCCCGAACTGCGGACGCGTACAGGATCGAGCTGTCCGCCGGGACGATCGAGTACCGGGACAGCGGCGGCGACGGTCCCGTGCTGGTGCTGCTGCACGGCCTGATGATGGACGCCTCGCTGTGGGAGGGGCCGCTGGCCGACCTGTCCGCCGACCACCGGTGCATCGCCCCGACCCTGCCGCTGGGCGCGCACCGCCACCCGATGCACGCGGACGCGGATCTGTCGCTGCCCGGGGTCGCCGGGCTCGTCGCGGAGTTCCTCGAGCGGCTGGATCTGCGGGAGGTCACCCTGGTCGGGAACGACACGGGCGGCGCGCTGGTGCAGTTCCTGATGGCCGACGGGATGGAGCGGAACGGGCAGGTGGAGCGGGTGGGGCGGGCGGTGCTGGTGTCCTGCGACGCGTTCGACAACTTCCCGCCGGGGCTGACGGGCCGGACCCTGGTCCTCACCGGTCGGCTCTCGCCGCGCCTGTTCGGTCTGTTCATGCAGCAGATGCGGGTGCGGATGGTGCGCCGCCTGCCGATCGCCTTCGGTTGGCTGACCAAGCGGGGCGACGCGGCCACCGCGCGGTGGATGCGGCCGGTGCTGCGGCAGCCGGGGATCCGCCGCGACGCCGTACGTCTCCTGCGCAGCGCGAACCGGGACACCCGCCGGCTGCTCGAAGCCACCGCCGAACGCCTGCCGCTCTTCGACCGGCCCGCCCTGGTGGTCTGGGCGAGCGAGGACCGGGTGATGCCGCCCGAGCACGGCCGGCGCCTGGCCGCGCTGCTGCCGCAGGGGCGGCTGGTCGAGGTGGACGACGGCTACACGCTGCTTCCGCTGGACCGGCCGGCCGAACTGGCGCGGATCATCCGGGAGTTCGTGCGCACGTCCACTGCGCCCTGACAGCGCGCTTCCCGGCTCACTGCCCGGTGCCTACAGTGCACAACAGGTAGCACCCCGCGGCTTGGAGGGCGAGTCGGATGTTCCAGAACGCCGAGGAAGCCAAGAAGTTCATCTCGGACGCGGACGTGAAGTTCGTGGACGTCCGCTTCTGTGATGTGCCCGGCATCATGCAGCACTTCACCGTGCCGGTGGAGGTCTTCGACCCTGACGAGGAGCTGGCGTTCGACGGTTCGTCGATCCGGGGTTTCCAGGCGATCCACGAGTCCGACATGGCGCTCCGCGCCGACCTGCAGACCGCCCGCCTGGATCCGTTCCGCAAGGACACCACCCTGATCGTCAACTTCTTCATCCACGACCCGGTGACCGGCGAGCAGTACAGCCGCGACCCGCGCAACGTGGCCAAGAAGGCCGAGACCTACCTGGTGTCGACGGGCATCGCGGACGCCGCGTACTTCGGCCCGGAGGCGGAGTTCTACGTCTTCGACAGCGCCCGTTTCGAGACGAAGACGAACGAGGCGTTCTATCACATCGACTCCGAGGCGGGCGCCTGGAACACCGGCGCGCTGGAGGACAACCGCGGCTACAAGGTCCGTTACAAGGGCGGCTACTTCCCGGTCCCGCCGGTCGATCACTTCGCCGATCTGCGCGCGGAGATGACCCTCGAACTCATCAAGTGCAACATCCTGGTCGAGAAGCAGCACCACGAGGTCGGCACCGCGGGCCAGGCCGAGATCAACTACCGGTTCAACACCCTGTTGCACGCCGCCGACGACCTGCAGCTCTACAAGTACATCATCAAGAACGTCGCCTGGCGCAACGGCAAGACCGCCACCTTCATGCCCAAGCCGATCTTCGGGGACAACGGCTCCGGCATGCACTGCCACCAGTCCCTGTGGCAGGGCGGCAGTCCGCTCTTCTACGACGAGGGGGGCTACGCCGGTCTGTCCGACACCGCCCGCCACTACATCGGCGGCCTGCTCAAACACGCCCCGTCGCTGCTGGCGTTCACCAACCCGACGGTGAACTCCTACCACCGCCTGGTCCCCGGCTTCGAGGCGCCGGTCAACCTCGTCTACTCGCAGCGCAACCGCTCGGCGTGCATCCGTATCCCGATCACGGGCGCCAACCCGAAGGCCAAACGCCTGGAGTTCAGGGCCCCGGACCCGTCCTGCAATCCGTATCTGGCCTTCTCGGCCATGCTGCTTGCGGGTCTGGACGGCATCAAGAACAAGACGGAGCCCCCCGAGCCGGTCGACAAGGACCTCTACGAACTCGCCCCCGAGGAACACGCGAGCGTCCCCCAGGTCCCCACCGACCTGCCCTCCGTCCTGAACGCCCTGGAGACCGACCACGAATACCTCCTCCAAGGGGACGTCTTCACCTCCGACCTGATCGAGACATGGATCGACCTGAAGCGCACGAACGAGATCGCGCCGCTTCAACTGCGGCCGCATCCACATGAGTTCGAGCTGTACTTCGACGTGTGAGAGCGGGGTCCGGCCGCCTGAAGCGCCCCAGCCGGTGGAGTCATGCCCAGTCCGACTCGGTGTGCTTCGTGCGCGACGGGGTGACGCCGGGCGTCGGCGCCGGACAGCAGTCCCGCGTCGACTGAGTGCGGCGGAGAGGGCCACGTACGCGCCCTGACCACGGCGCCCTGACCACGGCGCCTGCGCCGAGGCGCACACCGCCGGCACGCAGGCCCAGGTCGGTGACCTGGGCCTGCCTGCCGACGGCGGCCGGTCAGTCGCAGATACCGCTGGGCCGGGTCCGCGTCACCACATGGCTGATGCCGGTGGTCGCGTCGAGCCACACGACCTGGGTGCCCGGCGCCGCGGCGGCGTACAACTGCTCGCCCCGGTTGCAGGAGACACGGCTCCTGTGCCCGTAGTCGCCCGAGACCGGGTACTGCCACAGCTTGGCCAGCGTCTCGTTGTGGAAGTCCGAATCCGGAATCCGGGCGGTCATCGTCACCGCGTCCTCCGAGGCCGTCACGTCGGAGACGTTGAGCGCGTCCGGGCCGGTCTCCGGGCTCAGGTCCACCACCCCGGAACCGTCCAGGTCCGCGCGGCGCAGGGCCGTGTGTCCGTCACCCTGGTTCTCGTCCACCAGCCAGTACGCGTACGTGCCGTTGACGGCAGTCGGGCCGAGGCCCGCGGACGATGTGGACGGCTGGAGCACGCGGTCCTCGCCGGTCGCGACGTCGACGATGCGCGTGGTGTACGCGTACTCGGCGCGCACCCGGCTCATGTCCTGGTAGACGACGCGCCCGTGGCTCAACGACGGGAAGTACGCCCGGTGATAGGTGCCGCCGCCGATCGTGACCATGCCTGTCGGGTCCTTCAGACTCAGATACGACACGGCCCGCCGCCCGCCGATGGTGGTGCGCTCGAAGGCCACGGTGTCTCCCTCGACGGCCACCGAGGAGCCCGCACTCCGGCCGGACCACAGCTTCTTGACGGGTCCGCCCGCCAGCGGTCGCGCCAGGAGCTCCACCGAGCTCGGCCCGTACGCCTCCCACACCACCGTCGTCCCGTCGGTGGCCGGGTTCACGTGGTAGCGGCCGTCGTTGGGGCTCATCAGCTTCAACTGCCCCGTGCCGTCCGTGCGTCCGGCCCACACCGAGTACGCCTCGGAACCCTCCTCGTTGGACGTGGAGGCCGCCCACCAGCCGCCTCCGGCGCCCAGGTGGGAGTCGTAGGTGTTGACGCGCTCCAGCAGCAGGTCGGAGTCGACGCCGAGGGCAAGCTCCCAATTGGGCACGATGCCATGGGCGTTGAAGGCCCGCTGGACCGCCTTGAGGTCCGTCGCGCCGACTCCCAGCGCCTGGGCGGCGGCGAGCACCGCGGCCCGCCCCTCGGTGAAGCCGTCGAGCGGGGTGAGGTACTCGGTGAGCGCCTTGTACACGATCTTGTCGGCGAGCCCGGGGCCCAGGTCCTCTCGGATGTCCCACAACGCGCCCGAGAAGAGGGTGGAGTTGAGATGGACGCCGCCGTTGTCGGTGCCGAATCCGACGCCGAGGAAGGACTTGGCGGTGGTCCGCCCGTCGTTCAGATCGCGGAAGGCGCACTCGCGCGGGGTTTTCGTACGGCACAGGGTCTCGCCCAGCAGCCCCGCGTTCGGGTCGTCCATGCCGACGCCGTACGCATCGGTTTCGATGGCGTTGCCGAAGTAGTCCGCGATCGCCTCGTTCATGGCGCCGGACTGGCCCGCGTAGACGAGGCCGGCGGAGTGTTCGATGACGCCGTGGGTCATCTCGTGGCCCACGACGTCCAGTCCGGCGGCGAGCGGGCGGTACTCGTCGTCGCCGTTGCCGTACACCATCTTCTGGCCGTCCCAGAAGGCGTTGACGTACGGCTGCCCGTAATCCGTGACCCCGACCAGGGAGTTGATCGTCATGCCCCGGCCGTCGAGGCTGTCCCGGCCGAACTTGTTCCTGTAGTAGTCGTACACCTGCCCCGCGGCCCAGTGCGCGTCCACCGCGCCCGCCTCGGTCGCCTCGGCACCGAAGGCCGGCGTCGGGGAGGCGAACTCCTGTATGTCCGCGGGCCATTGGCCGCCCACGTCACTGACCCACTTGCCGCGCGCGTCCCAGGTGGCGAGGACGTTGTCGGTGCCGTTCTGGATCCGGGAGCGGTCCCGCATCACGTAGACCGCGCGCGTCTCGTCGTACGTGACCTGCAGTGGGACGCTCTGTCCGGTCAGCTTGACGCCGGAGCCCGCCTCGTCGGCCTGCTCCGCGAGGCGGCTCGTGCCGCTCCGCTCCGGGGCTGCCGTGCCGGGAGTGCCGAACGTCTTGATACCGCTGTACTGGAGGACCGGGTATCCGGCCTGCGCGTCGACGTACACCTCGCGCAGCACCGGCTCTCCGCGGGCCTGGTCCTTGCCCCGCACGGTGATGTGCCGGGTGAGCACGCCCGTACCGGTGGGCAGCACGACCAGACCGTGGGAGACGCCGGTGAGCTGCGGCTCGTCCTCCCCGGGCGGGCTGAAGTGCGCCGTGTCGAGCTGGGACTGCACGGCGTCGACCGCCCGCTCGATCGCGAGCGCGTCGTCGACCTCGGCCGTGGTGCCGGTCCGCAGCCCGGTGAAGTACTTGCCCGAGGTGCCGGTGACGACCCGCGCGCCGTCCCGCTGCTCCATGCGGACGACGTACTGGCCGCCCAGGACCGGGATGCCGTGGTACGTCTGCCGCAGCCGCACGGTCTCGTGGCCGCCGGCCGTGACGGTTCCCGCGGGCTCCAGGTCGCGGCCCGGGTCCGCGATCCGGTAGCGGTCCTGCTGCCCGGCCAGATACGCGCGGGCCGCGCCCGCCGCGTTCTTCGCCGCCGGGGCCTTCTCCCGAATGCCCTCCACCAGTGCGGGCGTCGCCGTCTGCTGCCCGGGGATCAATTCTCCCGGGCTCGG
>Ga0307512_10002821_pt1 | contig 21163 bp, 31 predicted proteins | sample 14_EM_MG_FD_200267 | JGI IMG/M metagenome (GOLD analysis project Ga0307512, IMG submission 200267) | Populus trichocarpa ectomycorrhiza microbial communities from riparian zone in the Pacific Northwest, United States - 14_EM | ecosystem: Host-associated > Plants > Roots > Unclassified | place...
TTGGCAGCCTGATGAATTGCATCAGCTGCTCCTGGGTTTAGTTAAAGACTTATTGCACTGGCTGCTAAAATACCTGAAAGCTAGAAATGTCAAGGATCAATTTGACAATCAATTCACATCAGTACCATGATATCCAGGCCTCCAGCGCTTCTCTAAACCATTCGATTCGATGAAAAGCGGCTCCTGGCAGGGAAAAGAAATCCGGGGCATGATCAGAACACTGGCAGTGAATTGCGCCCCAATTCTTGACTGCTCCCAGGATGCCAGGAAAACTGCGGCGGAAACAGCCTCTGATGAAATGGTGATGGGAGCAGTGCGGGCATTATGTGAATTCTCTCTACTTGTCAGCCAACAAAATCACTCAGATCTATCCCTCGCAGCACTAGACGATGCACTGAAGCGATTTTACAAGAAGAAGCGTGCCTTTTGAGATTAGAAAATGTCGAAGTCTGCGAAGGCCAAAGTGGATGAACTATTGGCAAGAGAATTCCATCAGTTACGAGAACAAAAGATTGATAAAATCCGTGCTGCAATGGAGGTTCAGCTGTACGGGGCTGAAAAGGTTACTGCATCAAAACGAACGCAATATCAGGTGCACCCCAATAGGGCCCGGCTAGTGGCAACCATATGGTCAGATGCTAATCGGCAGAGGGCAATCGAGCGATTGGAGCCCGAAATCCATCAGGTGACACCTGCTAAATGAAAGCGTTTCGATATATTATTCCAACATCATGAGCAACAACTATTGCAAGAAGTCGGGACTAAGGCAACCGGTCCCAGAAGCCTATTCGCCAAAAAACTTGGGCAAATGAAGACTGCTGCAGAAGAAGAGGCTTATGGGGCGGTAATCATGACCACCGACAAGCGTGTGCAATATCAGGTCTGTCTATCCGATGCTGATATTGAAGCCACCACCTGGAGTATCGCTGATACGGACCGCGTTGTGAATTAGCTCGAGAGAGAGATTCATGGTATCACTTCGAAAGACCAGATGCAGTTCACAAAGGAATTCTCCATCCGCTTGGTCGAGTTTGAAGCTTGGTGGCAGGCAATCGGCGTTCAGGAGCTCCGGAAAACCATCGAACAGCATGTAATCCATTTCGGATATCCAATGATGCATCTTGTGAGCAATATATCAGAATCAATTCGGCAAATGGGTTACGGCAACAATTTCACCACTGATATTTCTGAACGGCTCCATATCGGCAATGTGAAAGAGGCATATCGATCTACCAACAAAGTCAATTACATTCAACAGATGCTCAAGCACAATGACCGGTGTACCAGTCTTGACTATATGGAGGAGACACTGTCATATCTTGCCCTTCAAGGCTGGTATGATATTGGCTCTGCGAAAGTTTTCAACCTACAATCAGCTGCCAATAAACGGCGAAATAGACGCCGAGCCCATCATTTACGCCTCCACAATTGTCAAAAAGAGCCATTCTTCCGCCCCGTATCACAACAGGTACATCATTTGAGCGAAAGTCATCTCTGCGGCGTGTGCAGAAGTATCAAATTAACCTCACTCAGAGATGCATCAGTAGATTTCGGAATTCCCAATTTGGACAGCTATTCCATACACAAATTGAAGACGACTGGGGATATGAAGTTAGTGGACTGGTGCTCGGATATGATCAGAATGTACTCATAGACAGTGTATTTATTAAACTTCAGAAAGGGCTGTTGTACTACCGTCAACCATTTCACTGCCCTACATCTGGTGAGCGCCTGGGACTTGATTGCAAGGTAGAATATACGGATGCCAACGAAGGGATCATGCCGGAATATCATACCATCTGGGTCCAATATACGGACAGTGACCTTGATAATACCTTCCAAGGCCGAGTTCCTTCTTTTCCTGTATGATACCTCAGCTGGACTCCAGCGAATCAGATCCTCCAATTTCAGGAGCGCCTGCCCGCCGGGAAATCGATATCCACCTTCTTTAAGAGGTGCAAGAAGACCCTACAATGGATATTACGTCCTCAACCTCAAGAATATGCGGTGGTGATTCCAACAACGTTGGAAGATGTGCATGGTTGGGCTGATTGTGTTGACGGGTTGATCCTGGTTGTCAAACAGACTGATAAGATGCATATTGTACCTGTCGGAGCAATTGTTGGACCTGCACATTTGGTGAGAGAGAATGATGCTGCCTCAGATAGAATCGATAGCGTATGGCTTGTAAATAATCATGTGGATTTAGATACCTACTGGACTGTGTATTAAAGTTACAATGCCTGAATCAAGGTGTGCAGAAGATAGTTAATTGAATTGTACAATTTGATATAAACATTATAATAATCACTCCCGGAGAGTATGGCTCCAGGTTCGAGGTGCACCGGAATACTCTCGGAGACGCGGCCAACACTCCCAATAGCTCCGAAATTTGCACATCCTAATAGTTTCATTTGGAAGTATTGTGAAGACAACTATACACTCTTCGGAATATTCTTGGATTCTGTTCCACAACTTCCGGAGTATTCAGGAACACCGGTGACGTAGTCTCGGAGCACCTGAGAGTACATCGATTTGCATTCAGCCTATCTGGGAGCATCTGGGAGCATCTGGAAGGATCAGTGTGGCTGTTCAGAGTTGCTGAGTTCTTCAGTTATGACTTCCAAACCAGTTTACATTTTGCTGAAGATCGGGATACTCTATCCGGATGAATATGATTCATTTCAGAAGATGATCTGGAATCCTTTTAAATATCTCGAGGTGTCGCAGATATCTTTCTCTCGCGTCAGTTCCCAGGGTGTTGGCTAGTTGGAACTGTATTCTGAGGTTAATCTTTTCGTAGCGTAATATCCGATTGCCTCTTAAGATTATCAATACAATCCACCAGTGCTTTTTGTAATCTGATAATCGAAGATATCCACCAAATGCTTTGAGCCAAAAAGATATACTGATTATCTCTTGCGTAAGAGATGATGTTCTCAAGAGCGTAAACAATAACGTCGTTGTTGATATTGAAGGTAATCGGCATCCGTCAGAAGAACTTGTTTCAAGGTACGGAGCTGCCGCTACAGAAAGCTAATAGATTCCTATATAGATATAGGTATCATAAAAACGCAATAATAAATAAGGATATTTCTCTGCTGGTAGGTATTGATGTTCTTTCACTGCTAGAGCTTGTCCTTCTCATTGCCAGAACAATGTGATCTCTTTATAGTCTCTCGAACCCTTCTTCAGACCATGATTGTAATCCCTCATGATAGCCACGTACCCTCGCATCTTACATTCAAGAAATGCGGCTGGTAAAAGCGGCCACGCATCCTTATGGTTATCGTGTTCATGCACGATATCATATCGGCTCATAAAATCAGACCATAACTTTAACTTAGACATTTTGCAATCGTATCATCTATTTCGGTAGTTGGAATGCATACTCATTGGTGACACGTCTATTGCGTTATTAACTCCCCCACGAGTTTAATAAGTCATAGTGATATGAGGTATAATATCCTCTGCAATGCCAATGTGGAACGTATGCGCGCAATCTCCATTAGAGTAACGTTGCCGAACCAACTCAATCAAACCAATGAATGATGTCCGCTTTTGGCTAAATTGCCAACGCCAGATTCCCTGAGTCATTGGTGCTCAGGTGTTCAAAAACCGGGACGTGCCCCGATTAACAGAGAGCCCACATACTAGCACCACTGCCTACCGCATAGTATCTGGAAGTGAATCTGGTTGGAAATATCACGCTCGGCAGAACCTCCGTTCTTTCGATCTGGCGTGTTGTTGCATCATCAAATCAGCTGCTGCAGTACTATTCTTTGAATGAATCTGGTAAGCCTCTTGCTTATCCAATCGAGACGTGACTCAGTATGAAATCCCGCTAAAGAGCACACCGACTGACCCTCCATGATCGAAACCCCCTTTGCATCATGTATCATTGTCACTGCTAAGGGAGAACCCCTGACATCACCCCATTCCCTAGGATCGGTGTCCTCAACAATCCTCCGTCGTAAACACTAACACTATTTTTCTTTTCCTGCATATCACAAGTATGCATCTCTTTATCCATTGATTTACTTCATATTGGTATAACGTTTATCGTCCATCGACATAACAAGTAAAACGCTTTATTGTCTGTCGACACTGTTAATAATTTATTGTCTGTCGACACAAAATGAAATCTAATGAAAAATTATTTCTGAACAGAACGACTATTACATAAGCATTCTGAAATTTTATTTCCATCTCTTAGTCTTCGAGACCCGTAACAATACCCCCTTCTCTAGGGTGGTAAACCAACGTCCTCTGCCGTCTTTGCGGACGAGCCTTGTACTAATACCACACAAGTGTGATCGAATGACTTGTAGCGCAGATTCATTTATTCCCATGGTACATATAAACTCATGATCATGTACTCCTTTAATATCATCGCAAGTTCATAGAATCAATTATCCATTTACTCCAAAGGTTTATTTGAATACCATACTCGTGCATGAATTTTGTCTCAACTCGGTAATTCTCAAATAGTCCATTTACTGCAATGTTTCTTCTACGCGCAGTTTTCAGGCTGTCGACGTAAAGTACTCCGATCGATACATATAGGCTATTATCAAAATACTTTTCGGAATATTTTCAAATGTTCCCAAGAAATGTTCCATACGATCTACCGTCTTCGCCGTGACAGTATCACCCACAAGAGGGTCAGACCGGACAGCATAGAACATGCCCGGAGAATCATTTACTTATGTCCCTAGAATTTCGACCCATAATGTCACATGTACAAATCGATGAGCAGAATAAAAACCGTACTCAAGCCTACAAACAAAGTTCCAGGTATTAAGCATAAGCCTCTATCTGTTCATCACTTACTACTCAATCAATTATGTTAAATAAGACAATGGTATCTTAAGTCCTCGTGCGCGAGAGTACCTGGACATTACATAGTATATGTCCGTCTCTATGTTTGAGATTAACCTAACCACAACTGTAATTACATTTCATAATTAAGTAGGTAGTATTTAGCTTCATTATGTCTATAATAAAATTGTACTCGAAGTGATCCTAATTATGATTGTAATTTAAGTCCTCTGATTGAATAGATAATACTTAAATTTCTAAAGTTCGTTCTTGTAATTACGAGAATACCTGAAGACATCAAAGATGTCCTCGTTTCTCTTTGTTGAAGGTGATTCAAATGTCGATGAGAATACCTGAAGATGTCGTACACATCCTCGTTTCTCTTGTATCGAAGGTGATTCGAATATCGATGAGTATACCTGAAGATGTCATACACATCCTCGTTTCTCTTTGTCGAAGGTGATTCAAATATCGATGAGAATACCTGAAGATGTCATACACATCCTCGTTTCTCTTTGTCGAAAGTGATTCAAATATCGATGAGAATACCTGATGATACCATAATGCATCATTGTTTCTCCTTGTCAAAGGTGATTCAAATGTCAATAACTTCTGCCAACGCAATGCTCATTTACTCCTTCATGTTTATACAAATCTTAATCACCCGTAGGTTGAAGTCCCCATTCGTATATACTTGAAGGAACATATAAGCCATTACATCCAGATTAATAAGTTGATCCGTAAACCAAAATATATTTCAGAAACAAACATTAATAACACTAGCATTGCGCGACTATGGGACGTAGCCATGCATTTCTGGTTTGCTTGAGCCCTGTCATCCCGTCAGGAATGACAATCACACCTATTAATATAGTATCCTAAATCTATATCAATATCTTCATTTGTTGAAGATAGCATAGCGTATTATTTATTGTACTTCAAATCTGAGTGAGAATACCTGAAAATACCATAACGTATTATCATTTCTCTTTTATAGTAATATTAATTTTGTTGTATCGTGACTTTAAACTTGTTGATAATAACTTGTTAATAGTTTTTTACCCCCTTCTTTTTATGGCAATTCTCCGGTTGCCATCATAAAATATCACTGTTTTGGTGTAAAAATATTAATAGAGAAGCAATTTCCTTAATAATATTTTAAGGTAATTATCGTTGAGGCAATATTATCTACTAAAGTAATCGCCAACATAATATCGATGAAGTAATATCGAAGATATTAATTACCGAAGTAATATGCGAAGGTAATATGGATGAATTAATATCAAAGATATTGATTACTGAAGTAATATGCGAAGGTAATATCGACGAAGTAATATCAAAGATAGTAATTAGTGAAGTAATATGCGAAGGTAATAATGATGAAGTAATATCGAAGATATTAAATACTGAAGTGATAAATCTTAGGTCATATCGATAATATTAATCAATGAACCACCTTGGAATTGGTGGTGGTAGCATTAAAATTGCTTCGCACTATGGTCTTTAACATCAACTGATGATGTTTTATAACTTCATAGAATCGACATCCTAGAGGTCTAATGGTAATTATCTCATGATCTGCATTTGAACAACCCTCGTTCGATTGATATCAGGCTAGCGATTACGCTCGATGGCATCCCTAAGCTCATCATCGGGCTAATCCTCAAACCATTCCCTTTACTCAGTTTGCTTTGAGTCTTTTTGCCCATAGGATGACCACTCGTCATCTGCCTCAGGCTCCTCGTATTCTTCTGCTATATCCTCACAATACTCATTCGTATCTTCTTCCTTCCATTGTTGTTTGGCTTCACAAAGCTCTCTTTCGAATATTTTCTGGTAATATTCTTTGGCTTAGTCGCAGCCATTATCATGCCCTTTCAAGAGCTCTTGGTTATAACCGTCGGTATAACCGCTATCTTTTTCTTCGTTATACATCCTCCAATCGCGAGGTGTATATTTGTTGATTTACGCATATGCGATCTGAATAGATTCTTCAAAATGAATCATCCATTCATAACGTAGCAATGAACAGTTTTACTCGTAAAACCGGTGATATCGCATGAGCATAGATTGCTCAATAAGGATTCGACATTGTATCATTATAATTAATAATGCAATAATAATCAATATATCGTAAAGTCGCTCCATTGGAGGACAGGTAAGATCTCCTACTGGCTGCATTTGGCGGATGATTTATTGTCGTCGCAATAACACCACTGAGTTTTATTCTTTTCATTGCAGTCGCACTCCCACGCGTCTGCGCACAAGTGATATTCTTTCCAGTGGTCTTTGAATATGATATCGTCAATCATAAGCAATTCTCCATTTATTGCTAATTGGCGATAGTATTCTACCCAAGGTTTGGGTGTCTAAGGTTCTGCGTGGAATATGGGGTTATTCCAGTCGTTTTCTGGGTCTTCGGATAATATCGTATCTATCGAATTGAATATATCAAGAAGATCGTGTTCGAATTGGTTGGGATTATATCCGGCTAAATCAAAGATATTGATCATAAAATTGATTTTCTTTTTTGATTCTTTCCCTGAAATTGGATTCTACCGTCAGGTTCCAATAAGGGTTCCGTTTCGCCAAATGCTACTTTATACCAGGCTTTATCTTTGGGCACTGATATATTCTCCTCTTGGTATATAGCTTGATTTGGTGTTTTCTTATAGCCTTAATCGTATGCCTTTTTGGCAAACAGTATCTGAAATAAGTATCGGCTGGTTATCTTAATCCTTGGGGTAGCTACAGCGTATAGTGCTGCCCAATCTTTTTCCGTTCTTAGTAGGAAGGCGCCTTCTTCGTATAGCGCTATATATGCCGTTAATTTCTCTTGATTCATATATTCCTTATGCGTATCTCCAGATAAAATGTATTGGTAATCTGTAAAGGTCGTATACGCAACAGGGACAAATATGAATTATCGTATTGGAAGCTATTAAGTGAATAGCTACCAAATCGTATCTTGGTGTAATGCAATACTGGCAGTACATACAATTAATCCCGAATGATTGAATGTTAATATAAATAACCCAGGAGTGGTATAGTTATTGATTATACAGTTACGGGGGTAACAACACCTAACTAAGATACTTCATCTTAAGTACCTAGTCTATTAAATGGTGCGCACGGCCGTAGATCCTATTTACTTTGATTCAGGTATTCCGTCAAGGTAGACACAGGGATTGCCTGAAGTCGATTCCTTTGCTTCGTTGTCAGAGGCTTTCCCCGAATCCTTCCTGATCTTGTCCGCGACAAGGTGTCGATTTTATTTTGCTTATTAAATGCCTTCCCTTCCTTCCAGGACACTTGAATGAAGTGATTTGTGCTGTTAATAATTCGAGATGCCTGATATGACTCTGAATCGATATCATCTGGTTCACGAAGAATACGAATCGGAATATTCAATCGGGACACTTTATCTGGATGAAAATTATTCGTTTCAGACGATGATGTGGAATCCTCTTGAATATCTCGAGGCGTCGCAGATATCTTTCTCTCGCGTCGCGTCCAGGAGTGTTGGCTAGTTGGAACCGTATTCTGAGGTAAATCTTTTTTCGTAGCGTAATATCCGATTGCGTCTTAAGATTATCGATGAAATCCACCAGTGCTTGTTGTAATCTGATAATCGAAGATATCCAGCAAATGCTTTGAGCCAAGAAGATATACTGATTATCTCTTGCGTAAGAGATGATCTTCTCAAGAGCGTAAACAATAACGTCGTAGTCGTTATCAAAGGTAATCGGCATCCGTCAGAAGAACTTTTTTCAAATTGCGGAGCTGCCGCTACAGAAAGCTAATAGATTCTTATATAGATGTAGGTATCTTAAAAACGCAATAATAAATAAGGATATTTCTCTGCTGGTAGGTATTGATGTTCTTTCGCTGCTAGAGCTCGTCCTTCTCATTGCCGGAACAATGTGATGTCTTTATAGTCTCTCAAACCCATCTTCAGACTATGATTTTAATCCCTCATGATAGCCACGTACCCTTGCATCTTACATGCAAGAAATGCGCCTGGTAAAAGCGGCCACACATCCCTATGATTATCGTGTTCATGCATGATATCATATCAGCTCATAAAATCAGACCATAAGTTTAACTTAGACATTTCACAATCGTATCATCTATTTCGGTAGTTGGAACGCGCACTCACTGGTGACACATCTATTGCGTTATTAACTCCCCCACCAGTTTAATAACTCATAGTGTTATGAGGTATAATATCCGCTGCAATGCCAATGTGGAACGTATGCGCATAATCTCCATTGGATTAACATTGCGAAACCAACTCAATCAAATCAATGAATGATGTCCGCTTTTGGCTTAATTGCCAACTCCATATTCCCTCAGTCATTTGTGCTCAGGTGTTCAAAAAGCGGGATGTGCCCCGATTAACAGAGAGCCCACATACTAGCACGACCGACTACCGTATAGTATCTAGAAGTGAATCTGGTTGAAAACAACATGCTCGGCAGAATCTCCATTCTTTCGATCTGGCGTGTTGTTGCATTATCAAATCAGCTGCTGCAGTACTATGCTTGGAATGAATCCGGTAAGCCTCTTGCTTATCCAATCGAGACGTGACTCAGTATGAACTCCCGCTAAAGAGCACACCGACTGACTCTCCATGATCGAAACCCCCTTCGCATCATGTATCATTGTCACTGCTAAGGGAGAACCCCTAACATCCTAAGATTGGCCAGCCCGGGAACTTGTCATTTAGCTTATCAATTGACTTCATCTCTTATTAGTCATTAATAATAACAATCAAGAACACCAATGAAATCTAGTAGTAATAATCAAGAACATCACTGAAACCCCACTCGAGCAATTTCTGATTAAAGACCTACAACTCCAACATCAGAACTCCGATTCACTTCAAAATAGCAGAGAGAGGTTTCATTTATGCAGTATAGTGTGCCTTACAAATGACCTTTTGACTATTTGTATCAGTTAATAAGATTACGTTGGTTGAATGTCTAAAGAGGCATACCTTGATGAAGCGTTCTTAACAATCTAGGATGATAGCTCATCTGAGTGCAAAGTGTCATCATTCTCTGTCAGCCACTTCGTATGGTCCTCACGAGACTCCAGAATCCGGAAAATCATTGACGCTGTGATGTTTGGTCGACTCATCAAGCCATGCAGGACTTTCATTTGGGCCACTCCAGAGAGCTGGTGGAGATCACACGTGAGGTTATCGAAGCCAGCAGGACCAGTATTCAGTAACCATGTGTGTGGTACTTGGTTTTGCCCTAACCGGTCAACTTGTGCAAATGCTTGCTGCTGCCCCTTCAATACCCAGAACTTCTGAGTTATCACCGCATGGTTTGCTGCTGTAAGATTTAGGCCAGTCCCACCGACTTTGGGTGTCGTTACGAATACAGGGGGATTTCGAGCTGCATTTCTGTCCGTTCATCATTGCCCATTTCTGCGTTCGGGTGGAATATATCCACATGATCCACACAATACTTCATTAGCCACCACTTCAAATGACAAATTTAGGCAGGAAGAGGACAAAATAGCACCGCTTTTGATGGAGGAGGTGCACTGGAGAGAGCATTTCCATGTCTCTTTTGTTCCGAAAGGAGCACCTCTCATAATGGGTCATCTTCATCAAGTTCAGGATACTCCGCAGGTTCTTTGACAAGCATTGGCAGAAGTGTCTTTCTCAGCCATCGGAAAATCGGCGAATCCACTCAAGTATCTAGTGCCCGTTCATTGAACCATTGTCCAGAAACATCGTTCCGATCCTCCGTGTCTCCCAACACTAACGAAAAACATGCAAGCCGGCATCGAAGAACACTCCATGCTCCCGAAGAACCATGTGAAGTGTATCTCTCCACCAGGGCCTTCAGTTTTGCTTGCTTATCCTCAGTCCACTCAAGATCAACGAGGTGTTCATTCTCCTTCGGTATCTGCACTAGTAATTTTCCTTTGGCAAGTTTCGATTCTGACCACCGCCTTATCGTCCAAGGCTTTGCAATATGAATCATCCGGTGCGGCACGTCCTGTTGAGCTTCTTCGTCATCAGTCCGGATAACATGCATCAAACACTTCACTGCGGAATACAATGCATCTGCACAATGCTGTTCCATCACCGTATCATCCTCTGGATCTTCAGGCACACCTGAAAACAGCCACATAGTCTGATAACACCAGTCATAGAGTGAATGGAATCCTGGTGTAGCTGTGACTTAAAATTTGAATCCAATTTTCACATTCATCGCAATTTGCCCGCCCACACTGTTTTTCATCTTGTACCAATGAGACTCATCAAAAATCCCAAAACTCGATGCACAGTGAGAGAGTTGGCTGTTGCTTGATGGTTTCGCTCTGGATGTTAAGGTATCGTACGACACAACATGGATATTCTATCGGTTTTCCGGCTGGTCAATACTGGTATTCATATCCTTGTGGGTGAGATTCGCATTTTTGGTGTGCAACAAGTTGACCAGTTTGAATTTGGTTCCATGTGTCATCTCGTCGATGACAGTCTTAAAGGTCTCTGCCACTCCGGGCATTGTTACCACCAAGATTAGTTCAAGGGCTGATACAAGTGCTGGATGCCGGTGACTTGGTGTTGTCTGTATCTCCAACAGGCGGCGGGGCACAGAATTCAATCTCTGGAGTGGATACCTCTCTCGTTCTTCAACGACAATGCCGGGACAGTCGTTGCACGCCAGAATCATCCATTCTTATAGGGTATTCCCCGATAAAATGGTCAGTGGCAACCATATTACAACATTCTCGGTGACCAATTTGCAAAGCATTGCTGCTGCAACCGAGGTGAAAGTCTTTCGAAGACCCATTTCATCTGCCACCAGTGCTCCTTGCATATCAGCATCCCAAACCCACCTCCTCACAATGAACCAGATGCCCCAAGCATGGTGCACCAGAAACTTTGTACCGGGCAGGCCTAGAATTGAATACTTGTGGCCTGGAACCCGGTCAACTGTTGATTGACGAATAGGACGAGCATCCAGCAGCCTGACTGCCTCATCAAGACACTCATGTTCAAATTCGTTGTTGATTGTACTGAAAACTGTATTCAATTCTGAGCTGGTATTTGCTGGATCGAGGACCTCCTCACCATCCTCCACTTGCTCCTGAACCTCTCTTGCACCTTTGTCTATGTTCTGTTTGTCCTCAATGATCTGTTTCAGTTGCTCGGATGTAAGCTGGGCAGATGGGCTCATATTCCGGCGCTCCTGAAAATCATCGCGATGTTAGGTATTTCACAGTCCAGCAACCATTGGAACGAATACATATGGATGCAATAGAATCATTTCTATTCTTCCAATCAGAACTTACATTAATACAAGTATCATTCTCTTGCCCACGATCCTCCTCTCCCTCCTCTCTTCCACCCTCGTCTGAACCTTCCAAAGTCTGTGTATAATGAATAGCAGTTGCGCACATCTAGCCTTAACATGGCTAGCGGGGATTACCTTCACTGGTCTAATTACTTGGTCGGCAATCTCCTTCCCTGTAGCTTGCTTCATTTCGACCAAATTTAATTTCGGATCATGTCCAAGTTTCAACCTGAAAACATTTGAAAGGCAACAGTTGTACAAAATCTGGCCATATATGGGGTCTGTTATCATTTACCTATTGGTATATAATCCCATATACTCTTCGTCCAATTCGTCCTTCTCCAAGGTGCACTTGAACTTCGATGTTAGAGTGTATGGCTCTTTCGGGCGTCCGTCTTTGTTGATGAAATCAATCAGCTCCTCCCAGTGCCTCACATCAGTATACGCGGCATGGAGTTGGTTTGGGGCTAGAACGATATCCTTGCCATTCGACACCCGGTAAATCACAAACATGAACGTTGCGTTTGGCAACTCTGCGCGGTTACTTCTCCCCTGTTTGCTCGCGTGATCTCCCATATCAGTCGCTGGTCGCTTGTTGCCTCGCCGTCCCTTTTTCCTCGCCTCCTGCATTTCGCTGGCACATTCCTTCAGAAACATCTCCACCCACTGCCGACGAATCCATTCAGCATTATTGAAATTAACCAAAGGCAACCAGGTCTCGAATGTCTCCAAAAACTCTTCAACCGCTGTCTCCCAGTGAAGGGCTCCATCCCTAAGCTGTTTCAACCAGTTCTGCCCCCGGATCATGGACTGATGATTTTTCTCAAGGAACCCAGCCACCCATCCTTTCTTCCACTTGTTGAACGCACTATATTTGGCCTGCCCCATCCTTTTGCCAAATTGCTTCAAGGAGAATTCAGTTTGCTTCAGGCTGACTGGGGGTTTACCCTCTGCACCGCCCAAGTCTGACGAATCGTCGTTCTCATCATCTGTATCTTATTCGTTGTAGGATATCTCCGGCAATGGGGGCAAGTCAGCAATCCTCCCGAGATCTTGTTTCCGTGGTTCCGCAGGCGGCAGGAATCGTTTCGTTGTGAGGCTCATGGGAGGTCTCCCAGGTGCGCCGGAAGGAGGTCCAGGTAGAGGAGTATAGCTGGAAGATGTTGGTGGATTGGTTGGATTGTTTCCCGGCGGTCATGGAGGCACTTTCGGTGCACCTGGAGACGACAGCCCTTGTCCTTGGAACTGCTGCTGGGGAAATATTTGACACTCGCCATAACCGCCTTGGTGGAGGTCATCTCCTTGCCACGGTGGCACATAACTTGGGTATTGTTGGCTTATGCGGGTGGTTGTTTGCGAACCGTTGTGTGTCATGTTGAATGAAGAATGGTGATAAAACTGCGGAGCGCCTGGAAATGGCTGCGGTGAAGGAGGGTAACCATACCCATGCGGCGGTTGATATTGATTGGCGCATTTCCCAGATCGACTGTCTTTGCCGGTGGCAGGCTGTGTACCATTATCCGGTGAGTCTTAATTGTCGTCACGGCGCTGTTGTCAGCCAAGTAGGCCACCCCGTGGAGCCATATTCGCTGCGTTTGGTGGAGATCCCTTCTTCGACATGGTCTGTGAACAAAGATGGTGGTGAACTACTCTAGATGCACAATGTGATGTAGAATAAATCGGAGCATGGTTGAGTATGTTTCAGGTAGCAGTGACCTTCGGCGGAAGGAAGGGCTTCTTACATCCCATCCTGTTGTCCGGAACTGCGGTGTTTCACAACACCTTTGATCCATGACACCAACCCGGGCCTTGAAAAAAAAAAGCTTAATCACACACATCCCTCATTTCTTTGTTATATGCCCGAATTCATATACTAGGATATTGGATAGATGCTCACCTGCGTGTACTTCCATGACTTTTAACGGTTGTAGAAGGGATATGATATGATATCTCCAGAACCCTACAAGAACTATATCCAGTATGAAGGGTAGCACAACTAGGGATATTACACAAAAGTTGTGGGTGTACGACCTTGCAACCTCATTCAATTGGAGGCCTGTGAGTCGAGCAGCAACAGTAATGCTTCCTATTGAGCTCCTTGTCTAAACATATTGTTCTCCTCAGGATCCACGCTCCTGTCGAGGATCGTTACTGAAGCAACCATGCTACCAGCCTATCAGTTGTTGATGAACATTGCGCAGGCATACAGCCAGCTAGGAAACTCACCTATTCATTGTATTAAGACGATCAACCTTCATTATCAGCTGCTTGGAGGCTTGAGAGCATGTATAACTCACAATGCCGCAATGACGTAGTATAAGGCCCATGGTGGTGAATGCAATGATGACAAAAGAAACCTTCTCTTCTCTGCTAACGATGTACAGCAGACGATGTACACCAGTATTGCGCAGGATATGATATATATGTCCTGGTTTATGAAGAAAGCTAATCATAACGTGATTATATTATACCCCTCCCCCGCATTTGGCGGGGTGCGATGCGGCTGTGAATGTCATACGCTAACCCAATATCCCTGAGGCTCTAAATTACCCCCTGGGGAAGCATCATTGAGCTGCATCCAAATACGCGTTCCCTGACAATTTTTCGAATATGGTTAACACTCGCCGGAAACCTGTTAAGTGGTTTATCCGCAAGAAGAAATCATTCGACGAGAACCGACTCGAGGCTCCCTATCAACAGTATCACCCAATATCGATGAATCAAGGGCTATTACCTGAAGGGATTTTCCCACCTGCAGGATGGGATCGACCAGAGCCATCATGGTTCGACTTCAGTCGGTGCACCTGAATGGCCATCCATGAGCTTAGTCGACTAATTCATCTACCCATAGACAATGTACCTGGTGCTGCACCACCTGAAGATACTCCTGACGAAGAACCAATTGACCCCCGAAGCCTCATCTGACTTGTACCCCTGATCCAACACAGACGAGGGCTCATAGGCAGGTAGTTGGAGTGGAAAACGCGGGGGGAAAGCATATGGCAAAGCAACTTGATTGTATAACAAGCATCGCATGTACTCAGAACAATGGAATCAATGGCATCCTTTTCAGTCAGCAAACGACGTTCAACAGGCTCAATCTTTTAGCCAACAAACGACAACCTGGATAGATCAACATCTGAGGCGTGGACTGGACAACTTCAAAATCGAATCATTTCAATCTGCAGATGCTCTGGGAAAGCTCCTCTCTGAAATGGATTTTGGGCTCGGCAATGATAGTTGGATTGAAAATCATTCGCATATCTTTGGAACATTATTCTATAGGGATATTTTCAAATGTATCCAGTTCCTTTTGCCATATCTCCCATTTCAGGCAGACCACGATTTTGAACCGGTGCGCCTCGCAGACTCAGACAGTCGCCGAATATACAGTGAGATGAACACTGGCGACTGGTGGTGGGATACACAAGATCAGCTTCCTGCACGAGCAACGATTGAACCAGTCATTTGTGCATCCGATAACACTCACTGGACCAATTTTTCAGGCAATCAGCATGCCTGGCCGCTGTATCTCACGATTGGTAATATTGGAAATGATATCCGGTGGACACCTCAAAAGCGAGCGTGGATTCTCATTGGGCTGATGCCATGTCCCCCGAAAGGTGCCAAAAATATGTACGAAGCATGACAGTCTGCGGTTGGAACAGTGCTGTCCCCACTCCGGAATCTTGACATCACTGGTCCCGGCTTGAAATGGAATTGTGCAGATGGATTCCAGAGATAATATTATCCTCTTTTGGCTGCCTGGGTCGGGGATTATCCAGAACAATTCATGATCGCCCAAGTCTAATATGGCTCATGCCCGATGTGTGAAATTCCTAAAGGTGCACCGATGGGGCATTCAACTTGTTGAGCACTCGATAACTCATGAGATCAGCATGTTTACTTAGAGCTTCTGGACGAAACCACTATTGATGTTCTGCACACTCTTCATGTTCATCCAATGGGCAACCAGTTCTCGCAATTCCCTCTCTGCAATGTCTATCAGCTTTGGCAGCCTGATGAATTGCATCAGCTGCTCCTGGGTTTAGTTAAAGACTTATTGCACTGGCTGCTAAAATACCTGAAAGCTAGAAATGTCAAGGATCAATTTGACAATCAATTCACATCAGTACCACGATATCCGGGCCTCCAGTGCTTCTCTAAACCATTTGATTCAACGAAAAGCGGCTCCTGGCAGGGCAAAGAGATCCGGGGCATGATCAGAACACTGGCAGTGAATTGCGCCCCAATTCTTGACTGCTCCAAGGATGATGGGAACACTCCAGCCGAAACAGCCTCCTATGAAATAGTAATGGGAGCAGCGCAGGCATTATGTGAATTCTCTCTACTTGTCAGCCAACAAAATCACTCTGACCTATCCTTCACAGCACTAGATGATGCACTGAAGCGGTTTTACAAGAAGAAGGGTGCCCTTTGAGAACATAAAATGTCGAAGTCTGTGAAGGCCAAAGTGGATGAACAGTTGGCTACGGAATCCCATCAGTTACGAGTACAAGAGATTTACAAAATCAGTGCTGCAATGGAAGTTCTGGTGTACGGGGCTTAAAAGGTTACTACATCAAAGCGAAGGCAATTTCAGGTGCCCCTGACAAGTGCCCGACAAGCGGCAACCAAATGGTCAGAGGCTGATCGCAATAGAGCAATTGAGCGATTGGAGCGCGAAGTCCATCAGATGACTCCTGTCAAACGCAAGCTTTTCGATAAGTTATTCCAACATCATGAGCGACAACCATCACAAGAAGTCGGGACTAAGGCAACCGGTCCCAGAAGCACACTCGCGAAAAAACTTGCTCAAATGAAGACTGCTGCCAAAGAAGAGATTTATGGGGCGGTAAACATGACTGCTACCAAGCGGGTGGAAATTCAGGTCTGTCTATCTGACTCTGAGACTGAAGCCACCACCTGGAGTATTGCTGATAGGGACTGCATTGTGAGTCAGCTAGAGAGAGAGATGTATGGTATCACATCGAAAGAGCAGATGCGGTTCAAGAAGGAATTCTCCATCCGCTTGATCGAGTTTGAAGCTTGGTGGCAGGTAATTGGCGTTTAGGAGCTCCGGAAGACCATCGAACCGAGTGTAATCCATTTCGGATATCCAAAGATGCATCTCGCGAGCCTTATATCAGAGTCAATTCGGCGAATGGGTTCTGGTGACAATTTCACCACCAATATTTCTGAAAGGCTACATATCAGGAATGTGAAAGAGGCCTATCGATCTACCAACTAAGCCAATTACATTCGACAGATGCTCAAGCACAATGACTGGTCTACCGGTCTTGACTATATCGAGGAGATACTCTCATATCTTGCCCTGCAAGGCTCGTACAATATTGACTCAGCAAAAGTTTTCAACCTACTATTTGCTGCCGATAAATGGCGAAATACTGGCTGAGCCCATCTTTCATGCCTCCAGCAGTGTAAGGACGAGCCATCTTTCCGCCCTGTGTCACCACAGGTACATCATATTACCTAAACCCATCTCCGCTGAGTGTGCAGAAGTATTAAATTAATCTCACTCAGAGATGTATCAGAAGATTTCAGAATTCCCAACTTTGGACAGCTATTCCGTACACAGATTGAAGAGGACTGGGGACACGAAGTTAGTGGACTGCTGCTCGGATATAATCAGAATGTACTCCTTGACAGTATATTTATCAAACTTCAGAATGGGCTGTCGTACTACTGTCAACCATTTCACTGCCCTACATCTGTTGAGCGTCTGGGACTTGATTGCAAGGTAGAATATACCAATGCCAACCAAGGGATCATGCCCGAATCTCATAAGATTTGGGTCCAATATACAGAAAGTGACCTCGATAACACCTTCCAAGGCCGTGTTCCTTCTTTTCCTGTATTATTATTTAGCTGGACTCCGCCGAATCAGATCCTCCAATTTCAGGAGTACCCAGCCGCCAGAAATGCGATATCTACATCTTCTAAACGGTGCAAGAAGACTCAGCAATGGATATTACGTCCTCACATTCAAGAATATGCAGTGGTGATTCCAACAAAGTACAAAGATCCACATGGTTGGGCTGATTGTGTTGACGGGTTCATCCAGGTTGTCAAACAGACTGATATGATGCATATTGTTCCTGTTGGAGCAATTGTTGGACCGGCACATTTGGTGCGAGAGAATGCTGCATCAGATAGGATCAATAGCGTATGGCTTGTAACTAATCATGTGGATTTAGATACCTACTGAACTGTATATTAAGTTACAATGCCTGAATCAAGGTGTGCAGGAGGAAGATAGTTAGTTAATTGAATGGTACTATTTGATAGAAGCAGTATAATAATCGCTCCCGGATAGTACAGCTCCCGGTTTGAGATGCACTGGAATAGTCTTGGCGACGCAGCCAATACTCCCAATAGCTCCGAAATTTGCACATTGTAATAGTTTGATTTTCTAGCATTTCTAAGGCAACCATACATTCTTCAGGATACTCTTGTATTCTGTTCCACAACTTCCAGAGCATTGAGGAGCACTGGTGAAGTAGTCTCGGAGCACCTGAGAGCTCATCGCTTTGCACTCAGCCTCTCTGGGAGCATCTGGGAGCGTCTGGAAGGATCAGTGTGGCTGTTCAGAGTTGCTGAGTGGTTCAGTTGTGACTTCCAAACAATTTTACACTTTGCTGATGTCTGCAATGCCAGGTGAGGTTAACAACTCGGGACTCGTTACAACGCAGCAGGATGCGATCTTACCACCGTCATTCTTGTAGTTGAAGTAGTTCGAGCGATCAGGACTGTCCGCTTTCAGCTTTTACTTGGAAGCTTTCGGATGAACACCTTTGTTCTTTTGCCACTCCAGGAGAGCATAGCGCAACACAGTGCATGTGAACATGATCAGTGGCAAAGGTATATGACCGTCCTTGTCATCAATTATGGAATTATAAAATCCATCAGCATACTTACTGCAGTTATACACCCGATGATAAAAATTGATGTGGATAAACCGCGGGAATGCTTCCGCCAGGAAGTAAAGTGAATGCTAGCGATTCATTATCAGCTTTCGACACTCTCTGCATTGGATTTGGACCGCGTACACCACCTTCCACACGCTCTTCTACAGGAAGAAGATACTTATTGTCTACGAGAAGGGAATCAATGAATTCCAAACGCTCTGCGGCGGATTCAACGTGGTGGAGATCATAAAGCTCTGGAATGTTGTCCCTTGCAGATTGAATAAAATGGGATTTGACATTATCGACTTGTGCGCAAACCTACTACCATTTTGAGTCTGTAATATCCAACCTGGGCCATTGCTTCAGCATACCTCTTTCAAGATCTCCTTTGTGTGAGCCTCAAATGCTATGGACCAAATGTTGTTTTGCTGCATAGCGGCGTTCCAGTACATCTCTATCATCTACCAGTGCGGGGCTTCAGCAAATGTGTTCGCAATGCATCGCTTAGTAAAACTTACCATCTCCCAGTTGCTTGCGCTGTTCAACGGCCGTCTGAACCACATGTAGGGTTCCAGGAGTCCACCCATTGGAAATACCTGACGCGTGATGTTTGAGTAACGAAATCGATGGAAGCTGCGACTGCCGGAGACCATTGATCGAGGTGTAGACACTGCCTGTGGTTGCAATTGCCACTGCCTCTCTGTCTGATTCTTTTCTGTAGCTCGTGTTCGCAGTGGATTTGTAATGATCGCGTGGGCTTCTTGATTAGGGATGAGGGTAGGCAGGTTTTCAAGACCGCTGAGAGGAGTGGGAGTGCTAGCGATGCCGGATGTGGGGCTGGATACAACGCGACGCATTAAGTCTGTCTGTCAGGTTCCTCCTGCTGCTGGTGTGCTACGACTGCTTGTACCCAGCGTGGTGGTTGGAGTATGAATTGACCGTTGCAGTGTAGCAGACGGGGAGGAAGTCATCCGTTGAATGATATTTGCAATGCGAGAATTGTTCAGCGAAGATGAGGGGGTGGAGTTCTGATCTTGGGTTGTAGAGGGTATGGAACTCCCTCCTTGAGAGGGATCCCTCTTGGCAGCTGTCACTGAATCACATCTCTTAGCAGGCGGAAGCTGCGAATTCCCCGAAGGCCCACGCTTTTGTTGATTCTAATGATTAGGAAGACTTCGAACATATTGTATGACCAGAGGTGTGTCTGGGTGAGGGCTCGGGGAAGGCATAGTCTGATATAGATGTTCGACATTCAGAAGGTAGCAATATTTTCCTCTGCATGCATATGCAAAGGCAGGTGAGGTAGACTCCTACTTGAGCGACCATGGAGGGATTCGACAAAAAAGGGAGGTGCAGTGTAGACCGCGCTGGACTCTAAACCCTGACAATACTCGCGGACAAGATCCCTTGAAATGCATTCAATTATAGGGGTTAACTGCCAACAGATTAAACTCAGATTCAACTCAGCATTGATATTCACAGTTACAGCAACGTCTGAAGGCCAATTTGCACCTCTTGAAGGGTGTTTAAGCCCTCTTAGTGCTATTATCGTTGTATTGCACTCGTTCATGACACAATACTTTGAACTATTGATTGTGTATATCTTCAGCCTCCCAGTCGAAATCCCCCTTTGGAAGACCTGAAAGCATCGCAAATCAAACAATGCTGTATTCTCCATCCTATGACATCAGTTGCGTGTGATTTTTCCACTGCAAGGCGTTTGTAGCCGTGTTGGATGGTTGCACAGTTGGGACAGCTTGAGAACTACTCAGTTTGATCTGACATGCATCAGGTCTGAGCAGTAAACCTGGTATGTGAGTCACAAGTAGTGTTAGCAACGGTTCCGGACCAGCGCTTCGGGTCCGGGTACGGGTCGGAACTGACCCGTTTTCAAATTGGCTGTCCGGGTCGTCAATACACCCGAACCGTCAATTCAGGTACGGTTCGATGGACATCTCACTACCTGTCTGGATTGGGCGGGTTGTCAGTGGGTTGTCCAGTGGGTCCATCTGTAGATTCATATAATGCTCTTGTTTTTTGCTTTATAATAATAGTATGTTATCAAAATCGCATTTTCAACATCCAATAATC
>Ga0307512_10002822_pt1 | contig 21161 bp, 17 predicted proteins | sample 14_EM_MG_FD_200267 | JGI IMG/M metagenome (GOLD analysis project Ga0307512, IMG submission 200267) | Populus trichocarpa ectomycorrhiza microbial communities from riparian zone in the Pacific Northwest, United States - 14_EM | ecosystem: Host-associated > Plants > Roots > Unclassified | place...
ATCCTCGGTGCTGAACATTTGCCATCCCGTCACCGGTCGAACAGGTGACGCCCACCCTTCGCCACACACCGTCACCTGTCAAGGGGGTGACGGAGGTCTTGCGTCGAGCACCCGTCACCTGCCAAGGTGGTGACGTGACCTTCGTCTTCGTCAGCGGCGACCTGGCGCTCGATTTCGCCGCCACGCTCAAATGGCGGCGGAGCGAGCCCGAGGAGCTTCTGTCCACATCGGACGCCGCGGCCCGTTGGGCGATCGAGGCAGGCGTGCTCACAGCGCCGCCACGGGTCGACGCGGCCGAGCTGCGCCACCTGAAAGCGTTGCGGGAGTCCGTCTATCGCCTGGTCTGCGACGGCCTAGCCGGCCGTCGCCACCGCCCAGCCGATCTGCGAACGCTGAACCGGGCCGCGGCGGGTGCGGCTGCCCGGGTCGCCCTGACCGCGAACGGGATTCGCCGCACCGGCGACGCGTCCGCCATCGCCACCGCCGTCGCGATCGCCGCCGTCGAGTTGCTCGCCGTGCTCGACCGCACCCGGGTCCGCGAGTGCGCCCGCCCCGAGTGCACAAGACTGTTCGTCGACCGCTCCCGCGCCGGCAACCGAACCTGGTGCGGCATGGAAGAATGCGGAAACCGGGTCAAGGCCGCCTCCTACCGAATCCGCCGCACCGCCACCGGCTGACGCCCCGGCCAATCTCAGCATCAAAGAAGGCACCGCCACACCCGGACGGCCTCGACGAACAGCGCGTGCCGCGTGCGTTTGCGCGCATCAGGTTCGTTGGCGGGCCATCCACTGCCAGATGTGGGTGCCGTTGATGCTCGGGTCGTTGCGGGCCACATAGATCCACGACCAGTGCCCGGGGAACTGGTAGCCGTTGAAGATTACGTGGTCGTACAGCGACATCAGCGAGCCGGGGATGAGGTCGTGCGCGTGGACGGTGTTGGGCTCCGGCGCCACCGTGTCGTCGTCGCGGGAGGCGACGAGCCAGGTTGGCGTGTGGATGTTCCGCAGCTCGGGGTCGGTGATCATCGTCGGGCCGCCGGGTTCGAGGGGCGCGACAACACCGCAGATGGGTACGGACGCCGCGAACAAATCGGGGTAGACCGTGGTCATCTTCAGGCTCATGTAGCCGCCGTTGCTGCAGCCGACCACGTAGATCTGCTCGTGGTCGATCGGGTACCGGCGCACGAGATCACGGATGATCTCGTGGATCAGGGGTGCGAAGCGGTCGCCGTCCTCCAGCCAGAAGGACGTGCTCTGCGGGGCCACGACGTAGGCGCCGGAAAAGATGCGTTGCGCCGCCGGGGTGGCGAAGCCCAGCGCACCTCGGTTGGCCCGCAGCGTGGTCTCGTTGTCGTAGTAGTTGTCGGGCAGCGAGGCACCCTCACCCCCGCCGTGTAACCAGACGACGAGCGGGCTCCCGCCTCGCCTCGCGGAGCGATGACCGGGCGAGTACAGCCGATATTTCATGCCCGAGCCGGAGACCCGATAGCCGAACGCGTCGACCTCCGGATTGGACAGTCCGCCCTGGACAAACTCCGCGATAGTGATCGGGTGGTGTCCTCGTACCATAATGGGGTCGTTTTGGGTGATGGTGTAGACGAGGTCGAGCCGCACGTTGCGGGCCTTGCCCGCGATGTAGCCGAGGGTCCCGCCGCCGATCTGGCCTTCGCCGTAGGCGAGGTCGAGCACGATGTTGCCGTGGTCGTCGAGCCGGGCGGCGGTCACCGCCCGGTCCAGGTCGTATTCGCTGAAGATCTGGTCGCCCGGTGCGATGGGTATCGGGCTTGTGGCCTTGGCGTGCACGGTAAAGGTGCTGGTCGTGAGGCTTGCCGGCTCGATCCGAGCGAGCCGCCCGGTGCCGAGGGTAAGCGACGTGACCTGCTCGCCGCCGTCGAGCGTCACGGCATTGAGGGTGAATCCCACCCCGCTGCCCGAGTGTCCGCCGGCGCGCGCTGCCGCGCCCGGCAAAGCCAACCCGACGGCGGCACCAGCCCCGGCGGCCAGAACGGAACGGCGACTGACCAACGTGGCCATATGGCCTCCCTGTTTCGGGCGCATTAAGAATAATGCAATGATGTTGGTCTATCACACGTGCCGGGCCGAGCGGAAGAGCACGCCTCACGCGATGGGCACGTTGCCCCGGAAGATCGAGGCCGGGTCCAGCCGCGACTTGGTCTGCTGCAACCGCGCGTAAGTCCGCGGCGGGTAGACGCTCCTGGCCCGATCGGGTTCGTCGTCGATGAAGTTGATGTAGCCCGCGTCGGAGCCGACCCCGTCGAACCCGGCGTAGACCTGCCTCGCCCAGGAAATCAACTCGTCGCTCTGCTCGGCGTCCTCCCACTGGGCGACCACGTTCAGAACGTAGGCCGCGTCGCGATGTGCGAACGCCGTGGCATCGTCGGCCACCCGGCCGACGGCGCCGCCCATCCGGAGAATCTCAATTTGCGAGTACCGGCTCGGCAGCGTCTCTGCGGCGGACCGCAACGCCTTGATCGCCGAGTCGTCGACGCTCACCAAGTAGCGGGACTTGTTGTAGTTGCGCCGGCCGTGCGGATGCACCGTGTCCTGCATCGTCTGCACTGCGACATACGGCATCCGGTCCACCCGGGAGACCACGGGCCCGGCCGATTCGATCAGGCGTCGCATCGGTTCGTCGCCCGCCGCCAAGTCTCCCGACCATACCGCGTTGATGCACACGACCGGCGTGCCGACCAGGTCGAGCGGCACGCCCGGCATGGGTGGGCAGAGCGAGGTGATGCAGATCGCCGTAAGCTGGTCGGGCACCTCGTCGATGGTCGTCACATAGTGGCCGGCGGCGGTGGCCAACTGGTCCAAAGTGAACACTGCCTGGCCGAAAAGCACGTCGCTGACGGGGTACGTCCTGAGCTCGAACTCGGTGACGACGCCGAAGTTTCCGCCCCCGCCTCGAAGGGCCCACAACAGGTCTTCGTCACCGCGCTCGCCGGCCCGCACGATGGCACCGTCGGCGGTCACCACCTGCGCCGCGAGGATGTTGTCGCAAGTCAGGCCGAAATTGCGGTGCGTCCAGCCGAATCCGCCGCCGAGCGCGAGACCGCCCAGCCCGGTGTGCGAGACGACCCCGGCCGGCGCCAACCGCCCATGTCGCGCGTTCGCGGCATCGACGTGCCCCAGCAGGCAACCGCCGCCGGCCAGGGACGACTGCCCGTCGGCGGACAAACTCACGGCGTTGATCCGGGACAGGTCGATCGTCAGGGCACCATCGCCCACGGAAAGTCCCGCGACCTGGTGCCCGCCGCCGCGCACCGACAAGGGTGCGCCGACCTCCTGCGCGGCCCGGACGGCGGCGACGACATCCCCGGCGGAGCCGCAGTAGGCGACGAGCGCGGGCCGCTTGTCGACCATGCCGTTCCACACCCGGCGAGAGGCGTCGTAATCCTGCGACGACGGCAGGACAGCGCGGCCGCCGAAGTTCGCTCCGAGCGCCGTTCGCAGCTTGATTCCGAGCTGTTCGTATTCCAATGCGTTCTCCATTGCGGTTCCATTCCCATCGGCTAGCGGGCTTGCGGCGGCAGCTGGACGAACCCGGCGACGTGCTGTCACACCAGGATGCGCAGCGGGTCCTCCAGGAGAGTGATCAGCTCACGCAGCCATGCGGCGGCGATGACTCCGTCCAGCGGTCGGTGGTCGACCGAGAGGGTCAACCGCATGACCGTGCCGACCTCGACCCGGCCGTCCCGCACGATCGGCTCCTCGGTCGCGGCGCCGACCGCCAGGATCGCGGACTGCGGCGGGTTGATGATCGCCGCGAATTCCCGCACGCCGTACATGCCGAGGTTGGTTACGGTGAGCGTGCCGCCGTCGAGTTCGTCCTGGCGCAGTCGCCGGTCCGCCGCCCGCGTGGTGAAATCGCGGATCTGCTGGGCCACGGCCGTTACGGACAGCCGCTCAACACCGCGCAGCACCGGGGTTACCAGTCCCCGCTCGGTCGCCATGGCAACCGACAGATCAACCGTCGAGTACGAGCGGACCGCTTGCTCGGTCCACGTCACGTTCATCGCGGGGACCTTCGTGTGCGCCAGCGCGGCCGCGCGGACGACCAGGTCGTTGACCGAGATGCGGACGGTGGCGGATTCGTTGAGCCGGCGCCGCAGATCCAGCAGCGCGTCTACCCGCGCGCTGCCGCGCAGATAGAAGTGCGGCGCGTCGCGACTGCTGGCGGTAAGCCGGGCGGCGATGGCTCGACGCAGCGGCGTATGCGGAATCTCCACAAAGGATGCACCCGGCGGAATGCCGTCAACACCAGCAACAGCCGAAGCCGAAGCCGAAGCCGGGCCCGGTGTCAAAACCGAGGCCACGACCGGAGCCGGACCCGGCGCCGAAACCGAAGCCACCACTGGCGGTGTGCCAGCGTCGGTGCCGCGCGCCGCGGTCTCCACGTCCCGGCGGACGATCCGCCCGTTCGGCCCGGTGCCGGTGATGTCCTGGACTTGCAAGCCGGCCTGCTTGGCCAGCCGCCGCGCCAGCGGACTGGCGAAGACCCGCTCGACCGTAGGCAGCTCCCGCCGCGGCGGCGCGGGCCGAACCTCCGGCGCGGCCCCGACACCCAGACCGGCGAGCACCGCGTCGAGATCGTCATGCTGTTCGCCGGGATCGCCCAGCAACGCGATGGGGTCGCCGACCGCGACGCTGACCCCCTCGGGAACCAGCGTCCGCAACAAAACCCCGGCGCCGTCGGCTTCCACCTCGACGACCGCCTTCTCGGTCTCGATGGTGGCGAGCACGTCACCGCTCGTGAAGGCGGTGTCGACCCCGACCGACCAGGTCTCCAGAATTGCCTCGGCGGCGCTGGCGGCCACCTCGGGCATGCGCAGCAGGCGGGCCATGCTCACCTCCCCGCAATCTGCCGAAGCTTCGCGGCCGCTTCTTCGGTCCCCGCGTAGGCACCGCGTTCGAGGACCTTGCTGATGCTAGGTGAGGCCTCGCCGCCGGACAGGCGTTCGACCGGATGATCCAGCCAGTCGAAGTAGCGGCGGTGGATCTCGTCGGCCAGCCAGCCGCCGTACGAGGTGCCCACCGGGCCCTGCTCGGCGATCAGCACGACGCCGGTCTTGCGGACGCTGGCGCCGACGGTGTCCCAGTCGAGGCTGGCCCGGTCCAGCCATCTCAGGTCGATCACTTCGGCGTCCACTCCGGTCTGTTCCACCGCGGCCAGCACATGCGCGGTCATCGCCAGGTAGGTCAGCACGGTGACCGCGCTGCCGGCCCGGCGTACCGCGGCCCGGCCCACCGGCAGGCAGTAGTCGAGGTCGCCGACCGGGCCCGGCCCGGTCGAGGTGTACAGCTCGACGTGTTCCAGGACGACGACCGGGTCCTGGCAGCGCAGCGCGGCGTTCATCAGCCCCACGTAGTCGTACGGCGTGGACGGCGCCACGATCCGCCAGCCGGGTGCCGTGGCGAAGATTCCCGCCGGGTCCATCGAGTGCTGGGATCCGTAGCCGGTGCCGATCGCCACCTTGCTGCGCAGGACCAGTGGGACCGCGCCGGTGCCGCCGAACATGTGCCGGGCCTTGCCGATCTGGTTGAACAGCTGGTCGGCGGCGACCCACATGAAGTCGGCGTACATGAACTCCACGACCGGGGTGAACCGTCCGTCCATAGCGATGCCGCCGCCCAGGCCGGCGAAGGCGTTCTCGCTGATCGGGGTGCCCAGCACGCGGCCCGGGAAGCGCTCGGCCAGCCCTTTGGTGGCACCGTTCGTGCCGCCGCCGAGCCGGTGCACGTCCTCGCCCAGCACCACCACGGACGGATCCGTCTCCATCCGGCGGTGCAGGACGGCGGCGACGGCGTCGACGAACCGCTGCTCCGCCATGGTCCCGGTGAAGTCGTACCGGGCGCTGGACAGCTCGGACAGGTCGCCCCGGATGCCCACATCGGCGAAGCCGGGGTCGGGCCACTCGGCGGGCCGGATCCGCCGGCGGCCGAGCGGGCCGTCGGGCGCCGGCTCCAGCAGCGCGGCGTCGAGCCCGGCCACGACGTCTTTGACGTACGCCGTCGCCTTGTCGACCTCGGGCCCGGTGAGCAGCTCGCGGCGCAACAGGTGATGGGTGACCTGGGCGATCGGATCACGGTCACGCCATTGCCGCTCTTCCTGTTTCGTACGGTAACCGAACGCGCTGCCGGGGAACGAGCCGTTCTGGTGGTAGTAGCGATAGACGTCCGCCTCGACCAGCGCCGGGCCCTTGCCGCCGCGAAGATGCTCCAGGGCCGCGCGCATGGTGAGGTACACCGCGAGCGGGTCCATCCCGTCCACCTTCCAGCTGGCGATGCCGAAGCCGGGTCCGCGGGCGGACAGCCGGGGCTCGCCGGTCGCCTCCTCCACGGAGGTGGCGACGGCATAGCGGTTGTTCTCCACGAACAGGCACAGCGGCAGCTTCCAGGCCGCGGCGAGGTTGAAGGTCTCCAGCGTGGAGCCGATGTTGATGGCGCCGTCGCCGAAGTAGGTCACCGCGACGGCGTCCGTCCCGGTCTGGCGGTGCGCCCAGGCCGAGCCGGCGGCGAGCGGGACGCCCCCGCCGACGATGGCGTTGGTGCCGATCGCGCCCGCCTCTGTCCACTGGAGATGCATCGAGCCGCCCCGGCCGTGGCTGAAGCCGCGGTCGAGTCCGCAGATCTCCGCGAGGGTGCGCAGCAGCACCTCCTGCACCGGTGCCGAGAGGTCGGCGCGCGGATCGATCCCCTTCGGCTCCAGGTGCGCGACGACCTTGGCGAGGAACTGGTGGTGGCCGCGGTGCGAGCCGTTGACGGTGTCGCCGGGGTTCAGGGCGAGGATCGAGCCGACCGCGGCTCCCTCCTGGCCGACGCTGGAGTGGGCCGGCCCGTGGATGAGCCCGTCCTTGGACAGCTCCAGGACGTGCTCCTCGAAGGTGCGGATGATCAGCAGGTGGCTGAACATCGACAGGAGCAGGGCGGGTTCGGCCTCGTCCCAGTCGTCCTCAGTCGTGCTGAGCTGCCGCCACGGGGCGGCGGGGCGGGGTCGGTTCTCTCGGGTCACAGGCGATGTCTCCCCTCACCACGCGGTGGCGATGTACTTGGCCTCTAGGTAGTCCAGAACGCCCTCGTGGCCGCCTTCCCGGCCGATCCCGCTCTGCTTGACCCCGCCGAACGGCGCGGCCGGGTCACTGACCAGCCCCCGGTTGAGGCCGACCATCCCCGCCTCCAGCCGCTCGCTGACCCGCAGGCCCCGGGCCAGATCACCGGTGAAGACGTACGCGACCAGCCCGTACTCGGTGTCGTTGGCCGCCTCGATCGCCTCCTGCTCGGTGCTGAACGACACCACGGGGGCGACCGGGCCGAAGATCTCCTCGCGGAGCAACTCGGCGTCCGGCGGCACGTCGACGAGGACGGTGGGCTCGTAGAACCAGCCCACCCGGTCGGGCCGGCTGCCTCCGCTGAGCGCCTTGGCACCCCGGCCGACCGCGTCCCGGACCAGGTCGTCCACCTTCTCGACGGCATCCGAGTTGACCAGCGGGCCGACCTCGACGCCGGCCTCGATGCCCGGGCCCAGCCGCAGACCGGCCATCCGCACGGCCAGCCGCCGCGCGAACTCCTCGGCGACGGGCGCCTCGACGTAGAACCGGTTGGCGGCGGTGCAGGCCTCGCCCGCGTTGCGCATCTTGGCGACCATCGCTCCGTCGACGGCGGCCTCGAGGTCGGCGTCCGCGAAGACCAGGAACGGGGCGTTGCCGCCCAGCTCCATCGAGACGTTCAGCACGCGGTCGGCGGCCTCCCGCAGCAGAACGCGGCCGACCTCGGTGGAGCCGGTGAAGGACAGCTTGCGAACCCGGCTGTCGTGCAGCATGGCCGAGACGACGGCCCCCGACCGGCGCGCGGGCAGGACGTTCACCACGCCCGCCGGCACCCCGGCGTCGGCCAGAAGCTCGGCGAGGGCCAAAGCGGTGAGCGGTGTGTCGCTGGCCGGCTTGAGCACGCTCGTGCAGCCGGCGGCCAGCGCGGGCCCGATCTTCCTGGTGGCCATGGCCGCGGGAAAGTTCCACGGGGTTACCAGCACGCAGACCCCCACGGGCTGGTGCTGGACCAGGATGCGGTTGGTCCCGGACGGCGCGGTGCCGACCGTGCCGAAGACGCGGACGGCCTCCTCGCCGTACCAGCGGAAGAACTCCGCGGCGTACGCGACCTCGCCACGCGCGTCGGGCAGGGCCTTGCCGTTCTCCTGGGAGATCAACCGGGCCAGGTCCTCGGCGCGATCGGTCATCAGCTCGTACGCGCGGCGCAAGATCTCGCCACGCTGACGCGGCGGGGTCGCGGCCCATCCCCCGGCGGCTGCGGCAGCCGCGTCGACCGCGGTGATCGCATCGGCCACCGTCGCATCGGCGACCTCGGCCAGCACCTTTCCGGTCGCCGGGTCGACGACGTCGAACCGGCCGCCGTCGCTGGCGGGCACGCTCCGCCCGCCGATGAACAGCTCACGCATGGCATTTCCTTCCCGGCTCGGCGGCCGAGGTCAGTAGCGGTTCGCGACGATCAGGTCCTGGGCCGGGAACAGCGTCAGGACCCGGGCGCCGTCCTCGGTGACGACGACCTCCTCCTCGATCCGCGCGGCGGAGAAGCCGTCCTCGGCGGGGCAGTAGGTCTCCAGGGCGAAGACCATGCCGGTCTTGAGCTCCACCGGCTCGCGCATGCTGTTGAGCCGGGAGATGATCGGCCGCTCGTGCAGGCCCAGGCCGAGGCCGTGGCCGAACTGCAGGCCGAACGCCGCCATCTCGTCGGCGAAGCCGAGATCGGTCGCCTTCGGCCAGAGCGCCGCGATCTGGTCGGTGGTCACCCCGGGTTTGACGGCGTCGATCGCCGCGTCCATCCACCCCCGGGCCCTGGTGTACGCGTCGCGCTGCGCGGGCGTCGACCAACCGACCGAGAACGTGCGGTAGTAGCACGTACGGTAGCCGTTGAAGGAATGAATGATGTCGAAGAACGCCTGGTCGCCGGGGCGGATCAGGCGATCGGAGAAGTTGTGCGGGTGCGGATTGCAGCGCTCGCCGCTGACCGCGTTGACCGCCTCGACCTGGTCCGACCCCATGGCGTAGAGGCGGTGGTTCACCAGGGCGACAAGCTCGTTTTCCCGTACGCCTGGCTTGAGCGCCTCGACCAGCTCCTGGTAGACGCCGTCGACCATCGCGGCGGCCTGGTTCAGCAGCATGATCTCGTCCGCCGACTTGATCTCCCGCGCGTCGAGCATGTGCTGCTGCGCGTCGACCACCGTGAGGCCCTGCCGCTGCAGCTCGAACAGGAACGGTGGCTCCACAATGTCCACACCGAGCGGCGCGCCGGCCAGGCCGGCCTCGGCGAGCAAGCCCTTGATCTCGCGAACCGCGTCCGACATCAGCCCGGCGGTCGGCGCGATGGCGCCGCGGAGCCCGAGCATGCCGGCCCGGCAGTGCTCCGGATCGAGCCACGGGCTGTACAGCTTGTGGTGCCGGGCGGCCGAGCCGAAGTCCCACAGGCGCACCTCGCCGTCCCGGGTGAGCAGCGCGTAGCGGGTCATCTTGTCGCCCAGGGCACCGCCGATCCAGGTCTGCGTGGTGTAGCGGATGTTGTAGAAGTCGAAGAGCAGGAAGGCTCCGCAGCCGCTGGCCTCCAGCGCCGCCCGGGCCCGGGCCAGCCGGTAGTCGCGCAGCCGGCCGAAATCCACCCGTTGCTCGTAGTCGACGGCCATGTGCCCGGGCGCGCCAAGGGGGGCGCTCACGATGCGGCCAGCCCGTCGTCGACCTGAACGTCCTCCGGCTCCAGGCGCAGCCCGGAGGCCGCCGCCTGCAGGTCCAGCAGGATCGCGAAGTCCTCACTAACCCGGCCGGAGCCGACGCTGGCCTGGACCAGCTGCGCAGTCGCGGCGGTGAGCGGCATCGGCACGTCCAGCGCGCGGGCCGCGGCCAGCCCCAGGTCGAAGTCCTTGCGCAGCAGCACCGGGGTGAACGTCGGCGTGTAGTCGAGATTGACGAACGCCGGGGACTTGTACCGGGTGAACGGCGAACCCATCACGCTGTTGTTGAGGAACTCCAGAAACGCGTACCGGGACACGCCGCCCTTCTCGGCCAGCACGGTCACCTCGGCCATGGTCTGGGTCACTATCCCCAGCATCAGGTTGTGCGCGATCTTCACTAGGCGGGCGACCTCGCCCTCCCCCGCGTAGGTGGCCGCCTTCCCGATGAGCTTGAGCAGCGGCTCGACCTCTTCGAACCGGGCCAGCGGGCCGGAGGCGACCAGCGTCAGCTCACCCGCGGCCACCACCTTGGCGTTGCCGCTGACCGGCGCCGCCAGGAAGCCGACACCGCGGGCTTCACACAACGCCCGGACGGCCGCGGAGGCCTCCATCGACACGGTGGAGCAGTCCACCACCAGGCCGGGCAGCGTATCCGTCTCGGTGAGCAGGCCGCCCGGGCCGGACAGCACCTCGTGCAGGTCGGCCGCCGTGGCGACCATCGTGAACACCACGTCCCGGTCGCGCAGCTCGGCGATCGACCGCACGACAGTGGCGCCGTGCTCGGCGAGCGGCGCCACCTTCTCCGGCGTCCGGTTCCACGCGGCCAGGTCCACGCCGCCGGCGGCCAGCCGGCGCGCCATCGCCAGGCCCATCCGGCCAGTTCCTATCCAACCCACCCTCATCGCGGACAGCTCCTTTGTGGCCTCATAGCGGACAGTTCCTTCTGGTCGGTCATGGTGTGGGCACCGGGCCGCGCTCGCGGCTGCGGGTGGCGGTGACGAAGAGCCCGCCGAGCAGGCCGAGCGCGACCGCGACGAGGCCGAGCCACGGCCGGGTGGGGGTGCCCAGCCAGTGGTCCAGGCTCCAGCCGCCGGGGCCGGCGAGGCCGATCGCGACCACCCCGGCGAGGATCGTCAGCTCCAGTTCGCAGCCGTGCTTGCGGTGATCGAGGCCGTTGCGCGCGTGCAACGCGACGACGTTGGTCAGCACGCCGGTGAGCATGGCGACGCCGACGACGGTCAGGGCGCCGAGGCCGACTAGCAGCGCGCCGACGCACTCGGTGACCGCCGCGACCAGCGCCATCAGCCGGGGCGGGCGGAACCCCTGGCTTGCGAAGAACCGCTCGGCCCGGTCCAGGCCGCCGCCGTCCCACCAGCCGAACAGCTTCTGCGTGCCGTGGAAGGCCATCACGGCGAACACGACCAGGCGCAGCACGAGCAGCCCGGCATCGGCCGAGGCTCTCACCGCCCGGCGCTTCCGGTCCCGGCGGCGAACTTGGGCAGCACCTCGTCGATGAACAGGTCGAGGGAGCGGTTGGACTCCGCCTCGGCCATGAAGCCGAAGTTGAACAACAGCGACATGTGCCGGGCACCCACCGCCGCGTAGGCCTCGATCTGCTCGACGATGCTCGCCGGGCTGCCCACGAGCATCGCCCGTTCGATGAACTCGTCCGGGTTCTGCGGCGACACGCCCACCACGCTGCGCAGGTGGGCGGCGTCCTTGATGTCGCTGGTCATATTGAAGTTCTTCTTCTGGTGGGCGGCCATCTCGGCCATCCGCTCCCGGGCGAAGGCCAGCGCCTCGGCGTCGGTGCCGGCGATGATGACCTGCTTCTGCACCAGGCTCCAGTCCAGGCACTCCTCGACGAACGCCGCGTCGCGGCCCGATTCGGCGAGGGTTTCCGCGTACATGGCCAGCCGTGACCCGATGACCTCCGGCGTCTCGCGGGCGGTGAACAGGTACCAGCCCTTGCGGGCGGTCCAGAGCACGCCCTCGTCGTTCTGCGTCGCGCGGGCGAACTTCGGGCGTGCGGCGTGGTAGGCGGCCGGCATGATCCGGGTACGCAGCGAGCCGCTCTCGAATGCCGTCGCCCACTCGTACGGCGGGTCGTCCGGCTTCTTGTCGAGCGCCCGCTCCATGACCTCCAGGTTGTGCATCATCTGCTCGTGGCGCACGGACGGGTCCCGGCCGAGCCCCGCGTACTCCACCGGGGAGCCGCCCGCGGCGAAGCCGACGATGAGCTGGCCCTTGGTGAGGATGTCCAGCAGGTTGCAGCTCTGCGCGAGCCGCATCGGGTTGTGCAGCGGCGGGACCGCCACCGCGAGCAGGAACCGGGTCTCCGGGGGCACCTGCGACGCGAGATACGAGGCGAGCATGAAGTTGTTGCCGTACGTGTTGTAGCCCGAGAAGTGGTGCTCGGTCAGCGCGATGCCCTGGACGCCGGCGTGGGCCGCGCGCACGGCCTGCTCGGCGGTGTGCTCGATGACGGCCACGTCCTCGTCAGCTCCGCGGGTCTGCGGATTCAAGTAGATGGAGAACCGCATAGCGACCCCTCTTCCTCAGAATTAGAACGGTTGCATTTAGCATAGGCACACGGTGGCGGGCGAGTAAAGGGGCGTGTGCACCGATAGCCGCCGGGCCAGCTCCGTTGACAGCGGCCCAGTGTCCCGGCATCCTTGAAACCGGTTGCATAACTGTGAGTCAGCGCGCGAGGGGAGTCCGGCATGCCGGAAATCGTCTTCATCAACTCGTTCGAAGTTCCCGTCGACCGGGACGAGGACTTCCTCCTGCTCTGGAAGGAGATCGACGACTACATGCGCGGCAAGCCCGGATACCGCTGGCGCCGGCTGCATCGCTCGATCGACCCCGGCTCCCGCCTGCGGTACGTCAACGTGGCGGGCTGGGAGTCCGCGAAGCACTTCGACGCCGCTCACGACGAGACCTTCCGCAAGATGCAGTCCCAGCCGGGCTGGGCCCACTTCCCGGCCTACCCGTCGCTCTACACCGTCGTCCAGGAGGACGGGTCCGCAACCTCATGACCTTCCAGGCAGACCCGATCACGGCGGGCGGCGCGACGTGGTTCGTCGCCTCGACGGCGGACGTGACCCCGGCCGAGCTGGAGGGGCACTCCTTCCGCATCCTGGCCGACGGCGGCCGGACCGGCGGCGCGTTCAGCCTCACCGAGGCGACGAGCCCGAGCGGCGCGGCGGTCGGCTGGCACGCGCACGACGCGTCCGTGGAATGCTTCTACGTCGCTGAGGGCCGGTATCGGCTGACCGTCAGCGGGGTCGTGCACGACCTCGGGCCCGGCGACTTCGCCCTGGTGCCGCGGGGCGCGCCGCACGGCTTCGAGGTCGTCGAGGGCACCGCCCGGGCCATCGTCCTGTTCGCGCCCGCGGGCTTCGAGGAGGTCTTCCGGCAGATGCCGGAGATCTTCGGTACGCCGGGCGAGCCGGGGCCGATCTTCGAGGCGGCCAACCGGGCCGTGGCCACCCGGCTGCTCGACCACTGCGGACCGGGACCGGCCGCCCTGGTCCGGCCGGCGAGTGGTTCCGCCGAGACGGTGCTGGCCGAACCGCTCGATACCCGCACCCAGCTCCGGATCGAGCTGCGCCAGGACGAAACGACCGGCGACCTGTGGAGCTTCGACCCGCTGACCACAACGGTCTACGCGGTCAGCGGCGGCTACCGGGTCGACCTGCCCGGCGGGCGGGTCACGCTCTGGCCGGGTCAACTGCTCGCGCCCCACCCCGTCGCCGGCACCGGCGCCGCCGCGCCGCCCGCAGCCGCGACCGCGGCGGCCGCACGCGCCGTCGAGGCGGGCAGCCGGGCACTGCTGCTCCACGTCAGCCGTTGAGCCTCTCGTCAGGAGAAACCATGACCCCTCAGCTCGCAGACACCGACACTGACGTCGTGGCCGCGGCGCTCGCCGATCCCACCCTCACCGACCGGGAGCGGGCCAACATCGCCCTGGTCCAGCGGTTCCGTTCGGTGCCGTTCGCCGAACGCGGCAAGCACACGGTGCCGGGATTCAAGCCGTCCCGGATCGGCATGGCCGGGCTCGCGGCGCTGCTGCCCCCGGGATCCGGTCCCGGCTACACCGGAGCCTCCATCCCCGACCGGATCGACCGGATCGTCGACATCCTGGCCCACGGCGACCGCGTCTGGCTGGCGTGGCTGATCGAGGGCACCCACCAGGGCCCGCTGTACGGCCTGCCGCCCACCGGCAAGCGGATCAGCGTGCTCGAGACCGGGCACTTCCGGATCCGCGACGGGCTGCTCGCCGAGGCCTGGTTCTTCGTCGACGAGTTCGCCCTGCTGTCCCAGCTCGGCCGGCCGGACCGCCTCGGCCGCCCGCTCGACATAGACCAGGAGTCCTGACCATGGCCACTGCTTTCGACCCCCTCGACCTGGGCCGGGTACGCCTGGCCAACCGCATCGTGATGGCGCCGATGAGCCGGGCCCGCGCCTACGGCCCGGACGCCTGCCCACCGGTGTCCACGAAGCTCTACTACCAGCAGCGCGCCTCCGCCGGACTGATCATCACGGAGGGCATCCAGCCCACTCCGGCCGCGCGCGGCTATCCTGCCACGCCGGGGCTGCACACCGAGGCCCAGGTCGAGGCCTGGCGGGAGGTGACCGACGCCGTCCACGCGGCGGGCGGCGTCATCTTCGCGCAGCTCATGCACGCCGGCCGGATCGGTCACCCGAGCCTGCTGCCGGCCGGTGCCACACCGGTCGGACCGTCGGCCGTCGCGGCCGACGCGACGGTCTTCACCCCGGCCGGACCGGTCGCGTGCGTCACCCCCAGTCCGCTGACCGAGGCGGAGATCGCCGCCATCGTCGACGACTTCGCGGCCGCCGCGCGCAACGCCGTCCGGGCCGGGTTCGACGGCGTCGAGCTGCACGGTGCCAACGGTTTCCTGGTCCACCAGTTCCTTTCGGCGAACGCCAACCTGCGGGCCGACCGCTACGGCGGCACGGTCGAGGGGCGGATCCGGTTCGCCCTCGAGATCGTCGCCGCGCTCACCGACGCGGTCGGCGCCGACCGGGTGGGCCTGCAGCTCTCCCCGGGAAACCCGCACAACGACGTGGTGGAGATCGACGAGCTGGAGCAGCTCTACGGCGCCCTGGTGGACGCCCTGGCCGGGCGGGGCCTCGCCTACCTGAGTGTGACCGAGGGCGCGCGCAGCCTGACCGCACACCTGCGCCGGCGCTGGCCCGGGGTCTTCATGCTCAATCCGCGGACCGCGCCGCGGCCGACCGGCCCCGAGGATCTGGCGCTGGTCGAGGACGGCACGACGGACCTGATCTCGTTCGGCGCGTTGTTTCTCGCCAACCCCGACCTGCCGCGCCGGCTGGCCGAGGGTGGCCCGTTCAACCAGCCGGATCGCGCCACCTTCTACGGTGGCGGCGACCGTGGTTACACGGACTACCCGTTCCTGGACGGCGAGCCCGCCGCAAGTACTGTACGCGCAGCTTCGTAACCAGCTTCTGACGTGAGGTTTCTGGACCGAATGGCAACCAGGCCGACGATCCGCGATGTCGCCCGAGCCGCCGGCGTCTCCGTGTCGACGGCGTCGCGCGTCTTCACCAAGCCCGAGTTGTTCCGCGAGGGGACCCGGCAGAAGGTGCACGAGGCGGCCGCGCTATTGGAGTACACGCCGAACCGGAGCGCCGCCGCGCTCACCACCGGCCGCACCGGCAACATCGGCGTCATCGTGCCCAACTTGGCCAACCCGCTCTTCCCGGAGATGGTCAAGGCGGCGCAGCACCGGCTGCGCGGGCACAACCTGGCCGCGCTCCTGGGCGACAGCGACGACGACGCGGACGAGGAGCTGAAGCTGATCCACACCCTCGGCAAGGACGTCGACGGGCTGCTCCTGTTCTCCTCGCTGCTGCGCGACGAGCAGTTGGAACGCCTCCCCCGGTTCAGCCCGGCCGTGTTCGTCAACCGGCTCGTCCCGGGGTTCCGCTGCGTGCTGGTGGACGCGCTGTCCGGCATGCGCCAGCTCGTACGCTATCTGGGCAACCTCGGGCACACCTCGGCGTTGTATCTCACCGGCCCGGAGAACTCCTGGGCGGCCCGCGAGCGGGAGAACGCGCTCGCGCTCGCGGGCGCCGAGGCGGAGTTCCGGATCGACGTCAGCGCGCCCAACCGGCCGACCTTCGCCTCCGGTGCCGCCGCCGCCGAGCTGATCGTGCAGGGCCGGCTGCCGACCGCGGTGATCTGCTTCAACGACGTCATGGCGCTCGGCCTGACCGGGCGCCTGCTGGAGCTCGGGGTGCAGGTGCCCCAGCAGGTCAGCGTGGTCGGCTGGGGCGGCTCCCAGCTCGCCGGCTACTCGACCCCCGCCATCACCACCATCGCCGTGCCGCTCGCTGAGCTCGGCACCGCCGCGGTCGACGCCCTCTTCGCCGCTCTCGCCGACCCGGACGCGCCGGCGCCCGAGCCGCTGACCGTTCCGGTCTCGCTCCGCGCCCGCGCGACCACCGGCCGCGTAACGACCCGCTGAGCCACCGAATTAGAACGTTTGCACTTGGCTTGGTTTGCGTCGTTTTCCCTGTTCAGAGCCGTACTTAACGGCGTAGAGACATCCTTGACATCCGCGTGTGACGGCGACCATACTCAGAAATTGTAACGGTTGCATAGATACATATCGCCCCTCGGGCCCGGCACCGCCGCCCATCTCCACCTCCCACAGCTTGGAAGCGGTATGACCGACGACACTCTCGCCCTGCCTCAGGACGGCAAAGTCCTGAAGGACCCGACCTCCATCGCCTGCTGTGTGGCCGTTTGCATCGCCCAGGCTGCCATCGCAATCCCCGCAACGCTGAACGGGCTGTTCCAGTCGGAACTACACACCACCGGCTCGCAGCTCAGCTGGATCTCCTCGGCCACCCTGATGCCGGTCGCCTTGCTGGGACTCACCTTCGGCGCCATCGGCGACCTGTTCGGTCGCAAACAACTCCTGGCCGGCGGCGGAGTGCTGCTCGCCGCAGGCGAGGCCGTGTCCGCCATGTCGACCGGCGCGCCGGCGGTGATCGCCGGCCAGGCGCTGGCCGGCGTCGGCGCCGCCGCCATGATGCCCAGCTCCCTGGCGATGATCGCCAGCCGAGCGCGCACGCCCCGCCAGCGCGCCACGGCGATCGCCGCGTGGTCGGCCTTCCTGGCCGGCGGCGGTTTCGTCGCCCCGGCGCTCGGCGGCATCACCGGGCAGCACGGCTCCTGGCGTGCGGCGTTCGTCATCATGACCGTCCTCGGCCTGGTCGCGGCGCTGGTCGCGCTCGTCGCCCGCAACTCCACCTCACGACAGGGCCGCTCGCTGGACGTGCCCGGCCAGATCACCGTCGGGCTCGGCTTGTTCGCCCTGCTGTACGCGGTGATCCAGGGTCCGACCGACGGCTGGTCGTCGGCCCCGGTGATCACCGGGTTCGTCGCCAGCGCCGTGCTGCTCCCGCTCTTCGTCGTCGCCGAGCTGCGCTCCCCCGCACCCCTGCTCAACCTCTCCCTGTTCCGCAACCGGTCGTTCAGCGTCGCGGCCGTGGTCGCGGTGATCGGCATGTTCAGCTTCGTCGGCACCGTCTACGCGCTCAGCATCCGGCTCGGCCCGATCCAGCATCAGAGCCCGGGACGGACCGGCATCGCCTTCCTGTTCACCAACGGGCCCACCCTGCTGCTCGCCCCGATCAGCGCCCGCCTGCTGCACCGGGTCTCCGCCCGCTACCTGCTCAGCGCCGGCTTCCTGCTGGTCGCGACCGGCGACATCCTGCTCGCCCGGCTGCCGATCAGCGATCGCGCCCTGCCGTCCCTGATCGTGCCCCTGGTGCTGGTCGGGCTCGGCTTCACCCTCGCCATCTCGTCGGTCACCGCCAGCGCCGTCAACGCGGTGCCGGCCCACCTCGAAGGCATGGCCAGCGGCGCCACCAGCCAACTGCGCGACTTCGGCTTCATGCTCGGCCCGGCCATCGTCGGCGCGGTCGCGCTCAGCCAGGCCGCGAACGCGTTCCGAACGGCACTCGCCACGGCGCCGCTACCGCCCGGCGCCGCGGCAGCGGCCGGGCAGATCGCCGCCGAAGGCGGACCCCTCGCCGTGAACTCCCTGCCGCCCGACTCACCACCGGGCGCGGCGGCGGGCCTCGCCTTCCAGGCACTCGGCGACGGGTACGCGACCGGATTCCTGATCTGCGGCGCCGCGGCGATCGTCTCCGGCCTGCTGGCCGCGCTCGTGCTGCGCGGCCGGTCGAAGGACGACACCGCGCTCCCCGCTGGCACGGCCGAGGAGTCGGCCATGGTCCAGGCCTGACCCATGCTCTGACGGCGCCACCACGCCGCGATCGATCGGCTCCGGCGATGTTGCGGCAGGCCGGCGAGCGCGCGCTCGCCGGCCTCAGCCGGAGTAGACCTCGAATCCGGACATCTGACCGGCCGGCCAGCCCGTGTTCGTGGTGATGTTCAGCCGGATGAAGCGGGCCGGCGACGACGGGAAGGAGATCGAAGCCGACGGCGCGAACAACCGGGACGCCGAAGCGGACAAGACCGTGAACGACGAGCCGTCCACGCTGCCGAGCACGGAAAGCGTCTGCGTCCGGGTCGGCCACGACGGCGGCAGTTGGAGCACCAGGCGGCTCACCGGGACCGCCGCGCCCAGGTCGACCTGGATCCACTGTGGAAAGACGTTGTTCACGCTTTCCCAGTACGTCGAGACGTTCCCGTCGACCGCGTTGGATGCGGCATATCCGGGGTTGGTGCTACTCACGGAAACCGGTCGCCCCAGCGCGAGGTTCGAGTTCGAAGTCGGCTGCGTCGGGCGTACGGAAGTCAGGGGAATTTGACCTTTGAGCATTTTGCCGCCGTCGCCGGTGATCCGCAGATAGTAGTCGGCTGAGCAGGCCGTCCCGTCCTCGTCGAGCGCGCGGATCCCGCTGCCCGCCGGCACGAATGCCGCCGTTTCGGCCGTCTTGGCGATCTGGTTGCCCTCGTTGAACTCGTCGAACATCGAGACGTAAAGGCCCTGCGAGCCCAGGCGGATCATGTTGTAGAGGCTGCGCCAGTAGTAGTCGCCGTGGCGGCGATCTCCCCACTGCAGGTCGCCGGGCAGCACGCAGGGGAGGTAGTCGATGTTGTGGGCCTGGCAGTCGGCGAGATCCCCCACGTTGGCGTTGGCGTAGTACGAGTCCAGCTCATCGGGGGTGCGGGCGCGGCCCACCATCCACGGTGAGATCGCGTGGAAGGCGTGGTAGACGTCGGAGAACCCGGGCCGGGAGTCGCTGATGCCCTGCCGCCACCACGTGGGCACGCCGCCGATCAGGTACACACCCTGGCCCTTGAACCAGTTGATCACGTCGAGCGCCTGGTCCGGGGTGAACGGGCGGCCGGGGTCGGTGAACCCGAAACCCCAGATGCAGACCACCGGCTTGCCGTTCTGCCGGGCGTACGCCGGCGAAGCGGTGTGTGCCGACATCTTCGCCGACCAGTCGGTCTTGATCTGGGTCTGCATCGACGTCCAGTCGGTCACGTCGTACATGATGTAGAACTTGCGGCCGGTCGCCTCGGCCGCGGCACGGACCTTGGCCGCCATGGCGTCGCGGGTCGGCCCCTCGTCACCGAACGGGTTGAAGCGCTGCAGCGCCGCCGTGTCGATGCCGTAGGTCTGCATCCAGCCGAAGTGGGTGCGCACGGTCTGGTCGTCGTAGGACGAGAACAGTTGCGCCGGTCCGCCGTTGCCCAGATTCGGGTACGCGGTGGTGTAGCCGTGGTCGAACTCGCGCATGTCCGGCCACGACTCGAGCGTGGTGTTGGTGGGTGAGGGCGGCTGGAAGCGGTCGGCGCTCCAGTGCCACCAGCCGCCGATCGGCGCGCCGTCGCCGGGGCAGGCGAACCAGCCCTGGTAACCGACCGTGACCTTGCCGACGACGTCGCCGGGCGGGCTGGCCGCCAGCGCGGGGGACGGGCTTTCGAGCAGCGTCGAGGCGCCGGCCGCGGCGGCCACCGTGGACAGGAAGGTGCGTCGGGAGAGGGGCACGGGGATCTCCTGCCGATCCGGGGTAGGGGGAACTGGATCGACGCACATCCTGACTGGACTCGACACAAGAACGCAATACTTGAACTAAGACTTGAAACATTCTGGAAGCATCGATGCAAGAAGTGGAGAAGCCGAGGCCATGGGCGCAGGGTGATCGGCGATCGTCAATAGCCGTCCCCCGAACGGAGCTCCGATGAGGACATCCCCCCTCGCCGCGGCGGCCACGCTGCTGCTCGTGACCGTGGGCCTGGCCGCTCCCGCGCGAGCAGCAGCCGCCGCCGACACCCCCGAGCAGCGCGCCGACGCGTTGCTGGCCCAGATGACCCTGGACGAGAAGATCACGATGATGCACGGCGGCGCGCAGTGCGCCTGGGGCGCCTGCACCGACCCGATCCCCCGGCTCGGCATCCCGGCGCTGCGCCTGCAGGACGGCCCGGCCGGGGTGGCCGACGGCGCCGCCGGGGTCACCCAGCTCCCGGCGCCGGTCGCGGCCGCGGCCAGCTGGGACACCGACCTGATCGGCCGGTACGGGCAGACGATCGGCGCCGAGGAGTGGGGCAAGGGCGCCACCGTGGTGCTCGGGCCGACCGTCAACATCGTGCGCGACCCGCGCTGGGGCCGGGCGTTCGAATCGCTCAGCGAGGATCCGTACCTGGCCGCGCAGATGGGGGCGGCCGACATCGCGGGCATCCGCAGCCAGGGGCCGATGGTGCAGGTCAAGCACTACGCGGACTACAACCAGGAGACGTACCGCAATCAACCGCAGGACGACGTGGTGATGTCCGACCGCACCCAGCAGGAGATCTACCTGCCGGCGTTCACGGCCGCCGTCCAGCAGGCGCACGCCGACTCGGTGATGTGCTCGTACGCCTCGGTCGCCGGCACGTTCGCCTGCGAGAGCGGCCACCTGCTCGACGACATCCTGCGCGGTCAGCTCGGCTTCGACGGCTTCGTCACCTCCGACTGGGGCGGCACCCACTCCACCGTCGCCGCCGCCAACAACGGCCTCGACCAGGAGATGAACGGCAGCGACTTCTACGGTGCCGCACTGACCAACGCGGTCAACAGCGGCCAGGTCTCGGTCGCGACGATCAATACGCACGTACGCCGGATCCTGCTCGCGATGTTGCGGGCCGGGCTCTTCGACAACCCGCCGACCGGGACCATCACCACGCCGGTCACCTCCGACCCGCACACCGCGGTGGCGACCCAGGTCGCGCAGCAGGGCAGCGTGCTGCTGAAGAACGCGAACGGGGTGCTTCCGGTCGCCTCGTCGGTGCGATCGATAGCGGTCATCGGGGACGACGCCGGCGCGAACGCGATGACCGCCGGCGGGGGCAGCGCGCACGTGAACCCGTCGCATCTCGTCACCCCGTACGC
>Ga0307512_10002823_pt1 | contig 21156 bp, 25 predicted proteins | sample 14_EM_MG_FD_200267 | JGI IMG/M metagenome (GOLD analysis project Ga0307512, IMG submission 200267) | Populus trichocarpa ectomycorrhiza microbial communities from riparian zone in the Pacific Northwest, United States - 14_EM | ecosystem: Host-associated > Plants > Roots > Unclassified | place...
TGGACCACCCGGTGCTTGCCAAACTCTCCGAGCTCCAGGGGTCCCTGGACCCGTTGGATATCGAGGGTTTGTCCGCTCTCGTCACGGACAGATCGACGGCCGGATATCCGAACGAACCACTACCTGTTCTCGATACACCACAAGTCCAAGCGGAGGAGGATTCAACTGTGGATGAGTGGAGGCGATTCTTGGACGCGCACTTTCACCATAAGCTCAAGGATGGTCTTTCCACTGCGACGGTGTCCTTGGACTCTGGGTGTTCGGTTTGATAATTCCATCCTTTGAAACATATATGACGGTCAAAATGGTCAAAAATAAATCGCATCCCACGTACGTAAGCCGCGCGCACGTGACTCGCAAAGGTCCTCCCAGTCCCGCCCCCGCCGAAACATACGACCGATCAACACCCACGACAGATCAATTTGCTCCTGCCACAGCTACGTCCGCATTATGGAAGCTCGGCGCTCAGCGCTCAGCGTCCTTAGTCGCTCCCCTCATCTCGTACCTCTCAGCGGACTAAATCGAAATTCTCCACCATAGCGAATCTGGAAGAAATCACAGAAATGCCGTGAGTCCTCTGATTCTATCCGCGGTATGGTCCGCCTGACTCGTCGTTTGGGTTGCAGTCGAGAAGAGGAAGAAGAAGAATCGGCGCGGGCGGCCAGCAAAGGCCCATCCACGCGTACAACGGGGAAGGTGGGACGGTACGTTGGAGTACGCGTTGGCCGCCTCACCGGGTGCTGAAGCCAGTTCTAGGAAACGCAAAAACGCGAGCGACGCAAATGGTTCCGGAAAGAGTTCTATATCAGGGTATGTATGGTTCAACACGTTCTCCAAAGCTCTAACTCTCCGACCTTCAATCGCAGCCAGGCGCAAAGAAATTTGAATGTGGACGGAGATAGGGAACAAATCGAACGGCCAACGGCCGGGTAAGCTTTGTTTTATCTCCCGCAAGAGCATCTTCAAAACCCTCGTCCAGCCAGATAAAAAACTCACCACCAACCACGGAGGATCTTCGCGGAAAATTCTATGAGCATTATCGCAAGGAGGCCGAGGAGTATGATAAAGAATTTCTGAAAAAACATGACGAGGACCTGAACACGACGCTGATATTCGTATGTTGTGCGTATCGTGCGGGTACACGCGTATTGACTCGTGTCACAGGCCGGTCTGTTTTCCGCCGTAGCCTCTGCCTTTATTATCGAGGTCAACTCCGAACTCAAGCCTGATCCGAACGACCAGACCGCGGCCCTCCTCCGTGTCCTGATCTACAAGATCGACAACACCACCTTCGGCAATGATATTCCTGCCCTCCCACAGTGGACTGGTCCTCCACGCACGATTGTTCAGGTTCAGGCAATCCTCTTCGCGAGTCTCACTATTTCACTCTTATCCGCCTTCCTCGCGATGCTCGGCAAGCAATGGTTGAACCGATACGCATCGGTCGACATGCGAGGGTCAGTCATTGAGCGCAGCAAACATCGGCAACGGAAACTGGACGGGATCGTCAGCTGGTATTTCGACCATGTGATGGAGTCGCTACCGTTGATGTTACAGGCCGCACTCATGCTGCTCGGCTGCGCTCTTTCTCGGTACTTCTGGGATGTTAACACGACCGTCGCATCGGTTGTCCTTGGAGTTACCTCGTTCGGTCTTCTCTTCTACCTCGTCATCGTGGTTGAGGGGGTTGTCTCTCCCAGCTGCCCATACCAAACCCCTGTTGCGCATATCCTCCGGTACATCCCCCATATCTATGGCGTATTGCGTTCGGTCATCTTGCCTCTTGTTAGAGGATCGCTATGCTATTATAACTTTACCAACGTCCTCGGCGGCTATAAAAAGGGGAAACTCCTATACCCTACCACCAGATTACTCGTGGCCAGCCTTCTTCTACCCGTTATCGTGGCTGTGGACATCTACTTTATTATGGCACACATAGCCAGGAATTCTATCGAGTCTTTTAGGTTGCACTTCCAATTGGAGCAAGAACCGGTTGTGTTGGATCTACACTGTATATCGTGGACACTCGAGACATCGTTACACGGACCCGTCCGTCTGTCGGCCCTGAATTACCTTGCAACACTGACGCTACCCGACTTCGATCCTACCCTTGTCACAAGTTGCCTCAATGTACTTTTTGGTTGCGTCAAAACCATTGATGGCAGTGTGGTGATCAATCAAGGGTCGGAGGAGCTTGCGGCGATGTCTGCCCTGTGTTGCCTCCATACGATTTCCCACCTTAGGGCCACATATCCACCATCGAGGTTCCTCGACAGCATCCGCCAGCGATATACTAGAGTTTTCCGATCCGAGACCAACTTCGACAACCTCCCATTTTCCCACACTTTAAGTGTAATCCATAGAGTGTTTTATCCAACCCGCCCGGGACGCACGTATTACCTGGACAAAGTAGAACAAGAAACCCTGTACACGTGGTCTATCGGGGGAGTCCAGCGGGTCCGGTGGGAAAACTACACACCATCCAGTGACGAGCATGCCATAGCTGCATGTGCCCTCACCAGACTCGCCCGGTTCGAAAACTGGAGGAGAAATGGTAAGAAGGTGCCCCGTTGGCTCCTCGGCTTTGCGCTCCATTTCCTATCCCAAGACCCCTCACCTCCCGTCTCGGTCGTCGTCAGTTGCCTGACGATAATCGCAATTGATCTTGGCTGTGATGTTCCGAAGACTACGACTTCTGATGACAGGTACGTTCACATCCGATGGATATTCACCTTTCTGACCAAGAATTAGCGGACGCATGGAAGAAGTCTCAAACCTGATAACCCGGAAACTAGAGACCATGGTTAAAGCCATCGATGTTCACTCCAAGCGCAAGGCAATTTACGCGCTCTTCCCGTATGCGGTTCGTCTGGGACGAAGTGGGAAGCAGCGAACGGCCGACATGTCCTTACGTGCTGCTATGGCCTTGGATTCTGAAGAATTCATATGGGATCGTGCGAAACCGCTCATCATGAAACTGTCCAACACACAAAGCCCTCTTTCCCTGGACTGGGTTATCACACTTGCATCCCCCCACGTATCTTGGCACAACAAACCGTATAATGGAAATATGGTCACCAGGTGGGCCGAGGCGGCCTCGGCACTTCCATACGCAGAGAACACTGGTCAGAGTGTGGTCGATACGCTGTTGCACATTGCGTCCGTCGACTCCCTGCGACCACATATCCCCATCGACATTTGGACGTGGTTGAAGGAGCTGCCATCTCTCCCCCCTAGATGCTTGGGACGATCGAGAGGCAGTGGTGGAAATGTTGTTCGTCAAGTCCGAGTACTTGGAGATACCGAGATCCTCAAGTCGTATTTGCTCCTGGTGTGGTCGGAGTGGGATCACATTGATCGCCAGCAGTCCGGAGGTCTTGCCGAGATGGAGGCTTCAATTCGGGCGGAATTTGGTGGAATTGCGATGTGGCGCCACCGGGAAGATCTCATCAAACATCTGGACCACGTTCTAGGGCAGTTGGATAGGGGACCGGACTACCTCCAGCAGCACAAGCCGAGCCTTGAAATTCGCGATATCACACGGGCCAAGACACAATACAGCGGACTCAGGAGGGTGCTACTGGAGATAGGTGTAGGAGCGATGGACTCTCCCGCTCGTGAGCCTCCCAAATTAATCTTTTTCGGCCTGCTGATACTCATGTATATGCGCAGAATACCACTCGACTTTCATGTGTGCTCTGCCTCCCCCATGTCCGTAACCTGTTTGGAGCACTTGTTGTTTCGACCAGCTACTTGGTTTACACACAGATTCCTTCCCTGCCGCCGCGCTTTCCCTACACTTGTCTGTCGGTTCCGAACGTTCCAGTATGCCTAGATGTAAACTGCCCGGGTCTCCTCAGTGGACCAATAGGGAAACTTGTTGCGATATTGTAGTTAGGTAGCGGACAGATGATTGTCAGCGGGACGGTGTTCTTGAACGTTTTTAATTTTGGTTTCGTGACTTGCGGAGCGCGGCGAGATTTTACTTCATGTTTTACTAATTGGTTCCCGCTCGCAGCACATCGACTCTGGGTACTCAGTTTTATAATTTCTTACATTTAGACACAAGCTCGCTGGTGTTTCGGTCAACATAGACCCTCGAAATATACAACTGGTTAACGTTACCGCCCGCCAGATCGGTTTGTTCCTGCCCCAGCTGCCAGCGTCTGCGTCATGGTAGCTCAGCCCCAGTAAAAAGTTCGAACGATCGGATACGACTCCGGGCGATTCCGGAAACGAGATCGCTGGAAGTTGATATATATTGAAAAATGAGACTAAGTGGCGACCCTGGGCGATTTTTCATAAATTAGTATATATATAATCCATTTGTAACCTCTATTAATTAAAAATGAGCGATTCTGGACGACCTCGAGCGACTCGAGTCAACTCTGATCAATCTATATCAATTGTTTTTATAATCTCGTATTCGATATTCATCAATCCAGAACGACTCTCAGCGATTCAGAACAATTGATATCAATTTACAACGACTGCTATTGAGTACACGGTTGGCGGATATTCTACACCTCGGATCCCTGCTTTCGCGTCTTCGGACGATGCCATTACTTTTTGACGGGCCTCTGCGAGAAAATATGATTAATATTATGTCATCAGAAGCATGCAGATGATGCGATGACATACGACTGCTGCGATTTCCGCCTGGGCGCAGAACCGAACGAGGATGAGTAGGAGATTAGATGAGATATGTCCGAATATATGCTTACTTTCTTCTCCTCGTCACTAAGGTGCTTCCAGTACGAGTTGAATGTTTTCTCGTTGCCCCCACTGTTCTTCTTTAACCATGCCTCGTAGCAATACCTCCTGTCGTTTGCTGGTTATATGAATATTTTGAATATTAACGAACGTACTCACTTGAAGGGGAAGGGGCCCCTGGCCTTTTTGGCAGGTGCAACCGGTTCCGGGGAACTGGACGATTCGGTGATGCTGTCAGTGGAGTTCCCATCAGAATTCTTGCCATCATTTTGCAGGTTCGGGGTCGCTGGAGCTGCTTGGGAGGGGCCCGGTTCCTCGGACACTGGAGCCAGTCCGGTCTGAGTGTATCGTTCCACGAGACCTGCATCGGGTGTGGGCCCAACTGTCTGATGGGTCGGTTTGGCGACTTGAGGGGGGTAGGGAGGAGGTGAATGGGTGACCTTGTTCCCCGATGCCATCGACAGGTTCTGTACACGTCAAATTAAGCGGCGGATAGATATCATCATATACGTACCTGAGCGCCTGAGATCTTGGGAGTGAGTTTAGGAGGCGATATTGGAAGGGGAGACGAGTGGACAACACCACTCCCCGATGCCACAGGCCCATCCTGTTTCGTCCGTCGGATTAGATAGCGAGACGACCACAATAAACACTAGTACGAACGCTTGGGGGATTTGTAAAATCACTTTTAATCTTGATGCCCGCACTGGAAGCACAACGTCAGTGTCATTGTCTAGTATATACGATCACAGAAGAGATATACAATAGGTCGACCTGGACATCTTTTAGTAAATATTAATCAAGCAAAAATGATACCGTACTCACCTTTGCGACTTTTGCCTTTGACTTCTTTGGCTGCGGCCGTATGGGATGGGGGGGTGAGTCGTCCAGTTTCCCTTTGTGCTTCTTGGACGGCGCCAGATCTGTGATGTCTTCGCGTCTGCGCTTGGAACCTGTCGAGCTGCCACTGTCAGAAGACTCGATCTCGATAACGGGAACGGGGGTTCCATCAGGGTTGGTTAGCGCCTTCGGCTTGCTCTTCGATGAGCTCATCCACTGTGTATAGTAGTTAACCCATAGTTGGTTAACCTTCCAGTGTCCCTCGCAGAGGCGAAGCCAGGGGTATTTGCCCTCGAGGAGAGTGCGAAACAATTCCTTCGTGGTAAAGCTGGCCTTGCTGAACGTTGTCGGCGTCTTGCCCTCTGAAATCATCTCGTTCCAGAAGGCTGTTATATCGCCTAATAGACTCTTCTTGATATGCCTTCCGATCGGGCGACCAAACTCGTCCTCAAGGAAGAGGCTGAGGGTGGGTAAGTCCGTTGGATTGGGGATGGTCCCACTCCGGTTCCCCGCCCAGATTGTGCCGTCCCAGTGATTGACCAGGGGGAAGTCCTCTCGTGCTGGATTGAGAGGGATATCGGACGTCTTGATTCCAGGGATTTCTCCGGCGAAATCGATCGAGACTTTTTTGATCATATTCTTGACGTCGGCTCTGGTTTCATCAATCTTCCCGCCAAGAGAATTGAGAAGTTCGTGATATGCATCGCTGACAGCTTCGTGAATAGTATGTAGATAAGATATTGACAGATACGCACGTCATGCCATTCAGGTGGCCTCGGAGGCGTTGTACCTCGAGCTTCAGTTCCGTATTTTTATTGCGCAATATAATCAGTTCGGTAGTTGTAGTATCAGGGTCGTCAGAGGAGATTGAGATGTGAGAGCGAGGCCGTTGACTCGAGCGAGCGTTTGGAATAGAGCGGGCACTAGAATTACGGATGTTTCCAGATGCAGAACCAGAGAGGCGAGGGTTGTGATTGTAAGCAGACATAGAACCAGGATGATGACGAGGCGGAGAGTCGTCTTCGAAAACGATCTGGCGGGAGTTGCGAGCAGGTAGCGGAGAAGAAGACCAGCCATGACGATTATCAGAGGGTAAATCGTACTCGTCACCGAGCATAGGTGATGCAATCTTCGAGTGAACAGGCATATTAACGAGACTGACTGAGAGGGGAAGTGGAGGAGAATGAGCAGGGAGAGGTGAAAGAGAGAAAGAGAAGGAGAGAGGCGACAATAGACCTTTTTTTTGGGGAGGTTGGGGTTATATCGCACGGGATATCCAGCGGACTGTTATCTTATCCAATCGATTGCCACATATGTCAGGAATGGTTCCGATCGTTTCTAGTAAATCTACTCGTTGTCTTCGAGGGCGTCTGCCTCGACTACATCCATCCCGGGTTGCTCTATTAGAAAATACTGTTCATCCTGGCCGTTTACGAGGAAGGGGAATGGGGCCATTGCTACAACTGAAAGTATCGACTCGACACTAAAAACCATTAACGCATCACCTCGATATCTACAGACCAAAAGTGTATGATGTGTCGAATGTAGAATATATTCGTTGGGTGGGGAGTATAAAGATACGAGCGCAAAGGCCCGTAACTCGTTCCCAAACATCTTGAAGAAATAGTATTTGACTTCGGCAAAGTGAACGACATCGTGGTGTAATATCTGCGGTACCTTTAGTGTTTATGTCAAACTAAGATAGACCGACTCGCGTACCTTGACATTACGATCCGTTCGTGACATATCGGAACACCGCTCCAGTTCCTTCCATCGAGATCTTGCAACTTGTTCTGTGGGAATCCTGAGGCGTCCCCACCGGTAAACAGACCGTAGGTCAATGTGTTCGGCGTCCGGATATGTGGAAAAGAAGTTGTTGATGGCCATTTGTTCGTCTGGGAGGAGGAGGTGGGAGCTAGTGTCCTTCGGCCCTAGCAACAAGTAGCCGTTACCAAGGTCTTTAGATCCCTGAGGAGCACCCTTCGCTTGTTCGAAATCTGGCCACATAGCGACGAGTGCATTGGTGTGAACAACACGCTTTGTCTGTGCTGCGAGATTCCGGAATGGGTTAGACGGTTGCCTAAGAAGGGACCCGAGGTATCCGATGACGCGCTCCATAGTCCATTGGGATGAAAGCCAGAGTGGCCCCAGTCGATGCGTCTCTCTTGCAAGGTGGGTGATGGAATGGACGCATTGACGTACAAAATGCAGCCGATCCGGATTACGATCATAATAGAGAACCTCGAATTCGAGAACCCATTGATGGGAAAGCTCGTAGATCGTGCATAGTTGCTCTCGTGAGATCGCACGCTGGTGGACCATACGGATCATCCGGACGAGTTTACAAAAATGGGAATAATAGACCTCCGGAAGAACGCCGTAGAAAACGCCAGGACCCTCGCCATAAAGATAGTTGAGAAATTCCCAAGCTTTATATCCGCTTGAGATCTTCTCCTGTGGATTCCGCGGTGTTCGGCCAAACGAGGTGGGCAGGTATTTTGCAATACCCGCAACAATCCTACCATGTTCTTCCCAGACGTCGCCAGTGAGTACAGCCCAAGGCCAGGTGCTGGAACGGTCGTAACTGCGAGCATCTGGTCGTGCACACCATAGATCAAAAAGAAGAGCCGCCAGGTTAAGCAACGGCTGGTGCATCAAGTCGCCTGCGAAACAAGTAGGAAGGGGAAGAATTCGAGGGATCCCGTCAAAAATGCTAGGCTTCCCTATTCCTGTGTGTAAGCGACGTCTCTTGTAGTCGGTTTCATTTCGAGAGCCGATGACATGGAAGAGATCCGATCGGTAGTTTCGAGAAGTCGGAACCGGGAGGGCGTTGATATCGACGTCAGGATGAGAGGATGTCCGGTGATTTTCAAAGCCGGCAGGTCGTAAGAGAGCTGGATAATAATGCGCACCGTGCGTCTTGTTTCGTCCGATTAGTCCACAGAGTAGTCTACAGCCTTTCCGGCCATGGTGCCCGACTGATCCGCTGAGTTGCGCCATTGCCATGGCATCTGCCAAGACCAAGAACAGGAATAGAAACGAGACCGCGCGGCGTTGATGATAGGCATCCCAGATGTGCAGGCCTTCACGCTGAAGTGCAGATACATGAGCGAGGCCAGGAAGCAGGAACGAGTCGAGGTTTTTGGGATGTTTCGGGCCGGGTATAACACCCCCCGGGAGAATGTTTCGAATCTTGTAGCGCTTGTCAGGCGCCAGATCAACGAGAAGCCAAATATAGATCCAGCAATTTGATTCCTTGTGTTCGTAGAGTTGCGCACCGTCGATCGATAGCATCAGAACAGAGTCGTATTCGTTGATAGTACCGTCGTCAACAAGTCTGAGATAAGATTCCCCGCACAGAATGTCATCGTAGATATCGGGAGGTTGATTGGATTGTGTGCGTTCTCGTCGAAGCTCCTGGGTCTTCTCCCATCGATAAAACATATCCTTTGCTGTCTGTGAGTGTTTCCAGCGAGCCTGGAGTTGTGGGCCAGCCGGAAACGTTGTGAAAACCTTTCGAGGGAGTTTCCTCTCGCTGTCGGAATCCTCGAGATCCTTTTCATCATAGCGAGATTCCCCACACTCTGGACAAGACTCGAGATCTGCAAACGGGCCAGTGAAGCCAACACAAGACTTAATGCACATATGCTGTTCCCAGGTAATGACGCCAGAGAGGTTTCGAGCCTGCCGCTCGACCCGGTAATGCGAGAGGATATCAACATCAGGAAAACATCGGCGAGTGTTCTGGCGCGCCGCCTCGTATAGATCCTGGGAACCACCCATGAATGAAATGTAATTTAGCAGCGAGAGCTTGAGGTTGGGGTCGTCTGGAGGTGTAGACTCGTGCTCCTGAGGCTCGAGGAGTTCAGTAAGCTCCTCTGGGCTAAACTGGGATGCGAGTGTAGCATCCTTTACCCTCTGAATAAACTCGATGGCAACGCGCATTTTCAGAAGGGGTGCGAATGGGTACTCGTCCTCGTTCGAACTGTCCCTCCCAGGGTCGTCATCAGAGTCACTCGGCTCTGGACCTGGGCCAGGACTCTGGGATGGGGAACGGGTGGGAGGATGAGGAGGCGAAGGAGGACGAAGAGGCGAAGGAGGACGAGGAGGCGAAGAAGGCCGAGGAGGCGAAGGAGGACGAGGAGGCGAAGGAGGACGAGGAGTAGGAAAGGGAGTCCGACGTATCTGAGCGTCGTCTACCATACTATCATCATTCTATACAAAATGTTAACGACTCCAGAGGGCTTAGATTAGATTAACGTACGATGCCCACCGTGTCAGATCGCTCGATCTCATCAAGTTCTATATCTTCCGGGGAGAATTCTTTGATGGAAACGTTGCTTGGAGGATTCGATGACGTTCTCGGGTCATGACTATTTCCTGTGCTGGTGCCAGCCGTACCCAGATTACGGCGGGTCCTTTGCTTGTTGTGTCGGTACCAGGTCGCCTTGCCGACTGGCTTACCCCCACACTTCTGACAATCGCACCAGTAGCGAGCCATCGCCTTTGGGCCAAAGGAACGGAAGGGGTCGTTTGCCGGGGTCTTGTGGATCAGAATGAGATGTACCAGCGGACTTGGTCTTTTTTTTTTCTTTCTTTTTTGCGTTCACCAAAATCCAAGAACCCCAATCATATTTTTTTGGGGATAGCAAATGTATTAAAGTTATATATAACCACGTTGAGTATATAATATATAATTCTAGACAGGTTGATCTAATTGAATATTAAATATTAACCCGGTTAACCAGTCGCTCCGGATCGCTCTGTGTCGGTTTTGTTGACCGGAGTCGCTGTTGGTTGATTCCGATCGCCGGACTTTTTACTGGGGCTCAGCGCTTAGTCACCCCCCTCATCTCGTACTCTCAGTGAACCAAAACGACACTCTCGACCATGGCGGGTCTGGAAGAAATCGCGGAGACGCCGTGAGTCTTCCTGTTTCCCCCATAGTTTGGTTCACCTGACTCGTCTTGGGCTGCAGTCGAGGAGATGAAGGAGAGGAATCGACCCAAGCGGCCAGCAAAGACCTATCGATGCGCACAACGAAGAACGTGGAGCGGTACGTTGGAGTACGCGTCGGCCACCTCGTCGGGTGCTGAAACTAGTTCTAGGGAACGCAAGAATTCGAGCAGGGTGGGCGATTCCGGGAGGGATCAAAGAAATTTGAATGCGGACGGGAATGGGGAACAAATCGAACGGCTAGCAGTTGGGTAAGCTTTGCTTTATCTCCTGCAAGAGCACCTTCAAAACCCTCGTCCAGCCAGATAAAAGACTCGCCGCCAACCACGGAGGATCTTCGCGGCAAATTCTATGGACACTACCGCAAGGAGGCCGAGGAGTATGACAAGGAATTTCTGAAGAAACATGATGAGGACCTGAACACGACGCTAATATTCGTATGTTGTGCGTATCGTGCAGGCACAGCTGTGTTGACTCGTGTCACAGGCCGGTCTGTTTTCCGCCGTAACGTCTGCCTTTATTATCGAGGTCAACTCCGAACTCAAGTCTGATCCAAACGACCAGACCGCGGCCCTCCTCCGTGTCCTGATCTACAAGATCGACAACACCACCTTCGGCAACGACATTCCTGCCCTCCCACAGTGGACTGGTCCCCCGCGCACGATTGTTCAAGTTCAAGCAATCCTCTTCGCGAGTCTCGCCGCTTCATTCTTCTCTGCATTCCTGGCGATGCTCGGCAAGCAATGGTTGAACCGGTATGCGTCGATTGACATGCGAGGGTCAGCCATCGAGCGCAGCCAACATCGGCAACGGAAACTGGACGGGATCATCAGCTGGTATTTCGACCATGTTATGGAGTCGCTACCGTTGATGTTACAGGTCGCACTCTTACTACTTGGTTGTGCCCTCTCTCGGTACTTTTGGGATGTCAACACGACCGTCGCATCAGTTGTCCTCGGAGCCACCTCGTTCGGTCTTCTCTTCTACCTATTCATCGTGGTCGAGGGGGTTGCCTCTCCGAGTTTCCCATACCAAACTCCTGCTGTGCATATCCTCCGGCACATTCCCCACATCCTTGGCGTGTTACGTTCGGTTATCTTCCCCATCATTGAAGGCTCGATATGCTATTATGTGTTCACTGACGTCCTCAGCGAGTACAAAAAGGGCAAATTTCTATTCGCTATCATCATCTCACTCATAGCCATCCTTTTTCTCCCCATTGCCTTGGTTGCGGACGTCTTCGTTGTCATGTTATACCCGATCTCGAGTTCCGTCGAGTTTTTTCGGTCGCACTTCCAATCGGAGCAACCAACAGCTGTGTTGGATCTACACTGCATTTCGTGGACACTCCAGACATCATTAGACGGAGGTGTCCGTCTGTCAGCCCTGGACTACCTTGCAACATTGACGCTGCCCGACTTCGATCCCACCCTTGTTGCAAGTTGCTTCGGTGTCCTTTTTGGTTGTGTCAAAACCACTAATGGCAGTGTGGTGATCAATCAAGGGTCGGAGGAACTTGCAACGATGTCCGCCCTGTGTTGCCTCCATACACTTTCCCATCTCAAGGCCATAGATCCATATTCGGCGTTCCTCGACATCATCCGCCAGCGGTATACCAGGGTTTTCCGATCGGAAATCAATTTCGACAACCTGCCATTTTCCCACACTTTGGGTATAATCCATAGAGTGTTCTATCCAACCCACCCGGGACGCACGTATTACCTGGAAAATGCAGTACAAGAAACCCTATACACGTGGTCTGTTGGGGGGGTCCAGCGGGTCCGATGGGAGAACTATACGCCGTCCAGTGACGAGCATGTCATAGTTGCGTGTGCCCTCACCAGACTCGCCCGGTTTGAAAGCTGGAGGAGAAGGAGTAAGAAGGTGCCCCGTTGGCTCCTTGACTTTGCGCTCCATTTCCTATCCCGAGACCCCCCACCTCTCGCCTCGGTCGTCGTCAGTTGCCTGTCAATTGTCGCAACCGATCTTGGCTGTGATATTCCGAAGACCATGACTTCTTATGACAGGTATGTTTGTATCTGATGGATATCCACCTCTCTAATCAAGAATTAGCGGACGCATGGAAGAAGTTTCGAGCCTGATAACTCAGAGACTTGAGACTATGGTTAAATCTGCCGATCAGGAACTGATCCGCTCTAAGCACAAGGCTATTAGCGTGCTCTTCCCATATGTGGTTCGCCTGGAGCAAAGCGGGAAGCAACGAATGGTTGACATGTCCTTACGTGCTGCCATGGCCTTAAATTCTGAAGAATTCATATGGCATCGTGCGAAACCGCTCATCATGAGGCTGTCCAACACACAAAGCCCTCTTTCCCTGGACTGGCTTATCACACTTGCGTCGCCCCACGTATCTTGGCATGAGGAACCGTACGACGGAAACATGGTCACTAGGTGGGCTGAGGCAGCTTCTGCACTTCCATACGCAGAGGACGTTGGCAAGAGCGTGGTTGATACATTGTTGCATATTGCGTCCGTTGACACCCTACAACCACATATTCCTGTTGGCATTTGGGCATGGTTGAAGGAGCAGCCGTCTCTCCCCCCAGAATGCTCGGGACGATCGAGGGGTACTAGTGGAGATGTTGTTCGTCAAGTCCGGGCACTTGGGGATGCCGAGATCCTCAAGTCATATTTGCTTCTGGTATGGTCGGAGTGGGATCGGATTGACGACGAGCAGTCTGGAGGTCTCACCGAGATGGAGGTCTCAATCCGAGAGTACTTCAGTGGAATTGAGATGTGGCGCCACCGGGAAGACCTCATCAAACGGTTAGACCACGTTCTAGAACAGTTGGATAGGGGGTTAGATCACCTCCAGCGGCACAAGCCGAGTCTTGAAATCCATGATATCTCGCGGGCCAAGGTACAGTACAACGAACTCAAGAGGGTGCTGCTGGATGTAGGTATAGAAGCGATAGACGCTCTTGCTCGTAAGCCTCCACCATTAATCCTTTTCGGTTTACTGACGCTCATATATACACGCAGAATACCACTCGAATTTCATGTGCGCTCTGCCTCCCCCGTATCTGTAATTTATTTGGAGCGCTTGTCATTGTCTCGACCAACCACTTGGTTTTCACACCGATTCATTCCCTGCCGTCGCACTTTTCTTACACTCGCCCGGTAAATACTACAATGAACGAGCCTCAGTGCTCAGCTTCTTTGAATTTCACCCAGTACCCGTCCTAAGACAACGAACACTGCATCAGAACACCACCCAGCTAGTATCAACCGGAATTGGTCGCTTACCTTCGCATACGTCGTCAAGTGGGAAGAAAGACGCACCTTCTCTTCTCTCTGACGCAAATTGTCACTCTTCGCCCCCACAGGTGGGGGAACCGACTGAGGGGAAGCCTCAGGGTCCCAAACGATGTCCTCGAAGGTTTGTAGAATGCGGATTATCATGAATGATATCTCGTTGTACGCGAACTGACAACCTTGAGTTTAGTAACCCGCTTGTATCATAATTGGATAAGAATCACACCTGCTGACCGAGACAGATCCTAGGGCCCGCATTGAACGGGAGGAAGATGAATGGGTTCGGAACGAGGTACTTCTTCATCCGCTCATCCAAGAAACGGTCGGGGTCGAATTCTAAGGCTGTCCGGTGCGTAAAGTGGGGTAAGCTCTCCCGGCTTCTTGTAAGATATAGCGATTACCATCCGGTCCCCATAGGTCCACTCTACGGTGCATGACGAACACCGAGTATACGCACGCTGTGCCTGCGGGAATGAAGAAAGGCTGACCACCATGTGGGGCGGGCCAGATCACGTCTTGTGTTGCGTATCGGGAGTTGAGAGGCCTGTAAAAGCTCATAAATCCGAGGTCCAGCGGAGAGAATGCTGAAGGAAATTAAAATTACACGGGAGGGAATAGTCTGAGCGTTTCTGATAGGGGCTCGATCAATCTTGGGGATATCTGCTATGCATTCCTTTGTCGTAGCTCACCATTTATTGTCGCGCGGAGGTACTTTAAATTTCTGAGGTCTTCATGGGTGGGACGAGCACTGGGGCCAACTTGATCGAGAATCTCTTGTCGCAGTCTCTTCAGCACTCCAGGTGTCTGGGAAAGTATATATAGCATGAATGTGAGGGTGGATGCGGTCTAAGAGAGGATCTCATCGTCAGCCAGACTCCGACCCATGAGACAGGTTAAACGCACGGTATCCCTCCCAGCAATCAAGATATTGAGTGTCTCGTCGCGGATGATCTTGGGGTCTTTGGAGGCATAAGACGTTAAAGAAGGCCAAACGGAAGCGATGCTCACCATCCGTCAATTTTACCAGACAGCTCAACAATGTCTCTCCCTCAAGATCATCGCCTACGGGGTTCACCCCCTTTTCTCCCTTCTTCTTGATAGCGTTCTCAACGATTGGATCTAATACTTCTCCAATGACAGCCATCGGTTCAATGATTTTGTTCTCCCAAAATTCGACCAGTTTCCAAGCCAGCTCATTCAACCGGCATCGGCTGGCGATCACCAATTGGGCGGTCACGAAGGCATCAGCGAATTTGTTTGCGGGGTGATTTTTAGATGAAGGGACCGGAGCAGAAGGGGGGTAATTCAACCCGGCCGAAAGTGAATGAACATCCCTGGTGAATAAATTTGTGAGCGCTTAGGGAGACGTGAAGCACAGTGCAAGTACAAACATTCCGAGGAGGAACTCGGTTGTAGAGTCGAGGGCGAACCGAGAGACGACGTCCTAGAAGACGGTAAGAAACAGGTGTGGGCGGGTATCATGAACTCTCACTTGGACGTCAACGGCATAACCTTGTCCCATCCTTTCCTTGACTTGTTTGATTGCGTCGGCCGCGTGACGGTCGAATATGTCGAAATGCGAAATGCGGTCTTTCGAAAAGAACGGCCGGGACATTCCACGGTGGAACCTATACGGTAAGTGTGTTACCGAGAGCACTAGAGATGCTGATGGACACGGGTACTCACTTCCACATTGCACCGTCTGAATTGAATACTCCGACACCCAACAATGGGTCCGATAATTTCCTCATTCTCGCACCTAATAAAGATCCACCTGAGTATTTTCCGATGTGAAGTAGAGCTGACAGAAGAAACCTTTTTCGTAGTGATCAAAGTCGGCCGAAAGGATGAGCTAAAGGTATTCAAGTTAGCAGAATATACGGAGAAGCGATACGAGTGCAAACTTTGATGTGCTCCGGCTCTGTTGTAAAGATCTATATAATAGCGGACGATTAGAGCCCTTATAAACTCTTGCAGGAAACAGAAAGACAGACGTGATTGGTGAATAGAATCCTGAGGTTTAAGGTGTGTCCGAGATTTCTAGTCCATCCCTCAATGATGTCGCCTTGGGCGGGCTATCAGTATTGCCACTATGAAAATTGGCTGAAACATTACCGATGAATGCTGTCTCCCCCACCTTCGAAACGGCTAAAATCTTATGCATTGCCCCAGGAACCCAGGTAGGGGTATGTGGCGGCAGGACTGCACCAGCTCTCTTTGCCTTTACATAAACGATCAAGTCACCCGATAAGAGTTGTACGCTAAATGCGGCGAGAGGACTGAGGAGACAAGTCACGACGGTGACCCATTTCGGCAAGTTGTGAAATCCATAAGGGCGAAGGAGGAAGTGATCAAGGGTCCCGAGTGTCAGGGGAAGAAGGGACGCTTGGGAGATTATTGTGGCGAGGGCGGAAATTCCTGGAGGTATGGTCATCGAGTCGTGAGATGTCTTCTGGCTTCTGCAAGTGGAGTCAGCAAGGAAGGGGCGATGAAGAGCACAGCAGATTAGGAACGACCTTATGTAGGGTGCAGGAGCGTCTGTTGCCAGCCCACGTAGTTTGGGCGTGGTCGACTTTGCCCTCTGCTTGGGTTGGAAACAGCACCCTCAAGCGATGTCCAGGCTGGCGCTAGCTACATAATTCTTCCAAAGCACTGTTCAGGATCCTTTCCAACGGGCCTGTTCGCTTTGGACGTTCCAGTGAGGGTGGTACTACACGTGAACGTGCGCAGGCGACACAGGACTCTGTGGCTATGGTTATCTAAACTGGCTCATGCCAAGGCTTTGATCGCCCCGTCAGCTTATCGTGCGAAAGGTGGAAAAAGCTGTCCTAGATCATCGATCACCGATGGCGATGTTGTCGCCCGCTATCTCATCCTGATCCTCCGATGCCAGCAACACTCCGTACCACCTTCGGAGTCGTAATATGCGGAGAGACACTCCTTACCAATCCACAATTCAATAAGGAGACTGCCTTCTCCTTGCAGGAACGCCGCGAGTTTGGTTTCAACGGCAGACTGCTTTCCAAAGCTACTACCCTGGACGAACCATGTCGTAGTGTATTTCTCGGTGTCCGGTTTTATTTACAATTCTCATGGTTTGATGCACAAGCTCGCCGGTGTTTTGATCAATATAGACCCTCCTCTCGAAACATACGATTGGTCAACGTTGTCGCCCGCGACAGATAGTCAGATCGATTGGCTCCTACCACGGCCACCAGTGACCGTCCCTAACACGGTAGCCAACACTCTCGGGGTTTTTTATGGCCTGTGACCTTATGAACAGGAAAAAAGATACAACTCAAACCATCTAATCGGACCGACGGTGGAAATCCAGCCTTTGAACGGATGAAAGATATCAACAACCTGCCCGTGATCGTTTTCGTGGTATTCAGAGCTGGATTCCGATGTAGAGATTCCTGATCTGAGACCATGGTTAGAAACCGACAGCCCTCTGGAGTGTGTAGGACTTATCCCGTGTGGGGGAGGCGTTCGGGACTTTCCGCTTGAAAAATGTTATTAATGTGGAACCATCATGTACCGCACCAGGCTCTTTCTGCCAGCCAGATGATCAGGGCGCTGTATGTCCACCATCCGACGAATGGTGTACTGCTGCCGTGATGAACATTATTGGGACGAGGACGTGGAGTGCATAGAAGGTTGCATCGGAAGGGACGAAGGGAGAAGGTGATCAAGAGTGAGGAGAATGAGACGCTTGGCGTGACGATCAGTTCTGCTCGAGAACACGGACGAAGACTGAAGCTTATAGCCCAACCCCAAAGGAATGGCGGGTATTGCCCCGCGTAGGTGTAAGCACTCTTACCAGTGACAGCACTCTTGTTCGTGGCGAGTTAAATGCCCCAGCTCACGACGTAGATGGCAGCGAGGAACAATACGAGTCGGCCGACCCGACGGTGCATGGGCGATAGATAGCTCGTCGAAAGGGAACTGGGTAGTATACAGGAGAGAAAAGATTGCGGATGGCGCGGCTTTCGGCGCGAAGAGAACGCACAGTGGGAAAAGAGCGAAGGTGATGAGTCCTGTTCTCCCCGCAACGGTCCACCAGGTGTTGTGAATGGTACAATGAACGGCGTGTTTTTCAGCCTCTTCGTGGTTCACACATGTTCACCTCTCGCTTCTGGGGCGAAACCTAGAGTTAGGTTTTATGCAGCTGTGTACAACATGTAGAACTACAATCCGCTCTAAAATGTAAACTACCCGGGTCCCCTCGGTGGACCAGTGGGGAGACTTGTTGCTATATTTCAGATAGGTAGCGGACAGACGATTATCGGCAGGACGTGATATTTCTTGAACGTCTTAGTTTCGTGACTTGTATGAATCACGTTTCCAACGCTGCCTCAATTCGCGTTGGCCAATCACAGAAAACCGAGCAACTTACCATGGCCTTAATAGAAAGCTTGTTGTGGTTGACGCTGAAAGAAAAGAGGAAGCATTCGTGGGAAAGAAACTCTGATCCATGCTCCGGTCAACCACTGTTTCCCGTAACCAATGATTGCCACCCTCTCCCCTCCCCTCTGCGTCTCCGTCATTTCAAAACATGGCTTTCAGACTCGCTTCAACCTCTGTGAGGAATGTGTCGCGTTCGTTGGGCACAAAACCTGCAGCAAGTGCTCCGGCATTCGCTTGGAACCAAAGGCGATTGGTGTCGCACTACAGTGTCAGTCTCGCAGGTTTGACTGAGGAACAAGCCGAGGTTCGTGCAGCGCGGTTGTTGTATGACTTGAAATTGATCGTGTATTCGTGTTCGATAGTTCCGGGAGGCCGTTCACCAGTTCGCTGAGAAGGAGATCGCACCGCGGGCTGCGGAGATTGACCGGACGAACACTTTCCCAATGGTACCCTCCTCGTCGCTCAGTTCATGACGAACCCACTGACACTTCATTGAACATTCAGGATCTTTGGGAAAAAATTGGTGAAATGGGTCTTCTGGGCATTACTGCCTCCTCGGAGTATGGTGGTCTCGACCAAGGCTACTTCCAACACACCCTCGCTATGGAAGAACTCTCTCGAGCATCCGGTTCTGTCGCGCTTTCATATGGTGCCCATTCAAACCTGTGTGTCAATCAGATACACCGTTGGGGAACGACCCAGCAGAAAGCCAAGTACCTCCCGGATCTTATCTCCGGGAAGAAGGTGGGAAGTTTAGCCATGAGTGAGCCAGGGAGTGGAAGCGATGTCATCAGTATGAAGCTGAAAGCGGAGAAGGTTGGTGGTGGATGGAAGTTAGACGGAATCAAGTTCTGGATCACGAACGGACCTGTGGCTTCGACTCTAGTCGTTTATGCCAAGACTTCACCTGAAAAGGGTTCCAAGGGTATCACCGCGTTCATCGTTGAGAGAGGTTTTGAGGGATTTTCGACGCACCAGAAACTAGACAAGTTCGGTATGAGGGGAAGTGACACCTGTGAATTGGTGTTTGAGAATTGTGTAGTCCCAGACGGTATGAGCGCGCATACATCCAGCATATTTCGTTCCACTGACCACGATAACCGCCAGAAAATGTACTAGGGACGGTCGACAGAGGCGCAGCTGTCCTTATGTCTGGGTTGGACCTTGAGCGTCTGATATTGAGTGGTGGTCCTCTTGGGATTATGCAAGCCGCCTTTGATTACGCCCTTGATTACGTCCACGAGCGTCACCAGTTTGGCCAACCCATCGGAACATTCCAACTCATGCAAGGGAAGATCGCTGACATGTATACGAAACTCACTGCATCCCGGTCTCTGGTCTACGCTGTTGCTCGTGCCTGTGACAACGGACATGTGAGCCGCAGAGATTGTGCGGGTGCGATTCTATATTCGACAGAAAAGGCGGTTGAGGTCGCGCTGGAGGCGATGCAGTGTCTTGGTGGGAACGGGTACATCAATGGTTTGTGACTGTTCTTCCGTTCCTCGGCAGGTTTTTGATGGTTTCTCAGAATACCCAACTGGGAGGTTCCTTCGAGATGCCCGCCTGTATACCGTTGGTGCGGGCTCTCAGGAGATTAGACGAATGCTCATCGGGCGGGAGTTTAACAACGACTACAAGTCATAGGCGTGACGGGAAACAAAGTCTTGTACCCATTTACGCACTGACAGCTTTCGCCACGCATATGTATAGTATCCCCCTGGTTCCCGTTCAACGTTACAGAGAGTATACCTCATATCGTTGGGGCAAGTTGGTCATTGTGCTGAGATTGATCCCGCGTGAACCTGAAACCAGGACCCACCACCCCAACGACACAATGAAGCTTAGATTGGGAGCATGGCTCGACGAAGATGGTGAGGAAGTATTACTATACATCCTCCGCAGAAACAGCGGGGAATATACATCCTTGGTCTCATGGTCGGTTACTCACCATATCATTAGTACCAGGATGCGGGTTAGTGTTGGATATTTGTTCAGGTGACGGAGAAAGAAAAGTCAAAATATTGGAGAAAGCCCCTGCTATCTGGAATATGAGAAAGGGCATGTGTAAAAGTCAGTGCCAGATTAAGCTAAGCTATGGTTTCGTGTGTTGTTTCTGTCTAAAAGGGTTGTGTGGAATCATTATACTTCAAGTGTTCACAAGAGTAAGTTTAAAAAACATGAAGCATGTCATCACAAAATTACTGGAGCATGGGATATGCAGTTATGACCACAGGCAGCCCATTTTTGAGGGTTGCTGAAGAGGTGATGTGTCAGCACACAATATTTATGTCACTCTTTTTCCATTAAGTTATTCTTTCAATTCAAGAAACCATCCATTCATTGTCATGCACAAGAATGGCCTTAGCCTTGCAGGGGGGAAAACCCTTGGGAGAAACCCCACCATGTCTCAACCCAAGACAGGAGTGCCCCCACCTATAGGGGAGATGATGGGAGGGGAGAAAGGAGCATGGGAAGAGAGAGGAAAGGGTGCAGGAAGAGAGAGGAAAGGGCATGGGAAGAGCAATGCCCTGGAAAGGAAAGCCACGGAATCCTATGGAAGAGTACAGAAGCCTTCCTGTCATCATGCAATTTTCATTTCACTTGTATTCCAACTTTTGACAGTCATTTTTGTAACTTATCCTTTCCATGATGCATTGTTTATCCTTTCCCACTGGGGGCAAGGGGGTATATAACCAGTGGATACATTGTGATTTAATTGTGATTTTTTAAGCAATTTATCCAGCCAGAAACCAGTGGATATATGCTGAGTTTTTTTTTAAATGTATTCACCACTTTGATCAGAATGTAGACAGTGAATACATGCTGATCACTTTTACAAAGAAAACACCAAAGTAACCAGTGGCTACTTTCTGAATGAAAACCCTGTGGAAGCCACCGACAGGTGTTAGGGGCTTGCTACAACCTCTTCTTGGGTGTGCCTCGCACGATCAAAGATATCCCTCG
>Ga0307512_10002824_pt1 | contig 21155 bp, 26 predicted proteins | sample 14_EM_MG_FD_200267 | JGI IMG/M metagenome (GOLD analysis project Ga0307512, IMG submission 200267) | Populus trichocarpa ectomycorrhiza microbial communities from riparian zone in the Pacific Northwest, United States - 14_EM | ecosystem: Host-associated > Plants > Roots > Unclassified | place...
AGTCATCCCTCTCTATCTCTCCATGCCATCATCATGAGTTAACACTGAGTGCAGCATACACCGAGTACAGCATACACCTAAGATTGTCTGTTGTCCCTTCATTCTCATGATTTCGAGTTGACCCCTGAATGTAGCTTCAGCTTCCGGCATGCCTCCCTACAAGATCGACCGCCATCAGCCAGCTTTCCATGAGAGCTCACAGCTAAACTCACCTTGTCACATTCTCTCGGTTGCGAGTCAACTAACCGATGAATAGAGTCTCAGCACCCGGCGCGCCGTCCATCGTCCGCCTCTAAGTACTCGTCCAATCTCGCTCGATTACGGCCTCCAATTGCATCTCCAAACTCGCACGATCACGGACTCCAAGTGCAAATCTCCAAACTCACACGATCGTGGCCTCAAAGTGCATCTCCAAACTCGCACGATCACGGCCTCCAAGTGCATCTCTGAGTTCCCTCGCTCTCGGCCTCCAAGTGCATCTCGGAGTTCACTCCATCTCGGCCTCCAAGTGCATCTCCAAACTCGCTCGATCACGGCCTCCAAGTGTATCTCTGAGTTCACTCGATCGTCATCTTCAGGTGCACCTCGAATTGCTGACAATCACCGCGTGCTGCCAGTCCAGATATACCGTGTGTAGATAGGTAGCTATATAGATACATAGATACATAGATGAGAATACAAACTGAATGCATAAGTTTTGAAAATCGTTGAACGATAAGTAGTAGCTATGATTTAACATTGCCAGGCGTTGTGTAAATGGCTTGAGCATAACTGCAGCACCTGCGAAGAGTGTAATACACGTGTCCTTCTCATGGTGCGTAAACGTCACCACAAAGTAAAGGAGTACGTATGCAACGCGTCCCATCACCTGGGCGACGGGTAGCGTGTAATTCTCCATCAGAGGGTACGAGGTTCCGTCAGAGCCGTCAGAGCCGTCCGGAACACCCGGGTGTTTCTGACGGAAACTAGAGTAGTTGCTGATGACACCTCCTCCTTTCCATATAACTATATCCCCAAATTACTAGAAGGCAAGAATGCCAGAACTGAAGGAAAGTTACCAAAGTAAACCCCAAAAGAAAGACATAAACAGAAAGAAGGCACATATAAGCTTTCATACCTTCCACATCAGCTTTGACTTACATTCCCCTATATTTGGCTCCTGTTTCCCACAGCATCTAGGAAAGTCATAATTGCTGACATGCAGAGTGGTAAATCGAGCTGTTGTTACATACAATATGGATATGGCCTATCTAATTTCTGTCTCAGCCTGTAGAAACCCCTCTGGAACTTAGTTTACTACATATTTGTCTGGAAAAACGTATTCTGTTACATGTAGTCTACTATAGGCCATATGGCCTACAGTGATCTCCCATAACTCTGATAACACCAAATAATCCAAACTACCCCAGAGTCATTTCCTGTATCCCCTGATAATATACCTGTAATTTACTGATAGTAGAACCGAATTATTACTGCAATTCAACTGCAGTGCATGTAATATATACTGCAATTTATGGATTATACTATATATTCATCACAATTACTCAGTAATTTGCCACTCTGGCATCTCCTTTCACATCGTTCACGTGGACTCTGTTCACTCCGACATGCTTGGTGGGACAACTCTGCCAAGTGCTTACTCTGACTGTCATGACTCTGACAACCTTGCTCCCACAACTCTGACAAGCTTGCTCCCAGAACTCTGACAAGCTTGCTCCCACAACTCTGACATGCTCACTTTCACAACTGATATTCTTGCTCTCTCCACTCTGATAAACTCACTTCTAATGCTCTCATATGCTTGCTCTCAATGCTCAGACATGATCACTCTCCCCTGTCTGATAATCAGGCTTTTCTGGGACCAAGCTGGTAGTGGTGGATCTGGCTTCACTCGTAGGGGTGAAATGGGCTTCTCTAGGACGGTAGAAACTGACTTCGCTGGGAGCAAGCTGTTACCAGTTGATCTGGCTTCACTGGCAGCAGAGAATCTGGATTCGCTATGAGCTGGCAAGAAGCTTAGGATCTAGGTTTGCTCCCACAACTCTGGTATGCTTGGTCTCACCGCTCTGACATGCTCACTGTTACCTCTCTGACCATCTGGCTTTGCTGGGAGCCGGCTGGTAGTGGTGGATTTGGCTTTGCTGGTAGGGGTGAAACTGGCTTCGCTTGTTGCAGTAGATCTGGCTTTGCTGGGAGAAAGCTGGTAGCAGTGGATCTGGCTATGTTGGTAGCAGAGAATCTGCATTCTCTGTGAGCTGGCAAGAATCTTTGGATCTAGCTTCACTCCCACAACTCTGACATTCTTCGTCTCACTGCTCTGATATGCTCACTCTTACCTCTCTGACAATCTGGGTTCGGTGGGAGCAAGCTGATAGTGGTGGATCTGGCTTTGCTGCTGGCGGTGAAACTGGTTTCACTCATAGCAGTGGATCTGGCTTCACCGGCAGGGGTGAAACTGCCTTGCCTGGTAGCAGTCGATCTGGACTCATTGAATGTACACTGGTAGGGGTCAATGGGCCTTCGATGGTAGCAGAGAATATGGATTTGGCATAAGCTAGCAAAAAGCTTCGGATAGAGCATCGCTGGAAGCAAACACATAAGGGTGGATTGTGCTTCGCCGGTAGGGGTGTAACTGGTTTCCCTGGATGTGGTGGATCTGGGCACGCTGGTATGGAAGGATTGGGCTTCGCTGGAAACAGTTGATCTGGCTTTGAATCAAATGGTGGATCTGGCTTTGCAGTTGGCAGTCGATCTGGCTCTGTTGGGAGCTGGCGGGGGTGTATTTCTTATAGCTCATGCAGAAAAACTGTATATGTAAAATACCAGATGGTGCTGATTGTGATAGTGGCGATGGTGATGGCGATGATGGTGATGGTGGTGATGGAGATGATAGTGATGGTTAATTTGGTGATGGTAATGGTAGTAATGGCGGTGGTAATGGTAGTGATGATAGCGATTTGAAAAAAAGAGGTATTGAAAGGGTATACAGTATGAGAAATATACTTCATTCTGCAAAGGGTTATCACATACTGAAATATATAGTAACACTTCTGTAACACTGCCATAAAGGTAAACATGTACCCTCTGGTGCCATAATCAGGGGTAGGCAACTGTAATTCAGCATTAACATCCAATGAAAATCTCTGTTACGGCAGCACTGAAGCATCTCCTAATTTAGGAATATCAATATGGCTCTGGTTACTAGATTGCATACAGAATGTGCCAACATGTTAGCTTAATTGTCCAATATTTCTTTTTATTCTTAGTCAAGGCCAAGCTGATCTAGAAAGCAACTTAATCATTCTGTTTCGTGTTCCAAATTGCTGCCAGAACTGAACCTTTCCCAAACAGGAGTGGGTGGTTTATAAGGCATTTGGGTACCCATCTTTTTAGGATTGGTTGGTTACTCTTGAGTTGTACCTTCCCATATTGTAAAGAAATCTGGTGTGATTATAGCTTTCTGCGATTTCAGTGGAAGTTGATATGGCAGTCTTCAGTGTGGTGGTAGTGGCTGTGTTGACAGGGGTGGGTATACCATTTTCATCAGCAAAATGTATTTAAGTCACTGGGAGCCTCCAGGAATGGCTGAGAGGATGTGGAGTGTAAACTTTGAATTGTCAATTTCAGGAGAGTATCAGACCCTATGAGGGCATTCCTGCTAGCCTTTGGAGTAACTGCGATCTTTGATGACTAATATGGGAGTATCATGGGAGTGATTGTGATATGTTTGGGAGCACATCGGAGCACTGGAGAGCATTTTGCATCTATCTGGGACCATCGCTGAACAAACACAGGAATCACACAGAAACTTGGAGTGATGCCTGGGATGATATGTATACTAATTTGTAGAACTGCAGGCGTTATCGTAGACTCCCCAGATGTACACAAGCAATCAATTTCCCTCAATGGTGAATATGATAGCTGAATTATTGTTCATTATCACTTCTGATTCAGACTAGCTATCATCTGCTGAAACATTGAATTCATTGCCTCACTACAGTAACGAATGAAAGAAAAAGGCGAGTGATTCAAACAGAAACGCAGGCAAACTAAAACAATAACCTTACTAAGCGATGGAATGATAACAATCAAACATGGTGTAAAAGGCATCCAATACTTCTCCCATCTCATCAGTGCTGACGAAAGCAGGAACACACAATTCATAAATGGTGCAAAGAAGCAGCTGGCACTCCTTGTATTTGGTGATTTTTTGTACCTGGTGTGTGGAACAAATTCAATTCCAATGTTGCTTGGCTAGATTTGTGATATCTAACAAAGCTGTAATGGGATGTCAGCTAGCTGTGAATCAAAATGGGAGTTTGAAAGGCAATATGATATATTCAGATGACAAACAGGAGCAACTACCACCAACAGATGAGTGCCAGATGGGGAGTGCTGTGTGGGAAAGAAGAGTACAAAGAAGGTGTTGAAGGAGTGTGGAATGACAAAGAAGAGGGCCAAATCTAGGCTGCAGAGTACCGACAGGGATTGAGGAGCACCCATACTAGCGGAGGAGCGCTGAAAGGGGAGGGGGGGACAGGTAAGGTGTGTGGCATGAAATAGGGAAGCACCAATCCAGCCAGAGGAGCACTGATGTGGATTGTGGAGGATATCCCAGTGGAGGACTGCTGAAAAGGGGTGGAGGGGGTAAGGAATGAAAAATGCAATATAGGAGCGACGATCCAGACTGAGGAATGCTGTTGGGAATTGAGGAGCTTCCATCCCATGCTGAGGAGTGCTGCAATGTGGGTATAGAGCGCAGAATGAAATAGTGGAGTGCCAATCAAGACAGAGAGGATTAAGGAGTGCCTATCTCAGCAGAGGAGCGCTGAAAGAGGAGGAGATGACTGCAGAACACAATAGAAGAGGGTCAATCTAGTCTGAGGAGCTCTGACAGAGAGAGAGGAGCACATATCCAAGTGGAGTTGAACTGCAGGGGGGGGGTTATAAAGCGGCCCACTAATGGCTGATTGTTGAGTGCAGTGGCTTCTGGAGTAACATTGATCACAGGGGATGGGCAAAATGTACCTCGATAGTCATTCTGAGAATACATAACTGTTGCCTTCTTTCCACTGGCATATTCTGACAGCACACGATGTATAGCTAAAGCTACCAGCACTAACCTCTGTTGAGCAAGAGGTTGGAAATACTGGAATAGAGTAGGCTAGTGCCGCAAGCTATTGGCAGGGAATAAAAATTGATGGTATATTAGATCGACCACTTCCATTCAGGTGAACCAGGATTTCTTATCACTCAAGACCTTTGATCGATAAGCATTGTCAATCAGGCGCTCGTTAAGCTGAATCCAACATTCATTCTCAGAACACATATCCAAACCATTGACTTTGGACATTGCTTCAACATGCCCCATTTGCCAACCATGTTCGAATGGTATTTATTTTCAGTTCTAACTATTTCTATTTTGGGGCATAGTCAATATCATAAATCTGATAGAGCAGCATTAAACAGAATCAAGATTTACAGCTTCTTGTGTATGTGGATTGATTTTGACAGATGGACCTCCAGGCAATTGCCACACAGATGGTGTACACACAGGAGCTCCTGCTAATGGCCACTAATGATCCTGAGCTTCAATGGCTTGTTTCTAAGCTTGATCAACTATCGAATATTTGTCATCAGATAATAATGGCCAAGGAGTATTGATGAATACAATGGCCTGCATTGACCTTATCGCTATCTCGAATGCAGCCTCTTGGTGTTTGGGAACATTCTGTTCTGCACTGGCCTTGGGTTGTGGAACATTCTGGTCACCATGAGACTTGGGTAGCGGCAGTGTCTGGGCAGATGGTGCATGGTCAGACTCAGATAATTTGTTGACCAGGGTTTACTTTTGGCATTTGAGTGGTGGTGGTGCCATTGACCCAGGTAGTTCTGGGGAATTTCGGAGCGGAGGGTGTACAATGATGGCATTGGCAGAGCTTTGTTTCATTCGCAGTGGAACCCTGGTAGTTTGGAATGACTTGTCCCAGCGTACCTTGCCAAGAAGTTGGATGTGCTATTGGAGATCAAAATTGTCTGCTTCGATGTCTGATGATACGGTGGACTCTGCAGTGTCCTCAGTTTTGCCACCAGCAATCTCCCGATCTGTATTAACATCCTGCTTCACCAATGAAGTCGGGGTCATTAGTCATCCACAGTACGATGTACAAATGCAGATCATTGGAATGCAATCATTCGATGGACAATGAAGCTTTGCTGTTTTCTTGAATCCAAGTGTTCCCTCAAGGTGAGCTTCATGATTTTTCTGAGAATTGTCATTCCTCACCTGGCTGGGCATAGGTTCCATTGGTTGTAATGAACATAGAAAGTTCAGGAATGCAGGAGAGAGTGTACAAGCAGTGAATAGAACATTAAGTGCAATAGAATAACGGGAAACATTGTGCCAGAAATTGTGCATAGACCAGGAGGATCTAATTCAAGGTACATCTTGAAGGGTTCATGAGAGATGACTTCAATAGTTCATGTCGATATCAAGAGTTGCAGTCTGGTGTTGCGATTGAGGATGTTGGCAGTTGCACCAGATTAGATGGATTAATAATACTGAATATTAGCAACCCCAATCAACAACGCTCTGTATGGATGCAAGAATTGGAGGTCAGCTAAAGCCAACAGACATAGAATGGAACCAGACACACTGGAAGAAAACTTGCAACATTAAATAACCCTTGGTACTGGCCAAATGGAGCAACTGAGAACCATAAAGAAACCATGTGCCCCAGCATATGACTCCTCTAAACATAGTAATTATGGGTGAAAATTCAAGTATCTGAGGTGACTGGATGGCATAGCATTGTTGCTGCATGGACAATCTGAAGGACTTGACAGATTTGGGACCATGGGAGTGATGGCTGAGTGGTAGGGGTTCATACTGAGTGTGTTATCGAATGAAGAGAAATATGAATCTCAGTATGTGGAATATTCACTGGCAGGACACAAATATTCTCATGCTACTCTATGGTATCAGGATGCTGTAGCTAAGTTAGTGGTCGATGAGATGTTATTGTATGCATAAATACCCTTTCATGCATTCATCTGGGCCGCATCTGCAAAATATCCTTCACAACAATGTTGCAGTAAATGCAGGATAGAGAATTTGGTACATGAATGAGAGATACAGGCGTAGAGAAAGAATGGTAAGGTACAATTGATGATTCAAGGGTAATCTTATCGATTCAAGCACTCGTCGATGACAAGATTGACAAAAAATGGGTCATAAATGCTAACTCACATTCTGGTTTTACGCATAATATCTAGGAAGTTGTACACTGTCAAATCACATATTCATTATGAGTATCACTACAACAATGTAGACACAAAATACATGTTGGGGTTGAAAGCTATATGCTACAATGGTATGAATGCATAGTGAGACTTTACCTGACAGTGGGAAGAGAAATGATATTTGAATGCATGGAGTTCTGGGGAATTGAGGTGCACCGAAGATTGAATAATTATGCTTGGATTCAGTCGCTTCAGATTGCAGCCTCGCCTTACTCTGACTGTTAATTGCACTCTTCGAAGCTGTGTTTTCTTAACTTGAGCATTCAAGATACTCTCTGTTCTAACATCTCTCTTGATGGAATTCAGTTCACATCGTTCAGTTTCACATACAAATATTGGCGGCCCAAACATACATTTAGTCAGAATCAACTAAAGTCTGTATTCAATGCATTGAGAACTTATGCCTCTTTGAGTAATTGCAGTACATGGGTGAGCAGGAGTTGCCTGCCATCTTGCACAGTTGCTGTGCAGAATCTGCTATCTGAGAGTCCCACTATCAAGCTCCAGCTCTTTGTACTGAGCCCTAACATTAAAATGCTATTTGACGAATTGGAAGCACTTGTCCCAACATACTTGTTAGTCAATATCATGTTAAGTGTGGGTACCAATTGGCCAGGTTTGTGCATTTATAGTTTAATGGTGCAGGGCTACCTTCCACCAATGGAGAGTTGACACGGAGCTGCCAGTTCAAGGGATATTGGCGGCGGCCTTCACCTACTGAGCAAGTGTAGAATGATATATTTGTTGAGGTTGTGCGGGGTGAGCCGCCTGCACCTGGACTTGGAGTGTCTTGAAAAATGACGATCCATGTGCGCTGCGTCCAGTGATTCAAAGTTGAAGCAAAGATAATGAGAATGAAGCAAACTCAAATAGACAGTGTACTCCAGACAGAGATACATGCACCTGGGTGGCCTATTTATTGATCTTGAGCCGCACCGGGGTAGTGTTAGCGATGATTCGGGACTGTCGGTTCATGTCGGGGTCGGGTTCAAAACTGAACACTTGCCAAATCGGTGGTCCGTGTTGCCAATTCACACAAACCTTCTATTCGCATATGGTTCAATGGAAATCTCCCAACCCATCTGAATTAAGGGGCTTGTCAGCGGGTTGCCCAGCAGGTCGATCTGTAAATTCATACAATGCTCCTGTTTTGACTGTTTAATAATTGTATCTTATCGAAATCGCGTATTCAACAGCCAATAATCACTTGTTGCATGTTTTACAGTATGTGAAATCGGTGTTTTTCCGGTAATGTGTTGTATTTTGGCCTATAATGGCGGTTAATAGTTCTGTTATAAACTCATATATCCACGTGATGCCATGATTACTCAATATGCAAATCCAAAAATTGTGGACCCTCCATGGACGCACATTTTCATGATGCAGTAACGAATATGTCATACGCTGTTTCGGTCGAAAAGGCTGCCATTACTTTGGATATAAAGCATTGCCAGAAAGTGACACTTAGATCGGCCAAGATGCAAGACCAAAAATAGTTTACGCTCCATTGAGGCTCATTTGCAGGATGGGGCAGGGAGCATGTCACTTTTGTTTTTGCTCCTGAAGGCAGCCAATACTTCATTTATGGATGTTTACAACCAATCGCAAGGTAGGTTACCCAAGATGCCGGACCAAAAATCGTTAGCGCTCTGTCGATGCCCACTTCCAGGATGGGGCAGGGAGCACATCGCCATTGTTTTTGCCTCCAAAAGCGGCCAATACCTGACTTATTGCTGTTTGCAACCAATCGCCAGTTAGATTACCCAAGATGCAAGACCAAATACCGTTGATGCTCTGTTGACACTCATTTGCAGGATAGGGCAGGGAGCCAGTCTCTATTGTTTTTGCATATAAAAGTAGCCAGTACCTCATTTATGGATGAGTGCAACCAATCAGCACTTAGGATGCGCAAGATGCAAAGCCAATAATCATTGACGCTTCATTGAGGCTCATTGGTAGAATTGGGCTGTGAGCTTGTCGCATTCTCCTTGGCATATAAAGGCTGCCAATACGATGGGTATGCACAACAGCGATCAAATCACTTGTCTATAACCATATCTACAAGACCAAACATCATTGACACTCCATTGACGCCCGTTTTGATGTATTGTCCATTCACAATCTGCTGCCATCGATAATTGGATTCATGATTGTTTGTCCTAATTGGTTGCCTTTTCGCAAGATCGAGAAAAGACCCTTTGGCAAAGCCAAGCCAACTGATATTCATGCACTGGTCGCTTTCATTCTATTAAAATTTATACCTCGTGCCAAATGAATCCTTTTGGCCACTTTAGATCTGTTTATTAATGAATAATCACCTGTGACTGCTCAATATTCTCCGATAATATTTCGCTAGATGAAGTTCTCAGTCAAACAACGGAAAGAACATGGTGAAAATACATTGCCGCATTGTGTTCTACTTCTGTCTGTTCCCCTTATTCTTCCTTGTTGCCATTGTATTGACCATCATCAACACCTTTTCAGCCTTGGTCTTTGACCAGCGTGTTGGCCGACTCAATCCAGGACGATTCAGTGTGGCACTCACATCCCACTGCTCTGGGGTTTCCGGATCGTCGATGCCACTGTCTAGCTCTATTTCAGATTCTGCGTCTGCCTCCCAGTCATCTTTGCTGTCATTTGCAGTGTCCAAGTACCCATTCCAGTCAGGCCAATTTCTGGTGTCCGAAATGGTTTGAGGTGCACTATCTTCATCACTTTCAGCCGGCTGGCGGTCGATTATTTTGATTTGGTGCTCATTCAATATTTGAGTTCTTCCTCCAGCGTGGTTCTTTGCAGATACAGCTGGTGGCACAGGGGATCTTTCCGACAATTTAAATACAGCCACACCATCATGTCACAACTTTGACCAGGATGCCTTGACAATCTCTTCAGTATCTGAAATGTATCCTACGGCTGTTGTTTGGTTGTTTTCAGTGTGAGATTCCTTCTGTGTAGTACGTAGGTTGTGGCAACCCTGCCACATCTGTTAATGGTTGTAGACCTCGACCATTCAGTGAAATTTCCTGTTCCCCACCTCTCTCTTCATTTCCAAGTCATTTTCAGTATTCATCGTATCCAGTGCTGGGTCATCGCCTGACAATATCCCATTATTGGCTAGAGCAAACTGCCTTCCAACATCATTTTTGCGAAGGTCCTCACCTGCGGTTTTTGACTGCCTCCAGCCAATCACATCTCACCCCAGGGAAAATCTCTCCTCCACTCCGACATTGTGTGGTATGATTGAGAATACACTGCATGCCCCATTTGGGGGATTGGCATACATTGAGTGTGTTTCTGCTTGTTGATGCCACCAGTCTGTGATATTCGGAAACCAAAATGTAAGGCAAACTTCCATCTGGTCAGAGTGTCAATCATTAAGATTCGGATAGGTTTGCGCCCAGTTGGGTGGTGACTCAGGCGGTGAATTCAAATGGAGCCTTGCAGCTTTCAATACTCGTGCTGTGCAATCGCTTCATCTGGGCGTCGTTTCAGCCACATTTTTTGGCATTAAGTATTCTTCATCATCGCTGGACAAATCATTGTGATTATAAGAAGACTCAGCAGATTTCCAAACCATTGCAGAGGAGAAGAGATTGTTGCTCGGTACGCTTTTGGGTTTAATGACATCCAAACATCTATGTTTGGCACAGTATTCATTCTCCGCATATTTCAGACATACCTCCTGGTATTGGGTAGTATGGGAAGTCTCATCCACAGGATTGATCTCCAGTCCCTTATCCCACTTCCTACGAATCGCAACTGCCGGAAATGATCAAGGATATTTGCCGAAATGAGAACCATACCCGTCATCTGAGTAACTTCAAAGTATCATTTGGACAACTGCTCTCGTGCAAACATTACGGTGAAGTATACGTCTTCCTTCCATTATGTCTTCTTCTTAGCTAATGCTCGCATAACGCCATCCATATGATCGAACTTGTCATTGTACACAGTGATAATATAATGCAGAGTAATCTTAAGCCTTTTTGACATCCACAGGGTCCAGTACTTGATTGCCCTTAAAACTTCCATGACGTACTCAATGATGGTCCCCTCATCCTGAGGTGTGAATAGTGGACATTAATCACTGTATTTGAGATTCTTGAGCCACTCCCAGGCGAATTCTCGTAATCAGTAGGCTTGCTCAAGCATCTCCAGTGTTGAATCCCACCGTGTCTTCAAATCCATAATAGGTAGTACTGGGATTTCATACTTTGCCTTTTTGAAAGTCAATAAACTCATTTCAATCACCGGGTGTCAGCGTAATCAATTCAGCAAGCATTTGCTGCTATATGAAGGTTAGTTTCAGGACTTTCAAAATATGTTGATATATATACTGTCTCTATGATCTTTGCTAAACCTGGTCTCATGGCCGACACCTTGTTGATTCTAGCATTGCCCTTTTTACAAAGTCTTTGACTCCTCCCTATGTCAATGCTTTCATTCTCTCCAAATTGCTGAACGTGCTCATGGGCTTCCCAGGACTTGGTACCGCCTTGCACACCTGGACTGCTTGTAAACGCACCTAAAGCAATCTCAATGATGTACGCCATGCATGCTATGTGATTTCTCAATGCTGGCCACTCAATTCTGGAGGCTTCAAGGTTTGATTGTAATGTGCGAGTCATCAAGAAATTTCAGTAAGTGTTATGTGTTGTGATTCGAAGTAAACAGCCATCAGTAAGCTCAAGATGATGCAGAACATCTTTTAAATATACGGCTAGCCTTGCTCCAGGATGCTGACCTTAGACCGATCATCCTTAATTAGTTTTCGACATATGAGAAGAATAGGCAATCAACCTCAGTGAATGCGAGTTGCACTTCGAGCAATGCCGGATTTCTATCCATATAGTAAGCAGTGCCCGATTGTATGTCTAATTGGTTTGTTGATGTCCACCCGTCCAGAGCGGAACTGACTCTATTTCTTGACCGGAATTGCTTCTCAATTGTATCTACTGTGAGGGTGTATTCTCTGCGGCAACTGTTACTCAGTGTGCTGGTGGACGGTAGCACCAATTTGCTTCTCAACCCAATATATGGCTGTCATAGCTGGAGGTTTGAGATAGCATTCCATGGTATGTCAGCAGAAACAAATCCTAACATGAGATAGCAATTCCTGGTTTCTGGGTGAAATTCAGCGGTTTGAAAGTACTTCACTACCAGTTTGGAGCGTTTTGTCTGTCAATTCAGTAAATATAGGTAAAACCTAAATATGAAATATGAATTTGCTTTGCAAACTTACTATTGTAATACTTCAGTTTCCATGCATCTTCAGTATGGCTAGACCTGTTTGATCAACCATTGAACTATTCAATTCGGTAAGTTGCAACTCGGTTTATTATTTTAACTTTGCAATGTGCGATTTCGCCAGCAAGTGTATCCCCATTGAGCTGGTCCCATGTTCTGATGGATGGCGAAAAACTTGGTGAGAGACGATACATATGATGGCAGGGCTGCCGTTCTCCTCCATTGTGCAGTGTAAACAGATTCGCCATGACGGCACTTGCCTAGAATTATTCCAAACAATAGGAAGCTTCGAGCTTAAATTCAGTGAAGCCCACCATGCATGCAATATGAATTGCAAATTGAGGTCACTCAAATCGCGAATAAAGACACATCCATTTTTGGAAAATATCATAACGTCCAGCAACGAGGCATTAAAAGATTTTGAATATGGCATTGCAGTGAGAATGTGAAAGTTAGGTAATCCGACTTGCGAGACTGTCAAAAGTAATGTTATAGTAAAGTAGGAAGCTGGTTCTTAAATATTGACTCTACAGCTACAAGCAAGAAAAAAGTCAAACCTGTCAGACATTGCAAACATAGTTGTGAAGTGGAATACAATGACATATTGAAAAGACCAATGGTTAGTAACTCAATTTAGGAACAAAGCAGTTCAGTTCATTGCTGTGTAGCTTACTGAGCCCCCACAAAAACTGTTGACGCTCTGCTGGCGCTCATATTTAGGAGGCAGTTGCAATACCATCAGTAGCATTTTGGCCCATAAAGGCGGCTGATAGTTGGATTATGGGTCAAGGCCATTGCATAGCTACATGAGTATTCGCGATCCAAGACCAAAGATCGTCGACGCTCTGTTGGCGTTTATTTTTATGAGATAGTAGCAATATTGTCACTCGCATTTCTGCCCATAAAGGCGGCTGCTACTATGATTATGGGTTGACACTGCTGTGTAGCTAATTGATTATGCATGATGCAAGAAGATAAATTGTTGACGCTGTGTTGACGATCATTCTTAGGAGGTAGTAGCAATATTGTCACTAGCATTTTTGCTCATAAAGGAGGCTGATAGAATGATAATGCATTAACACTGCTGCATCGCCATTAGATTATCCAAGATGCAAGACAAAAAATTGTTGACAATTCATGGTCACTCATTTTTAAGAGGATGTATGGATATTGTCACTACTATTTCCGCGAATAAGGGCGGCCAATACGTTGATTACGGGTTGATGCCGTTGCGCAGCCCAGTTAGTATCCAAGATGCAATACCAAACATCCTTGACAATTGGTTGATGCTCATTTGTAGGATGGGGAAACCCGCATGTTGCTTACCTTTGTACTTATAAAGATGTCCAATACTTGCTGTTTAGAAGGAGTTGACTCTGCTGCCCTTAGATTGCTGAAGGGGTAAGCCTAAAAATCATTGACACTCCATTGATGCCCACCTTAGAGACATACTCAGTCATTGGATGCTCAACAATTGTATGCAAGATGCATACAGTCGTTGTTGACAGCCCATCTATGGTTCCTATCTATAATCATTTGCATCCAAAAGCTTCGAGGTCTCTCAGTTCCTGAGCCACCACCATACACCTCAACTGAGCGATGAATGATGTAGGCACATCGCATTGCAGCGCTTTCTGCTGGCAATTCATGGCATATAGATTCATCCACTAGTTGTTGACATATATGGCCCGGCTTCCTCACTTTTCCGTATCCAGCTCCTTCTCCTCGATTTCCAAGACATACCATTAGCAATTTTCAAACTCTCGATCATGTGTATCTGGTCTGAGTGAAGAGTTATGCAGTTCGATGCATTGTTCAATGCAGCATGAGGGCTGTGATTCATCCTGTGTTGTGTTGCGCATCGACCGCTCCTTCTATGACTCGTATGACATCAGTGACTTATATTATGTTAGTAAATTCCGTCTCTATTGCAGCTTTTGCTTTCTCACTTAACCGTAACAGGCAGGACGATATCCTGGTTGACGGTCAGCAATCACATTGGTTAGGAGTTTAGAACTTTCGCATGGCCTGTACGACCCTTGCACATGCACTGACGAATTATCAGGTCTCACAATTTGGTCATTGAAATCATGAAAAAGTTGACTCATAGCAACAGAGTTACACGGATTGATTTTCATCAACAGACGTTGTCGAATAAATCTATTTGGCTATCGATTCCTCCCGCAACGCAGGAACCGTCACCACATCTTTGTCTGAATCCAACTTCTTTATGGTAATACGTTAGGGACGCCATATGAAGGGGTAAAACATTACTGGTTCACAAGGCTTCGAGTTCTTCTTCTGTGACAAATTGGATGCCGAGTCGGGCGGAAGAGACCCAATGCCATTGAATGACTGTGGATTCTCGAAACCCAGCCTCATTTGACTACTGCGTGGTCGAGAAGTTCTTTGTGGCAACACCGATTGCCCGGGGACAATATCAAGAGTCTACATAAGCTCTCCAAATGGTGTCAGTGATGGTGTGGCTGCAGGCGTGTCTGTGTGGTGGTTGACAATGGCTGGAACCCTCAATGTGGGCTTCCCATACTTCATATCTCTCTCAGAGAAGTACTTGGCCACGTCCCCCCATCCTGGTAGCGTCAATTGGTCAAGCCTCATCTTCTGCTGCTGTAATCTCTCTATATGTTGCTGTACCGTTTTGGAGATTGTGCCCATTACCCAGCCGGGATTGCCATCCTCGCTCAGGTTGCCCATCTCTGTATCTTCTTCATTATCTGCCTCGTATTCGCTATCCTCCTCATCGTTGGAACTTGCAAGATTGCTCAGACAGTCTCCAATAGCATACACCAACTCCTCAAACGTTTTTGCAGGAACCCAGGTTGTCGAACCCATCTTTTCAGCACTTCTCATATCTTCCTGCATTTGCACGATTGCTGTTCCTGCGTCTTGAACTTGCTCTCTTCCCACAGTGGTCTCTCTATCCACATAATCCTCGATGCATTTCTCTTTCTCTTGATTGCTCTAAATGTGTGTTTCTCGTCTTTCCTCCACCAAAAGCTTCTTTTTCGGCTGGAAGCTGTGCAATGCTCCCAGCGCTGGGACTCTTTCGACCTCCAAGCCACTCTTGGCGTTCATTTGCTGGATTACCTTCTCTCGTGGATGGCTTCATCGATATGCTGTATATCCCCACCGGAAGTGGCACAATGTTTATTTTCCGAGCCTTGACCATTGTATCTTGAGTCGACTTCGTTGTTGGGCGAGATTTTGGAAGTTTCAAGATATGGACCACATGGAGGCAAGCTGTGTCATTTATGTCAAGGTTGCTACATTTGATCACCCTGAAGAAAGCGAAATGTGTGTTTTAACCGTCACTTATTTCGGAATAGTAATGATAACCATATAACATGACTCCATCATTAGTGTCTCTTTCATGTATGTTCCCGGGGATATCTTGATACAAACATCACCAGATATCCTTTCTATCGAAGAATGTTCTTTTTATATCTATCCAACATCAGATTTCAGCTGTCGTTCACCACAATGTATTCCTGTAAACAAACACCCAACATTGGACCAACTTGTAGCAAATCGTGGGACGGTTAGAAACCGATGCAACCTGCCGCTATACGGTACCGGATTCCTCTCGAGTAGAACGTGCAAGTTGGCTGCCACTCATTCCGTTTTGACTGGAAGCTAACTATATATTCCTCAAGACATCCTACATCTTTTTGTTATCATCTTCCTCGCCTTGTCCACAACAGCAAGTTACGGCTCCACAAACACCTCAGCTAACTGCGAGCTGATCTGAATCGAGCCGAATGATGGGTGCTTTATTTAATTCGCTATCTCCTGGGATGGAGCAGCAATGCAGACACAATTCAGTCCACTGTGATGCTGCCAATGCAGCCACGGAATATATCACCCAGGACACTCATTTGAAAATCATACGTAAAACCGGAAGCACAAAGAATATGAAGCAGCATGTGATCAGATGTCAGTACATCCATATGGTGGTAACCGGCCATTAACTCACAATAAACTGTAAAGCTGGTGTATGTAGAGCGCTACCTGACCAATTTATCACTGCCCATAATGGGAAGCTTCCATGGTTGACCGGGGCATTTATCCACTCAGTCCGCCAAATCGAGCGTCATGACGTTGTCACTTCTGGTATTGTAGAGGACAAATATTGTGATAGGTGTCCCCAAGAGTGGACTAACCAGGTTTTCAAACCATTTGAGGAGGTTAAGGAGGCGTATATGGTTGAGGTAGTAGCCAAATCTCACTTTTAGAAGCAGCAACTAATTTCTTACAGGTTTTCAGCATGTCTGCAACTATGGCAAGGCAACGAGGTCAGGTACAGCTAGAACAGTCCAACATGCTCCATGCGTTGAATATGGCCAAAATAGCCAAAGGAGGGTTTTGCATGCCGCAATAGAGGAAACAAATCACATGATCAAGAAACCTTGCGTCAAAGACAGAGAAGAGCAGAAGTAGAGTGTTGAGTTCCCAGGGCATAGAAAGGTGAAGGCTGTGATGGAAAGATACCCATCAATGGTTTGTGAAAATCAGATGACAGCTGCGTTCCTTGCCAAAATGGCACACAAAAGAATCTGCAAACACAATGCGGGCGTGAAGGAATGGGTACACCTCCTCCAGGACCGGCAACTTCTCCACCCGGAATGCCATGTGTGCCACCTGGGGGAAATCAATCAGCTCAAAATTCTGAAGTCAAAGGTGTGCCACCTGGATATGTGTATATACATACTCCTCTTCCTAATGCTCAATTTCTCAATCTTGATGCATATGCCAAGGATTGCAAGCGCGATAAAGATTTCATTCCAGATTTGCTGACCGATGAAGGAACATCCACTGGTTAGTACACTATCTGCTGTGTGGTGATGCAGCTGACATCCATTTTGAAGATGAGAGTAGCCCATTGAGCAAACCTGACAGTGATGATGAGCATTGATCAAAAGCAATGGGATTTTTGAGTATTAGCATTATCTACAATTGGCAGACACTTTAATGTATATTTTAAAGGATATATTTATATGCATAATTAAAGAACGATGTAGTGATAAAGGGAAAAGTTCATGAAAACAATAGAATGGCTGTTTGGCCTATAAAGGTGGCCAATACTATGATTATGTATAACAACAACCAAATCACTCTTTAGTTACCTTACTTACAAGACAAAAAATTGTGGACGCTCTGTTGACGCTCATTTTTACTAGATAGTAGCAATGTCATAGCTAGCGTGTTCGCCCATTAAGGCGGCCGATACGGTTATTACGCATTACAATGACGAAGTCTTCAATTATTTAACTCACTGACATGACCAAACATCGTTGCCACTCTGTTGACCCTCATTTTCCGAATCGGGCAGGGATTGTGTGGCTTTCTCTTTTGCCTATAATGGCAACCTATACCTCCTTTATGAATGTCTGCGACCAATCGCCACTCAGATTACACATGATGCAAGACCAAGAATCATGAACACTCCATTGACTCTCATTTTCAGGATGGGGCAGGGAGTGTATCTCGCATGTTTTTGATTATATAGGCAGCCAATTCATCCAAATAAGACAATGACATACCAATGTCAATATTTTGTGATTCGCAGTAGGACATCTGAATGCGACAATCAATCAGTAACTCGGAAACCAGACCCGGAGATTGGGACCGACGGGTCCACCAAAACCTGGCAAAACCGGCAGCTTGACAGGAACAGGTCCAGGTTTGGCCCACCAAGAGGCAGCGGGTCGGGTTTTTGGGCGGGTCAGGAACAGAACCAACCCTTTTTTGCGGCCCATACCCGGACTGCTGGCGGGTTTCCTGCACTTGTTGCTAACACTCGCAACGACAGAAATAATCCTCTCACCCATCTGAAGTTCAAAGAATCCACTCATGTATTGAGTAGCCATTCATCATACCATTGTCCTCAAAATGTGTTGCCATTCCCAGTATCTCTCAACATTTATAAAACACTTCCTAGCTGCCCTATTTGAACCCTCCATACCCCTGAAGCACCTTGTAAAGTGTATCTTTCCATAACTATCTTTAGTTTTGCTTGCTGTAGCTCAGTCCACTCGATATAAATGGAGTGTGCATTCTTCTTTGAGACCGGAACAACTGGATTTCCATTCACAAGTTTTCATTCTATCCACCTCCTGAATATTGAAGGCTTTGAAATCTGTATCATCTGGTGGGCAATACCTTTTGGAGCTTCTTCGTCATCAGTCTCGATGGGAGGCATTTCACTCTACACTGTGGAATACAGTGCCTCTGCATCATTCGTTTCTATCACAGTATTAGCCAGTGCATAATCAGGCACACGTGATAACACCAACATTGTCAGGTAATACCAGTCGAACATCGAATGTAATCCTAGTGTAGCTGTGACCTCAAGTTTCAATCCAATTTTGGCTTTCAATGCAATTTGCCAGTCCATACTGTTTCTCATCTTGTATGGACAAGACTTATTATGAATCTCTAAACTCCATGAACAGTGAGAGAGTTGGCCATTGGTTGATAGTTTCACTCTGGTTGTTAAGGCATCATATAAAACATGGTGGATATTCAATAGGTTTTCTAGCTGATCATATCTGCTGTTGACATCATTGTGGGTGAGATTGCCATTTTCCAGGTCCAAGAAGTTAACAAGTTGTATATCGGTTCCATATGTCATCATATTGATGATACCCTTCAATGTCTCTGCCCCTCTGGGCATTGTTACCACCAGGATTTGTTGAAGGGCTGATGTAAGTGTTTGATGCCCAAGAGGTGAAGTAGTCTGGATCTCAAAAAGGCAATAGGGTGCTGAATTCAGGCTCTGCATTTGTTATGACTCTCATTCTTTACCAACAATGCCAGAATAGTTATTCTACACCATATTCACCAATTTGTCAAGGGAAACCCCCCACATAATTGGCAATGGCAACCCCACTACAATCTTCTTAGTCAGCAATTTGCATATTATAGCTGCTGCCACAGAGGTAAAAGTCTTGCCAAGATCCATTTCATCTGCCAACTGTGCTCCAGATATAACTGAATCCCAAACCCATGTCCTCACAATTAACCATATTGCCCAACTGTGGTATACCAGATACTTGGTTCCAGCTAGACCTGGAATTGAATATGAACATCTCTTACTCACATTATCATATTTCATGATTACCTGCCAACTTGAAAAACTATATCTACTTTTTCATGTTTTTTAAAAATACTCCACAATGAGTATTATATTCTCAAGGTCAAAACTTTCCTATGCTGCATTCGACCAAATGCAATAATATATACAGTTGTTCCAGTTTTTGATGATATGTTCACTTGAGTTATAAAATATAATAAAAACATATAAATGGACATCCATGAGAGCTATAGTTCAACTGACATATGTGATGCCCCACAATCATACAGCGGATGGAGTAGGTATTGTCTCAGAGGTGAAAAATTATGGTTATTTCGAACTATACAGAAGTGTGAATATCTTATATAGTCAACAATGTACTGATATAACACACCAGATTAGGATACATTAGAATGCTCATGGAGATCAGAGAAGTAGCTCCATTCACTCAACCCCATTTCCAATTTAACTGCGCAATATTATAGAACTCTCAAGTTAACGTGATATATAGCACAATATTCTAATATTTTTATTCCCCATATTAAAAGTAATAACAAGTATCTCAACTCATAGTATGTAGTACTATCTAGTTTAACTAAGCAGAATACCTTTTTCTTAAATACTATTGAAATATATGAGATTTTGAATTTCATGCAATGCTTTTCACACTTTCCACTGTCTATCTGGAATTATTATCAGTTCTTAGTATTGTTTTTGAATATTTTTATTTATTTTGAATAAAACATATATGAAACTTTCATTTGTATAACAATAGTCAATTCTGCGACAGAATTCAGACTGATTGGTTTATTAAAGACTGCAATTTGATAGTATTAATAATTAATACTATTTTATTGTAAGAAATAACTCTAAAATATTATATAATATCTTATTGCAGAAATATATTTGATACTTAGAGTATATACATTCAATTGGATGTATTGTATATATATAACAATATCTCTTTGTCTGGCAGCTTACATATGTATGTAGTTTTCTCATAAAAAAGAAATCTAAAAATTGTATACAATTACTTGTGTATTATTCATATAAGCACACAGAATGTGGCTTTTTCGATTCTTATTGGTCAGAATTCTGTGGCCGAGTGGCTGAGTGGCTGATAGTGGCAACTATAAACCACAAGAACTCAAATCAAAAATGACCCACTAATTTAAGTCTGCAAGTTGCCCTCTGACAACAAAGTGTGATATACATGAAATGTGTATAACTCTACCTGCTTTCACATCCCAGGTTGATATTCATGATATTTTCAATATTGGGTAAGTAGTTGTGGATTAATACCTTTATTGTAATGTTTTTTTACAGTAGTATGAGGAGAATTTGCAATGGAGTAAATTGGCAACTGGGAAGTGAAATAGGACCTAATTATGGATGTTTCATCCCTAGAACATGTTGTGATCAGAGCAAAACTTGGTGACATCATTGGATTTCAAATAATTCAAATAGCTGAGCAGAAAGCTTCTTTTCAGCTGACAATAATTGCTCTGGCCAT
>Ga0307512_10002825_pt1 | contig 21150 bp, 23 predicted proteins | sample 14_EM_MG_FD_200267 | JGI IMG/M metagenome (GOLD analysis project Ga0307512, IMG submission 200267) | Populus trichocarpa ectomycorrhiza microbial communities from riparian zone in the Pacific Northwest, United States - 14_EM | ecosystem: Host-associated > Plants > Roots > Unclassified | place...
AAGGCCGTATATCCGTATATGGCCGCGTATCAGAGTATATGAGAAGATACGGTTGCACACGTGGATGTGGTAATATAATAGAGTAGTTTATAGGTAAGATTATCGCTGGCGATCTCAGAGAGATCGCGAGTCGTCTATATAAGGTTGCGGTTACCCGGCCCTGGACACGTCCGTGCCATTGCCGAGAACCTAATCATGACTGCCATTACACGTTCCTTCTACATTAAGCTCGAGGAGTGTAGGAATAAGGTGAGAAGATATGATACTACGCAGACGTGAGGATCCACGCAATTGCATGGATCCACGGACAGAGCAAGTGAGACCAAATGCTGGGAAAGATAGAGTGTGTATTTTCGTTGTATAACAAGATGAGATGAAAATGTGATGCTATCTGTCTACCCCAGGGTCTCCCGAATATATACTCTGCGTCGCTCATTCCACCTCCGTTACCCCTGTATCACCCTACACCCACCGTCGCTCATCGACGATATATTTGTAGTCCGTGATCGATCGAATTTGGAGATGCACTGGTAGGCCATGATCTGGCAAGTTTGGAGATGCACTTGGAGGCCGAGATGAAATGAACTCAGAGATGCACTTGGTGGCCCTGATCGAGTGTGTTTGGAGATGCACTGGGAGGCCGAGATGGAGGGAACTCAGAGATGCACATGGAGGCCGTGATTGATCGAGTTTGGAGATGCATTGGGAGGCTGTGACCGAGTGAGTGTGGAGATGCACTTGCAGGAGATGATCGAGCGAGATTGGAGGAGTACTTGGAGGCGGTCGATTTGGAGTGAGGGGCGATGGGAGCTGAGACTCTATTCATTCGTTAATATGTAATTGGGGTAATGTACAGAGTTGAGTACATCCGCCAAGAGATGGATAACTGGCTGGGAGTGGGAGACTTTCGATCTTGGGATGATGCTGTCCTTGGTGTATGCTGTACTCAGTGTCAACTGATGATTATGGCATAGAGAGATAGAGATGGATGACTTAACTTCGTGTTCTAAGGTGATGGTAGAGTTGAGCACAAGGAAGAGAGAGATCAAAGGTGATGGGGGAAATCATCATGAGAAACTGGAAGATAAGAGTATTTCGTGTGCCAGTCAATTGACCATCCCTGATACTGCTGGTACAAGTCCAGATCCGGCGGGTAATTACAGGGATACAAGGTCTTCTAAACCCAATCAGGCAAGTCGTACCCCTTATTTCTCATAGCCGCTCGTATCCACCATATCGTTCTTATCTTCATCGCCCATATCTCTCTTTCTCGTACACAACTCTACCATCATCGCAAGAACACAGAGTTAAGTCATCCATCTCTATCTCTCCATGCCATCATCATGAGTTAACACTGAGTGCAGCATATACCTAGTACACCATACACCGAGTACACCATACACCAACTACAGCGTACACCGAGTACAGCATACACCCAGTACAGCATACAACGACTACAGCATACACCTATGATTGTCTGTCGTCCCTTCAACCTCACAATTTCGAGTTGACCCCTGAATGTAGCTTCAGCTTCCGGCGTACCTCCCTACCTATCAACCGCCACCAGCCAGTTCTCCATACAAGATTCAAAGGTACAGTCACCTTGTCACATTCCCACGGTTGCGAGTTAACTACCTGATGAATTGAGTCCCGGCGCGCCGTCCATCGACCCCCTCCAAGTACTCGTCCGAAATCGCTCGATCACGGCCGCAGAGTGCATCACCAAACTTCGTCAATCGCGGCCTCTAAGTGTATCGCCAGACTTGCTCGATTATGGCCTGCAAGTACATCTCCAAACTAGCTCAATCGCGGCCTCGAAGTGTATCTCCAGATTCGCTCGATTATGGCCTGCAACTGTATCTCCAAACTCGCTAGATCGCGGCCTCCAAGTGTATCTCCAAACTCGCTCAATCATGGCCTCCAAGTGTATCTCCAGACTTGCTCTATCACGGCCTCCAGGGGCATCTCCAAACTCGCGCAATCGCAGCCTCCAAGTGTATCTCCAAACATGCTCGATCACGGCCTCCAAGTTCATCTCCAAACTTGCTCAATCGCTGTCTCCAAGTCTATCTTCAAACTCGCTCGATCACGGGCTCCAAGTGTATCTCCAAATATGTTCGATTCCTGCCCACAAGTGCATCTCCACAGTCGTTCCATCACGGTCTCAGAGTGTATCTCTGGGATCACTTGATTGTCATCTTCAGGCGCACCTCAAATCACTCTCAAGCACCCCCTGCAGCCAGATCAGATATGGCGTGTGTAGATGGGTAGCTATATGGATACATGGATACATAGATATATAGATGAGAATACAAACAGAATGGATGACTGTGATTCGAGGTGCTCCAAGACATGTCACGGGCGCTCGCAGGTATGTCGCCGGCGCTCCCAGGTGCTCCCAGGCATTTCATCGGCGCTCACAGTAGTGTTAGGAACGGGACCGGATAACCCGCAAGCGGTCCGGGTTGGGACCGCAAAAACGGGTTTGTTCGGTTCCAGAACCGTGCAAAAGCCCGACCCGCAGACTCTTGACGGGCCAATCCCGGACCCCTATCCATCAACCAGCGCATTTCGCCGGGTTTGTCTTGTCCCGTCGGTTCCAATCTCCGGTTCTGCGTTTCGGGTTTCACATTCATGGTCACATTCGGCTATGCCACTGTTCTTCGTCAAATGTTGACCTCGGTACGTCACGGTTCATTTTCGACACATTTGCCGCTTTGAAGCGCAAAACAAGAATACTCAAGCGCCTAACTACATCCTGAAAATGCACGTCAACAGAGCGTCAACGATAGTTGGTCTTGCTACTTCGGTAATGTGAGTGGTACGTGATCACAACCATACATACAGACGGATATGGCAGCCTTTTTAACCACATATGTACGTGATATTCTAGCCACATCCTCCGGGACAGTAATAACTTATTTCAATCACAGAGCTACCATCAAGTATTCTTGAGCCTTCTAGAGCATAATAACAGTCAAAACGATATATATAGACAATAACTGCCACATCGCGCTGTGATTAACCATGATGGAAGACCAACAATTGTTGACACTCTGTTGACGCTTATTTTGAAGATGGGGCAGGTAGCGTTTCACTTTCACTTTTGCCTATAACGGCAGTCAATAATCAGTTTATGATAATGTGCAACCTGTCGCCCCCCAGATTACCCATGATACATGACCAACAATTGTTGACGCTCCGTTGACGCTCATTTTCAGGATGGGGCATGGAGGGTATTGCAATCTGTTTTGCCTATAAAGCCAGCCAAAAATTCCTTTATGACTGAATACACCCTATTGGAGGTGTCATTTCCCAGGACGCATGACCAACAATCGTTGACGCTCCGTTGACGCTCATTTTCATGATGGGGCATGGAGGGTATTACAATCTGTTTTGCCTATAAAGGCAGCCAAAAATTCCTTAATAACTAAATACACCCTATCGGAGGTGTCATTTCCCAGTACAGATAATCAAAAATCGTTCAAGCTCCTTCGACTCTCATTTCCATGATGGGGCATGGATGGTATTGCAATCTGTTTTGCCTATAAAGGCAGCCAAGAATTCCTTTATGACTGAATACACCCTATCGGAGGTGTCATTTCCCAAGACGCAAGACCAAAAATCGTTGACGCTCCATTGACGCTCATTTTCACTATGGGGCAGGGAGGGTATTGCTATCTGTTCTCCCTGTGAAGGCAGCCAAAAATTCGTTTATGACTAACTACAACCTATCGGAGGTGTGATTTCCCAGGACACATGACCAAAAATCGTTGACGCTCCGTTGACGCTCATTTTCATGATGGGGCAGGGAGGGTATTGCTATCTGTTTTGCCTATACAGGTGGCCAAGGATTCCTTTGTGACTGACTACAACCTATCAGAGGTGTTATTTCCCAGGACGCATGAACAAAAATTGTTGACGCTCCGTTGACGCTCATTTTGCCATGGCTGTATCCACAATAAGCAATCATTTATTTTGGTACAGTCCATCATTCACATTGTATTGGCTGCCTTTCTGGCGTTTTCATTTACTTTCTTCTTGATCACTACGTTGTTCTTTAATATTACATAGATGAATATAATATTAATCTCCAAAATCCCGTGTCTTTCGTTCAATGCTCATCATCAGTTGCAGGATCGCTCAATCCGCTGCTGTTGTCTTCAAAATCAATGTTAGACGCATTACCACACAACAGATAGTGTACTAACCATCATCATTCAGCATATCTGGATCAAAATCGGTATTGTGCACGGTATCCTCATCATCCTCGACAAAATTCCGCCCTGGGAAGATCTGTATGCGAATGCGTATATCCGGGCGGCAAATTGACGATTTCAGATGGTTGTGATCCGGAAGTGTTACCGGTTGTGGTGGGTGGCGTGCTGGGCGGAGGTTCAGTCGGCTCTGGTGTCCGCACTCTGCGTCGGGCGGGTGGAGGTGCACCTGGTCCTTTGCGTCTCCAGCGTGTCTGTGGATTCATTGCGGTGCCATTTCGGCAAGGAAGGCAGCCAGACGTTTGGTTATGACGACGCATTGGCAGGTGTCTTTGTCTCGCAGCCCTCACCTCTTTAAGCCCAGCAAACTCAACACCCCGCTTCAGCTCTTCTTGGACCTCGGCAGGTGGTTTCTTGATGAGATATTTCGTTTCCTCAATTGCGGTGCGCGAAACGCCCTCTTTGGCCATTTTGGCCATATTCAACTCCAGGCGCATGTCAGACTGTTCCAGCTGTACCCGTCCTCCTTGCCTTGCCATAGTTGCAGACATGTTGAAAACCTACAAGACATTAGTTGATGCTTCTAACAATGAAATTCAGCTGTTACCTCTACCATATACGCTTCCGTAGCCTCCCCCAAGGGGATTAAAGCCTGTTTCGTCCACTCATGGGGATGCTTATCAGGAAATTCATCTGCGACAATCCCAGAGATCACAACATCATGATGTTCCTTTTCGCGGACTGTATGGACAAATGCCTTTCTCGACCATGGAGGTTTCCCGTTACGGGCAGCGATGTATTCGTTACATAGCTCTCTACGGGCACCCGCTGTGGGTTATACAGTTAATTGACCGCCATTTGCCACGATAAGGATATACTCACATCCAACTGCATGCTGCTTCATGTTTTTGCTGCTGCCAGTCTTGCGGACGATGTTTAAATGTGCATCCTGGGTCATATGTTTGGTGGCTACATTGGCAGCATCGCGGTGAACTAACTTGTGTCTGCGCTCTTGTTATGTGGCAAGACGTTCCGTACTCGATGTAGAGCCCGCCAATCTGCCGGTATTCGATCCGCTCTCACCTGCCGGAGGTTGTTGTGTATCCATAATGTGCTGGTGTGGAATAGGAGAGGAAGATGATAATGAGAGGAAGTGGGAAGCCCTGAGGACTATATAGTTAGCTTCATGTCAGAATGGAATATATAGTAGCCAACATGAACGTTATGATCAAGATGAATCCTACTCAGTATGGCTGCAAATTGCAGGGGTATTCCACTGCCCCGTAATTTGCAATCAGTCTGTCTGATGTTGTCTGTTTGATAACAGGGATCAATTGCGGTGTACGACAGCCACAATCGCCCAATTGCTGGATATCAATAGGATGTAGTTCTAGCGAAAGGACGTCTGCTGATGTTTGTCTCAAATAATCCCCGGGATATTACATGAAACTGACACTAACAATCATGTCATGTTGTACAGTTAGCTTGATTATTCCTGATTTATTGACAGTCAAGAGAGAGATTTTGCTTTGTTCGAGATGAGTAAACGTACTAACCTTGTCATAAAAGACACAGCTTGCCTCCATATTGTCCATAACTTGCAACATCCAACATCTCGCCCAATGACAAAGTCCACGAAAACTACAATGGTCAATGCTCCGAGTTAGAACTTTTCGCCACTTCCGCCGGGCAGATACAGCAAATCGAAAATGCGGTCAACCCAACGCCGTCATCAAGCGAATGATGGCAAGAGCAGCTTTAGGGCTGAGAGAATCTCAGCCCTTGGGGCATTGCACAACATGAGATCCAAAAAGAAGCTCCCGGCAGAGATGCGACGAGAAACCCACCTCTTAAGCACTGAAGAGAATGAGAAATGGATTGAGGATAATGTGGAGAGAGAGACCGCTGGGGCAAGAAAGCGAGTTGAAGACGCAGAGGCCGCAGTTCAACATAAGCAGGATGATACGATGCATGCTGAAATAGCGGGATTGACGTCCAGAGAGCCCGAAAAGACATTTGAGGTGATGCTGGTTGCCATCGGAGACAGTCTGCGTGATCTTGCAAGTTCCGACAATGGGGTGGATGGGGCAGAGGAAGATGATGAAGAGACTGAGCAGGGCAATTTGAGCGAAGATAACGAACCCGGCTGGGTGATGGCCACAATCACCAAAAAGGTCCAGCAGCGCATGGAGAGATTTTGGCAGAAGCAGATGAAGCTCGACGAATTGACTCAACCGGGAAGGGATTATGCAACAGACTACTTCCGTGAACGAAATAAGAAGTACGGCACCACCGAATTGAGGGCTCCGGCTGCCGTCCAGCCGCAGACAAAGGATGACGCTCCGGCACCTCCACCAGCAACATTTGAAGAGCTGATGGAGAGTCTTGACATTGTCCCGGGAATATCGCAAAGGCCGCAAGGGACTTCTCGACCAGGAAGTAGTCATATTAGGCTAGGTTTGGTAAAGCCGCAGTCAAAATCGAGCATACCTAGTGGTGAGCCAGCTGCAGAGCCCGATTTATCAATGTTGCTGAAAGCGAAGCCAGTTGAACCAGTAAGCTTTTACCCCTGCATATAGCCTCCAGCTAATCACCATATAGATATCAGATTCCAACGAAGAGATGGTGACAGCTCCAGAGTCTGCGGAAGAATAGAGGTGCAACCTGTACTTTTCGACGTCCAATCGCGGTGAAAAGCAAGTTGTCTACCAATTTTGCTACGTGTCAGCTTTGGCTTGATTTCAGTGACCAAATTGTGAGACATGATAATTCGTCTGTGCATTTGCAAGGTCAGGCGCACCATGTGAAAGTTCTAAAATCCAAATCGGGTTGTAAGACGGCCATCACGTCCGGTTATATTCTGCAAGTGACTGTTAAGTGACAAATCAAATGCAATATTAGTGACGAAATGTGCTAACAAAATTTAAGTGAGCGATGTCATACGGGTCATAGGAAGAGCGGTCTGTGCGCATGACGAATCGATCTGAACGACAGCCGTCATGCCCTATTCATCCATGTATTCAATTGCATAACTCTCCGCACAGACCTGGTGCACATGGTTGAGATATTTGAAATTGCTTGTGGTACGTCATGGAAATCGAGGAGAACGAGCCAGATAAGGAATGGTGAGGAAGTCGAGCTATATTTGCCAAAAAATAGTGAAATGATCTACATGCCGTCAATTGCCGGCCGAAAGCGCAGGAATGTGATAGGGCCACATCATTTCTCACTCAGGTACCGTAGGTAGCAGTTGATCAAAAATTGAGAGGTAACAAAACTCCTGGATGCAAACGATAATACATACAAACGCAATGATGGATGTCATAACTGTGTATTTGATTCGTTGCATACAATTATTGAGTGTACAAAGGCTGTTTTGATCTCATTAATGTGAGCGTCGACCGAACGTCAACGATTTTCGGCATTGCGTCATGAAACATCCAGTAGGCTGTGTGGTAACAGTAAGTCATAATCAAACTATCGGCCGCCTTTCTATTGAACAATGGTGACGGCAACATTTCTACTATGTCCTAAAAATGAGCGTCAACAGAGCGTCAACAACTTTTGGCCTTGCATCTTGGAAAATGCATGGGGTGCGCGGCGACGTTACCCCATAATCGCGCTATCGGCCGCCTTTCTAGGCAATAACTCTTCCAACAACATCGCTACTATGTCCTAACAGTGAGCGTCAACAGAGTGTCAACGACTTTTGGCCTTGTATCATGGAAAATCCTAGGGCTGTGCGGCGGTATGAAGCCATGATCACATTATCGGCTGCCTTTCTAGGCAAAAATGGTTGCGACTACATCGCTACTATGTCCTAAAAATGAGCATCAACGGAGCGTCAATGGCTTATGGCCATGCATCTCGGACAATCCGAGGGCAGTGCGGCGATATCAACACATAATCGAACTACGGGCTGTCTTTTTGGGCAAAAATGCTATTGACGACATCGTCACTACGCCCTAAAATTGAGCGTCAACGGATCGTCAACGATTTGAGGCCTTCCATCCTGGAAAATCATGCGGCTATGCGTCTACAATGATGTGTAATCGTACTACCAGCCGCCTTTCTACGCGAATATGCCTCCGACAAGATCGTATCCATGTCCCAAAATGAGCGTCAACGGAACGTCAACGATTGTTGCGCTGGCATCTTGGATAATATATCCGCAATAGAACGCAGATAAACCACAATGAACCTATCGGCAGCCTTCATTGGCAAAAATGCAAGTGTCGATATCGCGTCCACCTCCTACAATTGTGTGCCTACCGTGCGTCAAGGCTCTGAACTCTACACAGCAATTAATTGCAGTATGCTGTTCCTCAATGGAGGTTTACGCGGTCAGTCGTTGCAATCTGTCCTTGTATTCAACATAACCAATATGGTTGCAATGTCTGACTGATCTGAGTATTTTCCTTGTAGCGGTAGAGTCAATATTTAAGAACCCGCAATCTACTTTACTGTATCATTATATTCGGCAGTCACTCGAGTCGGATTTCCCAGCTTTCGAATTCCTACCGCCATGTCAGATCCACAATCTTTGAACACCTCATTGCTAGAGGTTATGATCTCTTCCAAAAATGAATGTATCTTTATTCGTGATTTGAGCGACCTTACTTTGCATATCATCTTCGATGTGTGGTGGGCTTCAATGAATGTTGGCTCGAAGCGGCCTATTGCTTGGAAGAATTCTAGTCATCCGCCTTCATGGCGATTCTATTTGCATTGTGGAATTGAGGAGACCGGCAGCCCTGGCATCATATGTATCATTTGTCATCAAGTTCTTCGCCATCCATCAGAACATGGGACCAGTTCAATGGGGAAACACTTACTGGCTAAAGCTCACATCGCAAAGTTGAACAAATTAACAGAGTCAGAGGTCACTGAATTGACTAGTTCGACGGTGGATGAAACAGCTTTGGCCATCTTGAAGAGGCAAGGAAGTCGTGGAATCACAATAGTAAGTTTGCAGAGGAAAACCATATTTGATATCCAGTTTAATCCATATTGACCGAAATGACAGACAAAACGTTCCAAACTGGCAGATAAGGACTTTGGAACTTCCGAATCTCACCAAGACACGTGGAATCCCTACCTCATGTTAGGATTCGTTTCGGCACATATTGCATCGAATGCTATATCTAATCTTGAGCTACGACGGTCATATAAGGCATTACGCGATGACCTAGTTCTTCCATCCGCTATGACCCTTAGTAAAATTTGGCGGAGAGAATATGCACTGACTGTGGATGCAATTAAGAAGCAATTGCCACTACAAAATAAAGTTAGTTTAGCATTCGATGGATGGACATCAACGAACAAACTAGGGATAACGTCAGTCATTGCTTACTGTATGGATTGAAATTGGGCATTGCGTGAAGTTCAACTCGCTTTCGATGAGGTTAATCACCTGTTCTGTTCCCGTTTCGAAAGCTAATTAAGGATGATACGTCAAGAGCCAACATACTGGAGCAAGGCTAGCCGTAGATTTGAAGGACGTGGTTGATCGTTTTGAGCTTACCAACGGCCGTTTGCTTGGTATTATGACTGATAATGCTTCCTCAAACTACTCCGAGACACGCGAGCTTCAATCGACACTTGAGCCCTCTCGGATCGAGTGGCCTGCATTGAGGAACCATACACTGTGCATGGTGCATGTCATACGGCTGGCTGTAGGTGCATTCATGAGCAGTCTCGGTGTAAACGGCCACACCAAGTCTTGGGAAGCCCATGAGCGCGATCAGCAATTTGGCGAGAATGAAAGCATAGACATTGGAAACAGTGTAAGACTTCGAAAAGGTGGCAATGCTAGAATCAGTAAGGTGTCGGCCATGAGACCAGGTTTAGCAAAGATAATTGAGAAAGTACGTATTTCATGATATTTTGAAAGTCCTGAAGCTGACCTTCATAGAGCAGAGAATGATTGCTGTATTAATTACGCTAACACCTGTTCGCCGAAACGAGTTCATTGACTGTCAAAAAGCCAAAGTCCGCAGTAAAGTACTTCCGATTATGCATGTGAAGACGTGTTGGAACCCTACTCTGGAGTTGCTCGAGTGCGGCTACCGCATACGGGAATTCACACGCAAGTGGCTTCAAAACCCAAAATACGCTGAATATCGGCCACTATTTACAACTCAGGATGAATGGACGATTGTCAAGTATGTCATGGAAGTATTGGGGCCATTTCAAAATTCGACCCTTTGGATGTCGAAGAGCCATACAGTCTCATTGCATCCTGTCATTTCAGTGTACAATGAGATCTTCGATCACATGGATGGCGTGATGCGAGCTTTGGCCAAGAAGAAGATTTCATGGAAGGAAGACTTGTTCTTCGCTGTGAAGTTAGCTCGACAGAAGCTCTGCAAATACTACGCCGAAGTGACTCCAACGACGGGCATGCTTCTGATTTCCGCGCACATTCTTGATCCTTTCAGGATGTTGCGATCGTTTAGAATGTGGGACAAAGGAATGGATATTACTCCTGAGGACGAGACATCCTACACTACACAATACCAACAGGCCTTTCTGAAGTATGTGGAGAATGAATACTGCGCCAAACATCGACGTGTGCCGGTCAATACACTCGAAACAGTACAAACCAGCAATCTCGTCCCCTCTGCAACGGCTTCAGGGTCTTATCAATCATCCTTTGATCCACATGATTTGTCCAGTGATGATGAGGAATACTTAACGCCTAATAATGTGGCTGAGACGACACCCAGACGAAGTGATCGCGCAGCCCGCTTATTGACCGCCGCCAGGCTCCATCTGAATTAGCCTCCTGAAGCACCAAAGAACTGGGGCCAACTCAATCCAAATCTCAATGATTAGCACTCCGACCCAATGGAGATTAGCAGTACATTTTGGATATCGTACATAACCGACTGGTGGCAACAACAGGAGGAAACGCACTCAAAGTACACCGATCTCTCCAATGTGGTGCGCGACATATTCTCTATCATACCACATGGTGTCGGAGTGGAGGCCAGTTTTTCCCTTGGCAGAGATGTTATCGGCTGGAGGCAGTCAAAAACCACAGGCGAGACCCTTCGCACAAAAGTTGTTGTAAGGCAGTTTGCTCAAGCCAATAACGGGATTTTGGCAGGCACTGACCCTGAATTGGATACCATGAACTGAGAAAATGACTCGGAAATGAAGAAACAGGCGGAGGAAAGGAAAATGCACAGAATGGCCAAGGTTCACGACATTTTGGAGATGTGGCAGGGCAGCCAAAACCTACGTGCTACACAGAAGGAATCCCGCGCTCAAAACAAGCAGATGACAGCTGTAGGATACATTTTGGACACGGAAGAGATCATCAAAGCATCCTTGTCACTCTTCCAACATGATGGTGCGGCTGCATTCAAATTGTCCGAAAGATCACCGTTGCCACCCACTTTGTCTGCAAAGGACCTCCCTGGAGGCCGAACTCAAATCTTGAATGTCCGCCGTATTCTGAGAATCAACCGTCATCCAGTTGCAAGCGACAATGATAGCGCACCTGGAAGCATTTCGGACACTGAAGATTGGCTGAACGGGAATGGTGACTTGGATAATCCAAATGACAGAGAAGAGGATTGCTCTGTGGACGATGACTCCGACATAGAGCACAACAATTGCATCGAGGATCCGGAATGCCCAGAGCAGCAGGATGTGAGCGCCGCGCCAAATGTGCCCGGATTGGTTGGGCCGACACGGAAGTCAAAGAGGCAGGCTGAAAAGGTTTCAATGACGGTCAATGCAGCTCAAACGTGGAGAAATCAAGGAGGGAAGAAAACGTAGGACAGAATCTGTCAATGGTTCACCAGCTTTATGTACCTTGACCGAGAGTTTCAGTTAGAGATATATTATGGGCGAATGGTAAGTAGCTTGTGAATATCTGTTCATCAATAGATGTATAGCAGGCGCAATGAATCTTTTGGCATGATACATCATTTTTAGTCGTGTGAGAGTGAACAGTGCAAGATAATGACGCCGCTCGGCTTTGCCACAGGGTTGAGTCTCAATCATGCAGAAAGGCAACCGGTACAGTCAAATCAAGATGAAAACAATCAAGGACGGCAGCAGATGTCGAATGGACAATACATTAAAATGAGCTTCAACGGAGCGTCAACGATTTGTGGTTTGGTAAGTACAGTAATTCACTAGTGACTTGGTCGTTGTTATGCATAACGGACTTATTGGCAGCTTCTGTTGGCAAAAGAGATAGCAACAAGGACACCGCCCCATTCTTAGCATGAGCGTCAACGGAGCGTCAACGATTTGTAGTCTTGTAAGTCTGGTAATTCACCAGTGACTTTGTCGTTGTTATACATAATAGACGTATTGGCAGCTTCTATTGGCAAAAGAGATAGCAACACGGTCACCGCCCCATTCTTAGCATGAGCGTCAACGGAGCGTCCACCATGTTGGGTCTTGTAAGTACGGTAATTCACTACTGACTTGCTCGTTGTTATGCATAACCGACGTATTGGCAGCTTCTGTTGTCAAAAGAGATAGCAACACGGTCACCGCCGCATTCTTAGCATCAGCGTCAACGAAGCGTCCACCATGTTGGGTCTTGTAAGTACGGTGATTCACTACTGACTTGCTCGTTGTTATGCATAACCGACGTATTGGCATCTTCTGTTGGCAAAAGAGATAGCAACATGGTCACCGCCGCATTCTTAGCATCAGCGTCAACGGAGCGTCAAAGATTTGGGGTCTTGTAAGTACGGTAATTCACAAGTGACTCGGTCATCGATATGCATAACGGACGTATTGGCAGCTTCTATTGGCAAAAGCCATAGCAAGACGGTCACCGCCCCATTCTTAGCATGAGCGTCACCAGAGCGTCAACGATTTTCAGCTTTGCATTTTGAGTAAGTTATGTTCCGACTGGTTGCAGCCATCCATTTAGGCGATAGTGGCAGCCTTTACTGGCAAAAACAACAGCGAAATGCTCCCTGCAGCATCCTGAAAATGAGCGTCAACGGAGCGTCAACAGATTCAGGACTTGCATATTTCGTAATCAAGGCATCGGGCGGATTTTCCTGTGCATAACTGTATTATTGACTGCCTTGCTAGGCAAACATACCATATATCGAAGGTGAAACACAGATACCAAATTAATTGATATTGCAAACTGCTCAACAAGCAAAAGCTCATTAATGGTTGCTGAAAACCTGATTTTGATAAGATACTATTAACACACTGCAAATACAAGAGCCTGATATGAATCTATAGATGGACCCGCTGTGTGACCCGCTGACAACCCGCCCAATTCAGACGGTTTGGGAGTTTACCATGGAACCGTACCCAACTGGGCAGTTTGGGTTTATTGACGACCCGGACCGCCAACTTGGCAAAGGTTCGGTTTGGACCCAGACCCGGACCCAAAGTGACGGTCCGTAACCCTTCCCAACACTAGCTCCCAGGCTTGTCGCTGGCGCTCCCAGTTACTCTGAACGCCGGCAGGAATGCGCTCCTAGGGTCTGATACTGCTGAACTTGGCGCATCTAAGATTACACTCCACATCCTCTCAGACCAGTGACTAAAATACACTTTGCTGATGCTATGCAACGCAACCCGCTGCCTGGGCGATAGGTAGTGTGTAATTCTCTGTCATTGGGTACGAGGATTCGTCGGAGCCGTCTATTTCGGGGGTAACATCACCGTAACTAAAATACTTCGTTAAGTACCTCGTATACGTAACGTGTGTATGGCCACAGATCATAATCATTTGCCTAACTAACTTCCTCTTCCGAGCAACTGTGTGAATCCGAGTTTATCTTTTTCTCCAATGGTTTAACCTTTGGACAGTTGGCGGTTCCTTCATCGAGCTTAATGGGTGATATACAATCTTTGACCCTGTGCGTCCCATACTTTTCAGAGGGCCAGGCGCAACGTAAAGACACTCCTGAGGACTTTCTTCTCCCGATCTCGGATTCCTCGATTCCGGTCGTCTTAGAATAGTCACACATCTTACACGCCTTCTTGAACTGGGCTTTTGTCGAAGGTAACGGGTTGACTCGTCCTGAACTTCTCAATGAGTACCGGCTCCTCTCAGATTCCTTAACAAACTTGTCAGCTTGATCCAAAACCTGCTGTATCCTCCTATCTGCTTGGAGGTCGCGGGGAATACTTGATACTTCCCACTCCGTTGCCTGTTGACTATTGCTAGAAATGTTGCTTCATCCTTCGATAGTATCAATATGGTTGATCAACCCCTGCTCAAATCCAATGAGACCAGCCAGCCACCACACGCAATGCGCCACGAAGATTTGCTGAGTTATCCTGGGGTAAGAGACGACTTTCTCAAAAGCGTATATGATGACGTCCCTATTGTTTGCGAAAGTGATTGTCATTCGTAGGTAATACTTATCAGAGGTGCGGGGCTGCCGCTACACAAGCTGATAGATTCTAGGTATAGATATAATAGATATAGGTATCATAAAAACGCAATGAATAATAACGATATTTCTCCGCTGGGAGGTATCGTCTTGTCTCTAGCTGTTCAAGCTTGTCTTTCTCATTGCCGAAGCAATGTGATCTCTTTATAGTCCCTTGGCTTCTTCCAACTGTAACTATGATTACATCCCTCAAATGATAGCCACATATCTGTGGGACTTGGTGACGTCGCCCGGTACATATCCTTGCGTCTTATTTCTTTGCGCCTGCAGGAAGTGCTCGCGCATCCCGGGGGACACGTATCATCTTTGTTCATTAATCAGACCATAACTTCAACTTTGAAATCTTGCAAACGTCTTTGATCGGTAGTTGGAACGCACACTCTAAGGTGACATGTGGCGCATTGTTATCGTCATCCAGGAGGATAACAATTCATAGGCTTATGTCGGTTGATATCCGCTGTTATGTCAACGTGGAACTTATGCACGCAATCAATACCCAGATTGATGTACATTGCGAACCCCTTCAAACTGATGAAAGAATGACGTTGGCTTTTGGCTGACGCCAACACGATTTATTCCCTGAGTCCAATATGCTTAGGTCGTCTTCCTGACCCGGACGTGCCCCGCTAACCAAGTGGCTTGGTTGACCGGAGAGCCCTTTACCAGCACGACTGCCATGCATATTACAATGCAACCGCGTAGTATCCAGGCGTGAAACTGGTTGGAAACAACGTCCTCGGCAGGAGATCGTCCGTTCGATATTGCCGGTTGCCGCATCATCAAATCAGCTGCCGCTGCAATTTGCTTTCAATGAATCCGCTAAGCCATACGTTTATCCAATCGAGTCGTGATCAGTGTAACCCCCGCTAAAGGGCACACCGCACGGATTCAACTTTTCAAGTACTGTTACACTGTTCGGAGAGACCCCGTAACACTGTCAGAGCCATCCGGAACACCCGGGTGTTTCTGACGGAAACTAGAGTTGTTGATGATGCAGGCCTCCTGGTCCCTGTCCTGCCCTTGAGTCTGTAGCTGATGTGCTTGCTGCATTTGTCGGCCTCCCACTTCGCTCTGGCTGCTGACCTTCTCTCGGAGAGTCTTTTGGCTCTATTTCAGGCCGAGGTGTTTCGCCGCTCTATGACCATGTCTCCGCTGGCGTCTAGGGCCAAGTTTGCAGGGCAGTCTGCTTCATCTTCGCCGGGGATGCCCGACTGTTCCGGGACCCAGTGCATCTCGGTTTCAATGCCAAGGGTGAGGAGGACTCGCACTATCCGATTGTTCCGTTCCGCCGATAGCTGCCCCTGGCCCAGCTCCTGGTGTGCCGTGCTTCGAATTGCAGCTTGTGAGTCACTAAAGACTGCTTTTGTTTTCGCTCTGTGCTCTTGCCGTCTCTCTCTTCTGGTTCCCGTCTTCCCGAGCGCAGGTCCAATCGCTTACAGATCGACATCGAAGACCTCCATAGGTCCAGTACCCAGACAACTGCGGCACATCATCCATGGATTACCAAGCTTGCCCAGTGCTGCTGCTCCCACTCGGCGGTCGTCAGAGCGTGACGAATCTGTTCACTACATCCAGACTCCTGCCCCAACTATCGCCTCCTTCTCCCTTACCCAGTGTTGCGCAGCACTCTTGGCTATGCTTTTGTTCTCCAGTATAATGGTCTTAACCACTGGCGCTTCGCCGGGGGCTTGTTCAGCTCATGGCTTTGGTTGTCCGGCCGTGCTTGTGTTCTCTCTCGACTACAAGTCATATCAGTGTGCCGGACGAGGGGTCTTGGTGCTGCTCCTGCAGTCAGCTGCTGTATGCGTTTGCTAGCCTTGCTGAGAATTGTTGTTGTCTGGAGTCCATGATGACAGGCGCGGGTGTGAGCCCTTACTCCTTCATTGATGCTCCCCTTGGCGTTGTGGGCAGCACGCCCAGAACGGACCTGGCTTGCCGATTAAGGGGAAGTTGGTGGTCGTCATGCCTGCCTGTGTCTCTGGGATCACACCAGACCTAGCTCCCATATATTGCGACCATTTGGACCCAGGCTACTCGGATGCCGTATATGCTCTCTAGTACAACTCTGTATGTCTTTATAAGGGTTCCAAGTATCGCATTTGCTGCCCTGGCTTTCTTCATGCGTCGAATGTGGTGCTACTTGAACGTCAGGTGTACCTCCCTCCAGACACCCATCCGGCACGTCGGTTGTTTGATGAACCGTATGAACCTGTTCCCGACCTTTTTCTTCAGTGTCAGCTTTAGCCAGAGGTGTTTCTTGTGGCCTGGTCTGCGGGTAATCTGGGCTGGTTTCATTTTTGCGGTATCGATCTGTAGCCCTCGTCTACTTGCCCACTGGGTCCTCTTGACTGCACATCTCCCGAGTGTCATGACAACCTGATTGACATCGATTCCAGTCCCCACCCTGCCGAGATTGTCCACAAACGACAGCGCTTCTGCTGAGACTTACTCTTCCACCCACTTGATCAGTCCTGATGTGTAGATCGCAAAGAGAATCGGTGACACGGGTGAGCCCTCTGGAACCCCTCTTTTTACTGGGTGTCTCTCCATAGCATTGCCCTCGATTATCGTCTCCACCATTCTGTCGGTCAGAAATCTCTTGGTCCATCGTACAAGGTCTCCATCCATTTGTCTGACCTTCATTAAGTTGACTAGCCTTCATTTTGCCACGCTTGGGAAGGCTGCCTCAATGTGTATGAGAAGCACACCTGTTATGTGGGCGTGTGTCCAGGTTGCATGAGCTCTGTCTACCACGATGGCTGCTGCATTGATGGCTGAGTGCCCCTTCCTGCTCCCGAATTGTCCGTCGCTCAGTAGCGCTCTTCTTTGGGCCTCTCCTGACAACAGCTCCGCGACCACTTTTTCCACCACTTTTCCCGTGCTGCTCATCAGGGATATGGATCGATACGCCTTCAGCTTCATATAATGATCTCTGACAGGTTTGCGAATGTCCACCCCACTAGCCTGCTTTCTCACCGCTGGGTGTCTTCCCGTGCCAATGGCTGCTTTCATCACCCCCAAGATTCTCTTTCAATCCCCCTTCAGGAGTAGCCGTTTGGCGTCAAAAGACAGCTTGACTGGGCCCGGGGCTTTTTTGACTGATTGAGAAGATAGAGCTCGCTCAAACGCTTGCTTGGTGGGGCTTATGTGTGCACTTCTCACTGGGGGTAGCTTGTAATACTAGTCGTCGTCATCCGGGGGGAAAGATTTGCACCTTGGCATCTCCTCTTTCTCTGTCGCTGAGTTTGCTTCTTTCCCTTCGCCGTCTGTTAAGACCTCCACAGTCATCCCCGCTCGAGGGTTGGCATATTGTGCTGCTCTCGACACCTCGTATGGTCTGACGTTCTGCAAGTAACCACTCCACATTTGCCTCTTGGACAGCCGAATCAACTTCTGAAGCTCCACCTTCGCCCGGGCGGCCTCCTGCAAGTTCCGGCTTCTTCATTTTTCTCTTCCGACGACTTTCCTTCTCTCTGTGATGTCTGTGAGCCACCACCTCTTCAATATGGCGCAAATCCTGATCTTCTTTGCGGTGGCATTGAGAATGCTGTTCATTGCTTCCTGACAACATGCGGCCTCCTGTTCCCCCTCGTCCTTTGTGCATTCTGCATCCACGTGAGCTCTCTCCTTGGCTGGTTCCGCCCATATCTCCTCCGCTGCCTCCGGGTCCTCCTCTGTCATCACAGCCAAATCCCACCCTACTACCCCCTCATGATCCACCTGCGCCTGCCTGTCCGCTGCCACCTCTCACTTTATAACCTTGTGGTCAGATCCGGTGGCGTGGTCATCAGCCAGTATGAACCACTTCATCATCGGTCTATTCGCTAACATCAAGTCAATGACCGTCTCACCTTCATGGTCCTCTCTCGTCCAGTAGTGAGCAGGTTGGCCATCATTCGCAACTTCTGGTCCATTCTCGTCAATCACTTCTTCCCAGAGGGCAGCATCGTGGGTCCCACCGACCGCTGTGTGCGTTGAAATCTCCTGCAAGGACAGTTCCACCCTGCCGTATATCTCTCTGCCAGTTCAACTTTCCTGCCTGTCTCTCTCCTGACTGCGGGTCTCTTTGATCGTGAATATTCAGAATCCTTGTTATCTTGTCCCCTCTCCTCCGGACGTTGGTGATAATGACATCATCGTCAGCTCCCCTAATGAAATCTGTCCGCTCATTAACCACTAGTCCACTCCCCTCTCATGATGGAGTCCAAAGTCTTTTTTATTTTGCTATGTTGTATGGTGAGCGGCTGATCTGTATGTTTCCTCTTTCGCTGAAGTGGCTCCTGCGAGCACAGTACGTCCGCCGCACGTTCGACCCCAGTCTCCAGCGCCGCAATGGTCCACTCCTACAACCTAGCACAGTTGTGCTGGATCGCTCAAATCATTGGTAGCCAGGGCTGCAGTGTCAGTCTCAGTTCCAGTTCCAGTCGCGGCCGTAGTCACAATCTCGGTCATCGTAACGTATTTTACTCCTCTTATTGCCATCTCTTCCTTAGCATGCACCAACTCGGCATCGCTTCCCCCCCCCTTCTTTTGCAGTTTCCGTAGGCCTATGTCCAAGCAGCACTCTGTTTGTCCCCGATGCCACACCACAAGCTGCATTCGTGGATTCCTGCCCTGCCAGCCCTATTCCCCCACACTGCCGTGCCGCCTTGGCGACTTCACTCCTCTTCACGCATCTGTTGTGGAACGCAATGTTATATCCTCTGCAGTTGGGGCACTTCTCCAGCGTCTGACCGCAGAGTGATCCCTGCTTTGCCGTGCATCCCACCTTGTTGCACTTTTGGTCGCTTGTCCGGTGATGACCTGAGCAGTAGCCACATGTGGGCTTGTGGCAGCACTTGTCCTCAATGTGACCCCATCCACAGCAGAGCTCACATGTGCTGTCGGGGCCTACGTTCGTGTATGTTTCAACTCGGTACCACACTCCCGCTTCCTTGATGCCTCTCCTAACCAAGCCCTTTGCCACCTTCCTCCCCTTTACAACAAAAACAATTGGTGATGCGGTGATTTCTCCGTTCTGCATCAGCTCCCTCATGGCGCGGGGGTTCGCCAGCCACTGTAGTTGGGTGGGGAATGTTACGCCTTCGTTCTCTGCTTCACATTCCTCTCGCATATTGTGCAGGCATTCTGTGCCTGTTCCCAGGTGTCATGTTCTTCGACATCCACTACTCCTTTGTCCACAATCCTCGCTGCTGTGATGATGATGTCACTGGAACGCTTAGCCATCACTGCTGTCGCATTCTGGTGCGTGATGGCGGTAATCGCGCCCTTCGGATTCCTCCTTGCGTTCATGCTCCTGATGTCGGCAGGGGCTTACTGGTGGGAAAGCTCTCTGTTGATTGCTGTGGCAATTTCTTGGACCATCATTTTGGGGGGTGGCCCGCAGGAACTTTGTGCCTCTGCGTTCAGGGTTGAACTGTCTCCCATCTCCTTGCCGGAATAGGTGTTGGCGCAGGTTTAGGTTCGGGTTCGTGTCGTGGTTCAGGCTGCAGTGTGAGTTGCTGTTTGGGTTTGGGTTTGGGTTTTGGTTGCCGCTGCAGCTGGCATTTCTCTGGCTCTCCATCCTGCGTTGCGCCTGCATACTGTGAGGTCTCTAGGCCTCCCCCATCCTGCTTTGCGGTCTTGTCTCTTTCTTCTCTTCTCACTCCATGGGATGGGGCCGCTTCGCGTGGTCTTGCTTTGGCCAGCACCTCCACGATCATGTCCACGATGCCCATCCCCCATAGTACATTGTCCTTGTGGCGCCCATCCCACTTGGTCTCCCTATCCTCCTGCAATGCTTTCATGCCGAGACATTGCGCCTGTTCACGCGCCACATGCGCTTCTAGCATTCTAGCCATCCTGGCAATAGTTTGTGGCACCTGGGTCACCTCGCCTGCCTGCGGCCTCACTGTTCGCTCCATCCAACTCCTCCAGTCTCCCGGTGTGCTCACTGGCTCCAAGGTCTTGTTCCTCAGTCTGTTCCCATTCTTCTTACGCTCCCACTGCTCACTTGCGGCGTCGAAGGACATGCGTGTCGTCTTTCCCGACCTTTTGCCCACCTCGCCACTGGCCTCTCCTGTTTCTGCCATGTCCATGTCTCTCTCAACTGGGGGTGTTTCAGTCATTCCTCCAATGAGACTATTGCCCTCTTGGGTCGCCATCGTGGGTGGTTTGGTTGACGTCGCGTCATGGCGTCACGTTGCTCGCATTTGGCCTTCTTCCCTGATCCAGCGGGGCTGGAAGTGTCTTTCTAGGGTCAGTTCAACGCTAGAAATCGAATGCCGCTGTCCATATGTCACTCTCTGTCGGGGTTGCTGAGTTATCTGGAAGTTTCTGTTGTTGATCTTCGCCAAGACTTTTCGTGCATCCACTCATTTGCGTGGATTTCTCTGCACATTCTTTTTTGCTGTTGCGCCAACTCTCCTCCGACGGTCCAGGTGTGCTGGGAGTATCATTCCAGGGTCAATTCGACGTTAGAAGTCGATCACCGCTGTGCGTTTTTTAATTACTGTCGTCGTTGACTTAATTCGCCGTGTTTTGTTAGCCAAGACACG
>Ga0307512_10002826_pt1 | contig 21142 bp, 15 predicted proteins | sample 14_EM_MG_FD_200267 | JGI IMG/M metagenome (GOLD analysis project Ga0307512, IMG submission 200267) | Populus trichocarpa ectomycorrhiza microbial communities from riparian zone in the Pacific Northwest, United States - 14_EM | ecosystem: Host-associated > Plants > Roots > Unclassified | place...
CTAAACCTGGTCTCATGGCCGGCACCTTGTTGAATCTAGCATTTCCCTCTTTTCGAAGTCTTTCACTCTTCCCAATGTCTGTGCTTTCATTCTCTCCAAATTGCTGATCGTGCTCATGGGCTTCCCAAGACTTGGTGCGGCCTGTTACACCCAGACTGCTCATGAATGCGCCCAAAGACAGCTGAATGACGTGCGCCATGCATGGTATATGGTTTCTCAATGCGGGCCACTCGATTCCAGAGGCCTCATAGGTTGTTTGTTGTTCGCGAGTCATCGAGTAATTTGTGGAAGCGTTGTCGGTTGTAATTCCAAGTAAATGGCCATCAGTCTGTTCGAAACGATCAAGAACTTCTTTCAAATGCCCGGCTAGACGTGCTCCCGTATGCTGACCCTTGACCTGTAATCCTTAATGAGCTTTCGAAACAGAAGAACATTGGGCTATCAACCTCATTGAATGCTAGTTGTACTTCTTGCAAAGCCCAATTTCGATCCATCTAGTAAGCAATAACCGATGTTATTGCTAATTTGTTCGTTGATGTCCATCCGTCCAAACCTAAACTAACTTTTTTTGTTGATGGCAATTGCTTCTCAATTGCATCCACTGTCAGTGTGTATTCCCTCCGGCAAATATTATGCAGGGTGCTGGCTGACGGTAACACCAACTCGCTTCGTAATGCGTTGTATGACCGTCCTAGTTCAATGTTTGATATTGCATTCCATGGAATATGTGCCTGAACAAAACCTAACATGAGGTACCGATTTCAGGTGTCTTGGTGAAATCCAGCAGTTTGAAAGTCCTTTGCTGCCAGTTTAGAGTGTTTTGCCTGTCAATTCAGTAAGTATACTTGAAACCTGAATGGTCAATTTGATTTTCCTTTGCAAACTTACAATCTGAATTCCTCGACTTCCTTGCCGCTTGAGTATGGCCAAAGCTGTTTCATCGACTGTTGAACTAGTTAATTCGGTTACCTCTGACACTGTTAATTCGTTTAACTTTGCGATATGCGCTTTTGCCAGCAAGTGTTTGCCCATTGAGCTGGTCCCATGTTCTGATGGATGGCGCAGAAATTGATGAGAAACGATACATATGATGCCGGGGCTGCCAGTCTCTTCAATTCCGCAATGTAAATAGAATCGCCACGAAGGCGCATGCCTAGAGTTATTCTAAGCAGTAGGCCGCTTCGAGCCTACATTCATTGAAGCCCACCAAGCATCGAAGACGATTTGTAAAGTAAGGTCGCTTAAATCACGAATGAAGACACGTTCTTTTTTGCAAGATATCATAACCTCTACCAACGAGGTATTTAGAGATTTTGTATCTGACATCACGGTAGGAAATGGAACTCTGCGTAATTCGATCTGGGTGACTGTCAATGGATACCTTATAGTCAGGTAGAATGCAGGTTTTTATATATTGACTTTACAGCTACAAGCAAGAAAATCGTCAGACCTGTGAGACATCGCATGCATATTTGTGAAGTTGAATACAAGGGCATACAAAGACGAGACGGTTGCGATATCATTGCTAGCATTTTTGCCCATAAAGGCAGCCGATAGTCCGATTTTGTGTCATCACCGCTGCATTGCTGTCCGATAATCCAAGATGGAAGCCCAAACATCGTTGACGCTCCGTTGACGCTCATTTTTAGGAAGTAGTCGTGATATCGTTACTAGCATTTTTGCCTAGAATGGTGGCCAATATTATGATAATGGAAGTATGCCGTTGCACAGCCCTTGAATTGTCTATGATGCGAGACCAAAGATCGTTGATGCTACGTTGACGCTCATTGTTAGGAGGTGGTAGCGATATGGTAGTAGGCATTTTTGCCCATAAAGGCGGCCAATACTGCCATTATGGCTTAATGCTGTTGTGCAGCCCAGTCATTATCCAAGATGCAACACCAGAAATCGGTGACGCTCCGTCGACGCTCATTTCTCGGATGCGGCAACGAGCATGCCGCTTGCCGTTTCACATCAAAAGCCGGCCAATTACTCGTCTTTAGATTTATGTGACGATGCAACCCTTTGATTGCCGAAAAGATCAAACTAAAACCGTTGACGCTCCGTTGATGCTCACTTTAGAGACATAGCAACGGTCATTGGGTGCGCAATCATTTTGCATGACCGTCATAATGTCATTATTGACAGTCAATAAGTTTTTAACATCCAGTTCAGGGCTGGGACACTAGCCGGAGATTGCCACCTAATCTGACTGGCCAACAACGCAACCGCTCTCACCGCACCCTCTGCACCACTATTCACGTCATCAGTCCGATCAATGATGTGGTTCCTTTGCATTTTGGCGCTTTCAGCCGGTAAATTACGGCATACAGATCCATCAACTAATTTTAGACATATAGAGCGGGACTTCCTGACCATTCTTTTTCCAGCCTGTTTTCCTCGATTTCCATGACGTACCATATGCAATGTTCAAAATCTCGACCATGTGCAGCAGGTCTGAGCAGACAGTTATGCAGTTAGCTGCATGAACTAATGCTGCATGACGGCTGTCATTGATCCGAGTTCAGACTGCACACTGACCGCTCGTCCTATGACTTGTATGACATCGCTGAATTAAATTTTTGTTAGTATATTTCGTCTCTATTTTAGGTTTTGCTTTCTAATGTAACTGTAATTGGCAGGTCAATCTCATGTTTGCCGGCCATCTATCAACCAGATTTGGAGTCTAGAACATTCGCATGGCCAGTTCGACCCTTGCACACACTCTGATGAAATATCATGTCTCACAATTTGGTCACTGAAATCAGGAAAAAGCTGACACGTAGCAAAGTAGGTACACAAATTGCATTTCCGCAAGTTAGGTCTTCAAAACTACCTATTTGGCTATCCATACCTCCGGCAATGTGGGAGCCGTCACCATATCTTCGTCCGAATCTGATTTCTATATGGTAATGAACTAGGTATGCTTCATGCAGGGGTAAAAGCTTATGGGTTCAACAGGATTTGCATTCTGAATCGGCATCGAATCGGTCACCATGCTGGCCGAAAGAACCGGTATGAATTTATGTGACTGGGGTTTCTCCGAACCCAGCCTCATTTGACCACTTCCTGGTCGAGAAGTCACCGCTGACATTTCCGATTGTCCTCAGACGATCTCAGGGGTCTGCATATGCTCTCCAACTGTTATCAGGGATGGTGTGGCAGTAGTCGTGTCTATTTGGGGCTTGACAACCGCCAGAACCTTCAATTCGGCTGTCCCATACCTCATATCTCTTTCACGAAAGTAGTTGGCTGCATCCCCCCATCGCGGTTGGGTCAATTCGTTAAGTCTCATCTGCTTCTGGCGAAAGCTCTCCATGCAGTGCTGTACCGTTTTAGTGATTGTGCCCATCACCCAGCCAGGTTCATCATGAGCACTGAGTTTGCCGCGCTCTGTATCTTCTTCATCATCTTCTTCGTCTTCCCTATCCTACTCATCATCGGAACTTGCAAGATGGCTCAGACTGTCTGCGATAGCATTCAACATCTGTTCAAACGTTGTTTCCGGCTTCCCGGTTGTCGCGCAACCGTTTTCAGCAGTCCTCACATCTTGCATAACTGCTGTCTCTGCGTCTTGAACTCGCTTTCTTGCCACTGCGGTCTCTCTCTCCACAAAATCCTCGATCCATTTCTCTTTCTCTTCATTGGTTAAAAAGTGCGTTTCCTGTCGTTTCTCCGCCGCAAGCTTCTTTCTAGATCGCAAGCTGCGCAATGCTCCCAATGCTCGGACCCTTTCTGCCACCAAGCCGATCTTGCCTTCATTCGCTTGATGATGTTGACGTGTGGACTGCTTTGTAGATTTGCCGTATTTGCCTGCCGGAAGTGGAGACAAGTTCTGTTTGGGAGCATTTCCCATTGTATCGTGTGTTGACCTTGTTGTTGGGCGTGATGTTGGATGTTGCAAGATATGGACCACATGGAGGCAAGCCGAGTCTTTTGTGTCAAGGTTCATACGTTTGATCAACTCGAACAAAGCTAAATCTGCGTTTTGATTGCCATTTCAGTTGGAATAGTAACACTAATCGTACGTTATGACATGATAGTTAGCGTATGGTTCATGTAAGATCCCGGCTATGTGTTGAGACAAACATCACGAGACGACCATTCCATCGCAGAATTTCCTTTTTATATCTATCAAACACGTGATATCAGCTGTCGTTCGCCTCAATGTATCCCTGCACACAAACAAACAAACACACATCATCGGACCGACTTGCTGCAAATCGCCGGACCGTTGGAATCACTTCTAACTTGTAGCGATACGCAGCAGGATGTATCCTGAGTAGAACGTGCAAGTTGACAGTCATTCATTCCCTTGTGACCTGTAGCTTACTATATATTCCTCAGGACTTTCCACTTTTCGTTATCATCTTCCTCACCTTGTCCACGATAGCAAGTCATGGCTCCACAAACACCTCAGCCCGGTGTGATACAATCCGAATCGAGCCGAACGCCGGGCCCTTCATACAATGCGCCCCTGGCTGAGACACAGCTGCAACGCAGACACCAGTTGGTCCACCGCGACGCTGCCATTGCAGGCACCGAAAATATCGCCCAGGACGCACTTTTAAAAAATGTACGTGAAACCGGATGCAGCAATAATAGGCAGCAGCATGCTATCGGATGTGAGTAGCTCCATATCGATATAGAAGGCGGTCAACTAACAATATAATGTACAGCTGGTGTACGTAGAGAGCTCCATGACCAATTTATCGCTGCCAGCAATGGCAAACCTCCATGGTCGACGAAGGCATTTATCCGCACAGCCCGCGAAATTGAACATCATGATGTCGTCAGCTCTGGGCTTTTCGCGGACGAATGTCGTGATAAAGGTCCCCGGGAGTGGACAAAACAGGCTTTAAAGACTCTAGAGGAGGCTACAGAGTCGTATATGGTTGAGGTGATTGCCAAAGCTTCGTTTTGGAAGAAGCAACTAATTTCTTGTAGGTTTTCAACATGTCTGCGACTATGGCGAGGTAAGGAGGTCGGGTACAGCTGGAACAGTCTGACATGCGCCTGGCCTTGAATATGGCGAAAATGGCGAAAGGTGGGTTTTCGCGCGCCGCAATTAAGAAACCTCGCGCCGAAGTCCGAGAAGAGAAGAAGCGAGGAGTTGAGTTTCCTGGGCATCAGAAGTTGAAGGCTGCGATGGAATGACTCCCGGCAATGGTTTACAAAAATCATTTGGCCAGCTGCCTTCCATGCCAAAATGGTACAGCAAAGAATCTGGTGACCCGCTAGAGGCGCAAAGGAACCGCCGCACCTCCTCCAGAACCGGCGGCACCTCCGCCCGGAACGCCATCTGCGCCCCCAGCTGACGCTGAGGGAAATGAAACTTATGAAATAGAAGGTATGCCATCAAGGTGTGTGTATATGCATTCTCCACTTCCAAATACTCAATTTTTCAACCATAATGCATTTGCCAAGGAAAGCAAGTGCGATAAAGATTGTATTCCAGATTTGCTGTGTACACTATCTGCTGCACGGAAATACCGCTGACATTGATTTTGCAGACGACAACAGCCTCTTGGGTGAATCTGAGGGTGAGGAAGACAATTGATTGAAAGTAACGGGTGGGACACATTACTGTACATTTTAAAGGATATATTTATATGCACAATTTAAGAACAATGTAGTGATAATGAAAACATACATGAAATGGATAGAACGACTGTCAAAACACTGTACTTGATAATCTATGCCAAAGTAGCTGGTTGCATAATGCGGATACGTCAGTGGCAAAATGAGCATCAACAGAGCGTCAACGATTTTTGACCTTGCAGGATGGTTAATCAAAGCACGAGATAGCCACCAATGTCTATATATGGAGTTTTGACTGGTTTTATGGGCTAGAACATTTGGATCACTGAGTTGCAGCATTGAAAATGAATTAGGTTGTGATTGTCCGGGAGGCTGTTGCGGGACGACCTCTTGCTTATCAGCCTAGAAAGGCTGCCAAAACCTTGTTTATAGATGTCTACGATCATTTACCACCAAGATTACCCAAGATTCAAGACCAACAATCATTGTTGCTCTGTTGACGCTCACTGTCAAGATGGTGCATGGAGAGTGTAGCATTCTCTTTTGCCTAAAAAGGCGGCCAATACAATGATTATAGATAACAATGATTGATTCACATTTTAATCACCTGACTTACAGGACGAAAAATCGTTGACGCTCCGTTGATGCGCGTTTTCAGAATAGGGCAGCGAGCGTGATTATATCTCTTTTGGGTTGAAATACGGCCAATACCTTATTTATGATTATTTGCATCCAATCGCCATCTAGATTACTCATGATGCAAGACCAAAAATCATTGACGCGCCGTTGACTATCATGTTCAGGATGGGGTAAGGAGCGTGTCTCTCTTGTTTTCAGTTATAATGGCGGCCGATTCATCTGAAAAGGTCAATGATGTGCAAAAGTTAGTATTTTGCGATTAACAGTAGGGTATTTAAATGCGACCACATATAGAAAAACCCGAAACACAGAACCGGAGATTGGAACCAACGGGTCTAGCCAAACCCGGCAAAACCTGCAGGTTGATGGGTACGGGTCCGGGTTTGGCCCGCCAAGATGCTGCGGGTCGGGTGTTTAGACAGTTCTGGAACCAAACAGAAACGTTTTTCCGGTCCGAACCCGCACCACTGGCGGGTAACCCAGACCCGTTGCTATCACTACTCACTGGTTACATTGCATATGTACCCCCTTTACTTTGCACCTGCAATGCGATGATGTATACGCACCATCAGAATAACAGGTGTGTTACACGCTTCCCTGGGGCTCCAGATGCTGTAGCCGTTGACACAATGCCTGGCGATGTTTATACCTTTCTCCAGCCAAGTGCCACATGTTACTTCTCCGGTATTGCTATAGATCGGATGCCACCCTCTCACCATATATGTTTAGCTTTGAGATGTCGTCACGTCTTACAATACAGTCTGCACTTCAGATACATCGCTTGCCGTTGCATTTGCTTTGCCATTATTGTATTTTTCAGGTCTGAAATATACTGTCCAATCTTCACACTCTCTACTACCATGCCCTCAGTCCTCCACATTCTGCATTGATCCATCATCGGCTTGCGAAACATCTTCCACCTCATCGGCATCCACATCGTCGCCATTGTTGCCCTCATACCCATCGAGATCACTGGTTCCCAGGTCAAACCTCTCTGTTTCGGTTGCGGCCTATCGTCGCCGGCTGGCGTTGCCGATGGCATCGAAATCATCGCTTTCGTCACCTTCATCTTGACAATCACTGCTGCCCCCAGGCATCCAAAAATCCAGTTCGTCATTGCTGCAATAGTTGTCTATTAGGATGTTTCGGTCTGTGATTCCGATCACAGGCTTGTAATGCGCCACTTCGGAAGTCAAATAGTCAAGAAGAATTGCATTGTCCACACACGCTGCTTCCATCGTGATGACCACGGCAGGCATTGGGTTCTCTGCTTGTCGGATCTGACGTTTGACTGTAGCAAGAGTGTTTTTATACACCCTCTGATGGTACCTCTCGGGTGGTGTGTTTCAGGTAGTAATCAAGAATCTATATGTGTCTGCAATGCCAGGTGATGTTGACAACTTGCGACCCGTTGCAGCGCAGCAGGATGCGTTCTTACCACTGTCATTCTTGTAATTCAAGTAGTTTGAGCGATCAGGTCTGCCCGCTTACAGATTTGACTGGGAAGCTTTTGGATTATCACCTGTGTTCTTTTGACACTCTGGGAGAGCATATTGCAATGCGGTGCAGGGAAACATGATCAGTGGCGAGGGTATCTGACCGTCCGTGTCATCAATCATGGAATCATGACATCCATCAGCATGCTGGCCTCGGTGATTCTCCCGATGATAAGATTTGATGTAGATATACCCTGGGACTGCTTCCGCCAGCAAGTAAAGATGACCCTGGCCATTCATTTGCAGCTTTCGACTGTCTCTGCGTTGGATTTGAACTGCGTACACCACCTTCCACATGCTCTGCTACAGGAAAAAGATACTTATTGTCTGCCAGAAGGGAATCAATGAATTCCAAACGCTTTGCGTCGGATTCAAAGCCGTGCAGATCAGAGAGCGTTGCTCTGATATCCCTTGTGGAATGAATGAAATCGGATAAAACCTTATCCACATGTGCATGAACCTGGTACCCGTTTTGGCATGCAATATCCAATGCGGGCCGTTGCTTCAGCATACCACTTTCAAGATCTCCTTTGTGCATACCTCAAATGCTATGGACCAAATGTTGCTTGGCTGCATAGCGGTGTTGCAGTATTTCTCTATTATCTGCCAGTGTGGGGCTTCAGCAAATGCTGTCGCAACGCTTCACATTGTATAAGTTACCATTTCCATGTGGCTTGCACTCATAAATGGCCATCTGTTCCACATGTAGAGCTCCAGGAGTCAACCTGCTGCAAATACAAGGCAAGTCATGTCCGAGTGACCAAATCGATGGATGCTGCGACTGCGGGAGACCACTGATCGAGGTGTAGACACCTCCCGCTGTTGCAATTGCCGATGCCTCTGTCTCCGATTCTTAGCTGTAGCTTGCGTCCCCAGTGGATTTGTAATGATCCTGCGGGCTTTTGGATTGAGGTTGAGGGTAGGCATGTTTTCCAGACCGCTGAGAGGAGTGGGAGTGCTAGCAATGCGGGATGCGGGGATGAATACAGCGTATCATGATGAGGCTGTCTGTGAGGTTCGTCTGGGTGCCCGTGTGCTACGACTGCTTATACCCAGTGTGGTGGTTGGAGTATTGATTGACCGTCCCAGTGCGGTGGACGCGGTGGAAGTCACGCGTTGAGTCATATCTGCAAAGCGAGAATTGTTCAGCGCAGATGAGGGGTTGGAGTTCTGACCTTGCATTGTAGATGCTACGGAATTCCCTCCTTGGGAATAATCTCTGTCGCCAGCCAGTACAGGAATGCGTCGCTTTGGAGCGGGGAAGTTGAGAATTTCCAGAAGGCCCACGCTAATGTTCTTTCTGACAATTTGCAAGCCTTCAATCAGTTCATACGACCAGAGTCCTTGCAGGGTGAGGGCTTTGGGACGGAATAGTCCTAGATAGATGTTGGACATTAAGCATGTAGAAATGACTTCCTCAGCATGCATATGCAATGGAAGGCAAGGTAGACTCATACAGGAGTGACCATGGAGGGATTGCACAAAATACGGAGGCGCAGTGAGGACCGCACTAGACTCTAAACCGTGACAATACTCTGGGCCGAGATCCCTTGAAAAGCATTCTGTTATGGGGATAACTGCCATCATATTAAACTCAGATTGAGTTCACCATTTATATTCACTGTCACAGCAACATCTGAAGGTCTATTTGCACCGCATAAACGGTGTTTATGCCTACTTGGTGCGATGATCATTGTATTGCAGTCGTTCTTGTCACAATGCTTCGAACCATCGATTGTGAATATCTTCAGCTACCCGGTGGGAATTCCGCTTTGGCAGAGCTAAATGCAGCCCAAAGCGAACAATGACATATACCCTATCCTATGACATCAGTTGTGCATGCTGTTTCCACCGCTAAGTGTGTTGGTAGCCATGTTGGATGGTTGCATAGATAGGACAACCAGAAAACTACTCAGTTTGCTCTGAGATGCACGAGGTCTGAGGGGAAACAGCTCTATCTGATCCAACAGCAATGCCCGGCATCGTATAGTCTTCTAACCGCGAGTACTCAACCACTTCTCGACGATTCTCATTCATGAGGTGCCTGGTGGTTGTGCATAATAACGGCTGGGCCATTTTGTGTTTGTGAAACAACACAACACAGGATATGAATCAAAATTATCATACATCACCAGTGGAACCAAGAAATTGCAGGAACTCAAGTACATATATCTCTTCTTCCCACCTACACCTGCAGTCTGTTTTAGGCCCGGATTGAACCAACTGCCAGCATCCTGATCTATCTCGACATCATGTCAGTTGCATGACACAACACCTCTCATTCCAAAACACACCCGATTACCTACACAACGTTGTATGTTCCCTCTGAGCGTCCTACCGTTAAATGCGACTGTATCACAATGGTAACCCCTCGGATGTAGACTGATTTTCAACTAACAGCAATGGCATCAAAGGTAGTGTTAGCAATGGGTCCAGGTAGCCTGCCAGCGGTCCGGGTGTGGGCCGCAACAACGGGTTGGTTCGGTTCCAGAAACGTCCAAAATCCCAACACGCTGACTCTTGCTGGGCCAGACACGGACATGTAACCATCAATCCGCGGGTTGTGCCTGGTTTGGCACGACCCGTCAGTTCCAATCTCCCGTTCTGCATTTCAGGTTCTACAATTATGGACCCATTCAGATATGCTACTGTTGAGTGTAAAATATTGATATTGGTACGTGAAAGTTTGTTTTTGACGTATTGGCCACCTTAATGCTCAGAATGAACGTAGACACACAACCTACCACATCCTGAATATGAGCGACAATGGAGCGTCAACAGAGCATCAACAATTATTGGTCGTGTATCTTGGGGATTCTGGGGGGCGACAGGTTACACACAGTCTGAAGAAAAATATCGGCCGCCTTTATAGGCAAAAGAGAAAGCGAAAGCCGACCTACCCCATCTTGAAAATGAGCGTCAATTGTGTGTCAAGGATTTTTAGTCATGCATCATGTGTAATCATAATACCAATAGATTGCAGCATATCATAAACGAAGTATTGGCCACCTTTAAAGCAAAAAGAGAAGGCGAAACACTCCCTACCCCATCTTGAAAATTAGCGTCAACGGAGGGTTAATGATTTTTGGTCTTGCATCTTCCGTAATATGAGTGGCGCTTGATCAGAACTATCCATAAACAATGATATGGCAGCCTTTATAAGCACAAATGTACAGGATATTCCCGCCACATGCTCTGGGACAGTAACAACTTATTTCATTTACAGATCTGCCACTAAGAAATCTGGAGCCTTTTAGCATACAAAAACAGTCAAAACGATGGATATAGGCCGTAACGGCCGCATTGCTCTGTGATTGACCAAGATGGAAGGCCACCAATCATTGGCGCTCTGTTGAAACTCATTTCCAAGATGGGTCAGGGAGCATTTCACTTTTTTTTTTTTCTATACAGGCGGCCAATACTTCATTTATCACTGTCTGCAACCTGGCACCCCCCAGATTACCCAAGATACACGACCAACAATCATTGACGCTTCGTGGACCCTCATTTTCAAGATGGGGCAGGGTAGGTATCGCAATCTGTTCAACCTATAAACGCGGCCAATGATTCCTTCAAGATTGTCTGCAACCTATTGGCGTTCCGATTACCTAGGATGCATGACCAAAAATCGTCGATGCTCTGTTGACGCTCATTTTCCAGATGAGGTAGGGAGCGTGTCACTACAATTCTCGCCAATAAAGGTGGCCAATTGTTCGATTCTGTATAACCATGACCAAATCAATTTTCAATTACCTGACTCACATGACCTAAAATTGTTGACGCTCTGTTGACGCTCATTTTGCCATGGCTGTATCCACAATATGCAACCATTTGATTTTGTGTAGTCTATCATTTACATTGTTTTGGCAGCCTTTCTTGCGTTTTCATTGACTTTCTCCTTGATCACAACATTGTTTGTTAATAATACATATAAGTATATTCTTTGAAATATACTTGACAGTGTCTGCTAATTGCAGAAAATGATGATCTCCAACATCCCCTGCCGTTCGATCAATGCTTGTCGTCACTTGCCAGTTTGCTCAATAGGCTGCTCTCATCTTCACAATTGATGTTAGCTGCATTAACAGATGGCAGATAGTGTACTAACCAGTGGATGTTCATTCATCAGTCAGCGTATCTGGATCAAAATCTGTATCATGCTGGCTAGCCTGAGCATATGCATCAAGAGGAAAAAAGTCCGCCGAGGCAAGGAAAGTATGTGAATACACAGATCCGGCCTACAAAGTGTCAATTTGGGAACTTTGAGCTCCGGAATTGTTACTGGTTGGGGCGACTGGCATTCCAGGCAGAGGTGGTGTCGGCTCTGGAGGCTGCTGTCTGCCTCGGTCAGGTGGACGTGCACCTGTCTGTTTGCGACTCCAGCGTGACTGCGGATTCTTTGTGGTGCCATTTTGGTAATGAAGACATCCTGCCGTGTGGTTTTCACGAAGCATAGCCGGGTGTCTTTCCTTCTCAGGCTTCACCCTTTTATGCCCAGGAAACTCACACCCCGCTTCTTCTCTGCTCGGACCTTGGTGTGCGGTATCTTTATTAGATATTCCATCTCCTCTGTTACGGAGCGTGAAAACTCTTGTTTGGCCATTTTGGCCATATTCAAGGCCAGGCGCATGTTGGACAATTCCAGCTCTACCCGACCTCCTTGCCTTGCCATTGTAGCAGACATCTTGAAAACCTTCAAGAAATTAGTTGCAGCTTCTAATAATGAGATTCGGCTATTACCTCAACCATATATACATCCATCTCCACCTTTAAGGTGATTAGAACCTGTTTTATCAACTCACGGGTATGCTCATCACGGAATTTGTCCCTGACAATCCCACCGCTGACAACATCATGAGGTTCAACTTTGCAGACTGTGAGGACAAATGCCTTGCTCGACCATGGAGGTTTCCCATTATGGGCAGCGATCAATTGGTCATGTAACTCTCTATGTACACCGGCTGTGGGTTATACAGTTCATTAGCGGCTGTTTACCTCATTATGGATATACTCACATCCAACTGCATGCTGCATCTTTTTCTAGATGCTTCGGGTCATATGGACGATTTTTCCATGTGCATCCTGGGTCATATTTTGGTAGCCGTATCAGCAGCATCGTGGTGGACTGATTGGTGTCTGCATTCTTGCTCTGTGCCAATGAGTGATGTATTGGATCTGGCGCCCGTCAATCAGCTTGAGTTGGATCTGCTCCCACCCGGCGGAGCTGGTTGCGTATCCATGATATGCTGGTGTGGAATTGGAGAGGGAGATGATAATGAAAGGAAGTGGGAAGGCTGGAGGACTATATAGTTAGCGCCATGTCAGAATGCAATAAGTAGCAACAAACAAGTGTGTGATACTGAAGATGAATCCTGCTGCATATGGGCGGACGTTGCAGGGGTTTTCCACCACCCTGCGATTTGCAATAAGTCAGGCCGATGTTGTTTGTATGTTTACAAGGATATATCCCGGTGTACGACAGCCATGATGGCATGATAGTCAGATATATATAGGACATTGTTCCAGGGACAGGATGTCAGCTGATAGTTATCTCGAATTATCCCCAGGATATAACATCAAACTGACGCTAACGATGAAGTCATGTTGTACGGTTAGCCTAACTATTCCCAATATATTAACATTCAAAATGCAGATTTTGCTTTGTTCAACATGATTAAACATACCAACCTTGACATAAAAGACACAGCTTGCCTCCATAAGGTCCATATGTGGCAACGTCCACCATCTAGCCCAACAACAAAGTCAACGCAAACTACAATGATCAATGCTCCGAAAAACAACATTTCACCACTTTCAGTGAGCAAATATGGCAAATCGACAAAGCGTTCCACACAACGACATCATCAAGTGAATGAAGACAAAAGAGCCTTGGAAGCAGAAAAAGTCCAAGCCCTTGGGACATTGCGCAGCTTGCAATGCAAAAAGAAGCTTGCGGCCGAGAAACGACAAGAAATGCTCTTCCTAAGAAATGAAGAGAAAGAAAAATGGATCAACGATTATGCTGAGAGAGAAACCGCTGAGGCCAGACAGCGAGTTGATGACACAGAGGCAGCGGTTCAGCAAGAGCAGCATGAAACAAGGAAACGTGAAATCATGGGATTAACAAACTGAGAGGCTGAACACACAGTTCCGCAGATGATGGTTGCTATCGGAGACTGTCTGAGTAATCTTGCAAGTTCCAATGATGGGGAGGTAGGGGAAGATGAGGATGATGTAGAGACAGAGCAGGGCAACATGAGCGAAGATGACGAACCCAGTTGGTTGATCTGCACAATCTCCAACACGGTTCATCAGCACTTGGAGAGGTTTTGGCAGAAACAGATGAAGCTTGACATGTTGTCACAACCTGGATGGGAGGATGCAGCTGACTACTTCAATTAATGAGATGAGAAGTAAGGCACATCCGATTTGAGGGTAACGGCAGTCGTTACACCGCAAATGAAAGATGATGCAGCCGCACCTGCACCGACATCATTTGGAGAGCTTATGGAGTTCATTGACATTCTCCCCGGAATATAGCAAATGCCACACGGGGCTTCTTGATCAGGAAGTAATCATGTTTGGCCAGGTTGTGGGAAGCCGCAGTCAAACACGACTATATCCGGTCTTGCACCCGCCGCGGAGCCCAATTCATCACTCATTGACAATGTGAAGCCTGTTGAACTCAGAAGCATTTACCCCTGCATATAGCCTCCCCAGCTGATCACCAGATACAAATCAGACTCGGATGAAGACATGGTGACGGCCCCTGCGTCATCTGAGCAGTAGAGATGGAAATTCGTAATTTTGACGTTCTATATCTGTGAAAAGCAATTTGTGTACCAATTATGCTACCTGTTAGAATTTTCTTAATTTCAGCAGCCAAATTGTGAGACATGATAATTCGTCTGTGCATGTGCAAGGGTCGGATGCACCATGCGAAAGTTCTACAAGCCAAACCATGCTGTAAGACGGCCAATAGGTTCGATTTCCATTTACCAATTACTGTTAAGAGAACATGCCAAAGCAATATTAGTGACGAAATATACTAACAAAATCTACATGACTAACGACATACAAGTCATAGCAAGAGTGGTCAGTGCTCGACACGAATCTGTCTGAATGTCGACCATCATTCTGCATTCATCCATGCATCCAACTGAATAACTCTCTGCACAGGCCTGGTGCACATGGTTGAGATATTTAAAATTGCTTATGCTATGTCATGGAAATTGAGGAGAAGGAGCTGGATGATGAAAGGTAAGGAAATTGAGCGATATTTACCAAAAACTAGCTAAATGATCTACATGCCAGAAATCGCCGGCCGAAAGCGCAGGAATGTGATAGCGCCACATCATCTCTCACTCAGATAACGTGGATAGAGGTTGATCAGAAATTGAGAGGCCACAAAGATCCTGGATGCAAATGATGATACTTAGAAATGCAATATTGGATGTCAATGATGACTTTACCATTTGTTGGATACAATTATTGAGTGTAAGAAGGCTGTTTCAATGTGATTAATGTGAGAGTCAACAGAGTGTCAACGATCTTTTGTTTTCCACATTCGACAATCAAAGGCCTGTATTGTCACATCCGTCCAGAGTGAATGTATTGGCCGGCATTATTACGGAAAACTCAAATGACACGTTCATTGACCGATCCTAAAAATGAGAGTCAGCCAAGCGTCAACAATTTTGGGCCTTGCATCTTGGTGAATCCATCGGTTGTGCGGCGACAGTAGATCATAATTGAACCATCGGCCGCCTCTGTAGGCAAAACTGGCTGTGACAACATCGCTCCTATGTCCTAAAAATGACGGTCAAAAGAGTGTCATCAACCTTTGGCCTTGCTGCTTGGAAAATCCAAGGTCTGAGCGGTGACATTAGCCAATAATCCAACTAGTGGCTGCCTTTCTGGGCCAAAATGGTTGCGACAGCATCGCTGATATGTGCTAAAAATGAGCGTCAACGGTGCATCAATGATTTTGGGCCTTGCATTGTGGATGATCGAGGGGCTGTGTGACTACATTGATCCATAATTGAACTATCGGCCGCCTTTCTGGGAAAAAATGCCTTCAACGACATTGTGACTATGCCCAAGAAATCATCGTCAACTAAGTGTCAACAATTTTAGGACTTTCATCTTTGACAATGAAGGGGCTGTGCGACCGCTTCTATCTATTATGGAACTATTGGCCACCCTTCTAGGCCAAATTACTCCCAACAACATCGCAACTATGTGCTAAAATGAGTGTCAATTGAGCGTCAATGGAGCGTCAACAATTTTTGATCTTGAATCTTGGATAATCTAAGGGCTATGGAACGGCATTAACCCACAATCAACCTACTGGCCGCCTTTATTGACAAAAATGCTGGTGACGATATCGCGTCCACCTCCTACAATCGGGCACCCACGGAGCTTCAACAATTCTTTGCAGGCTCAGTATGCTCCACAGTAATGAACTGCGTTACATTCTTCCTCAATTGAATTTGACGCGGTCAGTTATTTCAATCTGTCCTTGTATACATCTTCACAAATATGCATGCAATGTCTGACAGATCTGATTTTTCTGCTTGTTGCTCTAGAGTCAATATTTAAGTACCCGCATTCTGCTTTCGTATAACATACCTTTTGGTAGTCTCTCAAGTCGGATTACCCATCTTCCTAATTCCTACAGCCATGTCGGATTCAAAATCTTTCAATACCTCATCGCTAGAGGTCATGATCTCTTCCCAAAATGTATGTGTCTGGATTCAAGATATGAGCGACCTCACTTTACAAATCATCTTCGATGCTTGGTGGGCTTCAATGCATGTAGCCTCGCCACGTCCCATTGCTTGCAATAGTTCTAGGCAAGCCTCTTCGTGGCGATTTGATTTGCACTGCGGAATTGAGGAGACCGACAGCCCTGGATTCATATGTATTGTTTGTCATCAAGTTCTTTGCCATCCATCGGAACATGGAACCAGCCCGATGGGGAAACACTTGCTGGCAAAAGCTCACATGGCAAAGAGAAATGAATTGACCAAGTCAGAAGTTACCGAATTCACTAGTTCGACGGCCGATGACACAGCTTTGGCCAACCTGAAAAGGCAAGGAAGTCGAAGAATTACAGTAGTAAGTTCGCAGAGGAAATTGATATTTGATATCTAGGTCAATCCGTATTGACTGAAATGCAAGACAAAATGCTCCAAACTGGCACCTAAGGAATTTGAAACTTCTGAATTTCACCAAGCCACATGGAATCGCTACCCCATGTTAGGATTTGTTTCGGCTGATATTCCATGGAATGCTATATCAAATCTTGAGGTACGACGGTGATACAAACCATTATGAAGTTACCAACTGGTGCCGTCCGCCACAACCACCAGGATCATTTGCCGGAGGGAATACGCACTGACCGTGAATGCAATTAAGAAGCAATTCTTGTCATGAAATATATTTAGTTCAGGATTGGATGGATGGACATCAATGAACAAACTAGCCATAACATCGGTCATTGCTTAATAACTGGATCAAAATTGGGCATTGCGTGAAGGCCGACTCGTTTTTGATGAAGTTGATCCCCTATTCTTTTCTGTTTTCGAAAGCTAATTAATCATGACAGGTCAAGGGCCAACATACCAGAGCAAGGCTAGCTGTACATCTCAAGGATGTGGATGATTGTTTTGAGCTTACAGACGGCCGATTACTAGGAATTACGACTGATAATGCTTCCTTAATTGGTCGAAGACTCGCAAGCAGCAATCTGCACTTGAGCCCTCCGGAATCGAGTGGCCTGCTTAGAGGGACCACATACTACGCATGGTGCATGTCATACAGCTGGCTTTAGGTGTATTCGTGAGCAGTCTGGGTGTAAAATGCCGCACCAAGTCTTGGGAAGCCCATGTGCACGATCAGCAATTTGGAGAGACTGAAAGTATAGACATTGGGAAGAGTCAAAGACTTCGAAAAGAGGGCAATGCTCGAATCAACAAGGTGACGGCCATGAGACCAGGTTTAGCATACATAATTGAGAAAGTACATATTTCAACATATTTTGAAAGTCCTGAAACTGACCTTCATATAGCAGAAAATGCTGGCTGTATGGATTACGCTGACACCTGGTTGTCGAAACGAGTTCATTGACTGTCAAAAAGCCCAAGTCCTCATCGAGGTACTACCTAGTATGGATGTGAAGACAAGTTGGAACTGAACACAGGTGTTGCTTGAAGAAGCGTACTGATTAAGAGAATTCACCCGCACGTGGCACCAAAATCCAACATACAGTGATCACCGGCCACTCTTCAAAACACAGGATTAATGGACCATTGTCAAGTACTTTATGGAGGTTTTGAGGCTATTCCGATATTGGACCCTGGGGTTGTCGACATGGCATAAAGTCACATTGCATCACGTTATCACAGTCTACAATGCCATGTTCGATCATATGGATGGCATTACGCAAGCTTTGGCTAAGAAAAACACTCCAAGGAAGAAAGACTTGTTCTTTGCCGCGAAGTTAGCGCAACAGAAGTGGTCCGAGAATTATGCTGAAATGACTCCAACGATGGGTATGCTTTACATTTCTCCACCTATCCTCGATCCTTTCTGGAGGTAGCGACCATTTACGAAGTGGGCCAAGGGAATAGATATTTATCCTGAGGGTGAGTTATTCTATACTACACATTACCAGGAGACGTTTCTGATGTATTTGGAGAATGAGTGATGTGCCAAACATCAGCCTCTGCCGGTCAACAGACCCGAAAGCGTACCAAGCAAAAATCTCGACCCGTCCGCAACGGCTTCAGGATCCGGTCAATCATCATTGAATCAATACAATTTGTCCAGTGATGATGAAGAATACTTGATGCCTAACAATGTGGCTGAAATGACACCCAGACAAAGCAATCGCGCAGCATGCTTATTGACTGCCGCCAGGCTCTAATTGAATTTACTGCGTGAAGCACTCAAGAACTGGGGGCAAATTAATCCAAATCTCAATGATTAACACTCCGACACAATGGAGATTAGCAGTACATTTTCGATACTGGACATAAATGACTGGTGGCGCCAACTGGTGGAAAGGAACTCACAGTACACTGATATCGCCAATGTGGCACGCGACATGGTCTCTAGCATGCCACATTGCGCTGGATTGGAGGCCAGTGTTTCTTTTGGGCGAGATGATCTCGGCTGAAGGCAGTCAAAAACCAGAGGCGAGACCCTTTGCGAAAACCATGTTGTAAGACAGTTTGCTCGAGCCAATAGTGGGATCTTGGCAGGCAATGACCCAACTTTGGATACAACAAACCCAGAAAATGACCCGGACATGAAGAAAGCAGCAGGGGAAATTAAATTGCATACCATGGCCAAGGTCCACTACATTTTGGAGATGAGGCAGAGCAGCGAACTCCTACGTGCTACACAGAAACAATCTCGCGCTCATACCATGCAGATGACAGCCGAAGGATATATTTCAGACATGCAAGAGATTGCCAAAGCATCGTGGTCACTATTTCACCATGACAGTGTAGCTGCATTCAAATTGTCAGAAAGATCACCTTTGCCACCAGCTTTGTTTGCAAAGGACCTCCCTGGAGGACAAAGTCAAATACTAAATGACTGCCGAATCAGACACATCAACCGTCATCCAGTTGAATGCGATGAAGTCAGCGAACCTGAAAGCATTTCGGACACCAAAAATTCGCTTACGCAGAACGGTTACTTGGATTACGCAAATGACAGTGAAGATGATTGCCCGGCAGATGGTGCATCTGATATAGACTGAGACAATGGCAACGAGAATCCGGAATGCGCAGAGCAGCGGGATGTGAGTTCCGCACCAAATGTTCCAGGATTGTTTTGGCCAACACGGACGTCAAAGAGAATCGCTGAAAAGCAGTTGCTGACGATCAATGCAATGGAGACGAGGAGGAATAAGGGAATCAAGAAATCGTTGGACAGAAGGCGTCAATGTTTCACCAGCTTCTTTATGTAGCTTGTGCGAATGGTCAGCAGTAGCTTGTGAATATCAGTTCATAAACAGATGTATGACAGGCGCAAAAGGTCTTTTGGCAGGATATATTAATTTTACTAGTGTGGGAGCGAACAGTGCAAGAATATTACTGCGCTCGGCTTCGCCACATGGCCAAGTCGCGATCTGCCAGCAAGACATCCAATTAGTTCAAATTGGGATGAAAACAATGAACAATGGCAGCAGATGATGAACGGACCGTACATTAAATTGAGTGTAAATAGAGCGTCAATGATTTGTGGTCTTGTTAGTATGGTAATTGAACTGTGATCTGGTTGCTGTTATGCATAGCCAACGTATTGGCACCTTTTATAGCCAAAGGGACAGCAACACAGTCACCGCCGCATTCTGAGAATGAGTGTCACTGGAGAGTCAATGATTATTAGCTTTGCATGCTGGGTAATTTATCTTGCTATTGGTTGCAGACATCCATTCAAGAGATATTGGCAGCCTTTAGGCGCAAAAACAGCTACGACATGCTCCCTGCCATATGCTGAAATTGAGCGTCGATGGGGCGTAAACTATTTTAGGTGTTACATATTTGTGTAACGGCGCGGCACGTGATATGTCCAGCGCCGGGTAACTGCACTCATATAGTCATCGCCACGACACTTAGATCTTTACCGAAAATCTTACTACTTACTTCTCCACTTGATCTCACTCGTGCGCCGTGTGCAACCGTATACCATAATATCATCCGTATCCCTACACAGCCGGACGCGGGCATACGCTCCCTTACACTATTTTCGGTCTTTCAGATACCGGATACGTTTCGCTCACGAGACCGCACGAGTTACCTCCTTTTCAACGCGTCGCGATTTGTACAGAATCAACAATTAAACGCCAATTAACCCTCAATGCCTCCAAAGAAAGCATTACGAATTCCATTGTGCATGGCTGACGCACGTGCGAGCATGGAGTCTCTCCATACGTCGATTGGACGAAATACCCCTATTCCTACCGCACGCGTCTCGGTACTACCGGAGGACGAAATCATTGACGATGGTGGCAACGGCGATGCTCAACATCATGACGAAGAAGACGTAACAAGCGATGAAGACGAAGAAGACGAAGAGCTAGCCCACCCCGAACCCGAAACGCATAGCGATGATGTCCTATCCATGATCACCGACCACGACAATAAGGAGATGATGGCGCAGAATCGGATGCTTCTTAAACTCCCCATTGAACAACAAGCCGAATGGAAAGAAGAACGCACTCGGATGCTTGCAGAGCTTGACCGCAGTCGGCCTACCGAACAGAACGAGACTTCCGAGCCGACTCAATCGAAGATCTTAAAGATCGTCGACCCTGTGCGGTACTGCGGAGGAGCGAAGGAGTTAGATAAGTTTCTCGAGTCCCTACGCTCGAACTTCGATTCTCACAAACACCTTTTCCCGAAAGGAGGCCCAGATCGGGTCAAGTATGCGATTTCCTTCCTCGACAC
>Ga0307512_10002827_pt1 | contig 21139 bp, 23 predicted proteins | sample 14_EM_MG_FD_200267 | JGI IMG/M metagenome (GOLD analysis project Ga0307512, IMG submission 200267) | Populus trichocarpa ectomycorrhiza microbial communities from riparian zone in the Pacific Northwest, United States - 14_EM | ecosystem: Host-associated > Plants > Roots > Unclassified | place...
ATTGTGGGTAAATTGTTTAAAATCTCTCAAAAAACTCTCAATTTGCCTGCTGGGTATTACCCCCTCTGCCCCCAGTGTGCCTTAGATCCGGCTCCGGCCTATACCGAATAGATATATGAATATGATCTTGTCTTTGGTTTTATGTCTTGTGTGATAAGATAAGATAAAAGATAAAGGAGTGTGAGATAAGATAAGATAAGTTAAGAGAGATAACTTAGGAAATCATGTCTTGACGTTGTTGGGCGCTTAGGACTTAGCCGTTGACGAAAGGTTTTGAAGTCTGAAAACGTAACAATAAGTATCATTTTTAACACTCCTTTGTAGGAAAATCCACATCCTAGAAGGTCAGGTCCCAAACTCTCAGGTGCCCTGGAGGTTGCTGAAGCAGAAGTGGCTTGCAGCAGTGCTAATACAGATAGAAACCAATTCACTGTGTTCAGTTATCAGGACCTCTGGTTTGAATTTGAGTTGGCTGTCCAGAACATCTCAAAGAAAATTGTATTCCTCAATAACCAGGTCTGAACCCCTCTTATTCCCTTCCTGATTTTGAGACACCAACACTATTCCAGATGCACAACAATCATGGTCTGACTCTTTGAACAGCCAAGGCTGGTGTCAGGAGGGGCAAAGAGACCAGCTGTATCATTTCACCAATTGAAGTCAGCCAGCCAAGCACTTATCTCTATCCATGCGCAGAGGAATTTTGCTCTATTTGTGGGTCCCTTAGAACTGTCATTGTTCAATGTGGGGCATGCAGGGTCAGTTCTCCCTGTTCATTGTTCATGGCTCAAGGGTAAATCAAATGTGCTGGAAAGCATCCCTTCTAGATGAGACAATGAGCGAAGAGATGTGTGGAACGCGGTTCACATACATGTTCTCAGACCAGCTGAGCTTCAGCTGGAAGCTAGTCCAATGGACTGGTAGAGCTCTGGTCTCCCTCTTCCCAACCTGAGGATGGACCAGTTTTTCTCTCATGGTCTTCGAGGGATGACACCGGGGATAACACCTGAGACGATGCAGTAAACCGAGCATTGTCAACAGACACATAGATCTAAGGTATCCCCCTCAGATTCAATCATGGGGATCATTGGCAGCAAGGTTAGGAGTACCGAGATTCGAACGATCCATCAAAATAGCCTGCCACCTCCATGCTCTGGTGCGAGAATGGTGCTCCCGATCAGCGCACTTGAAAGGAGTCGTAATTTTAGATGCATTCACGGCAGCCTTGTAATAGTGAAAGTAGCGGGCCTTGTTGGCCTGTGCGGCTGACCGAGGATTCCCACCAACGCATGAATGGGTTTTGCATCGAGGAGCGTGCGACTATCGTAAAACTTGGAAAGAGGTGGACTTATGGAAAAAGATTTCCAGAGTAACAGAACCCCGCCGTCGTGCCCTCCTTCCGTTGCACTCACGCCAGACGCTCGTTCTGGAAGCTTTTACTGCTTCTATCCACTTCCCGCGCAATGAGTCAAGGAGCGAGGTACTCACCATTGGGATTGAATCATCCCAAGTTCGTCGAACTCACGAAAGTTCTCCCTCTATCGTACATTCGAAACTCATGATTATTCGTATGCTAAAGTCCGTGAAAGGTTGTAAAAGAAAAGTAAACGAAGAAAAAGTTTGTCCGTGGCATAAAATTGTCCGTGTGTACCGAACCTTGAAACCACCCAGGAAGAGTGATTTCAGGGACGGGGGAAAAGGGCATCTCTTTTATCTCCTTAATATCTGATATTTAGTTAAGGGAAAGCGTTTCCAGAGACCCGGGGTTGCAGTTGGGTGGTGGTCTGGTTGCCCCTCTTGAGGTTGCATTTCTTGAGGCACCTGTCGACTCCGATGGCCAAGTTGTCCGGGATCTGGAAGAACATGGCGTTAGCGTCAAGCGAGGATGCAAGGAAGCTGCGATTAGGACTTACACGAGTGGCAATATCAACAACCTCCTGAATGCCGATGTCTCCAAGAGTGGCAGAGACGACATCGGGTGGGAGACCGAAGACTAATAGGAACGGACTCATATCAGCACCAACCACCTCGAGGAACAACAGGATCCAAATACTCACATCGCTGACCGATCTGATTGACACCCGGGTCTTCGTCGTTAAGAGCAGCGACGAAAGTGAGAGGTTCACACCCGGTGTTGATCTGATAATGGATCGAACCCTTGGGGAAAATTGTTCCTTGACCCGGAGTCAAGGTGTTGATGACGAATCGAGCCCCGTTCTCCTCGATGAACCCGGCTTCCATATTGCCCTTGACGAGATAAAGGAACTCGGTCGCTCGGGGATGGGTGTGGGGGGAGTTCATTCCGCAAGGTCTAACGGTGGGTTAGCAAACGGATCGGAGAGAAGATCGTCGCTGTAAAACCTACGTCATATTAACTATAGCCATAGCTAAGCCGTTCGCGAGGATCGCAGGGAAATTGGCGACATTGGCGATAGTCAGGTTTCCGCCAGCATTCCTTGTGGTACCGACTCCTGCATTGAAATCGAAGATCCACTGATGCAGACCCGATGGTCAATCGCGAGATCCAAGTGTGGATGATGATAAGGTACTCACATCTCTGTTATTCGCGAGGATATTGAGACGAGCCACCTGAGTAGGGGCCCTCTTCAGATCTGCGACGAGCTCGGCGGCTATGGCAGCATCGGCGGTTTGAGCGACAGCCTGGAGAGCGGCGCCGAGGAGGAAAGGGATAGCGGCGAAGAACTTCATCGATTAGAGTCGGGGTAAACGTAAGACCTCGTTCGTAAAAAGGAGATGAAAGAGAAGTCGTAAGAAGACGAAGTGGGGGGAGGGGATGAGTTTTCACTGCAGCATTGGGATCCAGTTTTATACCATTCTCTCGGAAGAAAATTCCTGGGCGCGGATTTGTGAGCGGCGGGTGCGACCGATTCCCCCGAGGAGGGACCACTGCCCAGCATCCGTTCATCCTCACAGGTCGAGAACTTTACAAAAGCGAATCCCACCCTGTGCCTAGATCAAACACTCGACGTTGATTGGCTCGACCGGCGCCTAGACGCGCGGAGTGATCTCAGACATGATGTCAGGGATGAAACGGACGCATAGCCTCTACGCCCCAAACGCATTGGCCGCGGTTATCGCGGGTAAAGGAGTGAATGGCAATGGGGGACGGACGAATACGCAGAAGTGCGAAATCCGTGCTCACCGGTTCAAACGCATCAGCTGGGTATTAAGTGTCTCATGATCCCCTTTGTACATCCGAGGGGATATGAAAATGTACCTCCGTTAGTCCTAGTCGAACAATAGACAAAAAGGTATCGAGTATAGCCTCCAATCGTAACAACACAGGACCGCTGGCCCTCTGGAGTCGGACTCAAGAGCACATACCGTTGGTGTCGCCAAAGACGTTAGCATGTATACGGGGAACGCGGGCATATCGGCGGTGGAATGGGTAGCGCCGAGATGATTCGCTATCAAGGTTTATTTATGTACAACATTAATATACAAAGCCTCGACTGGAGCCCAGCCTCATGTTCAGAGGTAGGAAAGATGCAAAGTGGAGGGGGAAGGATGTGTCTGAATTCGGTATCCCTCTGAGAACAGGTGGTCTAACGTTGTTCAGAGTCCAGAGAAAAGGGGTAGGGGTACCCTCGAAAAGCCTCGGACCATAACTTCCGCGTTCAGACTCTCTGCGAAACAAACAGTACGCCAGCCTAGAGGATCAATCGGGCTTATGAACTTCTAGTCATTCGCCCATGGCGATGACGGGAGGCTAAAACGCTCTATTCAATCTGAGTGCAGATTCCTAGAATCTCGTAACAGAGTATCGATTTGATCCTCCAGTTCAGTCAGCTCCTCCCTCCGCTTCTTTTCTAAACTCTCCAGCTGGTAACAAACTGTCATTGGAGCAGAAGCGACACGTTCGTCAAAGTTCTTATCCAACGTGGCCTGCAGGTATATCAGTAAAAATACCCGGGATTCCGAATCGGAGGAAGAAAACGAACCGTCAGATCTCTCTCCAGCCCCTTCCCCACCCTCTCCCAGTCTGCCCAAAACCTCCCCTTCGCCTTCTCCCACCTACCCACTGACCACCTCAGCCCAACTACACCGGCAAGAACACCCGCACCTACGATCGTTTCCCCACTAAAATTCAGTCCAAGGAGGCCGACGTTCTCGGCCAGCCCAACCCAATTTGCCCATAATACTCCTAAACTCATTGTTGCACTCCCAATAGTGGAGAAAACGACCCTTTGGGCGGCAAGATGGAGCTGAGTTACCGGGAACTTGGCTAACATATCCCTCCGATCGGAAAGAGGTTGGAGGAGGGCGGTCGGAGAGAGTTGGTATGCAGGGGATGATATCAGTTGTTGATAGTTGTTGTATACTATGGAGGAGTAGAACGGAGACGGAGGGTGAAAAGAGTGTAGGAGTTGCGCAGTCTTGTCTCTGAGCTGAGTTTGGATGGTTTGCAAACGACCGGTGTGAAAGACGAGCTAGAATGGCCCAAGGATTCAGTACCTGCGCACAAATGACTGCGGAAAGGGAAAGGGGCGTACAGAACGCTCTAGGTCTTTACACCACTGCCGCTGAATAGCTGCATTGGCAATTTCCTGAACATCGTCAGCTCGCCAGAGGAGTTTCCACCAACTTAATGTGTCGAGAGTACGCTTGACGTCCTCTTTTGACTTGACCATCGCCTTCTTCACTTCGTCCACCTCGGTCTCTTTCCCGATGGCACCATCCCAGATCCCAAGGACGTCAGGACGCAGGCAGACTTTAGCCGTTTCCGTTTCACCCAAAAGTTCACTGATACCGTAAGCCAGGTCGTCAACTTCACGCAAGCTGCCGTCAAGGGTGCGTCGTGCAAGGTTCAGCGATTGGTGGAGTAAGGTGACAGCAGTGAAAGCGCGGGGTGGGACTCCCTTCCCGAGAGTCGTTCGAGCCTCTGTCAAGTGTTCACGAACGACACTATCGAAGTCAGACATACGGGAGGAGAGTTTCCCGTGTTGATAACTCCCGATTGCCTGCAAGGAAGCCGAATCCTTCTTCAGAGTGTACAGTGATTCTAGCGCTTGCGGTGGGTTGACGTAGATAACCTTTGGGAGTTTGGTCCATATTTTTTCAGCCCCATCTTCCAGTTGCCCAGAACCATGTTCTGACTGAGAAGCAAAGAGAGATTGAACGTACGACCGCGTTTCAGGGGTCTCAATTCCGATGATCGCCAGTATGGCGTGCGGGTGATTGAGCACAGTGCGGTATAGAGGAGACTGAAGGACGGTAGTGGGGTTCATCATGACCGGATTAAAGACCACGACTGGAATGTCGGCTGTGAAAAGAGTGATCAAATCCGCGTCTGACGTAGTGACTGGTAATTCCACGATTTCCACCGGTGTCGGAAAACGCGTCAGCCATTGTGAGGATAATGAGAGTGAGTCGGAGGATTGTATCGGTGTGGGGCCGGATTTGATGGAGTGGGTGACGTTCCGGGGTCGAGACCGGAGGAGCCTGGTGTTTTCTGGGTTTGAGGAGAATTCGTCTTCGAGCAGGGCCGTCACGAGATCAAATGACCCTGAATCCGGATGCGCCCCGTGCACTGTACAGGAAGCGGAAAGTTGGGAATGAGAACATACAGGACTTGGAGAGCCAGCGAGGAGTAAACACACCTACGATCCTTGCCTTCCGGTTCTCGTTACTCACCGAGTCCCCGCGCGCTATCGAAGCGTTATGTGCATAGTTTAGCAGATCAGTCCAAAGCTTGAGTGACTCTACTGGGTGTTTTGGGGTCGGAGAGAGGATGGAAGGGAGAAGGGCGGAACTCTTGTGAATTAATGTGAGTGCATTTGGTCTAGGGAGTGATATCGCCGACTTAGCAACAGCGAGAGTGGCAGTAGAAGAGTAAAGTCTGTAGAATTTTGTCGGCGGTCTAGAGAGAAGTGACCTCCCACATCGGTGCATGACCAGTGGAGGTTTCCTTCGGAGAGCGTGGTACGTCTTGCCGGTAGCAACCGTGGGAAACATGCTTTCCTCCGCTTCCGTTCCCGAGAGCTGAGTCGAATCCCGATAATTGCTAAACGCGAAACCAATGACAGAAATTTTCTACAAGGAGCGAGAGCAAGGTATCGAGCCAAATGACTAACGGAAGTAACACCAGCATTGAATGTCAAAGCGGTGTAATCTAGTACTATACCATGATTGAAAGGTTCTTGTAAAGTAGTTTAGTCGGTTTCTGCACTTCTATCTTCGCCATCGGATGGAAGGAGAGCGTGAAGGAAGGGTCGAAGTGGGAGAAGAGGGCGAGGTTAATAGAATCTGTCTCCCTCAAAGTCCGAGTGAACACCCAAACCCTGGACCTCCACTTTCTAATCTTTCTGTCTCGCCTTCCTCTCCCTCTCGCCCCTCTGCACCTTCCACTCTAGCAACTGGGCGTACCCTCCCAATGCACTTACGAGTTCTCCCACTGCTCTCTGACTCGGTTTACAGTTTGGCGGAGCGTCCAACAGCTTGTTCCCGTTCTCATCACCGCTCTCGTCAAAGTCCGTCAACGGAGAGCCCTCGCCGGGCCCATGACCGTTAGCGGTTTCACGATCGTCGTCGACCTCAATTGCGTCATGGTCGAGGTTTGCCATGCTCGCACGATCAGAGAATGCATCGACGGTAGAAGAAGCTGCAGTCGAAGGGCCAGCAAGAGGAATCAAGACACCGTTGGTCTTGTTGTTCCTAGTGCTGGACTTCGTCTTGTCCCTTTCCTGGGCATCGCGGTCGTCGTCCTCGTGGTCCAGCCCGTAACGATGTGCAATCCACCGGGAAAGATTTCTGATGTCCTGTGGCCGCCAAAACGCCCACCACCTTTCACTCCTAAGTCCGCCTTTCCCCTCATCATCTTCACCGTCGTCTGTCGTGTCCCCATCTTCTTCGTCGCGATGAGGGTCGGGTGCAACAACCACACCTTCAGGTCCCCTCCCCCAAACAGCGACAAACCAATTCCAGTTCCACAATTCCTCTCGCTTGGCCTCATCCATTGCCCCCACACCCCCAGATACAAATGCTGCTCCCCGTCGACTACGCCCGCCCCCAGTAGACTTCTTTGGTGCTGTGCCAACCTCCTCAAGATCGTCAGAGATGGTGTCAAAGGCAGCTTCTTTCTCCATAACGGAAGGCGAGAAAGCAAAGTATCGCCTCCCTTCGTCATCACGGCCAAGCGAAGAGAATCTAGGGGTCAAGCACGAGATAAGGGTCTGTTGAGCCTTCTCGAGGTCGTCAATGCGGGTCTTGTGAGCGTCCCTGAATGCCCGGGGCTATACAACCCGGGAAAGCTGTCAGTGGGGTCACTCCCAGCGTTAGCAGAGTAGGGCACATACAGGCTTGGTGGTCCCCAGTCGAACTTTCTCTTTCGTCCACCTCTCATTCTCCCTCGTGATCGCTTCCTTCCCAAGCTTCGCGATATCCTTGGCCTCGTTAATGCCTTTATCGATTTCCGCCTTGAGAGTTTTCGATCCACCCGTCGTCAACCCGTCAATCAAATCCAGCACGACCTGGACTAACTGTGCTGAGTGCCCAACGGGGATGGCATCCTGGTTGAGTGCGCCTCTGCGGGTATTATACACTGGCATCGTGGTGGGTGGGGGTAATGGATCTGGATAAGTGAAGTCTTTTGGGTGGGCATGGCGTAAAGAGGCGAGGGTAGTCCAGATCTTGGTCATATTCGCTGAGCTGTTCTTAATTTCCTTGAGGGCTGTTCGGAGACTCTAAATGAAATGGTTATTTCCATCGACAGAAGAGTTGCGAAGGAAAGCGAACCTTTCTCAAGGGGCCGGCTGCGTCCTCTGCATATATGCCAAGAAGTCCAAGGACAACCGACCGTACGCACTTCTCGCTAACCCAACTCACCAACGGAATATCCGAGGCGCCCCGACCCTTTTTGGGGCGAACCTCGCTTACTACCCAGTCGACGGACCCATCGCCGACGATCTCACCGAGTTCATCTAGATATGCCTTGGCCTCCTTGTCCATAAGCGAGGAGAATCTGACCATGAACTCTCGGATGAACATCCTTTCTTCGAGATCCTCGAAGGTCATCTCTCGTGGGACATTGGAAAGCCTTGTCCACGTGGGCTGGATAACCGGTATTGGTGGTTTCACAGGCTTTGGCTTTGGTATTGGCTTTTCGGTGGGTTTCGAAGTAGACGCTCCGGGAGATGTGGTGGTTTCGTTTGTGTCCGCTGCAGCGGAGGCAGCGGCCTTGGCACGCTTGCGTTCTTGACCTTGACCGGGGAGGATTCCCTGGAATAGACGTACGATGAGGACAAAAAACGGAAAGTGCCTAGTGTCCAGAAACCAACCTTCTGATCCGGGTTGACATCAAGGAGCTCGGCGGCGGAAATGCCGACCTTTCGAGCGGCATTGGTGAGATTGCTGAGCGAACGTGTAAGGACCAAACAAGCCTGGTATGTGAGTCGCCATACCCAGTTGGTTCGAGCCCTTGTGCTCGTCGGCAAGTACGGCAGTTACAGATCCCCTGACACCTTGGGCATCTGTGGAAGCGTTACCTTAGTATCATCGTGCGGCAGGGTGAGTGTACGCTGAAAAGACAGACTTGAAGGTGTACGGCATCTTACTCTTCCCGCGTCCACTCGGCGGGGTCTTCTTGATCTCGTCGATGTCCTCACCGTAGCGATTGCCGAGACATGGTTTACAATATTTCGTCTTGCACTTCTTCGCGGCCTCTGTACAACTGATAACCTCTGTAGGAGTGTAGTGAACATGAAGAGAGTCAAGGATCAAGAGGGGAAGGGACTCACGCGACGCGTCGCGTTTTTTGTTGCACTGATGACAATAGAGGTGTCCGTTTGGAAACTCCTCCGAAGCGTTCGAAGGTTTGACAGAAGAGGTGGCATCGGCAGCCCCAGGCTTTGCAGAGGTAGTTTGTTTAGGCTTTTTAGCCGTAGCCTTCTTTGGTGGCTTGAGATCGTCTTTTGGAGCCTCCTCGCTCTTTTCCGTGTCTTTCTCTTTCGTCGCGGACTTGGAGGGAATGGTATTAGTGTTGCTCTCAGTGAGCTTCCGTTTCTTGGGGTCGACGGAGGCATTCATGTTAGGCTGGGAGAGTTTGCGTTTGAGGGGTGGTGCATTCGTGGTGGACATGTTGATGTCAGTGATGGTGTCGGGAGCGGGTTCGCGTTCAGCCACCGATTTCCTTCTGATTATCGGAAGAGAGTTGAGTGTTCAAGGCAGACGATGGATACTTCGACGCGAACTCACCTAAAGGGGATCTCGACGTAGACTTGCAATCTCCGCTGGTCGTTACTGTGTCGGTCAACGGCCATCGACGCGTTTTTTATAAGTGGGTCGGACCAAGGAGCGAGAGGTATATAACGAGAACACGTGACCTGACCCGTCTTGTCACGCTCTCCACCAACCGCACACGGACGTCACGGTCACGGTCACACCCACGCCAGCACACCCTTTACCTCCCGTCTGTTGTAAACATCCGACCTTCGTTTAAAAGATGGCCCACGCTGACCATACGAGAGATCCTTGGTGCGTTTCTTTCCAAAGATATTCTCTATTTTAACTAACTCTCTACCAGCCCATGGGTTATCCTCAGCGATTTCGGCGCGGCCTTTGCCATGGGTGCAGTCGGAGGTGGTCTTTGGCATGGTATTAAAGGAGCCCGGAACTCACCAAGGGTGTGTCTTACTCCCCTGCCGGATACGTCATGATCGTGCCCTTACCCCCCTCGTTGTTTTCCAGGGTGAGCGGTTTCCCGGTGCCCTGTCCGTGATCAAGTCTCGAGCACCCGTGACGGGTGGTAACTTCGGTGTCTGGGGTGGAATGTTCTCAACGTTCGATTGCGCCATTAAGGGGTGGAGACAAAAGGAGGACGCCTGGAATGCTATTGCTTCTGGTTTCCTTACAGGTGGTTGTTTGGCCGCGCGTAGTACGTCTTTTCTTCCTCTCGGCCCTCTGGGAGGCTATGGCTTACTCGCGCCTTTTGAACCTCAGGTGGCCCGAAGTCTGCTTTTGGTTCAGCAGTGGCCTGCGGCATTCTCTTGGGTGTGTTCGAAGGCGTTGGTGTCTTGGTTTCCAGGATCATGAACGACAATACTCGTCCCCAACTCCCTCCCTTACCCGAAAATATGCAACCACAACCGTCATAATTGCTGCCCCATGCTTTCGTCTAGAACATCATTACAAGTCCTCGCTATTTCGTATACATACATATTCAGGACTCCCCTTAATGCATTTGCACTCCTTCCCTGATCCATCCCACCTCAATGTCATTGGCTCTCTTGGTTGGACATCGTTGACATCAGCGTCCCCCATTCCTCGAAACCAAGCTTTCGTTCGACAACTCGTCCTAGTTTTTCGGCCAGATATGTGGCCAGGAGGTGTTTGCACTGTCGCCACAACCAGTTAGCTCTGCTTGTCAGCCGGGATGACGAAAAAAAAAACGCGCTTGCCATAAAGTTTGATTCGGCCGATAAAACCGAAAGCGTAAAGGCAGGGCAATCGCAGAAATATTTGTTCACCCCCGAGCCTGTACAGACCAGAAGTTTTGGAAACACGTAGCAGTTCCTCTTGGTTCCCACTACTTGATGCTGAACCCGCTGAAGAGGGGATGTGTACCTGATGACTATCGCTTGCGCATCGGCTCTCCGGTCTTTACCCTCGAGAACGAATCACCCACCACCGTCCCGATCTACGATATCGAATGCGGCGAGGACGAGAGCATCGGGGAAGAAGAAACGAAGCTGTCTGAGCAAATCCTCGTCTGGTGAAACCTGTTGACCCCCAGATCCTTTTTCATCATCGGAATCCAGGATCGCCGCAGCCCTCTTTGGAGAGGTGTTCTCTTCCCCTGGCGCCAAAGGGGATGGAGGCACCACCGGTGGCGCAAGGACTTGTTGGAGAAGCTGCAATACATCTGGGGAATGCATCTACCACCAGCCGAGCTTGGTGGCCGTCAAGATCGACGGTCTATTCAACCCGTAAGTGTTAGCTTTCATTGGTGTAATGGCCCACATATGTCGACGACCTGCTGCACAGGAAACATCTGCTTGAAACCCGAGATGTTACGCGTTACGCGCGCCATATCTCAGGTTCATTCCATCACCACCATATAGATCAAAGAAATTCTCTCTAAGATACGGGGGATTCTTATCGAATGATCTCCAGGCACTTGCAACGCTTCAAAAATCTCCCAGGAGCTCCCAGACTTAAGTTAAGCTCATTTTTACTTCACTTGGACATCAATATCTTCGACTTCTGCCATTCAAAGGTCTGACTCGGGCCGTCGGCCTCTTCAGTTCTACGAAGGTTCCCCACTCCCTCGGTCTCGGTCTCGGGTGCACATCTCTACCTCCGAGATGTCCTTTACCCACGAAGAACGAGAACGCCTCTGTATACCATGGATCAGCGTGGCGCTAACGGCACTTTCATTATCATCGGATATACGTATGCCCCGCCTTGAGCTATTGTTGTTGCGTCCGTGTTGAATGATTTCTATTCTTCCTACAATTCTGCAGCTTCGGAGCTTCAATCTCATGATGCTTGCCTTTGGCTTAGATTCCTAACGGCATGCGGGAGCGCAGTGTTCAGTGTATCGTCTCCATGACTACCCCTAAAGGCCGGGGTTCGAGGGTTGGTCACGGAAACTCCCAGCTGACGCCTCTGACGAACTCTCCAAAATCATCGATGAAACTGATCATGATCAACCTCAGATCGACTGCCCAAGTCACGGACTCTATCTCCCGGAGGCACTACGCTTTATCCGCATACCACACTGAAAATGTCATGTCATTCCCCGTCTGATCACCGGGATCGGGAGGGAGCGAAGAGAATGGCATTGCAGCTCACAACTGACTATCGACATATGGTCGGAATGGAGTTGGATCGGATCCTACCTGCGCGGCCGGAGAAGTATCCTCACAAGAGGGGATTCTATCGAGAATAAGATACAGAGTCATCGGATCGAGCTACTTCGGAGATTGGATCTAGGATTCGAGGATCTCGGGGAAGAGAATGCACAAGCGGGAGGTTCCAAACAGCGGAGGCGAATCGCAGATGACTCAAGGAGGCATTACCGGATGTACGCTCACAACTCATGACAAAATCCCTCACGTGTTTCGAAATTGCCATCGACTCATCCTTGCTGTATCCTTTCAGACTGCCGTGCAGACCTGAAAATTTCTCTTCCTTTGCCCTCACTCACTGTGACCGCAAGTCGCACTTTGATTTATTTCGGCCCACCACGCTTTAGATACGTATATAGGGATTACAAGACCAAGAAATTGACTGTAGGAAGGGAGAAAATTCAAATGCTCTGTACCAGATATTTGGGACTCCATGTTACCATCGCGTTCACCCATCGTTCTGAATATTGTTGAGGAGACGAAGGATGCTCAAGACTAGAGGGAGAGGACGTTAGGACATCGTGAAGACAGAAACGCGTCGAATTAACGCACAGAGGTTGATAAAGCTATGCCGCGGGAGGGAGGGCACAGATTAGTTGACCTAGAAAGGAGATGGCGATATAGGTACGCACTCGAGGTACAAGCTGATGGCAGCCATAATATATTCATCCGGGGAAAGTCGACCGTTGATCAAGTACGTGTCGTAAACGATGTACCCGCTAAACAAGATCGTCCCCCCAATTGCATACAGGAGGTCGATAGTGCGCGAGAAGGGGATGAATATTCCGACAATTCCGGTCATACCTACAGCGACGCGACCGCTTATGAGTAGAAGGAGCAGGAGGGAGAAGAAAGTGCCTACAGAGAGCGATGAGGCCCCCAAAGAGCCACGGCCCCAAGCCGGAAAAGTCATACTGGACATTGTCAGGAAGGGATGGGTATGATTTCACGTTTGACATACCTTGGATTGGAAAGTGAAGGCAGTCAAGCCCAAGAAAACTCCCAAAGTAATCAACCTGCATAATGATGTCAAGGCTTAACCGCAAACCACGGGAAGAATCGCGACATACAGTGCTTGGAGAACAATAGTGCTATCGAAGTATGCACACATGATTCCGAGGGTGAAAGATTCGAGAAGCGTGAAAGTGGATAAGAGAACAAGGTTGAGTGGGTGTTGATGGCGTTTCCAGTAGAGCAAGCCGAGATTGATGAAGACACCGAACATGGGAAGATAGTACGACCATGAACTGAGCTGGGTCAATACCGAGGTACTACAATATAATGCGGAGGGGAGACGCACTTGGCTTGAACCCAGAGGACTGCAGACGGGGATTGCGAGAGTACACCCCCAACGATAGTTGTGGCGAGCTGGGAGTTGCGATGGATGTCAGACCGCTTCAAGGCTGTATTGCACGAAACGATGTTTGCTTACGATCTGTACGACTAGGGAACGGAAACGGGGGGTTAGTGATCCATACAATTTAGTCTATTGCCAGGAGGTGGAGAACATACACAAAATTGTATAAACCTTCCTCACGAACGCGTTCCGAATCTCGAGGCTGCTCTCGCTAACGGACACCCCATACTGGACACCCAGTAAGCTTAGGAGAAGGTAAGCAACCGAGGGAACGGATTCGGCAACTGACCTTGAAGTCGTCCGGGACATCTCCGAAGCGGGGCTGGTTGTAGATTCCCCCGGTACTGGAGCCAGGTTGTGGGGAATTCTGGTCGCTCAGAAGAGGTTCTCGATTGTGTTCAGTACCTCCGTAGGTCGGTTTGGAGGTAGAGTAGGAAGGAGGGGGCTGAGGATAATTCGACATGGCTGATCGAGGATGACCTGAGCTTGGCTGCGGAGGCGATCGAACCACTACGGTCGACATTGCGTTCACCTCCCTCGTCGTCTCAGAGCCAAATCGTTAAACGTCCTATGAACGCGCCCTATACCGCGACTACACCGTTCGTCTGCTGGTAAGCCTCGCACCAGTGCATACCGCCCCTCCCCAGGGCATGGTAAGCTGCCGTAATAGGAAGGCACGGGGTCCCCCGAATGATGTTCCCTGCACGTGATGACCACGCGCCCCGAACTGGAAGTGAGCGAAAGTGAGTTGAGGATCTTTCACGATGCTCTCTCGAAACCGGATCCACGTCATATGTGCTTCCAACAACATAATGGCCCAAGTATTGAAGGAAAGTCCAGAATAGATGCAGTTTGGAGGTGAGTACTGAGTACTGAGTGATTAGAGTGGCGTAGGGATGGGTGAAATGGTGGCCACTCGAACCGATCCTTTGGTCTTTCCGCCACTCCCAGTCTCATCTTTTCTTTCACTAGCCGCGTGTAAAACATACACTCCGTCCTTATAAAGCCCCTTCGCCTGAATTTTCGGACTGCCATGACCCATCACTTCAACCATGGATGGTGTTCCATCCACCATGGTCAATCTGTCTACCGCACCACCCTCCATCTTTCGAGAGTCGACGGACATTAATCAGGTTTCGAGGCAACGAAATCTTGAAGTGTTCAATGACCTATCTAACGACGTGAGTTCACCAGTTTCTTGCTGGACGCCACCTCCCTTAGATGACAGAACCTTTCTCAGCAATCCGTCGAAGAATATTATCGGACGCAATTTCATCTCAAACAGACTTTTCCTGATGGTTACACTGTCAATCGCCCGGACCAGGACTCGCTCGCCTCTCAAAGGAACCAAGTCCTGAAACCCCACCACTCGGTTCCTCCTACCGATAAGCAAGGTGGAGCCAATCCAGCCCCAGGTCGCGGTCATCGTTCTAGATCCAACCGACGGAAGTATCATGCTACTGCGTCGCTGCAACCTCGCACGAAACGTGAACACGATCCCCCCGCCGAATATCTCCCATTCCCAACACTACCAGAGGATTTTATAAGCCGCCTGCCTGTACGTAACTCAAAGATTTACCTCGCATAACAAGTGACCTAATGTCCTTTCAACTCCGGGTTGTCAATGTATAGACTGGCGTTCCTTTCCCGAAGAAACCAGGTGGCTGTGAGATTATCCCCCAAACGATTGAACCCAGACGAGGGGACCGATCCACAATCTATTTCACCCGCAATGGCATCCTCGGAATGCCCCTCCGATATATGCACAACCTTGACGACATGGACGACGGAGACGAACCGGTAAATCTTGGGCTGGACCCTATCAAGTCCGGTCGGATCACTCTTGTCATCGCTTGGCCTGGGTACAAGGAAGCCACCTACGAGATCCTCGTCTACACACCTCTTTATCCCACCGCCCCATTCGTCACCATTTATGGACTTCGGCAACTGACGAAGCGCGAACTCGCCATCCAAACGCTTCAGTGCATTCATCGGTGGATGATTGAACACCCTTGGAGCGGTGAACGACATGGAGGTCTACCCGAGTGGAAACTGAGTGGAGAGAACTCACCCGGGGTGAGCGCGAAACTAATCTGGTTGGCTATGATAAGCCCCGTTGGGGACGGGCGATGGGTCACTCAGTTACAGAAAGCCCCAGGCTCTGCTTCGGCGCGGTCCCAAAAAGCCCGCTGCCCTAACTGAGAATCTCCTGTCTCCTTGATTGAAGTTCATCTCTCCAGATCGGTAGGCACAGAGTCCGTAACACACCTACGTGTCTTCCTCGACTTGTTTTTTACTGGTTGCTGTTATCATTCTATTACTTATACCAACTCACACATCATGTCACTACGTATGGTGGGGTTGCTTTGATACTTAGGTGACTCACACGGCTGGTGAGGTGAGGTAACACCTGCATGCTGGTATTACATCACACTCTGTGTATTTCATTTTGCTCGCTTCTCCCAGTGTCGATGCCATGAGGAATGAGTCACATGGCCCCCGATCAAAATTTCTAGCTCGGTTTGTCGAATCTATAAGCTATAACCGCTATTCTCCCCCGCTCCCGCTCGCAACCTCCCCGCATTTCACATCCGGAAATTTTTTTTTCCGTTCTAGCATGATATCTCCCACTCGTTTCTTGCCCTGCTATCAGCTCGTTTGCACGGCAGGGCGTGCTTGACCTTCTGCGCCGCGATTAAGAGGGGGAAATCGAGTCCCGAGCTTCCAGTTCATAATGCGAGCCGAGGCACGCCACACACGGTAGTCCCTGGATGAAACTTTGGCTACGGAGGCCCCGGAGATCCATTAGCCTTCTCCAGTCGAAGTCGTTTCAATGGATAACGAGTATTCTGTGCCTCAGACGGAGGGCGGAGTCCCATCGGAGCGTTATCCATTGGGAATTACGCGTTTTTTTTTCGTGTGGTGGTTGTTCCCCAAAAGTCCTATCCATTTTGAGATCCAAGATCTAAGATATCACGCATTTGCATATTCTCCCCGTGCCTCCGACCGAGTCTCCCTACAAGGATCGATTATCTCACACCCCCTTATAGACCCGGTTCGCGCCTAGCGCCAAGCCGAAGGCACGTTTTAGACTCACCGCGCACCCGTCCGGACCACTCAAACAAGTATATATGATTGTTACTGTGATCCATAATTTCTTCCCGAGCTGTGGAAGTCATGTCTGCTCAGTTGGACATGGACTGTCTCCTGCGGGTCTCGTCTATATCTGTCGCTGCCTATGAGTGTGTCACACCTCTAGATCTTCGTTCGATTCTTCACTAACGTCTTTTTAAGTTTCCTGGAAACTCTCCCGGTAGAATGGAGGATGTATCGTTCGTCTGGTAAACTCAAGTTTAGGTGAGTCTATCGACAACTCCAAGTGTCGTGGATCTCTGAGATCATACACCTTACAGGTGGTCCGTCAGTCGAGTGTTGTTCATTCTTATACGGTACCTTTCTGGCTCGTCCGAGTAAAGGCAAGCGAGTGTTTACCATCGTCGTACAGATATGTCAGCATCATCTTGCTGACAGTCAGCAACGTTGGATACTTTTATCATGGGTTTTCCCCAAAAGCTTGTTCAAGGTATTACTTGGCGGCCCCGATACTCAAAGGCAAGCTGTTTGGCATTTTTCACGTACGCTGTGTCCTCACACCTTCCGCAGTAATCCAGATTATGATCTCTCAAGTAATCGTCGGCTATCGAGCCTGGATCATCGCCAAGAGATCAAGAGATACGGGAATATTCCTCCTTGTGTTCGGATTCATTGTCACCGGACTTGAGTGGTATGCCAACCTTGACTCTCGTACACCCCTACAGGTGAAGGGAAAGTAGGTATACGCACCCCCTTGGAGATATCCGGTCATTCAACTGATTTTATACTGGAAAGCTGCGCTCCAGGAAACCTCACAGCGCACATACCGCAATGGATATTTTATCTCCTCGCCATGGTCTTCGATGCTGTCACAGTCGCCCTTTCTACTTTCTTTTTGATCGAGTCTGCCGGTAGTATTAACAGGTGTGTCCCCACCTGTCCTAACCGCGACACTGGCGAGTACTCACTAATCTCGTAGAATGTCTTCAATCCTGAAGATGTGAGTGTTTACCGTTGGCTGTTGAGACGCGATTCTCATATCCTTATTTTCCCCAAGGCTATTATATGATGGCTTGGGATATGTTGTTGTCCTCATCGGTGCGCAGGCGACGCCATATACTTGTGCTTCCAGTCCGAAATAACAAAGCATTTCCTAGCGGTCAACGTCATGAACTTGATCTTGTACCGGAACAGCGTCGATCATGGTATAGAGGTAAATTTCCCTTAATATTAGCTCACCCTCCTGGGCTTGCAACTAACGTCTGGTCTCTTCGTTCTCAGTCCTCTGGTGCTTCGTTCGGATACATGGTTGTTTGGATCATGAGTCAGAATGTTCTCATACACATTCACGGTGAGCACTTTGCACGAGTAGAACCATGTTTTACGCTGACTGGCATACCTCTTTGCGCACCTGCAGAAGCCGCAGAAGCTCGTGCCCAGCGGTGGTACATCTTCGGTCCCCCCGGTCGCGGTATAGCGCAGAACATCAGACCTCGCAAATGCCACGACGACGACAGAGGTTTGAACCTCGATGTACAGGTGCAAATCGAGCAGGCCGTCATGGTGGACTACGATCCGAAGACTTAGTGAACGCCGCGGGTGCTCGGTTGGGATAGGATGAAAGATCGGGACACATCCTCTGTCGACCAGGGTCAGTGAGCGTCGCCAAAGCGATAGGCACCGCGTGACTGTAGGGATGTTGGTATGATATTGGAATTCGTTACGCTTACTGCGACTTGATGAATGTACTGTACATCTATAGATGATACCGAGGCTTTGCGGCTTCCGGTATATCTCGACGAAGATTATCACGGGCTTCACGCCGAGGTTAATCTTTCCACCGTTACTTGTCGCGATACGGAAGCTTAATCCGGGTGATAGGCTCTCCTTGCATCTTGATTATCGGGCGATCATCCATGGCCTTGGTTACTGGGGAGCTTCCGGAAGAACACCAGCCGCAGCGGCTTGTTGTCGGGTCTCGACAGGTTATTTGATCCCTTTCGCGGGGTGATGCGATTACGAAGCTTACGACGGGGGAACGCTTGAACTGATGCCTGAAATTTTCGTTTTCTCCCTCCATGCCCTCCCCAAGATTCCGTGTTTGTAAAGGTACCCCTCAACGGGAAAAACCCTGTGGAGGGGTGGTGGAATGGATCGGAAGAGGCAAAACGGTTGCTCTGAGTCCCGTATCTCGCCCTTCCAGATATCCTGGTTTATCGGGCTGACCCGTTTTAGCAGACACCGGGTATTGAAGGAGGTTTCCCCTTCGATGATCCCGACCATTCAAGGGACACATCAAATTGGCCTTCCGCACGCGGGTACCAGGAACCAATAACCAAAGGTGTGTTCGGTACTTTGGGGTTGCATTTAGTAGGTATCAAGGAAACTGTCGTCGCCTGGGAGGTCTGCGTTCAATGTTTCGCGGCGTGGTATCCTCTGAATGGGCGTTCCTGAGGTCACTGGCGAATTGCTCACTTTTCCGGGTTCTCACGGTCGCTCGTTCTCCTTAAATCACCAACTACGCCTCTAAGTGCCTTCCAAATGTGACGAGACATGTTTCACCGGACGCCCGTGGACCGCCTGATACTACCGATGCCTAGCCTCGAAAATCTTTGAACGATACTCAATTGCGTCTTTTTTTTCGTACACGCCGCCTCGGTTCGGTGAGCAGGTCTATTTCCGAAGTTCTGACATTCGAATTTCCTGCTGGGAGAGTTTCGGGGATACAGGTGGGCTTGGGCCACCGCACGTGGACGTTCTGGCACGTCTCCTGATACCCCTGTCATCTAGTGCGCACAGGTCTGGGACATCCAGAAAGTTTAAGTGCTTCAATTGCTTCTCCGAGTGCCGCCACCGCCACCAAAAATGCCTTTGTTCCTCTATCTCACTTCTAATTCTTCACCTCACCTCGGTCTCGCCTCTATGATTAATCACCCTGGGCGAGCAAATCGTTCTACGAGCTATCCTATTGATTTGTTTAGTTTTAAGTTCAGGGAGGGATCGGACATACCCCGACTTCTCGTCAATAGCCTGACAGCGGAACCCCTGGGAATGATCTTTGTGTACGCTGTCGCCCCGTATGGATATCCATTCAAACCGAATCGCCGTAGCGCTAACCCTTACAACACCACCCTTGTCTCCCGCTACCGGAGGGACATCGCCTACTCTACCCCTCAACTCTAGATCGTCTTGCCCAAATACTACCCTCAATTGTGGGAAGGGATCGTCAAACGGTCTGGGACCTTGCTATTACGGCCGCTTGCAAGGGTTAAAGCTAAAGTTTGGAGGGTTCCGTGCAATTCATCGCCCCGACCTCCTCACTTCGACACGTGCACATGGCGGGGAATAAGAGCCACACGGTGTGCGATAGCAATAGGGATTTTCTAACCTTTATTCAGGGCTTTCCGCAGTTGGCCTAACTGGGGCTGGGAGGAAGCCGCATTCCACCGAAAGTTTCGACCGGTACCGCCTCCACACCCCGGACACGGTTCGAACACCCGAACCTTCGTCACCTGTGGTTGAGAGGTGGGAAGTAGAAAAATTTCCAGTTCCTAGGGTCTACCCCCCCCAAACGCTGAATAGCCTGGAACTTCAGGCCAAATGCATAAAAAGACATTTGCAAGATTGCGTGTCGAAATCCACAAAGAGTCTTCCGGGACTTTTTGGAGGGTCGAGAAGAGACAGCACGACCGTTCACGCTTCCGTCATCCGGTTCTGTACCGGAGATTAGGATTAACCATTCTGGCCATCAGACCGGGTGCGACTCTAACACTTCGCTCCTCAAATTCATTCACGGTGACTGGATTTAATGAAACCGTGCTGAAGACTTGGGAAAATACCGGTTGCGACCCTGCCGCTCCTGGCAGGTGTTAAAGTGGTGGTCTTACACAACCATCGTTCTGACATAGAGCGCCTACTTCAATTGGTGTTCCAAACGAAACGTATTGTTGCAGTAGATTCGGGACACCATTGGAACTCTAGAATTCAAAAAGGTCGTTATACCAGGTGAGCAACATCCACACGCCTGCAAGCAGGCTATTGTTCACTGTCCCTAATTATAGGTAACAAGGCCCTCGTGGAAGTCGACAAAGACAAGGTTCCAGAAGAGCCACCGAACTAGCGCGATCAAGTAACTGCACCGCTACTCGAATCCCTGATGCTGAAGGGAATAATTGGGTGACTGTCCCTGGGACTAGGGACTTGAATATCTGTCGTAGAAGGGTGCCATTAGCCGAGATTTATTGCTCAATATCTGAGAACTCCCAGCGTGTTTACGAACAAGACTGGAGAACCGAGTATCGGGGTGACACCAGCATGTGGTAGGGTTGAAGTAGGTGGGGTTGCCACCCTTTCCGCCCCCGCAGTTTGGAAGGTTGGCTGGGTTTCGAATGAAACGGCCGAGGCACCGTCACCCTAGATGTGCGGTTTGGAGATATCCACGCCCCGAGACAACGGTCGGGGTCCTGACAGTTCCCTTAAAAGGCTATTGATATTCATCTAGACTTGCGCACAACGCTGTATAGTCCTGGGGACAGTCACCCAGTCACCCATTCTCACCCCCTACAACACATGTAAATTGTTACCGCTCGTCAACTATATTTGCAAGAGATTGACTGGGTGACTGTCCCCAGGACTAGGGACTTGAATATCCGTCATAGAAGGGTGCCATTAGCCGAGATTTATTGCTCAATATCTGAGAACTTCCACATCGTGTATACGAAAAAGACTGGAGAATCGAGTGTCGGGGTGATACCAGCATGTGGTTGGGTTGAAGTAGGTGGGGTTGCCACCCTTCCCGCACCACGCAGTTTGGAAGGTTGAC